>Ga0214473_10011293_pt1 | contig 10481 bp, 11 predicted proteins | sample RVTome_7_FD_203509 | JGI IMG/M metagenome (GOLD analysis project Ga0214473, IMG submission 203509) | Soil microbial communities from uranium-contaminated site in the Upper Colorado River Basin, Wyoming, United States - RVT98D197 | ecosystem: Environmental > Terrestrial > Soil > Contaminated >... | reverse complement strand
TCTGCCGATGATCGATCGGCCGGGCGTGGCGCCCCAGATCGCGGTGCAGTTGCTCGAGGCCGACCGGATCTCGAACAAGGGTTCAGCGCCTGATACGCGGGATCTGGCCGGCGGCGTCGCCCTCGATGCGAGGGGCGCACCCACCGCGTACCACATCCAACGTTGGCATCCAGGCGATCTATATCGAGGCGCGGGGACAGGCTACCACGAATGGGACATCGTCGACGCGTTCGGTGCGCAGAGCGGCCGGCGCAACGTGTTGCACCTCTATCACCGTCTGCGCATCGGCCAGACGCGCGGCGTGCCGTATCTGGCGCCCGTGATCGAGGCGTTCAAAAACCTCGACCGCTTTAGTGAGGCGGAATTGTTCGCGGCGGTCGCCAACGCCATGTTCGCGCTGACGACGAAGAGCGACGGCGGCGCCGGGTTGAATCCAGCCGAATCGGCCGTGACGGGTGAGACGCCGGCGGCGGGCTCGGGCGACGCGCCCAAGGGCGAGGGCTGGGATGGTTCGCTCACCTCGGGTCTGGTGGTAGATCTTGACGCGGACAAAGAAATCGCCTCGTTTCAGTCCGGCCGGCCGAACCCTGAACATGAGCCGTTCGTGAGCTCGATCGTCACGCAGATCGGCGTTCGGCTGGGCCTGCCGAAAGAAGTGCTGATGCTGTTTTTCTCCTCGAGCTATACCGCGGCGCGCGGAGCGCTCCTGCAAGGATGGAAGTTTTTCCGCGCCCGGCGCGACTGGTGCGCCGATGATTTCTGCCAGCCCGTGCGCGAGGAATGGCTGGCCTGGAAAGTGGCGAGCGGCGCGATCGACGCGCCCGGGTTCTTTGCGAATCCGGGACTGCGGGCCGCTTACGGCGCGGCCACCTGGCACGGCGACGGGCCTGGATCGATCGACCCGTTGAAAGAAGTGCTGGCGGCGAAAAAACGTACCGAAATGAATCTGCGCACGCTCGAACAGGAAATCGCGGAGGACTCCGGCGGCGACGTGGACGATATCCTCGAGCAGCGCGGGCGCGAGGTCACGCGCGAACGCGAGCTGGGCATCGCGACCACGCCGACGGGTGAACTGCTGCTGGCGCCAGAGCCGGTTCCGGCCACGAACGAGCGGTAAGGCAACCGAAAACAGAGACGGAGAAACCATGGCCAAGCTACTCGACATCGTCAACTCGCCCTGGGCGCTGCCGGCGGAAAAGCTCGACGAGATCGTCGCGATCTATTGCGCGCACGTGCGCGGCGAAAAGATCGACCTCGCGGCGATCGAGGCGAGGATCGGGAGGCCGCTGGCGCCGGCGACTTCTGCGGATGAGACCTACGATCTCGTCGACGGCGTCGCGGTGATCGGCGTCGACGGCATACTCGCCAAGCGCATGAATCTGATGATGAGCATTTCGGGCGGGGCGTCGACGGAATTGATCGGGCGCGATCTGCGCGCCGCGATCGAGGATCCGCGCGTGCATGCGATTTTGCTGGATATCGATTCGCCCGGCGGCTCGGTCGAGGGCATTGATACACTGGCGGAGCAAATATTCGCCGCGCGCGCGGTGAAACCGATCGCCGCCCTGGGCTCCGATTGGATGACCTCCGGCGCCTACTGGCTCGGGGCCGCGGCGCAACACGTCTACATCGCGGGCCCCACCACCGTCACCGGATCCATCGGCGTGCGCTCGAAGCACGTCGACACCTCCGGCATGCAGGAAAAAATGGGCGTCAAAACGACCGATATTTTTTCCGGCAAATACAAGGCCATGGGAAGCGAGAACGGACCGCTGTCCGAAGATGCACTCGCCTACCTGCAGTCCCTGATGGACGATCTCTACACGACGTTCGTCGATTCGGTCGCGCGGTATCGCGGCCTGAAAGTCGATGCCGTGCTGGCGACGATGGCCGACGGAAAAATGTTCATTGGCAAAAAGGCGGTTGCCGCAGGGCTCGTCGACGGCATGATGACGCGCGAAGCCCTGATCGCCAGTTTAATGTGAGGTTCAGCGCGCACGCAGGCTGCCGGCGGTGTCCGGCGGCCTGGCCACTCGAAGGGCGGTCGCCGGTGTTGCGACGCCCGGTCCGAAACGGCGCGGTTCGGTAGTCAACTTTTTTTTCAAGGAGAACGAAAATGATCGACAGAAAATTCCTCGAAGCCAATCACGCCGACATCGTCGCCGCGATCCGCTTGGAAGGGCACCAAGCCGGCCACGCTGAAGGCGTTAGCGCCGGCGCCGCAGCCGAGCGCACGCGCATCCTCGCGATCGAAACGGCCTCGATGCCGGGCTGCGAAGCCCTCATTGAGACCCTCAAGGCGGACGGTAAGACGACCGGCCCGGAAGCGGCCGCCGCGGTGTTGGCTGATTACAAAAAACAAAATGCCACCGCGCTCGGCAAACTCAAGGCGGACGCATCTGCCGTCCCCAACGTGCCCGCGACCCCGTCGTCGGCTGCAACGGGACCCGACGCAGCCGCGGCGCCGGCGAAAGATAGCGCGCAAGCGTTCGACGCCGCGATCGCCGCGAACATTACCGCCGGACTCTCGCGCGGCAAAGCGATCGGCAAAGCCGCCAGGGAACTCCCCGCCGCGCACGCGGCCTGGATCGAACTGCGCAACGCCGCGTAAAAAAGCCGTGATTCGTGATTGGTAATTCGTAATTAGTAAAACCAGTCACCAGTCACCAGTCACCAGTCACTAATCACCAGTCACCGGAAAAGGAACCCTCATTATGATGAACCAAGGAAGCCGCGCGTTTACCGCCGGCGAAGCACTGCTCGAAAAACGCCGCGTCCAGATCAAGGGCGGCACCACCACCACCCCGCCGGAGGTCGAGTACGCCGACGCGGGCGCACAGCATATCGGCATCACGGATGCGGATGCGGCCAGCGGCAGCATCGTCACCGTCCACCTGCGCACGCATCCGGGCAGCGCGGAAGGCGTTGCGTCCGAGGCGTTCGTCAAGGGTGCTGTGCTCTACGGGGCCAACGATGGCAAGATCGCCGACACTTCGTCGGGCGCCGCGATCGGCATCGCGCTCGAAGCGGCCACCGCCGACGGCGATGTCGTCGAGTGGGTGCAATTTATCGTGGTGGGCAACACTGCCGCGGGCACCTCGCTGGCGGACTCCGGCGGCTTCACCGGGCAGACCACGGCGGAAGCGGCGATCGCCGAGATCTACCAGCACCTCGTGACCGCTCAGGCCACGATCGGCATTCCGCTGGGCGCGATCACTCGGGAAGACGGAACGGCACTGACCAAGCAGGCCACGACAGTCGCCGGTTATGAGCAGCTCGCGGACAAGGAAACCGTCATCACGATTCCGGTGGATTGCTCGGCTGGAGAATCGCTCGGTTTCTCCGTCGCCGTGCCACAGGACCTCGACGACACCGCCGCACTCACGATTCACGCGCTCGTCGGTAAGGCGGCCGATCTCGACGTGCTGACGCTCGATTGCGAGGCGTATCAAGTCGGCGTGGGCGATCTCGCCAACACCGACATGAATGACACCGCCGCGCAGACTATCGTCGCCACCGGCACGGAGCTGGTGTTCAGCTGCGGTGCGACTGCCGTGTTGGCTGCGCCCGGAGCGATCTCTGTCGTGCTTGCCCTCGGCGGTACCAACGACGGCGACGCCGTGAATATCTACGGCGTCTGGATCGAGTACAAGCGCAAGATTCTGACCTCGTAACAATTCCGTGAGCCGTGACTCGTGATTCGTAAAAACGGATCACGAGCAACGAACAACTCTCAACGAACCTCAATCTCTTTTTAGGAGCACTACTATGCCCCGTCCTACCAATGCAACGACTGTCCAGCGCCCGGATCTCGGCGCGCTGGCGTATGAATACATGCTCGACGCCGCCACCCGCGGCTTCATCGGCATGTCCATCCTGCCGGTGTTTGAAGTGCCGGAGAAAACCGCCGATTATCCCGTCATCCCGATCGAATCGCTGATCAAAGACCAGGATACGCGCCGCGGTGCCAACGGCAACTATCAGCGCGGCGATTGGAAATTCGAGACCGGCACCTACAACTGCGAGGAGTTCGGCTGGGAGGAACCCGTCGATGACGTCGAAGCGGCGCTCTATCGCCGGTTCTTCGATGCGGAGGAAGTCTCCACCGAGATCGCCATCGACCGGATCCTGCGTGGCCACGAGCGACGTGCCGCCGCTCTGGTGTTCGCTTCGGCGGACGCGAGCGTCGCCACCGAATGGTCGACCGCGGCCTCTGCTGATCCGCGCGTCAACATCGAGGCGGGCAAAACCGCGATGCGCGCGGCCTCGGGTCTGCTGCCCAATGCAGTCGTCATGGGCTACGTGCCGTTTCGCAACGCTCTCCTTACGGCCAAGGTCATGGAAGCGCTGAAATACACCAATCCGATAGAACTCGGCGGGTTCGAGGCGCAGCGGCGCATCCTGGCGCAGTATTTCGGCGTCGACCAGGTGCTCGTCGGCGGCGCGCAATACGACAGCGCGAAAAAGGGCCAGAGTTTCACCCTGGCTGACATCTGGGACGACGAATACGTCGCGCTGGTCCGGATCTCCAACGGCGGCAACCGTCTGAAAGAGCCGGTCTACGGCCGCACCTTCCTGTGGATGGCCGATGCGCCGCAGGAGGTAGTGGTCGAAACCTATCGCGAGGAGGCGATCCGTTCCAACATCGTCCGCGCGCGCCAGCACGTCGACGAGGCGGTGATCTTCGCCGGCGCGAAATACGTGCTCGGCAACATCACGGCGTGATGAAGCGGTCCCGGCGGGCTCCGGCCTGCCGGGTTCGTAACTCAAAATCCGTGATTCGTGATTCGTAACTGGTAGCTGGTTTTACCAATCACTAATTACCAATCACAGTTTTTGAGTCACCCATCACGGCCTTTGAATGTTCAGCGAAGACCTCACTGCGTTTTTCAATCTCGGCGAGCACGCGGTCGAGGCGATTTATCGCCCCGCCGCCGGCGCGCCCGCGGTCCCGGTGAACGGCATTTTCGAAAACGGCTATCTCGAGGCGCTCGGCATGGCGGGCAGCCAGCCGGAATTTACCTGTCCGGCGGCGGGCGTGCCGGCATTTTCAGCCGGCGACGTGCTCGAAATCGGCGATACCGATTACACCGTGGTCGGCGCCAGGGGCGATGGCACGGGCGTTACCGTGCTGCAATTACAGCTCAAAAACTAGAATCACGTTCACTGCCGGCCATTGTGCAGCAATTACAACTACAGGAGATTTGACCATGTCTGCAACCAATGCACTAGAAACCAACCTGCTGGGTTTGCTGATCTTGAATGCTAACTGCCCCAACATCGGGGATGCCACCGGGTTGCTGGCGGCGGGTACTGTTGGCGTATTCTGGATCACGCTCACTGTCTCGCCGGGTCATACGGAAGGCGGCACCATGACGACGAACGAGACGGCGTACACCAACTATGCGCGGCAGGACGAGGCGCGCAACACCACGCAGTGGACGGTGACGAACGACACGGCGGACAACGACAACGCGATCGGCTTTCCGACCTGCGGCGTCACGGGCGCCACCCTGTTCGGCTTCGGTCTCGGTGACACCAACGCCGGCGCAGGGAACCTGCAGTTGATCGGCGACTTGACGGCGACGCTGGCCGTGGCAAGCGGTATCACGCCCTCGTTCGCCGCCGGCGCGCTCGATATCGTCCTCGCCTAGAACTCTCCTTCCCTCTCGATGGGGGAAGGCCGGGATGGGGATGGAAACGTTCGCTGTTATTTTTAAAGGAGCATTGCAATGGTCTATGTGAAACTGCTGAAAGATGTCGCCGAGGGTGGCCGGGATTTGGCCGAAGCCGTTAAAGCCGCTGAGTCTTTCGGGCTTGGCAAGGGAAACCCGTCCTATCCGCAATTGAAGACCACGACCACCAATGGCAAGGTTGTCGGCTACCGGAAGGACGTGATCGTCACGATGCACGAAGAATCCGCGAAGAAGTGGCTCGCAAGCGGCCTGTGCGAAGTGGTTGACCGTCCGGCCGCTTGATGTTCACTCCGCAGCTCGTCCGGGTCGAGAGTGCTGGCGAGCACGTCAAGCTCGCCATCGGCAACTGGGAACGAAGTCTGTATTTCGAGACGGCGTTCCTGCTGGCTTCGTGGATGGACGAATGCGCGCGCGAGGCGAAAGAGTGGACTGGTAATACCCGGAAAGGGCTGAAAGGTATCGGGACTCTGCACGATGCATCCAATCCCAACTGGTTAAACGCCGGGCAACCATTCACGCCGAACGGGGTTCCCATCGTCAATCGTGATGTCCTGAAGCGCGAGCAGATCGCGGTGCGTTCCGATGCTGGGATGGTCGTGATCAAGTTCGGCGGCACCGAAGCGATGCTGCCCTACCAGGCCACGCTCACGATCTCGCAATGGATCAGGCTCAGGGCGAAGGAGTCCCAGATGCGGGCCGGCGACCTGAGCCGCCATTGGAGCAAAGTCGTGGCGGAACACGACTTGCAGCACGGGCCTGGCGTGACGAGGGGCTGAGATGCGACTCGGGCTTTTCATCTTCGGCGTCCTGTTTTTGCTCGCCGCGATCCCGGTGAAACTCACCGGCTCGCGGTGGTACGAGACGCTGATTGTTGCCGGGGTTGGTGCAGCGATGGTTGCTGGTGCACTGGTGATCTGAAATGACTACAAGAATAAAGCTAGGTTTCCGAAATAACGTCTCTGGGGACGGATATTCTGCCCCAGTTGAACCTGCGTCGTGGTCTGCGGGGTGGAACAGGACCGCCGGTACTGCGCTATCGCAGGGCGCATCAAAAGATAAAACATTTGGCACCGCTTCGTCGCATCCAACTAACACGGCCTCCGGGACTTCCGGGCATTTCACTGCTGTCTCTCGTCATATATTTGGTCGCGCACTGGCGGCCCAGACCATCAGTGGTAATGTAAAGGGTCAAATGCAAGTTATGGAAAGTGCAACAGGGGACAACTTCACTTTTGCGTTTGCCATAAAAGTGATCCAACCAAGCGGTGCCGATCGAGGCCCCCTCTTGTCGGTAACAGCATCAGACGATACCTCAGCGACACCGCCTGAGATGGCGGTCACAACACCAACGAACCGCCGATTCCTGGACTCTTCCGAAAGTGCTTCTATAGCTCTTTCCAGTTTAGCCGTATCCGCCGGCGATTATTTGGTTATCGAGGAGGGGTTCAGACAAGCAAGCACGTCTACTGCTGCTGGAACATTGCGACTGGATGGCGGAGACGCAACCGATGACTTGGCTCAAAACGATGTAACAACATCTGCGGGAGCAGCATGGGTTGAATTTGATAGCGATTTAACATTTCTTGATTCTGAGTCCTCTGTTTATTATTACGGTAGCAATTCAATCCCGGTTGATACTGATAGCTCCACTGGAATAGCAGACCCAACAGCTGTCGCCACGCTAGTTGGAATGCAGGCCGGCGATCTGGTCTGCATGATCGGGCAAGAGCGCGATGCGACGACGACGCTTACTGTAAGTCAAGCGCGCGGGCAATCATGGACAAGCGAAGCGCAGATCTCGACAACCAACCAATCGGCGCGGCTTTTCTGGTGCACGTTTAACGGCACATGGAACGGGGGCAATCCGTCTGTGGATTTTGCTGCAGGCACAGCCGTCAACAGCGTGCACATGCATGTGTTCCGGCCGCCCACAATGAGCCACACATGGGGAGTTAACGTCGCGCAGGTCGAACTGGACGATACGACCGATCCGTTCACGATCACGGGCCAAACGACGACCGGCACCGATCCGACGGTGACGCTGGCGGGGTGGTTTACGGCAGACGATAACCAATGGGGGGCGCTACAAGGAAGCGGCTGGCAAGTCACCGGAGCTGCGCAATATCGCAATACCTCCGGCCAGGATCAGTCTGCCAGCTACGCGCACAAAATACAGACAGCGCCTGGGGCGACAGGGAATGTCAGCAAGAGCCAGATAACTCTTGGGCCGAACGACACAACGACCTTTATCATTACGTTTGCGGCGGCAGCCCCGCCCTCCGCCCTCGCAGGTCCGTCGAATATTTCGTTCACCCCCACCGGCACGATGACGGGAGCCGGCGCTCTGGCTGGAGTCTCGACCGCAACTTTTGCACCCGCCGCCGCGATGACCGGCGCGGCGCCGATCGCTGGAACGTTGACTGTAGACTTCACGCCAAGCGGCACGATGCAGGCAGCGCTTGCTGCCGAAGGCTCTGCGACGTTGACATTTACTCCGAGTGCCGTAATGGCCGGTACCGGCGCGCTTGCGGGATCGTCTACGTCTGCTTTTGCGCCCGCCGCAACGATGCTCGGCGATGGGCCTCTCGCCGGTTCGGGAACGGTGACTTTCACGGAATCCGGCGTAATGACAGGCGATGCGCCGATTGTCGGCAGCCTGACGATCAGTTTCACCGATACCGGCACGATGGCAGGAAGCGGCGCGCTCGCGGGAAGTTCCGTGATGGACTTCGCCGACACCGCGACGATGACCGGAGATGGCCTACTCGCCGGCAGCGGCACGGTGGCGTTTACGAACGCCGCGACAATGCTCGGCGATGGCGCGCTGGCGGGAAGCGGTACCGTAACTTTAGTTACCACCGCAGCGATGCTCGGCGACGGGGCTTTGCTCGGATTGGCAGACGTGACGTTTACCCCATCCGCCGCGATGGTTGGCGATGGGGTTTTGGCGGGATCGTCGGACGTAATCTTCACGTCGACCGCGACCGCCGAAGGCGCTGGGGTTTTGGCCGGGACCTCGACGACAGACTTCACCGGCAGCGCGGCACTCGCCGGGGACGGCATATTGGCAGGCGAGAGCCTGACGACATTCACGCCAAGCGGGACGCTCGAAACACCGAGCGGAGATATCGCAGGCGCCTCCACGATCACGTTCACTCCGGTCGCGGTGCTGGTGGGTGATGGCGTATTGACGGGATCATTAACTGTGGACTTTGCACCGGCCGCCGCGCTCGCCGGGGACGGTGAGATGCTGGGATCGTTGGAGATCAGCTTCGCGCCGGCCGGAACCCTGCTTGCGGATGGCGCATTGGCAGGCACAGGAACCCTCACGTTTACCGATTCCGGCGTGATGGCAGGCGATGGCGCATTGCTCGGCACCTCGGACCTGATATTCACCGGCACCGCGGCGCTGGACGGCGCAGGTGCGTTGGCGGGGGCATCCGAGGCCGCCTTCACCCTGACAGCGGCTACGACCGCAGACGGCGCGCTGGCGGGGTCTGGAACGATCACTTTCACCGATTCCGCAACCATCCTGGCGGAAGGTGCGCTGGCTGGTTCCGGCGCACTGGCATTCATCAGCTCCGGGGCAATGGACGGCGAAGCCGCGTTGCTCGGCGAGTCGAGCCTGACGTTCACCGATACCGCGATTCTCGGGGGTGAAGGGGCGCTGGCCGGCGCATCGAGCACCGCTTTTACCGGCAGCGCGGTGATGGAGGCAGCCGGCGAGCTCGCCGGCGCCGGCACGGTCAGTTTTGTATCGAGCGGCACGCTCGAAGCTCCTGACGGCGCGATGACCGGTAGCTCCTCCGTCAGTTTCACGATCAATGCGCCGCTGGCGGCGAGCGGTGATTTGTCCGGGTTCTCCGCGTTGTCATTCACTCTGCAGGGCGCGCTGCCGGGCGCAGGCGTCATGACGGGCGCTTCCGCGATTAACTTTGGCGGAGAGGGGACATTGACGCCGTTCGGCGATCTGTCCGGCCTCGCCTCGCTGTCGTTTACGCCGCAGGGCGTGCTGCTTGCGGACGGCGCGCTCGCCGGCGAGAGCGTCCTGGCGCTGATCAACGCCGCCGCATTGACCGCGGAGGGCTCGTTGACCGGAACCTCCGCGTTCGCCTTCTCGATCTCGGGCTTGCTTGGTTACGGCATTCACCCCGCGCCGACGGCGGGGCGAGAATTCTACGGCGCGGCGGTGGTGCGCGAAATCATCGGCAACCAGGTCCGCGAACACTGGGCGATGCCGCGAAAACGGGAGTCCGTGAAATGACGTTCTCGGTGAAAACCCCGGCCGCGAAAGAGTTCTTCACCTTCAACTTCGCGCGCCGGCTCTCGGCGGGCGAGACGATCGTGAGCGCGGCCTGGACGGTGACCGTGAAAGAAGGGACGGATGCCTCGCCCAGCGCGCTGCTCTCGGGCTCGCCCGCCATCAGCGGCAGCCGGGTGTCGCATCTGATCATCGGCGGAGTCGCCGATACACGTTACTGTCTGCAATGCGTCGCCACGACCAGCGCCGGCCAGGAGATCGCGCTCACCGACGACGTCTGGATCAGGGACGCGTGCTTCGATGGCTGATCACGTTCGAGAGCAAATCACGGTGGCGGCGATCTCCGCGCTCACCGGGCTGACCACGACCGGCCCGAATGTGTTCCGCGATCGCGACACCGACGCGGACCCGCTGCAGTCGGCCGAAGTGCCGGGACTCACCGTCGATGATGACGGCGATCCTTCGGAGCGCATCACGGTGGACACGTCCGAGGTCATGGAGCGGACCATGCGGCTGCGGCTGAC
>Ga0214473_10011292_pt1 | contig 10481 bp, 8 predicted proteins | sample RVTome_7_FD_203509 | JGI IMG/M metagenome (GOLD analysis project Ga0214473, IMG submission 203509) | Soil microbial communities from uranium-contaminated site in the Upper Colorado River Basin, Wyoming, United States - RVT98D197 | ecosystem: Environmental > Terrestrial > Soil > Contaminated >... | reverse complement strand
TCGCCACTCGCGGAATTTACACCATCGAAGACCTCCTCGGGTACCTGCCCTTCAGATACGAAGACCGCATCCACTTCAGTTCCATTCGGGAGATCCAGCCCGGAGGCACCTACACGGTGCTCGCCGAAGTTGCCAGCGGCGGGACGCTGCGTTACGCGCGGCAGTTCGCGACGAAACGCAGCGGCGTCTACCACCTGGCCGTGACCGACGACACCGGTCTGCTGCACTGCAAGTTCTTCCACGGCGGCTACCTGGAAGGGCGGCTGAAATCCGGACAGAAAATCGTCCTGCACGGCAAAGCAGAAATTGATCCCTACCGGCCCGCACGCATCGAGATGATCAATCCTCAATTCGAGTTGCTCAGCGGGCCGGGCGAGGCTGGCGGAGCGCGCGACTCCACGGAGGTTGGGCGCATCGTGCCTGTCTACGAAGCCATCGGCGCCATCTCGTCGCGGATGCTGCGGCGAATGGTCTACGCGGCGCTGAACAATCTGGAAGAAGAGATCTACGAGCCACTGCCGCGCGCGCTGCTCGAACGCTTTCGGCTGCCCGCACGCGGCGCGGCGCTGCGCGCCGTGCACTTCCCTGCCCCGAAAGAATCGATCGATCTGCTCAACAACTTCCGCACGCAGGCGCATCAGCGGTTGATCTTCGAAGAATTCTTCTACTACCAGATCGGGCTGGCGCTTCGTCGGCGAAAGATCGAACATGAGCCGGGCATTGCATTCCGCGTGCGTGACGACCGCATCCGCGAAGCGCTGAAACGCATCCTGCCGTTCAAGCCCACCGGCGCACAGAAGCGCGTGCTGGCGGAAATCGCCGCCGACATGGAGCGCCCCGTGCCGATGAACCGCCTGCTCCAGGGCGACGTCGGCAGCGGCAAGACGATCGTGGCGCTCGAGGCCGCCGCCATCGCCATCGAGAACGGTTACCAGGCGGCGCTGATGGCGCCGACGGAAATTCTGGCGGTGCAGCACTATCTTTCGGCGCGGCGCATCTTCGCGAAAGCGGTCTACGCGGTGGAGTTGCTGATCAGCGGACTGAAGCCCGCGGAAAAACGCGCCGCGCGCGAACGCGTGCGCGCAGGCACGGCGCAGTTCATCGTCGGCACGCACGCGCTGATCGAAGAACAGGTCGAGTTCGAGCGGCTGGGACTCGTGGTGGTGGACGAGCAGCACCGCTTCGGCGTGCTGCAACGCAAACGGCTGATCGAGAAGGGCGGGTTCACGCCAAGCGCAGCGAGCGGCGCATCGGTTTCGCCTGATGTCCTGGTAATGACGGCAACGCCGATCCCGCGCACGCTTTCGCTGACGCTCTACGGCGACCTGGACATTTCCGTGATCGACGAAATGCCCCCGGGACGCACGCCGGTCGAAACGCGCTGGACGACGGAGGCGCACCTCGCCGGCATCTGGGAATTCGTGCGGCGCGAAGTGAACACAGGCAGGCAGACCTACGTCGTCTATCCCGTGATCGACGAATCGAAGCAGGAACTCAAAGCCGCGACCGAGGAATACGAAAAACTTTCGAAGAAAATCCTACCGGAGCTGCGGGTGGGGCTGCTGCACGGGCGGCTGCGCAGCGAAGAAAAAGAAGGCGTGATGGAGCGATTCCGGCAGGGAGAAATCCAGGTGCTCGTGTCAACGACGGTGATCGAAGTGGGCGTGGACGTCCCGAACGCGAGCGTGATGGTGGTCGAGCACGCGGAGCGCTTCGGGCTGGCGCAATTGCACCAGTTGCGCGGGCGAATCGGGCGCGGCGCGGCAAAGTCGCACTGCATCCTCGTGTCGCAAAAGACAGTGACCGACGAGGCGAAGGCGCGTTTGGAAACCATGGTGAGCACGACGGACGGATTCGTGATCGCCGAAACCGACCTGAGGCTGCGCGGCCCGGGAGAATTCTTCGGCACGCGGCAGCACGGCGAGCTGGGATTCAACATCGCGAACCCTCTGCGGGATCACGAACTGCTCGAGCTGGCGCGGCGGGAAGCGTTCGCGATGGTCGAAAACCCGGCGGACGCGGCGGAAGTGAAGCGCGTGGTCAACTATCTGGGACCGAAGTGGCAGCGGCGGTATGCTTTGGCGACGATTGGATAAACGATGCGAGTGATCGCGGGCAAATACGGAAGCCGGCCGCTGGCAAGCCTCAAGGGGCTCGCGCTGCGGCCGACCAGCGACCGGCTACGCGAGACGCTGTTCAATATACTCGGCGCTGCGATCGAGGGCGCGGTGTTCGTGGACGCGTACGCGGGCACGGGCGCGGTGGGAATTGAGGCGCTGAGCCGAGGCGCGGCGCAAGCCTACTTTATTGAGAAGCACCGCGCGGGTGTCGCGCTGATCCACAAAAACCTGAAATCGCTCGACGCCGAGCGCCGCGCCGAGGTGCTGACGATGGATGCGGTGCGCGGGTTGGAAATGCTGCAAGCGCGCGGCCTGCGTGCCGATTTTGTTTTTGCCGATCCGCCTTACGACCAAATCGAGGAATCCTCGCGCACACTCGAATTTCTCGGCGCGTCAGAGATGCTGGCAGAGGGCGCGCGGGTCATCGTGGAGATGCGGCGCTCCGGGAAAAAGCGAATCGAGCTGCCCGAACGAACGGGCGAGTTAAGAAAAATCCGCGTCGTGGAACAGGGCGATGCCGCGCTGACGTTTTACGGGATCACTCACCGCTGAAAATTGTCATTCACGGAAAACCGGGCGCCATGAATCGCGCCCCTACAAACCCGTGCCAACCACCCGCTAGAACCTATCTCATAAATGGGTTTTTTCACCCAGTACGCCGATTTGGCTTTGAGGCCGCCCTCGAAAAACCGCGGAAAATGCGGGTTTTCGAAACCTCGGAACGCCAACCACCGGCTTTGCAAGGCATTGGATGCATTTATGAGATAGGTTCTAGGGTTTGCGGAAGATACCCAGGATACCTTTTTTCTTCTGCTCTTCCTCCTGGGTGGGTTGCTGCTGCGTGCCGGTACTGATGCCGGGGAGGCCGCGGCCGGGCTGGATCTTCGGATTGCTAAAAGTCCCGCGGACAGCGAAGGGCACGCTGATGCGGCCCACAGTCTGCTTCATCACGCCGCCGATGGCGCCGAGGATGGCGCCGCCAGGACTCTTCGCCTCAGAAGTGGAGTCACGCATCAGCACCGCCTGACCGTCGTAGTTCAGCGTCTGGTCGAAGCCGAAGCTCCCGCGCAGATCCACGGTGCCACTGTTGGAGTCGACGTGGATGCGCTGGCTATTCACGCGCGCGTCGGCGATGGAAAGATCGCCGGTGATGGAGCGGATCACCGTGTCGCCGGTGATGCCGCCGCTGCCGGCGCCGAAGGTCATCACCTGCTGGAACTTGCCGAGGGTTTGCAGCGCGCCGCTCATATTGAAGCCGGGGAGGCGCGCGTCGCGGACGGCAAAATTGCCGTTGCCGGTGAGCGAATTCAGCATCTTGCGGCCCTGAGCGCCGAACACCTGCAAAGTCACTTCAGCGATGCCGGTCATCTTGCCGCGCGTCTGCGGTGAGGCGGCCATCAACTTGGAGACATCGAGATTGCGCAGCTCGATGTTGGACGAGAAGCGCGGCGGCGACTGGCGGCGGTCCACGCGGCCGGAGACGCCGAGCGAACCATCGTAGAGCGCAATCGTCGCGGGCCAGATTTCGACGCGGTCGGTGAAGACGCGGACCTCGGCGCTTGCCTTGTTTCCCTCATACGGGGAGTAGCGGATCTTGTCCGCGGAGATCCGGCCTCGCGCGACCAGATCGCTGCCGGGTGTGCGCACGGGCGCTGCGGGCGGGCCGGGGGGCGCCGACACCGTTTCGGCATTCAACTGGTCGAGATCCACCAGAGGCGTGGAAAGCTCGAAGCTGACCACCGCTTTTTCGATGTCGGCCACCTTCATGCTGCCTTTTGCGCGTGTCACCTTGCCCAGGCTGAACTCGAAATTCGACGCCGCAGCGCCGTCCCGCAGTGTGAATTCGCCGGAATGAAACTCGATGGGGCTCTTGAAGCCGGGGATGTGCATCTCGACGCCGGCCACATCGGATTCCACCTTCCACTGCTTGAGCCGCTTGGCATCCAGAGCAATGTCGCTGAGCGTGGCATTGATTTTGGTGACCCGGACTTCCTCGACGACTTTGCGCTTGGGGCCGGTCACCCGGCCGAGGACGAACTCGATGTCAGAGAGTTTGATCGAATCGATGTCCGCCAGCCGAAACGTCGAGCCTGCCGCAGGCCGTTTCACGGAACTGAAATCGTAGTTGCTCTTGCCCTGGTCGTTTTCCAACATCACGATCCGCGGATTGACAACCTCGATGGAACTGAGCTGAAACTCGCGGCTCAGCAACGGGCCCCAAGCGAGGTTGCCGCGGATGGCCTCGGCGGAGAGCAAATTGCCTTCGGAAAAGTTCGACGGATTGCCGAGCGCAAACCCGTCGACGGTGAAGCCGACGCTGGGAATCAGGCGCGCGTGGATCTTGCCGATGGTCACCTTGCGGCCGGTTTCTTTTTCGATGGCGGAAGCAATGAGCGTGCGATAGCGGTCCACGTCGAGGAAGTAGGGCACCACGAGAGCGACGACGACCAGAACGATGACGATAGCCAGAAGAACGACCAACCAACGAGGGATGCGTTTCATCGGACCACCTCCCGACCGGGAGAGCAACCAGCCTCGAATAGAGTGGCAAATTCAGCCGAGCGCGGCAAGCAGTTTTCCCCCGGACAACGCGTCGCGGGATTTGCGCCACGCGCACGTTCGCTGTGACAAAAGCATTCGCGCGAGGCGAGGCGGCGAGGGGAGTATAATTGAGAGTTCATGCTGAAAATTCCCAAGGCGGGCCCCGCCGTTGCGGCTCCTGCGGAGAGAACCCACATCCATCCCTCGCGGGTGCCGCACCTGACCGTGGATTGGGAGGCGGGTTCGCACACGCTGTGGAGCAGCCTCGCAGCGGTATTGGCGGTGCCGGCTGCGCCGCGCGGCGAGATCGCTTCGCCGTACTTCCGCGAATCCTGGGTGCGCTGGCGAATCCAGAAGCGGGCGCTGGCCTGCTCTCTGGCTTGGCACATCCTCATTTTCACTTTTCCGTTCCCGTTGTGGCGGGAGTCAAAACCGCGCCCGGGGCCGCAATTTCAAAACGTGCAGCTCGTCTGGTACAGCCCGCCGCGGGATCTGCCGCCCCTGCGGCCACGCGGGCCTGCAAAGAAGCCGAGTCCGCCGGGCGAACCGGAAAAACCTCTGCCGCGGCGCGGGGCCGATGCGTATCATCCGCGACAACTGATCATTTCGGCGCCGGTGCGTCCGAACCACCCGCGTCAGACCCTGATCCAGCCGGAAGCAACTCCCGAACCGCAGAAGATTCTTCCTCCACTGCCCAACATCGTGCAGTGGGCCGAGGCCAAACAGCCGCCGCGCCCGAAGCTCAACATCAGCCAGCAGCAATTGGCGAAGCTGCGCCCCAAGGCGCCCGCGCGGCGACCCGAGGACATCCCACTGCCGGCGGCGCCGAACCTTGAGCCAAAGATCGGCGATCTGAACATCGCGGCAAGCGCGCCGCTGGATCGAAAGCCTGCGCTGCCGATGGTCCCGACGTCCGCGCCGCGCGCGGCTCTGCAGCCAACACCCCAAAACGGAGCCGCGGCCCCCGACATCGTTCCGGAGGTCGGCAACGGAAACGGAGAGTTGCAGCGGCTGATTGCGCTTTCGGCCACGCCCGCTCCGCCCGCGCCCGTCGTGGAAGTGCCGCCCGGGAATCTCGCGGCAAACGTAACGATCTCTCCCGAAGGCACTCAGCCGGGCGCGCCCGGCGGTTCACCGACAGGAACAGCAGGCAGAAGCGGAAGCGCAGGCGGCGCCAGCGGGAGCCCCGGCGGGACTGGCGGAGCCGGTGGTACGCAGCTCGGCACTGGCGCGGTTGGCGGAGGCGCCGGCGCGGGGCCGCCAGGAATCAGCATCACCGGCGGCAATCCAGGAGCGACATCGAATATGGCGGGATCGGGCAGCGGAATCGGTTCGCCAGGGCGGACGCCCGGGACAATGCCGCCCGCCAATCCGTTGCCGCTGAAACCTGAGCCACGACTGCGGCTCGCCGAGCCCGACCGAACGCGGCCGTCGCCTGGCTTCGAACCTATTCAACCGGGCGCACCACCGGAGGCCACCCTCGGCGCGAAGCGCATCTACGAACTCAAAGAAGACTTGCCAAACCTAACGAGTGCGAGCGGCAGTTGGGTCCTGCGCTATGCGGAGTTGGATCTCGATCCGGCCAAACCTCTCGCTGGCACGGACGGGTCGGGAGGGTTGGAAACGCCTCAGGCCGTGCGCAAGGTGGACCCGAAGTATCCGCCGGCGCTCATCAGGGCACGGGTGCAGGGCGAAGTCGTTCTCTACGCCATCATCCGCAAAAACGGCACGGTGGACAGCATCCGCGTGGTCAGAGGCGTTGACCCGCAACTGGATCAGAATGCAATGGCAGCGCTGGCGAAGTGGAAGTTCCGGCCAGCGGCGCGGAACGGCGAGCCCGTCGAGATGGAAGCTGTTGTGCATATCCCGTTCCGGATTGGACCGACACTCTGAGGATTTCCAGCGTCGCTGCTCCTCGTTCCCCACTTTGCAGTGCCCTCCAGAAACCCCTGAGATCCCTCGCCCGTCTCGCCGAGCTGGACGGATTCGGAACGAGACCGCAAAAAGCTAAGCGGAGTCTTCAAGGAGCTTCACCAGCGCCCACAGGGTGTGGTTGACGGGAGTGGGCACGCCGAGCTCAGCGCCGCGGCGGGCGACGTAGCCGTTCAATGAATCAATCTCGGTGCGCTTGCCGCGCAGGAGATCCTGCGCGGTGGACGAGGTGGCGTCACCGACGTTTTCCGCAAATTTCAGCGCCTGGGCCGCGAAGTCTTCATCGGGCAGATTGACCCCGGCGGCTCGCGCCACGGCGGAAACTTCACGCGCCGCCGCCAAGAGCACTTCACGGGTGGGGGCGTGGCGCGCGATGCGGCCGTAGCTGGTGCGGCCGATCGCGGTCGGGGCATTTCCAGCGCAATTGAGCACCAATTTCTTCCACAGCTCGCCTTCGATATTCTCCGAAATCTGGCAAGGGACGCCGGCGCGTGTGAACAACTCCGACAAACTCTGCGCTTGCGGCCCGGGGCCCAACACCAATCGGCCTCCGCCGGAGTGCTTGATGTGGCCCGGCTCGGGGAGCGCCGCAGCAACATAGACGACCGCGGGGAGCGCTTCGAAACCAGCGGCAGCTCGGATGCGTTCGAAATTGTCCACGCCGTTCTGGAGGCTGAAGACTGCGGCGCCTGGGGCGAGGTGCGGGGCGAGATCGCGCACGGTCGTTTCGGTGTCAATCGTCTTTACGCAGAGCAGCACAAACTCGGCGCCGCGGGCCGCCGCGATGTCCGTGGAAGCAGCAACGCGGACGCGCTCCTGAAAATGGATGGAGTCAATGAAGAGACCGTCGCGCAGGATGGCTTCGACATGAGCCGGGCGGCCGATGAGTGTCGCGGGAACCCCGGCGCGCGCCAGCATGCCGCCGAAGTAGGAGCCCACGGCGCCAGCGCCGACGACCGCCACGCGCGGCACAGTTACAGAAGCATCGGAAACCAACTCGTACCTCCTCGAAAAAAGAACTAGGTCGCCAGAGCCAGGAGCAGGCGGTCGATGTCTTGGTCGGTATTATAGAGGTGCGGGGCGATGCGCAGGGCATTTTCGCGCAACGCGCAAAAGATCTTTTCGGCGCGGAGTTTTTCAAATAGCGCCTGCGTTTTTTCGGGCGCGCGCGCGGCGACGCAGGCGTAAGGGCCGCGGCGCGCGGCGTCGCGCGGGCTGGCCAGGACGCAACGGTCGCGGGGCAGGCGTTCGATCATCATTTCAAGCAGGCGGTTATTGTGATCGAGAACGGTCTGCGGGCCCACCTCGAGCACGAACTGGAGCGACGCTTCCATCGCGGCGAGGTTGAAGTAGCTGGCGGTTTCGGGCGAATCCCAGCGTCGGGCGTGGCGCGCGACCGGCTGAAGCTTCAGCTCTTCGAGCGACAAGGAGTGGAACTGCGCGGCGCCGTCGAGCGCCATCCAGTAAAAAGGCTGGGGGCGCATTTCTTCGATGAGTTCCTCGCGAATCCAGAAGAAGCCGGTGCCGTAGGGGCTGAGGAGCCACTTGTAGCCGGCGCAGACGAGAAAATCGGCGCCGAGGGCGCGGGCATCCATCGGCAGCGCGCCGGCGCACTGGCTGACGTCGAGGAGAAGATGGGCGCCGACGGTGTGGCAAACTTCGGCGACGCGCGCGGCGTCGAGGCACGAGGCATCGTCGAAGCGCACCAGGCTGACGGAAACCAGTCGCGTGCGCGGGCCGATGGAGGCGATAAAGTCGTCGGCGGTGATGAAGCGGTCACGCGGCTGGACCATTTCCAGGCGCAGACGTCCCGCATCGGACAGCGGGCCCCAGGTGCAGAAGTGAGCGGGAAATTCTCCGCGGGCGATGAGAACTTCGTCCTCCGGGCGCCAATCGATACCGGCTGCGACAGCAGCCAATCCGCCACTGGCGCCGGTGGCGAGAGCGAATTCGTGGGGCTGGCCGCCGACGAGCCGGGCGAGGAGTGCGCGAATGCGGTCTGGCAATTCGAAGTAGGCGCTATCGGGAAGTGTGTGCGGGAGCTTTTTCCATTCCATCGCTTGGGTGAGGGAGCGCGCGGCGACGCGCGGCATCGGGGCCTGGCCGGCGGCGTTGAGGAAGGTGACCCCCTCGAATTCAAAAAATGAGTCGCGCCAATCGGGGCGCGGAGCAGGTTGTTGGGCCATCGATGCGGTTCTCCTGAGTTGGCAAACCTACACCTGAGCACGGAGAGCAAGCAAGAGCGCGGGGCTCTGCCCCGCACCCCGGCCGGACAGAGGCTGGCGCTGCGACCCGCGGGTCAAAAGTGAGCGCGCAGATCGCGAAAGCTGTTCACGATGATCACCTTGCCGGGTCCCGAGGCGACGTCGCAGTGTTCCAACTCCCACGTGGCGGGGTGGGGGATGAATACCGCATTCAAGCCGATGGCTAATGCCGGGTTGATGTCGCTGCCGATCATCCAGCCGTGGGCTTTCACTACGCGGTGCAGGTTGACGACGCGCTCGTAGGTGGATGCGTCTTTTTCGATGACAATCTCGACGGCTTCGAAAAACGCCTGGAGGCCGGAGCGCTCGACTTTACCCGCCTGCTCGGCGGCTTCGCCCTTGGTGAGCAGAATCAGCCGGTGATGCCCGGCCAGATAGGCCAGGGTCTCCGGCACGCCATCCAGAATGTGCGGGGGGACCTTTTCGAGTTCGGCGATGAGGGCGGCGATTTGTTCAAGGGTCTCGCGGCGGGCCATGTTGCCGGCGAGCTTGAGGTAGGTCTCTTCGAGCGAGCGGCCGAAGCTGCGGACGCCGTAGCCGTGCTGGCGAATGTTGCGGCGTTCGGTTTCGTTCAGGATGCGGCGGATGTAGGAACGGGCGAAACCGAGAGGTTCGAGCAGAGTGATGAAAGACTCGATGGTCTCTTCAAAATAGACGTTGTTTTCCCAGAGCGTGTCGTCGGCGTCAATCAACAAAGTTTCACGCGGCAAGGCTGGTGTCCGATCCGATCAGGCGGATTTGGGCTGGCTGAGCGCCAGTTTCTCCAAAATGGTGGTCGCGACTTTCTGCAACTCGCCGAACCGTGTCAGGTAGCTCTGGAACTCGCGGTTGATTTCGAGCGCCGCTTCCGGGTCGAGCCGGGCGCGGAGGATCAGGTCGCGCAGGCGGACCGGATGAGGCAGAACCGCGTCCTCTTTCAATTCATCCAGGGCGGCATTGACGTCGTAATTGGCCATGTGTCCCCGCAGTGCGCCGGACCACAACCCGCCGCCCTCCGGGCCGCCACAGCGACCTTTGGGGAACTGACAGGCGCGACGGCGCATCAGAAGAGCATTCTACTCTGATTCGGAGGAAAGTTCAGGCACGAGCCCTGAAGGCGGGCCTGCCTTCGGCAAGCAGGCGCGAAGCGAGGCCGGCGAATCAGTTCGTAGGCAAGAACTCGTAGCGATCGATGCGCGCAGCAACACCGCGGCGGCCGTTCAGGTCGTCCACACGGACGACGGAAGCCTGGCAGCGGATGTGCACATCCCCGGCCAGGGTGATTTCCTTGGGAAGTGTGAGGACAAACTCGATGCCGCTGCCTGCCTGGACGCTGGCGTCCAGAAGAAAATAGAGCCCACGAAAACTAACGTCGCGCGTTTGCGCCAACCGTTCGGCGGGTGTTTCTTCCGCCGGTAGACGCACTTTCATCGGCAAAGTCATGGCGAAGCGGCGAGAGGTTCGCCGCTCGGTGGCTGTGACCATCAGCACCTCAAAGGAAGCGGTTCTTCCTGGCTCAAATTAACATTGAAGTGCCGCGGACGCAACCCATTGCCGGCTGCTGAAACGGCCGTTCGCGAGGCCGCGCACACCCCCTCGGGGCTGCGGCATGGGCGCAGGAAACGCGCGGGAGGGGGAACTCCAA
>Ga0214473_10011291_pt1 | contig 10482 bp, 9 predicted proteins | sample RVTome_7_FD_203509 | JGI IMG/M metagenome (GOLD analysis project Ga0214473, IMG submission 203509) | Soil microbial communities from uranium-contaminated site in the Upper Colorado River Basin, Wyoming, United States - RVT98D197 | ecosystem: Environmental > Terrestrial > Soil > Contaminated >... | reverse complement strand
AGTTCGGAGAGGATCCTTGGCGCATCTTCGGGGTGTATCCTATCTACCCAGAACCTCGAATCCTGTAAAAACTCCCGAGCTTCGTATCCAAGCTGCGTTTTTATGTTCTCGCTAATAAAAGTTGTACCGTAGTCGTCCGTGGGCCTGCAGCTATAGATTATCCCTGGACTGGAAGTCAACAAATATTTCAGCCGCTCATAAGCCACATGTACCGTTTCTTTTGCACATTTGTCCTTAACTTCTAATTCATTTCTGAGTTGGCTTTTTGTCATATTTCTATCCCTCCTCTTTGTGCTTTGAGAGAAGAATCGAAACCGCAATCCCCATTTAGAGCAATGAATGGAGCTGGATAAAAAAGCCGTGAGAATAAGTTCCCCACGGCTCAAAAATACCGAAGGCCGTGGTTAAATTTCATTTACCCACGGCCTTCGCTGATTATTATTACAACCATTCTTTAGCGCTCAGCCCGAGACAGCGGGTAAACTTCGGTCCAATAGAACCAATAGAAGCCGTAACCACTGTTTAAATTAGAGATATGAAGCTGGTCCATTTCCATCCTTCAATTTTTAGTATACACCCATGAAATTTCATGTCAACAAAAATGTTTTGTAGGTTCAAATTCAACTTAAAAATAGTCTCCTCCATTTAGAAGATTGCCAGAGGCGGCATAACGATTCACCAGGGAGGTCGTGAACCCCAAGAATCGCGCAACGCTTGCCCCCGTATATGTATTTTCACCTACGTTATATGTAGTTTTAGGTGAAGGGTAGACTCACGAAAGTCAAATGGAAAAAGTGTAATACCAGACTACCCCAAAAAGAAACCTCCTGTTAAGCGAAAAGAGTGAGCACGACCAAACTCAAAGCCCTTAAAGGAGGTTTCCAATGGATGAAGTAAATGGTAACCGGCTGGAGGAACTTCGCCCCCCCAGACTTACTTGATGAGTCCTACCACCTTCAGGAGTTCATGGTATCTTTTGTCCTGCTGATCAATGTATGCCGTGTAGTCCTTGTGATTCCTAAATTCCAAAACGACGTCCAGTTTCTTGAGAGCCTCTCCCAAGCCGGGATCCTTCCGTGCCTTCTCCAAAGCATTCTCTAAGATGGCAATGGTTTCATCGGGGGTGTCTTTGGGAGCGCCCAATCCTTCAAAGACCTCTCCGGTGAAGTTGATCCCTCGCTCCTTCAAGGTTGGAACGTCCGGCAAATTGGGAGAACGTTTATCCGAGGCCATTGCAAGAGCCCTAATCATCCCGGCCTCCATCAGCGCACGAGCGGATACCAAGGGAGCAGTGACCACGTCCACCTCTTTAGAACCAAGGGCCACGGTCATCGGGCCGTCACCCTTGTAACTGATTTGAGTCATCTTGATGCCAAGGTCTTTAGAAAGTCCTTCCGCTAAGAGATGCTGTAAGGCACCGTGACCCGAATTGCCGTGCTTAAGCTTTCCAGGATTTTTTCTGGCATAATCAATGAGCTCCTCAATCGTCTTCCAGGGAGACTCGCTATTGACCCAAATGCCGTAGGCAGTCGAATAGAACTGACCGATCCATTTGAATTCTTCCCAACGGATCTTGCTCTCCCCCGTGTACTGAGACAGGATAAAAGTGGTCGAGGCAATTCCCAACGTATAACCGTCTGGTCTAGCCATAGCAACGCTTTTCAATCCGACGTACCCGGTCGCTCCGGGTTTGTTGACCACGACCACGGGCTGCCCCAGGATTTTTTCATAAATGGGCGCGATCAACCTTGCAACGATGTCGGTCCTTCCCCCGGGGGCCCAGGGGACCACAAAGGTGATCTGTTTTGAAGGAAATTTGTCCGCGGCAAAACCCGATGTTGATGGGAGCGCCAAAAGCACGATTGCCAGAATGACCCATAGGTACTTCCTGCTTCTTCCATGTCTTTTCATACCTTTTCCTCCTTTGTTTTAACTTCTTTGGGTCTAATCCCCTGGGTGTCCGGGGAAAAAACCATCACCTCTCCTGAGACGTCAATTCAGAGCGTTTTCGAATCATCCGGGTGATAGGGAGTGATACCAACAATAAAAATGAGAAGAGGAGTATGCTGAGGGCAATTGGGCGATGAAGGAAGATCATCAGATTTCCTCCTGACAAAGCAAGGGACCGCCTCAGGGATTCCTCCAAAATGGGACCCATGACGAGAGCCAAGATGAAAAGTGCAGGTTCATAATCAAATTTCTTCATTAAAAACCCGACGAAACCAAAAAAAACCATAACCCCGACCTCTACCGGGGAATTGTTCAGCGTATAAGCTCCAATCAGACAAAAGAGGAGGATCAAAGGGAAAAGGATCTTATAGGGGATCTTGAGCACCTTCACCCACATCCCGATCAGGGGAAGGTTCAGGATGAGGAGCATGATATTTCCCACGTACATGCTGAAGATGAGACCCCAGAAGAGGTCCGGGTTATTCCTGATCAGCAAAGGACCGGGAACAATCCCATGGATCATGAAAGCTCCCAGTAATAAGGCCATGACCGGACTCGTGGGAATACCCAGGGTAAGGAGGGGGATGAAGGCCCCGCCTGTGGCTGCATTGTTCGCGGCCTCGGGGGCAGCAACCCCCTCGATCGCTCCGGTGCCCATTTTCTCCGGGTGTTTCGAGATTCTTTTTTGAAGGGCATAAGAAGAGATGGAGGCAATGATGGAGTTCCCCCCTGGGATGACACCGATAAAGAATCCTGTAAAGGTCCCCTGGATAATGGCGATGGCGGAATCTTTCCAGTCCTGCAAGTTGGGCAACAGGCCCTTCACTTTTTCAACCAGTGTCGTTCTTTCGCCTTCGAGGGATTCTTCCAGGTTCGCCAGGACTTCGGCGATCCCAAAGAGACCCATCGCTGCAGGGGCCAGGCCCACTCCGTCTTCGAGTTCATAGATTCCGAAGGTGAACCGGGGTGTTCCCATCCCGGGATCTACTCCCACCGCACCCACAATCAGTCCGGCCGTCGCCATCATGAGGGCCTTTACCATCGATCCGCTCGAAAGGGAGGTCAACAGGGTCAAACCCAATACGGCCATGGCGGCAAATTCAGGCGACCCGAAGTAGAGGCCCAGCTTGGCAAGGGGGGGAGCCACCAGGGTGAGCAGGATGATGGAGAAGGTCCCGGCAATAAAGGAAGCAAAAGCCGCCATTCCCAGGGCCGGGCCGGCACGCCCTTTTCGTGCCATCTGGTAGCCGTCGAGACAAGTCACCACGGAAGCGGCTTCTCCCGGGATGTTTACAAGGATGGAGGTGGTGGACCCTCCGTACTGGGTGCCATAGAAGATTCCCGCAAGCATGATGAGGCCTGAAACCACATCTCCCCTGAAAGTTGTGGGAAGGAGAAGGGAGATCGCTGCCACCGGCCCAATGCCCGGGAGAACGCCGACCAGGGTCCCGATGACGCACCCGACAAAAGCAAAAAGAAGATTATTGAGCTGAAAAGTGACGGAGAAAGCGTACGTCAATCCATGCAATAAGTCCATATCAATCTAAAACCCTAAGAATCCTCGAGGTAAACTGGCCTTCAGCCATATCTCGAAAATCAGATAAGCACCCCCGGCAGCGATGATTCCAGCCACCCCAACGGTTTGCCATTTCAAACGAGCCACTGCCCTGAAAAGGAAGAAAAGTAAAAAGAGAGTGGACAGGAGAAACCCAAGGGAGTTGATGAAAACGGGGTAGGCACCCAGCGCCAGAAGAGTCAGGAGGACCCCTTTCCACCCAGCCCAATTGATCCGAAATTTTTTCTCTGCCAACGGCCTCGGCCTCATCTGGGGTTGAATGAAGAGAACAAAAGAGAGGAGACAGAGAATTATCCCTGCTGCGAAGGGAAAGAAACCCGGCCCCACAGTCTGATTCAATTCCAAACCGAAGCGGAGCCCTTTCAAGAGAACGGCAATGCCTAACAAAAAAAAGAATACGGAACTGATTCTATCGGCATGTTTCATGATAGCTGTTTTTTATATAACGAGTTTATTCTTTTCATGCCAGTCCCGCTTTCTCATTCCCTGGAGGAACCGCCCTCTCAAGGAAGTGCTCCGAAACCTGTATCTTGAAAAGAGTCGATCAACACCCGATCACATAGGCTTGGCGCCGTGGGTCCGCACCACCCATGAGAACTCCGCTCTTCCTGTTGATGACGATCCCCTGGGCTCCGCCACAAATCGAAGACCAGTCCGGAAGGACCTCGATTTGATGCCCCTTCGCTTTCAAACCTTCCAGCATCTGGGAAGAGAACCTGCCTTCGGCGTAGAGATGATTCCCCGGGTTGCTTCTCCAGCGGGGGCTTTCGATGGCCTCTTGGATATCGGCCCCGAAATCAATCAGATGGATGAGGATCTGCATCAGTGTCTGCGTCTGACCGTCCGCTCCCGGTGTCCCGAGGGCCATGAAAGGCCTCTCTCCCTTGAAGACCATGGCAGGGCTCAACGTGTGGTAAGGACGTTTGTGGGGCTTCAGACCGTTGAAATGATTCGGGTCGAGAGAAAAATCCTTTCCCCGGTTATGGAGCAGGATGCCTGTCCCCTCCATCGTCATTCCACTCCCGAAGGTTTCATAGAGGCTGTTGATCATCGAGACCACGTTCCCATCGCGATCGACAGCCGCCAAATAGACCGTGTCTTCTCCCGTGCTGGTAAGGTCACTCTGAGAGACCCGTGATGCGGCCCGGTTCGGGTCTATCCTTGCCATCTGTTCTTTGCCATATCTTTTCGAAATCATTCTTCCCACAGGGATACGGTTGAAATCCGGATCGCTCACATAACGGTCTCGGTCTGCAAAGGCCAGCTTCTTTGCTTCGACGAGGAAATGAATGAACTCAACCGTCTGGTGTCCAAGCTCAGACAGATCCTCATTTTCAATCATGTTCGCCTGCATCAAAAGGGCTATCCCCTGGGAATTCGGAGGCATGACGTAGATTTCATGGCCTTTATACGTCGTCACCAGGGGTTCGACCCAGTTTAAAGAGTGATCCAGGAGGTCTTTCTCGGTGAATAGCCCCTCGTTTCTTTCTGAAAGACTGACCAAAGCCCGGCCTATCTTCCCTTTGTAGAATACGTCTCGTCCGCCACGAGCAACCTCTCGAAAAGATTCCGCCAGGTCTTTCTGAATCAGAAGGTCTCCTGTTTTCGGGACCTGCCCCCCTTTCAAAAAGATCTTCTCCGAAGCAGGACAGGTTCTCAAGAGTCCCATTTCCTCTTGGATGACTTGACTCAATTCCTGATAGATCGGAAAACCCTTTTCTCCATATTCGATAGCCCTCTGTAACAGATGTTCAAGAGGCATGGTTCCGTATTTTTCGTGTGCTGTGACCCATCCATCCACGGTCCCTGGAACAGTGATCGGTAGAATGCCTTTGGCCGGGATTTGTTTCAAGCCCTTCTGCGTATAGAATTCAGGCGTGGCCCTGTAAGGAGACCTGCCACTGGCGTTAAGGGCATTGAGACTACGATCTTTGGCCCAATGCAGGAGCAAAAAGAGATCCCCTCCGATGCCGCACATGTGGGGTCGCACAATGCATAATACCGCATTCGCTGCAATGGCCGCATCCACTGCATTCCCCCCTTTTTCGAGAACGGCGGCACCGGCCTGGGACGCCAACGGGTGATCCGACGTAATCATCCAGTTCGTTCCCATCACAGCGGGACGGTGAGACATGAAAACGGGTTTCATCGCAGCTCCTCTTCGTCCTTTTTCAAAGAGATAGATCCCTACTCACGTACTGACTGGGCACCCTCATTCTTTGTGGAGACAAACCAGGTCTTTGATGACTCGTTCCTTAGAGAGAGGCTCCAGGGTAATATCTCCCGTTACGATTTCCATACAAGCCAGCTTTGGTATCCCATTGACCCTGACAGAGCAGTCCCCACAGATGCCGCGGCGGCAAGAAACATAGTGTGAAAGACCCCCATCAAGATTCTCGTTGATGTAGTTTAACACGTTGGTTACACTCCACCCCGGAACAAAGGGGACCTCATAGGTGACATATCTCTCTCCCTTTCCTTCAACGGGGCTGAATCGCAAAACCGTTACGTTAATCGTCTGTTGCCCTTTTGTTACCATTGATCACCTGTCCTCCGAGGGAAGAGGATAGCGCGTCGTGATGACGGGAACTCTCGATACTTTCATTCGATCGTTCTCGTTGTGAATAGCTATATTCTTCAACCATTCCTGGTCGTCTGTTTTTGTATAATCTTTTCGATAATGGGCCCCCCTGCTCTCCGTCCTCTCCAACGCGCTCAACGCAATGGCCTTGAGCACTGAGAGGAGATTCTCCACCTGCAGACATTCCACCCATTCACGGTTATAGATTCTATCCTTGCTGTTACAATGCAGGAGAGGCATCTCCTCGCTCTCGATTCTCCCTATCTCTTCAAGGGCTTCCTGGAGACCCTTTCCGTCCCGGATCACCCCCACTTTTTCCCAGGATAACTTGTGGATCTTTCGTTTAACCTCGAAGGCACTCACCCCTCCCGTCCTTTCGATCGGAGCCAGGTACTTGGCGATAAGACATTCTGTGAGGCCAGGATCGATCGGATGGCGGCCTGCTCCAGAGGCATATTGGGCAGCCGATTCCCCCACCCTTTTTCCCTGGACCAAGATTTGGGAGATTGCATTTCCAGACAGACGGTTCGCACCGTGAAGTCCTCCCGAGACCTCCCCTGCGGCATAAAGCCCGCCTACAGATGCCCGGCCATCGACATCCACCCGGACCCCCCCCATGAAAAAGTGGCTTGCCGGTGCGACTTCCATGGCATACCCGTCTTTCACCTTTTTCATCAGGTCCTTAAATTTAAAGCCAGTATAGGTCCAGTCTTCTTGCAGGTTCGGTTTGCCATACCACTTCGCAAAATAGTCAATCAAATTTTTCGGCAAATGGGCAAAGGAGAGAAAGACCCCCCCTGCCGGACTTCCACGGCCTTCGAGAATCTCATTCATCACGGCAACCGACAAGACATCTCGCGTAGAATTTTCCATCCGGACGGGGTCCCAGTGTTCCATGAACCGTTCGCCTCTTCTGTTGAGCAGCCAACTTCTCAACGTGTGTTGATTCAGGCTGATGGCGAAGGGGAAACTGATTCCCTTCCATGCAAGAGGCTCAATGAACGCGGCTGCAAGGAATTGGGTCATCTCCATATCAATCAGGTCTGCGCCGGCGCGCCAGGCCATGGCCTGACCGTCCCCGGACAACTCCTCAGGGGCCGTATGCATGGGATAGACCATCTGGGCTCCCCCTGTGGCGAGAATCACCGCTTTTGCCGATATCGTTTCGAACTCCCCTGTACGAAGATTCAGGGCCACTGCACCAGCGATCTGATGATCCCTCTTGAGAAGGTCGAGGGCCATGACATCCTCCAGGAGCCTGATGTTCGGATGACGGATGACCTCCCTCCTTAAAGCCTGCATGATTTCCTTGCCCGGACTGACCACTCCCCTCGGATAGCGATGGCCCGCGGCTTTCACGAAATCGTATACTTTCATCCCCCAGTTCACCAGTTCTCTAATCCTCAGGGGGGACTCCTCCACCAGGACCTTGACCATCTCCTGATTGTTGATCTGTTTCCCTTCGGACAGGGTATCTTCAAAGAAGGTCTCTTTGCTATCACGGGGGTCCCCCGGGAGCCCTAAGAGATCTTTCGCGCTCTGGCTATCGAGATTCATGTCGGCCCGGGCGGTGATGGTCGCTCCGCTTCTGGCCATTCTCCCCTTGGTCAAAATCAAAACATCCAGGCCATGCCGGCTGGCTTCGATGGCTGCCCTTGCCCCCGCTCCTTCACTTCCGATGATCAAGATATCGGTTTGAATGACTGCTCTCATCCTTACCATCCGTGCTTGCAGTTGGTCCTATCGCCAAAGAAAGAGGCTCCCCTGTGGGAGTCTGGTCATTTTTTCCACACCTCTCGGAAAACGCGCAGCAGGTTCTTTCCCATGATCTTCTCAACCTGATCCTCGCTAAATCCCCTCGCAAGGAGGCCGTCCCAGATGCGTGGCGTCTGCGCGAGGCTCTCGTAACCCTCAAGGCTCCGTCCCTCGAACGTGTACCAGTCTCCGAGACCTCCGGTCACGCTCGGGTATTTTCCTTTGGGGCCGAAGGTTCTATTCCATTCCTCAAGGGTATACATGCCCTCGGCCCAATCGCTGGCAAAGCAGACGTGTTCAATCCCTGCGAGGTTCGCAATGTACTCCACCTGATCCAAATAATCTCCTATCTTTGGCCGGGTCTCTCGCTTGATAAATGGGGTAAAGCAGACGGCGCCCATCACTCCCCCTTTTTCCGCAATCGCCCGAATCAATTCATCCGGTTTGTTTCGAGGATTCTCGCACAGGGCCAAGGCATTCGCATGACTGAATATGACCGGATCCTTCGATTCCCTGATGGCGTCGGCACTCGTGCGGTAGCCACAATGGGACATATCAATGACCATTCCCAAGCGATTCATTTCATGGACCCATTGGCGGCCGAGTTCGGTGAGCCCCTCATCCTCAGCCACCGTCGCACCACCTCCCAAGCGATTCTTTTCATTGTAAGTGGGATGGAGGACCCTGAACCCCAGACGGTGTAAGACCTCCAATAGGTTGAGGTCATGCTCAATGAGGGTGGAATTCTGGCCGCAAAAAACGATGGCGACCCGCCCCTCTGCCTGAGCCTTTAAGATGTCTTCTGCTGTGAGGGCAATCGACACGATATCTTTCATTTGATCAATGCACCTGAGAGCCCGGCCGATTTCAGACATCGCTGTGACAAAATCGGACCAGGGTTTCACAATCGAATAGTTCAACCCGGTCACTCGGCCAGCCCTGGTTCGTTCCATTTGTTCTCTCGACAGCACGGAGCAACTAAGCCCGTCAATCATCAAGCCATACTTCGATTCTTGGGTTATTGTCTTATTCTTCATGGTTGAAAACTCCTTTTTAGCTTTAGGATGGGCATAGACGCCAAACGGTATTTCTAAAGCGACTTCAACAAGGAACCGTATCGGTCCATTCCTCGGATTCCCAGGGTTTTGAGTGAAGCCCAGAGGGTTGCCTGATTGCTTGTGATGATCGGCTTTCCCAAATCGTTTTCCAGTTGCTCGATGATCTCAAACGTCCTCCAGGCCGTGCAACTGATGAAAAGCCCCTCTGCCCCTGGTGAATCCACTTCCTTTGCCGCCCTGTAAGCTGAATTTGGCTCCAGAGTGCCTTTCTCGTAACCTGTCATGATGCCTAATCCCCTTATTTCGGTCACTTCAAGACCCGGGATGCTTTGCTCCAGAAAGGCCTTTTCCTCTTGACTAATTCTCTCGATATAAGGAGTTGCCACGGCAATCTTCCTCAGGTTGAGCGCCTTTAAAGCATCCACGACAGCAGTGGATGTTGTCAACGCTGTTATTCCCGTTTCTCTCTCAATCTGTTCTATCAGTTCGAGATCGTGGCCGATCCCCTTCATGAAGCTTCCTGCGGTACACGCCCATGCGATCACTTTCGGTCTTACGCCGGCCACACTCCTGGCAGCCAAGGCCACACCCTTGCTCATCTCGATGATAGCCGCCACCCGATCTGCCTCTGTTAGGGCTGTGTCTCTCAACTCGCACCTGGCCGTATGGACACTAACGCCTTCGGGAATTGCCCGATGGAATTCCATCTCAACCGTGTAATTCGTCGAAGGGACCAGTAGTCCAATTCTGCCCCGCCATCCGTACATAGATCGGTCCTCCGATTCCCTTAAAGTTCCAACGGGCTGTCTTCTGGAGTCTTGAAGAGCGATTGGCTCATCTCCATCCCGGCAATATCAGCAGAGAGGTCTTCTTCCTGCGTCAAGTGATATAGTGCTCGGAAGTAATATAGCGGTCTCCGCGGTCGGGTAGAACGGTCACGACGTTACAGCCTTCTCCCAGTTCCTTCGCAAGCTGGAGGGCGGCGAAAACGTTTGCGCCTGCGGAGACACCAACGAATAATCCCTCCTCCTGTATCAGCCTGTGGTTCATCGCAACCGCCTCCTCGTCGCTCACTTTGACAACCCGATCGACTAACTTGCTGTCCAAGATCTCCTGCAATATTCCGCCTGTCACACCGGGAATCACCTTAAAGTTTGTCAGTGTCACGTAGGGGCAGTCTGCGGGTTCTACGGCGATAACCCGGATATGTGGGATTTCCCGCTTTAATGCTTTGGCAACGCCGAATACGGTACCTCCCGTTCCAACGGAGGCGACAAAGGCGTCAATCCGATGGTCCAACTGGGACAGAATCTCCTCTCCCAATTTCATATGGGCCCTGTAATTCGCAGGGTTGCTGAACTGTCTGGCCCACCATACCTTGGGTGTTTTCTCTTCCATTTCCTTGCACATCATTCTACCGGGAACCTCGACGAAGGATCCATGGACTGAAGTGCCCTTCACGCTGTCACCGACATCGACCAGTCTGATTTCGGCACCATAGCGTTTGATCATTTCGACCTTTTCGGATGCCATAATCTTCGGCATGAAGATAATTCTTCTAT
>Ga0214473_10011290_pt1 | contig 10482 bp, 11 predicted proteins | sample RVTome_7_FD_203509 | JGI IMG/M metagenome (GOLD analysis project Ga0214473, IMG submission 203509) | Soil microbial communities from uranium-contaminated site in the Upper Colorado River Basin, Wyoming, United States - RVT98D197 | ecosystem: Environmental > Terrestrial > Soil > Contaminated >... | reverse complement strand
TCGCGGGCGAGGGACTTCGTGAGCCCGATTACTCCGGCCTTCGAGGCTGCGTAGGCGGCCGCCCCCGCCCGCCCGATCAAGGCCAGCTCGGAGGCCACGGTCACGATCTTCCCGCTGCCCTGGCGGATCAGGTAGGGGAGGACGGCCTGAATGGCGTTGAAAGTCCCCGTCAGGTTCACCGCGATCACGCGACTCCAGTCGGCCTCGGTGACCTCGAGGAACGGCCGCCTGTCGATGATACCGGCGTTGGTCACGACCACGTCGACCCGGCCGAGTGCCTCGACCAGCCGACGGCCCGCCTCGCGCATGGCCGTCCCGTCGGTCACGTCGGCCGGGAGCGCGACCGCCCTGGCGCCGAGCCCGCGCAACTCGTCGAGCAGGTCGCCGGCCAGGGCCGTCTGCTCCGCGTCCGGGACGTGATTGACGCCCACGGCCGCCCCTTCCCGGGCGAGGGTCAGCGCGATCTCGCGTCCGATGCCCCGGCTCGCCCCGGTCACCAGCGCCACCTTGCCCTCGACCCGCCGCGGTCCCATGGCGATTCCCTGGAGAGTATAAGCCCGCGGGCGGCAGCACGGCGGTGGCGTAGCCCGGAACTCGGGGCGGCAGGCGCCGCGTCGCCGGACCTGCCCTTGACACCCGGTCGAGGGCTTGGCTAAGCTGTCGGTAGTTTCCTACGTTTCGTGACAGGAAACACTAGGAAACACGATGAAGCGCCGCGCGATCGAGAGCGACATCGGACGCCGGATCCGCCGGCTGCGCCAGCGTTGTGGTCTCAGCCTCGACGACGTCGCCGTCAAGGCCGGCATCTCCCGAAGCCTCGTCAGCAAGCTCGAGAACGGGCGCGTCTCGTCGCCGATCGCGACCCTCGCCAACGTCGCCGCCGCGCTCGACACGACGGTGGGCCACCTGATCGGGGCCAGCAGCGACTCGCCGTGCGTGATCGTCCGGCGCGACGAGCGGAAGCGCATCTCCGGCTCGGGCACGGCCCTCGGGTACGGCTACGAGGCGCTGGGACACAAGCGGCTCGAGAAGCGGATGGAGCCGTTCCTGGTCACCTACCCGCCCGGCCTGTCGAAGGCGCCCCGCCTCTCGCACCGGGGTGAGGCCTTCCTGTTCGTGTTGCGGGGCCGCGTGGCCTTCCACCACGACAACGAAAGGCATCTCCTGGGACCGGGCGACTGCGCCTACTTCGACAACCAGCTGCCGCACGGGGCGCGGGCGCTCGGCCGGACGCCCGCGCTTGCGCTCGTCGTGACCACGGAGAGCTGACGCGGTGGCAGCCGGGGAACCGGGGCCGGGCCGTCCGATCGTGGGGACGGGGGTCGTCCGGCTGGACGGCCCGGACAAGGTCTTGGGGCGCGCCGTGTACGGGGTCGACGTGGAGCTGCCCGGCATGCTCGTGGGCAAGGTGCTGCGGAGCCCCGTCCCCCACGCCCGGATCCGCTCGATCGACGCCGCGCGCGCCCGCCGGCTGCCGGGCGTGCGCACCGTTCTCACCGGCACCGACACCCCACGCATCCCTTACGGGTTCTTCAAGCACCAGGGCGCGAGGTTCGCTGACAAGCTGCCGCTGGAGACCGAGAAGGTGCGCTTCGTCGGGGACGAGGTGGCCGCCGTCGCCGCCACGGACGAGGACACCGCCCTGGAGGCGCTCTCCCTGATCGACGTCGAGTACGAGGAGCTGCCAGCCGTGTTCGAGGTCGACGAGGCGCTCGCCTCCGGCGCCCCGCTCGTCCACGACGAGGTGCCCGGCAACGTCCCTGCCGTCGTGCGCCGGGGGGCCGGTGATCTCGAGTCGGGGTGGCGAGAGGCCGAGGTCGTGGTCGAGCGTCGCTACTCGACGCACGCGGTGGCGCCCTGCTGCCTGGAGCCGCATCAGGCGGTGGCCAGCTACGACCCGGTGTCGGGGGTGGTGACCCTCTGGTCCTCGACCCAGATGCCGTTTCAGCTGCGCGCCCACCTGGCCGACGTGCTGGGTCTCCCGGAGGGCAAGGTCCGGATCATCAAGACGACGATGGGGGCCGGGTTCGGCAGCCGCATGGAGATGCACGCGCCCGATCCGATCGCCTCGTTGCTCTCGCTCCGGACGCGGCGCCCCGTCGGGATCGTCTACACGCGCCCCGAGGAGTTCCAGGCCACCCGCTTCCGCCACCCGTTCCGCTTCGACTGCCGGATGGGCCTGCGGCGCGACGGGCGGATCACGGCCCTCGAGGCCCGGGCCATCGTCGACAGCGGTGCCTACCTGAGCCAGGCGACCGGCGTAGCGAGCGTCGCCGGGACGAACCCCTTCACGATCTACAAGGTCCCGGCGTTCCGCTTCGAGGGCACCATCGTGTACACCAACAAGCCGTACGGCGGGGCGTTCCGCGGCTACGGCAACCCCCAGGGGACCTTCGCGGTCGACAGCCTGCTCGACGAGGCGGCGGTGGAGCTCGGGCTCGACCCCGTCGAGCTCAGGCGGCGCAACCTCTACATGCCGGGGGACGTCTCCGCCCTGGGGTTCCGGTTCGGCACCTGCGCGCAGCGCCAGTGCCTGGAGGCGGTGGCCGATGCGCTCGCCTTCGATGCCGAGCGACCCCGCGGCCGCGGGGTCGGCATCGCCGGACTCTTCGGCCCGGCGGGCGGTACCCGGGTGCACGGCAACAGCGACGGCTGCGGCGCCATCCTCAAGCTGGAGGACGACGGGACGCTCCAGGTTCTGACCGGCGGCCAGGAGATCGGCCAGGGCGGCACGACCATCGTCGCCCAGATCGCCGCGGAGACCGTGGGCGTCCCGTACGGCTCGGTGCGGGTCGAGAGCTCGGACACCAACCTGATCCCGTGGGACCTCGGCACCCATGGTAGCCGGAACACGTTCATCGCCGGCAACGCCGTCGCCGGCGCCGGGCGCAAGCTGAGAGAGCGGATGCTCGAGATCGCCGGCGAGCTGTTGGGCACCGGCCCCGACGCGTTGGCCGCCGCGAACGGCCGGGTGTTCGTGCGCGAGGCTCCCGAGCGGGCCGTGAGCGTGGCCGAGGTGGCCCGCGCCGCCCACTACCGCCACCAGGGCAGCCTGCTGATCGCCGAGCACTTCTACGACCCGCCGACGGAGCAGCCCGACGCGCAGGGCTACGGCAACAAGTCCGCCGCCTACGCCTTTGGCTTCCACGGCGCCGAGGTCGAGGTCGACGAGGAGACCGGCGAGGTTCGGGTACTGCGGATGGTGGCGGCCCACGACATCGGCCGGGCCATCAACCCCAAGGGCGTCGAGGGGCAGATCGAGGGGGGGATCGCCCAGGGGCTCGGCTTCGCCCTGATGGAGACCCTGTTCGCCGATGATGGGCACACCGTCCTTTCCAACCTCCAGGACTACAAGATCCCGGCCGCCCTCGACGTGCCGGAGGTGATCGAGACCGTGCTCGTGGAGGTGCCTGACCCGGAGGGCCCGTACGGAGCCAAGGGAGTGGCCGAGCCAGCCATCATCCCGGTAGCGGCCGCCATCGTCAACGCCATCGCGAACGCCGTCGGCGTGCGCATCCGGGACCTCCCGGCCACGCCCGAGAAGATCGTCGAGGGGCTGGCCGAGCGGGGAGCCGGGCCGTGACTGGGTTCGGTTACCACCGCCCGGAGAGCCTCGAGGCGGCGTGCCTCCTGATGGCCCAGTTCGGCCGCCGCGCACGACTGATGGCCGGCGGGACGGCGCTGACCATCCTCCTCAAGGAAGGGCTGCTGGACGCGGATCAGATCGTGAGCCTCGAGCGGGTCCCGCTGGGCAGTGTCTCGTGGGCCGGCGGCGTGCTGACCGCTGGCGCGATGGTGACGCACCAGACGCTCGTCGACCATCCGCTCGTGCGCGCGCACGTGCCGGTGCTTGCAGAGGTCCTGTCCCACGTCGCCAGCCGGCGGATCCGCAACGTGGCGACGATTGGGGGGAACCTCTGCTGGGCCGAGGCAGCCTCGGACCCGCCCGGACCGCTCATGGCCCTCGGGGCGCACGTCACGGCCCGGAGCGCGCGGGGGGAACGCCAGGTCGGCCTTCGCGACCTCTTCCAGGACTACTTCACGACGACCCTCACCCCCGACGAGGTCCTGAGCGAGGTGCACGTCCCGGCCCCGCCCCCCGGCGCCGGCCTCAGCTACCTGAAGTTCACTCCACAGTCGAAAGCCGACAAGCCGGTGCTCGCCGTCACCGCACTGGTGTGCCGGACCGACGGCGTGTGCGCCGAGGCGCGGGTGGTCGTGGGCGCGGCCGGGCCGACGCCGTTCGGGCTGCCGGCGGTGGACGCCGCGCTGCGGGGCGAGGCCTTCGAGGCGTCAAGGGCCGTCTGGCGGGTGGCAGACGCCTATGCAGAGGCGGCCCAGCCCGTCTCGGACATCCGCGGCTCGGAGACGTACAAGCGCCGGATGATCCGCGTGCTCGTCCGCCGCGCGCTGGGCCAGGCCTGGGCTCGCGCTGGGGGCGCCCGTGCCTGAACGCTACGCACTGCACTTCTGGGTCAACGGCGAGGAGCAGTGGCTGGAGGTGCCGGCGCATCGCCTGCTGCTCGACGTGCTGCGGGAGGACCTCAAGCTCAAGGGGACCAAGCGGGCCTGCGACATCGGCGTGTGCGGCGCGTGCACCGTGCTGGTGGACGGCAGGTCGGTGAGCGCCTGCCTCATGCTGGCGCTCCGCGTTGACGGCAGCCAGGTTCTCACCGTCGAAGGGCTCGCTGTCGATGGCCGCCTGCACCCGCTCCAGCAAGGGTTCCTTGATCACTGGGGCTTTCAGTGCGGTTACTGCACGCCTGGGATGCTGCTGACGGCGGTTGAGCTTCTGGAGAAGGATCCTATGCCCTCGCCTGCAACCGTGCGCGAAGCACTGACGGGAAACCTGTGCCGCTGCACAGGGTATCTGAAGATCGTCGACTCCATCCTGGCAGGTGCCGCCGAGCTCCAGCGCCGGCCCGGGAGCCTGCCCGATGCGGACGGCGGTGTCGCGCACGAGCCGTGCGGGCCGCGTCGCGGTCGGGCCGGAGTCGCGGGGGCGCCGGAACAGTGATCTTCGAGGACCGATTCACGGTCCGGGCACCGATCGAGCGAGTGTGGACCTTCCTGCGCGACGCCGAGCGGGTGGCCCCGTGCATCCCCGGCATGGAGCGGATCGAGGTCATCGACGACCGCCGATACCACGTGATCGCCGGGGCCAGCGTGTCCTTTCTGAGCCTTTCGTTTGCCCTGGACGTAACCGTGACGGAGATCGACGAACCCCGCCGACTCGTCTCCGTCGCCCAGGGCCTCGACGCGCGGCTCAAGGAGCGCGTGAAGCTGACCTCCGACCTGCGCCTGGAAGCTGCCGGCCCGGAGGAGACTGTGGTGAACTATCGAATCGAGCTCGGCGTGGTCGGCAAGCTGGCCTCGATGGGACTGAGCGTGATCAAGGGCAAGGCTCGGCAGATGGCGACGGGCTTCGCGAGCGGCATCCGCCAGCGGCTCGAGACGGCGACCTAGAGGAAGCACCCGGATGCGGCGCAGAGGATGACCGGACCCGTGATGCCACGCGATCTGGGCACCGATGCCGCCGCGTGGAGGTAGAGTGATGGGGTCAGGAGCTGCCGGGCGACGGAACTTCCGCTGCATTGACCTGAGCCTGCCCCTCGAGAACTTCTCGATGGACCGCGACGCGCCCCACATCTTCTACTGGGACCACGAGGAGGGCGGTCGCCGGACCGCCAAGGCCCAGGGCTTCGATCCGGACTTGATCCCCGATGGCTTCGGGCTGTCCGCCGAGGACGTCACGCTCAACACGCACACCGGAACCCACCTGGACGCGCCCTGGCACTACGGCCCGACGTGCGGTGGAAGCAGGGCGCGCGGCATCGACGAGATCCCCCTGGAGTGGTGCTTCGGCGACGGCGTGGTGCTCGACCTGACCCATCGCAAGCCGGGTGAGCTCATCACCGTCGGGGATCTGGAGCAAGCGGTCGCCGCGATCGACTACCGCATCAAGCCCTACGACATCGTCTTGATCCGGACCGACGCCACCAAGCGTTATCGCAAGCACGACTTCATGCTCGGCCAGCCGGGCATGGGACGGGACGGGACACTGTGGCTGCTCGACCAGGGCGTCAAGGTGTGCGGCATCGACGCCTGGAGCTTCGACCGCCCTCTGGCCTACATGAAGGACGATCTCAAGGCGGGCAACCGGGAGGCCTTTCTGCCGGCCCACCGCGTGGGACGGGAGCGCGAATACTGCCACGTCGAGAAGCTCGCGAACCTCGATCAGCTACCACGGCCCCACGGCTTCCAGGTCGCGGTGTTCCCCATCAAGATCGCGCGGGCCAGCGGCGGCTGGGTCCGCGCGGTGGCCCTCGTGGACGAGTAACCTCGTGTGCGCCCAGTGAAACGCCGTCGCCACCCGCACGATACACAACCCAGGCGGGCTTCACCGAGAGGGGCTCAAGCGCGCGGTCGCATTCTACGGGGCGCACGCGGTGCGGTTTGAGGCGTGACTAGGATGCGGCTCGAATCGGATCGGCGGGCTCGGGCAGATTCGTGGCGGGTATCGGATCAACGCCCCGAGGTCGAATTTCATCCCTGAGCGCTTCCGATTTGAGCCAACGGGATTCGAACCCGTGTTTCAGCCTTGAGAGGGCCGATACACGACCGCATTCCTTGCCGCACTCCGCCGCGTCTCGCATCCTACGCAGACAAGGGAAGGCTCGGAGTCTGTCGCGGCGCCCTCGTTTCCCCGGCCCGCGTCGAGAGCCGACCCTTACCTTACCGGCCTCCCGTCTTGTAATGTCCGTTCCGGGGGACACCGCGAATGAAGACCTACGACTTCAAGGTGCTCTTGGAACCGGATAAGACCGGTGGGTACGTCGCGACGTGCCCCTCTCTTCCAGGCTGCCACAGCCAGGGCGACACGGTCGACGGGGCGCTGGACAACATCCGTGAGGCCATCGAGCTCTGCCTGGAGGACATGCAGGCCCACGGCGAGGTCATCCCGGATCCCTCCCGAGTCCTGGTCGGAAGCGTCGTCGTCACCCGATGACGTCCGGGCTTCCCGTCGTCTCCGGACGGGAGGCCATCCGCGTATTCGAGCGGCTCGGCTACAGCGTCGTGCGGCAGCGCGGCAGCCCTATCCGGTTGCGGCATGGGACGGATCCCTCGAGAAAGCCGCTGACGATCCCGGACCACCCCGCTCAAGCCGGGTCTGCTGCGACCCCGATGCGCGACGCGGACGTGGACCCCGAGGAGTTCCGCCGACTGCTGAATCGGTAGCGCCAACGTCTCGGGAACGCGGCGGCGACGGCCGATCTCACTATGCCCGAAACTATGCCCGCGACGGCCCTCCCGAGACCCGAAATCACCCCCCGCCAGCCAAGCAGCCAAAGAAAAACCCCTCGGCAAGTCCGCGACTTACCGAGGGGCTTCTATCTGCTCGCCTGCTTGACAGGCCAGTGTGCTAACCAGGCTGCACCACGACCCCCATTTCAGATTAGCTACTTAGCGCGCATCGGTCAAGCGCGACCTGGCCAAGCTATGCCCAAACTATGCCCGGGTGACCACTGGCCTTCTCGGCCAGTGATCTTCACACAACGACATACCCAGCGCGTCGACCGGAGGGGCGCCGACTCTTAACGACCCTCATCGCGCGCTAGGCGCCGCGGCGGCAGGCTGCGGCGCGAGACCTGGTCGGTGAGCCACTTCACCGAACGGCGCGCTCGCTCGGCCACCATCGGCAGGGGCAGGGTGTGATAGTCGTCGTTGAACACCTCGAAGCTGTAGTCGCCGCGGTAGCCCGTCTCGTCCACGCGACGCACTATCTCTGCCAGCTTTTCGCTATGCACGCCTTCGCCCGGGAAGACCCGGAAGTGCCGCGCGGTGTCGATGCGCTCGTCACGTGAGCGGACCTCCTGCCACATGAAGTCCGATAGCTGCACCAGGAACACCTTGCGCGGGTCGATGTCGGCGAGCGCTTCCAAGCCGCTGTCGCCGGCCAGGATGTGGAACGAGTCCAGACACAAGCCGAGGTTGGAGCGATCGGCCGCCTGCACTAGCTCCCAGGACCGCGGGTACTCGTTGACGTACCTGCCCCAAGACAGCGCCTCGTAGGCCACGCGAATGCCGAACGGCACCGCCAGCATCGCGAGCTTCTGCAGATCCTTGACCAGGGCGTCGGTCTCGCCGCGGGCGTGGCCCGACGTCGACGAGCAGACGAGCAACACCCGCGAGCCGAGGGCGCTGCACATCTCGAACATTGCCTTCGCCACGTCCACCTTGTAGGCGTGCAAGTGACCGGAGAGTCCCTCGAAGTCGCGCAGCACCTGGAAGCCGGTGACGCGCAAGCCGCTGGCCCGCACCGCCGCCACCGCCGCCGGCTCGCCGCTGGGATGGCTGACGATGTCGGAGGCGTTCAGCATGATCTGGGTGAAGCCGGCAGCGCGCACCGCCCTGAGCTTCGGCTCCAGCGGCCCCGCCAGGGTGATCGTGTCCATGCCGAAGTGATCGAGATTCATGGCGCGAGGTGGCTTGCTACCAGCTCGAAGGTCACGCCACCCAGGTACGCCTGGGTGAGCGCGCCTTTCTCGCTCGGCTGCACCGCGCCGCGCTCGATGAACACCACGCCGCGCTCCTTGAGAGCCCGGGTCACGAGCGGGACGTCCGGGGCGCCCAGGCCGACTCGCACCAGGCCTTCCTCCCAGTGGACGCCCTCCGATCCGGGCGGGGGCTCGATGAGCTGCAGGCAAAACTTGCGGCAGGGGCTTTCGAGCAGCGGCCCCTTGGGCAGCACGCCGAAATACTGGCCTTGCGGCAGTGCCGCGAAGCCGAAGAGGGTCTGATAGAAATCGAGCCAGTCGCCCGTGCGGTCGGCCAGGATGGACTGCACGATGCCGAACCAGTGCAGCCCGGCCAGCGCCGGCGGGCGCGGCTCTGATCCGGGGAGCGGCACGAAGTCGACATCGTAGATCGAGAAGTCCTGGTAGCGATCCACGAAGTAGATGAGGCTGTCCCCGGCGCCATGGATGCCCGGGATGTTGAGCTCCATCGCGGCGGCGCGCGTCGGCTGGTCCCAGGCGCCGAGGTCGAGCGAATGCTGGTGCACGAAGGCGGCATCACGCACGCGCAGCGCCACGGCAGAGAGCGCGGGCGTGGGGCGCTTGGGCAAATGCGCGTTCACGATCAGGTTCATGCCGCCCTGGCGGTAGAGCACCACCTCACGCGAGCGGTGCCGGGCCACCGCCGCAAAGCCCATCTTCTGCAGCAGCGCGCCGAACTCCTGTGGGCGGGAGGTGGCGTACTCGACGAACTCGATGCCGTCGACGCCCAGGGGATTGGCCGGCTCCGGCAGCGCTTCCTCGATCGTCATCGGGAGGCTCCTCGCGGGCCACAGCCCGCCCCAACGGGCACGGTCGTTTAGGGAGCCGCTTGTGCGAACTTATCTATCCTGTTAGTTTTACCTTGCGATGTCGTCAATTCCAAGGGGGTTGTTGCGGGGTCGGCGGGCAACGGTGCGCAATGCCGCCATGCGCAAGCCCAAGGCGCCGGAGGCGAATCGCGCCCACATCGTGCGCGCGGCGATCCATGAGTTCGCGGCCCGCGGCTTCAAGGGCGCCAGCATGGACGCGATCGCCGATCGTACGGACACCACCCGCGCGCTGATCAACTACTACTTCGGCAGCAAGGAGAAGGTCTACCTGGCGGTGCTCGAGCACGTCTATTCGGAGATCCGCCAGGCCGAAGGCCTGCTCGACCTGGATCATCTCGACCCCACGGCCGCCATCCGCCGCATCGTCGAGTTCACCTTCACCTACTACCTGGAGCATGAGGGTTTCGTGCGGCTGGTGGTGGCCGAGAACCAGGCTCGAGGGCGCCACTTCAGGAAGTCGAAGACAATGCGCTCGCTCAATCGTCCGATCATCGAGAGGCTTGCCGGGGTCATCGCGCGCGGGCAGGCCGACGGTTCCTTCCGCGCCGATGCCCACCCCGTGGAAGTCCACATGGCCATCGCCGCTCTCGGTCTGTTCAACGTGACGAACCAGTACACCTTCGGAGCGATCTTTCAGTGCGACATGGGCGCCACGGGAGATGTCCGCCGGCGGCGCGAACTGGTCGCCGAGGTGGTTCTCGGCTACCTGACCAATAAAGGCTGATGTCATAGGACATCATGGGAGGAGGACGAGCATGGACTTCGAGATCGACCGTCGTTCGGCCCTCAAGGCGGGGGCCGCACTGGCCGTGGCGTGCCTGGTGCCGGCCCGAGCGCAGGCGCAGTCCCTCCTGCGCTTCGCCGCGGTGTTCTCCGATCGAGACATTCGCGCGAGCATGATCCAGATGTTTGCGAAGGAGGTCGAAGCCGACTTCAAGGTGGAGCCGTTCTATAACGGCTCCCTGTTCAAGCAAGGGACCGAACTGGTCGCCTTGCAGCGCAACAATCTCGAGATGGGCAATATCGCGGCGCAGGACATCTCCAACCAGCTTCCGGCCTGGTCGATCCTGACGTCGGCGTACCTGTTCCGGGAT
>Ga0214473_10011289_pt1 | contig 10482 bp, 14 predicted proteins | sample RVTome_7_FD_203509 | JGI IMG/M metagenome (GOLD analysis project Ga0214473, IMG submission 203509) | Soil microbial communities from uranium-contaminated site in the Upper Colorado River Basin, Wyoming, United States - RVT98D197 | ecosystem: Environmental > Terrestrial > Soil > Contaminated >... | reverse complement strand
GCCAGGAGCTTCCGCACCTTGTCGATGATCTTCGACTTGTCCTCGTCTTCGGGCATCTTTCCCCCCTTTAGGATGATGTCAGAATAACTGTTGGCTTGCCAGTTGGCAAGAGAAATCTCTACATCCACCCCTTGCTGTATACCGCCATGCGCAGCTTCTCCGCGATGACGGGATGAAACCCAAGGCCCAGGAAGTAGCCGTAAGCCAGAGTATCCCACTCATGGTAGGCATGGGGGTCGATGATGGACCCCTTGTCGTAGACGTGTTCCTTCCAGAGCCAGATGGCGGATTCTTCGGTCGGAACGCCAGGGCCGCTCACTTGGTCTTGCCTTCAGATGATGCGACTCGCGCACGAGCGCGGGTGACCACCGCCTTGGCCTCCGTCTCGGTCAGGACACCGCTGGTGTGCAGCGTGGTGAGAAGCTCACTGACCAGAGCCACCAAGTAGGGGTTATCATCCGACACCATCTTGGTGGTCTTCTTCGGATCGCACTTGGGGCACTTCGATGCCGGCATCGGTGGCATCGAGAAGAAGTCTCGGAAGAATGCTTCACCGAACATGATGATGCCCTTTATGGAGTACGAGTGTGGTGGGGTGTCGAACCGCCCATCCGGAGCCCACAGCGCATCGACGCAAGCCCGGTCTGCAATCACGCAGACCGGGCTGACGCCGGTTGAATCCTCATTATGTTCTGGTAGGATGCTCACCTATTTGGTAGCGCGCCCTGAGCCCTAATAGGGCGCGTCCGTTCAACGGATGTTGAAGCGGCTAGGTCAGGAGGGTAGGAAGATGGGCCTATTGACAGCGACAGCGGACCCAGGACTCGCTGGGTGGTTGCAGGTCCAACCACCATCATCCAGAACATGATGAGGAGTAGCAGCAGGGTTGCTATCTGACTCCTCCGGTTTGATTGCCTGAGAACACTTGGAAACAGTTAGCATCGCCGCAAGCCCGGCCGGATTTTCCGGCTCGGGCTTACGGAGGGAGATTTTCTTAGTCGGACAGTTTCTTGAGAAGATCCTTCACTAACCCTCCAACATCTCTCTGATCTGTTTTTCGCTATAACCTGCATCGAGCAGGTAATCTACCTGCGATGCCAGCCCACCATTGTTGATGTCGGCGGCTTCCCCTGCCTTGCAGTCGTGAACTTCCTCATCTAGTAGGCCCTCCGAATCAGGTTCGGAGAAGGAAGCTATTAGCCTTTTGCTGGCTTCTAGCTTCTCTAGACGCTTGCGATACTGCCGGTTGGCATCTTCCGTAATGCTCACGCCACACCTTCAAACCTACAGAACTGTGAACTGAAGCGGAGTGTCCGCGGTCATTGTCAAGCTGGGGTCGTCCATCAATACTTGTAGGTCGTTACTGACATTTGATTCCTGGCATCGACGCAAGCCTGGGTCGCTTGCGCGCACCAGGCTCACATCTTGCCGTTGCCGTTGCCGTTGATGATCGAGTAGGACTACGCCGAACGGTAGACCCACACCGCCGGCTCATCCTTGACCGCCGTCACCTTGACGCCCGCCAGGGACGCCTTCTTGATGGCGAGGCGGATGTTGCGGACGAAGGCGTCGTGCGGCACGCCGCCCGTGGGCACCTTGAACCGCTGGTTGATCTTGAGGGCCTTGGCCTGGCTGACCAGGGGGCTGTACTTGCTCTGCCCGGTCCTACCACCGCTGGGCAGATCGGGCAGCCCGTCCTCGACCTCGAAGGTCTCGCTGGGGATGCTGATGTTGGCACGCCGGTTCGGGGTCTCGTTCATCGTCTCGTCGCTCATGGTGTTGATCCTTTCACAGATCGGGTTGTTGGTTGGTTCGTTGATTCGCTCCAGCCACAGGACACTATACCATCGGTTCCTGGGGTAGCAAGCGAAAACTTCCTGGATTCTCTGCTAGACCGCCACAGCCTGCGGCTTCGCCTTGGGCTTGGGGGTCCACGTCGTCGCCATGAGACGCGCGATGTCCTTGGGGAAGTAGACCTTGAGCGCGGTGTGCGAGTTGACGTACGCCTCCAGCGCCGGCCGACCGCACGACTTGGCAACGCGCGCGGCCTTGTGGTACAGGGCTCGCATCATGGCACCCTCACCGCGCTTGGCCTTCACCGGCTTCTGGTCCTGCTTCTGCTTCTGCTTGTCCTTCGCCATTGTTCTTCCCTTTCGGTTGTAGAGGACATCATCCTCTGTCATCGCTCTAAGCCCGCCACGGATGTTACTCCGGGCGGGCGTCGAACTTAGATCGTTGATCGCTGTGCTACGTGCCTGGATCGTTTCGCGGATCGTTTTCGATGATGTTTCGCGGATCGTTTTCGATGATGGAGAAGACCTCATCCAGCTTTTCCATGGCTTGGTCAGGGACGTAGCCAATCTCCTCCAACAAGATGATGATCCTTTGATAGAGTCGCTCCGGGACAGCCACCTACTTGACGCCGCTCGCCAGGATGATGGGGTCATCACCCGCGATGACGAAGCAGGTTGCCATCTCCGTCACCGTCCTACCCTCGCCATCGTGCAGGGAGGGCTCGTTGACGGTCTGGAAGGTGATGCCATTCCACTGGACCACGACAGCGTGGCCGCAGATGATGCGGCTCGTCGCCGGGGCAACCTCACCCACCAGGAAGCCCATGGTCCCGTAGGCACCATCCGGGGCATCGACGGGACGCTCGGTGAGGATGAAGGTTCTCACCTTGCGGAGCATCACGCGGGTCAGGTACTGCGGCACTCCGTAGACTCCACGCATGCTCTGGTACTGGATGCCCAGCTTGCCCTGGCTGTAGTCATAGAACACTCGGCCGATGATCGGCTTGATGGTCTGGCTCTTGCCCTTGACGGCCGGCTTGACCTTGGTGGTCACACAGTCCCCCTGAGATGGTGATCTTAGATGGTAAAGAGAAGATGAATCATCCTCCCTCATCGCCCTAAGCCCCGGACAGCATGACGCTGGCCGGGGCGTTGGGCAGCTTGTTAGATGTTCTCTTATCCGCATCCGCCAAGCCCGGACCCTACACAGAGAGAGGGTAGGGTCCGGGCTAGCTAGGAGGATGCTACTTGGAGCAGAGGCGGATGATGCGCGGGATGGTGCTCACGCGCGGGAGGCTGGTCTTCTGCAGCCAGGTGCTCACGCAGGGCTGGCTGACCTTGAGCTTGCCGGCGACGAACACCTGGCTCTTCTCGTTGGCCTTCATCCACTTGCGGAGCATCCGCACCGCCTGCATGGCGGTGTACTCGGACTCCTCGTCGTCCTCGCCCTCGGTGGCGTCGATGGCGTCCTCGTCCTCCTCGTCGTCCTCGTCCTCGTCGTCCTCGCCCTCCTCGAACTCGGCATCCTCGAAGAGGCCGGTCTCACCATCGAGGATGATGAACCGCGAGAGGGGCTTGCCGGTCAGCTTGTTGTGGCCGTCCGACAGGAACTTGAACGCCTCGCGGCCCAGATGGCTCATCTGCGCTTCGATGACGTACTCCTTGCGGTCGTCGTGGGGGATGCTCCTGAACAGGGCCAGGGCCATCGCCGTCTCGTTGTCGTCGTGGGTCAGGGTGCCGTTGCCGTTGGCCTTGGCGGCCTTGGCCGGCTTCTCGGACTGGGTCTTCGTCTCGGTCTCGCTCATGGTGTTGCAGCCTCCTAAGCTGCTGGTTGTTGTGTTGGACAAGCTACCATCTGGTTTGCATAGTAGCAAGCACAAAGTTTGGACTATACTTTGCATGACCCCGACGAGATTCGAACTCGCATTACAGCCGTGAAAGGGCCGCGTCCTAACCGTTAGACTACGGGGCCAACAAGGGCATCATCACCCTAAGCCCGTTACAGACATCATCCATAGCGGGCAGGTGGGCATTCATCCATAGCGGGCAGGTGGGCATTCAGTTGTCAGCTACCAGTTGCCAACGGCCTTGGCGTTCTCCGTCAGCCACTTGTTGCCATGGCAGTAGGCGCGGATGGCCTCTCGGGGCGTCCCGCCAGCACGACGAACGGCATTGTGCGCCTCCATCCTGGAGACCATGCCATCCGACTTGGGCTTGCTCTTGTCCTTCTCTTGCTGGTTCATCAAACCTTCCTCATCGGCCTAAGCCCGCTACGGACATCATCCATAGCGGGCCTAGAACTGGTTGATGAGTGTTGATGCTAGATGCGGTAGGCCAGCTTGCCATCCCATCCAGGGTAGATGTCCTGGCCGTCGTGCTCCTCGCCGTTCTGCGAGGAGAGGAAGCGCCCGCGACCATCCGCCTCGATGGCGTCGTCGATGAAGCTGTCGAGGTTGTCACCCAAGAGAGCCTGGATGATGGGGCTGCAGGACTCGCACAGCTTGCCCTGCATCTCCGTGAGGGCCTTGATGCAGTTGTCATCCAGGGCCACCGGACAGTGTCTCGCGATGAAGCGAGTCTCGAAGGCCCACAGGCTCTCCATGATGGCCTCCGCCGCCGCCTCGTCGGCCGCATCGTCGTCGTCGGCCAGGGCGTACTCCTCACCATTGAAGCGGTACACGTCCAGGCCGTAGTGGCAGAAGGTCTGCTGCTCGGGCGGTTCCACCGTCTCGGGCTGCTCGGTGTCGGCCGTGATGCTGCTGTCGATGGTCATCATCATCCCCTTTCTTTCTGTAACCTCGGAATGAGGTTCTTGGCATCGCCCTAAGCCCGGATAACCATTTGCTGGTTACTCGGGCGTCGAGCTTAAAACGCTGATCGTTGATAGCCAGACTATGCCATCCTATAGCAAGGTTGGCAAGCATCATCCGCGAGGAGCGAAGCGTAGTCCAGCGGGGCGCAGGTCGAGGGAGTCGCGGTGGTCGCGGTGCTTGATGAGGAAGCGGCGGATGGCAGCCACCGATGCAGTACCGGGCTTGAAGTTCCCCAGGCACCACGAGCGGACGGTGGGAACGGTGGTACCCTCCGCGTGACCCGATCCCGTTTCCGAGGGGCGATAACGGATGCTCTCCGCGATGCTCACGTAGTTGTACCGAGCAGCCAGGCGGCGCAGGGCGTAGGTCACCTGTTCCGGCGACATCTGCTCGATGGTGGTGGCATCGTTCGATGGGCGGGGGCGGGGCGTCACTGTCACCGTCTGACGGATGGTGCGGACCTGGGTGGGGCGCGGGGCCACGTTCGCCGTGTGGTAGGCGATGGCGACCGCCTTGGGCACGCCACGCTCCACGTCGGCAACGATGGTCTTCACCTTGTCGGCATCTGGTCGGTTCGACGTGTGGTAGTCGATGACAGTCTGCCTGGTCATGCCGCGCGTGATATCGCGCAGGATGGCATCGATGGTGTCGGAAACGTTGGTCACTGTATACCCCCCTAAATGATGTTTTGTAAGATTCCCTTCATCGCCCTAAGCCCGGCCACACAACAAGTGTAGCCGGGCCTAGAACTTTTGGGGTGTGTTGTGTTGCTAGCGCCTGCACTCCTCATAGCCATCAAACCACTGACCCACCTTGCGGGTCCGCGCGCGGCCGGCGCTGCTGGTGCAGGTCGAGGATGATGTCTCCGGGTTGCGGCAATGAGCCTGCGCTTGTTCCAGCGTCAAGCCAGTGTTGATGGTTCGCTTACCACCACGGAAGTAGTGCCGAATGATCTTGTACATGCACCCCTCTTGCATCGCCCTAAGCCCGCCACGGACATCATCCGGGGCGGGCGAGCGAGCGTCGATCTTAGATCGTTGAGCCTAGCTACGTGGTAGCTGCGATCCTCACCACGGCATCGCACCCCACACGGGGGCAATGCCAAGCATTATCCTCCCCAGCTAGGGGCGTCTCGCGCAGAGTCAGCGGACCACATCCAGGGCAGCACCATCCCAGCGTCTCGCCCTCCGGGGCCTTGTAAGCCGCCACACGGGAGGAGATGCGCCTCTCTTCGGTGGTGTCGTTGGGGTGGGGCTGATGGAGGTACGCCTCTACCTTGGTACCACGTTCCCCACGACGATGGTAGCCACCCGCCGGCTTCTCGCGGGCTTCCGGCCTCGGGTCGATGATGATGGTGGCGCGCAAGGCTTCCTCTCGCTGATAGCGAGGATCGGCCTGGCACTTGGCAAGGAGCAACACTAGCTCCTGCTCCGCGCAGGGATCGCAGCGACGCCTCATCCCACACTGGCAAGCCTTGGTCTGGCTCACACATACCCCCTTGTTACTTGTCTGGCTCAGTTAGACCATCTAGCTAGGAGGTTGGCAAGTGGAAAATCTTGCATTCCTAACTATCAAGTTTGCACAGCCTTGGATGATGATACTCCTCATCGCCGCCAGCCCGGCCCGCGCAACAAGCGGGGGCCGGGCTAGCAACTTGGGGGTATTCAGTTGAAGAGGGCTAGCGGTAGCTAGCTACAGACCCAGTACTCGATGTCTTCGTACGGGTCTTCGATGTCGTCGTCATCGTCTGGCTCATCGGCCTGGATGATGGTGTCCACGAGCTACCCCGCCATCCTGGCGGGCTTGCGGACCTTGCGGCTCACCTTGGAGGGGCGAGCCTGGGCCACCTTGGGGGCCTCCTGGCGAGGGGTGACACCCAGGATGATGGTGGCACCCAGCAGCTTGCGACACTCCTTGCACAGCGGCAGGGTGTCCCCCTGGATGTCGGCCCCATCCGCGACGGCATGCGCTCCGCAGGCGGAACACTCCGGGGCGTCGAGGCAAGACAGACAGTGGCCTGACCCCTCGATGACGGTGTGGCTCGGGATGGTGGCCTTGGGGGCCGTCCCGCCACAGTCGCTGCACTTGATGGCCTTGGTCGCGTTGCTCATGGCTTCCCTTCCTCGTCTCGTTGTGCCCCTCTTGTCGCATTTGCTACCAAGGTTGGCAAGTTTCTTTTGTGTCTCATCTTTTCCACAAGTTGTGCAAGGTTGCACACACCCTATCCAGAGTTGCATTCATCATCCAAGGCGCCCATCAGTACAGACTCTCTCCGGTCACCGGACCGATGGGTTCGGATGATGTTCGTGGGCCTAGCTGGGGTGCCCGCTGGGGTGCCCAGGTACAGACTCTCTCCGGTTAGGGATGTGGTAGGCACCCCTAGACCCGAACAGAACCCGTATGGACACTCTCCCCCGGGTCCGCTGGCCCCTGGTGTCGCCGCCAGGCCAGGGACCTCCCGAGGGGCTGGCCGGCAGCTAGCAGGGCCAAGGCCCCCTGTCAAGGGGTCGATGGGTGGATGATGGATGGCACGCGAGTTGCATGGTCCGCGAGGATCTACGCGGGCAGGCTTGCACGACGCAGGGCGTCATGGTAAGCTGCTTGCGTGGTCGTGACCTCGGGGGGCTGGCCGTTCCTAGCACGGCGCGTGCCAGCCCTTCGGGGGCGGCCCATGTATGACGCGGTGCGTAAGACTAGCTGGTGTCCGGCGTCACGCGCCACCCCCATGGGCATAACCATTGTGGGGAGCGCAGCTTGCGGACCCCAACCCCGACGACTCACACAAACGAGAATACCGCTCCATCGCGGGTTGGCAAGAGGACATCTGGAATCTTGCATCTACGCTCCCTGTCAGGGGTTGCGCCGACGCCGACCAGCTTGTACCGGATGATGACGCATCATGTTGCATTGCGTCATCACCCCCCACCCCTGGGGGAGCCAAGCCACGATGGGCCCGACCCTTGGGGGGTGTCTTGCCTAGCTCGCCTGGGGATCGTAGAGCCCAGGGCCCCCTGCCACAAGGGCTGGGGGGCTCGGGGCTTGCCCTAGGACCTTCCCAGGGCACCCCTAGAGCCTACCAGGGGGGTCTGACATCGCCGGGCCGGGCCCCTCACGGGACGGGCCTGGGAGCCCACGTAAGCAAACGCCGTGCCAAAGAGCAGGCCGGGCCCATGACGCGGTGCGCCATGAGGGCCGGGCAGGGCCTAAGCCCCTCCCCAGAACCATCTTACCACGGGCCGGGCCGTTGTCAAGGGGCCCTGGCCGGGGCTACCTAAGCAAAGGCCGTGCCCATGACGCGGTGCGTCACCAGCCCGGACTCGGCCCATGGCCCCGCCAGGGACATCCTACCATGGTCCCGGCCGTTGTCAAGGCCCAAAGCGGGCAGGTGACCTCGGCAGGGCCCATACCAGGACCGAGCCCGTTTGTCAAGACTAACAGATGCCGAACCCTTGGGCACATCCCAGGCATCCTACCATGGGCCGGGCCCGATGTGTCACGGAATTGTAAAACCTGGGGAGGTGCCCAGGACCCGGCCCAACATACGTATACATATGTATTTATACTGACATATGTATATGGCCATACCCATATTTATATGGGTATATGTATGCGAGCCCAGGACCGGCATCGCCAGGTCACTGGTATGCAATCTTTATGCATAACTGTGCAAAGTTGTAAAAACTTTTACTTATAGGGCTTCGTAGCGCGAAGTGCTGCTAAGGGTTGCACGGGGTCCGGACACGCCATAAGTGGGTCCGATAAGGACACTTAAGTTTCGTCAGCGGGTTCCCTGGTCCCCTTGAGAACATATAATCCAGTCGTAAAGTATTGGAAACAAAGGGGTTATGCACGCCCCAGGCCCACCAGTAACAATCTTGTTGCAACCAAATAAACTTCTGATAATCTCATTACTTCTCATTACCTTCTTACAATCAAACAACTTATGTGCCCTGGGCGGGCCTCCAATGTCCAGAGTTTTGTCGGAGCATCGAAATCTGGTATTATTATTTCAAGTGAATAGAAATCAATTATTCCCACAGGTGCATCCAAAAAATAATCTAACTAGAGAATCCTTTACAGCTTTGAACGGCAGGTCTCAAATTTGGTGGCGTTGTATCGAGGCACACCACGAATGGAAAGCTAAAATACAAACTCGTTTAAGGGGTGAAGGAAATTGTCCTATTTGTATTAAAACAATTAAGTCACAATTTTCTCTGGCTCAACTTTTTCCAGAAATTGCCAGAGACTGGTATAGCAGAAATCTAATGTCAGCTTACTCCATCTCCCCGGGTTCTAAAACCAAAGTTTGGTGGGAATGCCACATATGTCTGCATAAATGGCAGACACAAGTTCGTAGCCGTACAAAGCATAACACTGGCTGTCCCAATTGTTATGTTCCCAACAGGAGTGAAAATGAAATACGTATCAGCTTTGAGCTTAGTTATTGTTTTGAGCCACTAGACATTTCAGACCCCAAAATCGTCATCGATAATAAATTAATTTATGTGGATATTCTTCTTCCACAATACAAGTTAGCCATTGAGTATGACGGGTCAACAACCCACGCGAACACACTAGAGAAAGATGTCGAAAAAAATAGAAAGTTAATAGAATTTGGCTACACCGTAGTCCGCATCCGAGAGAAACCTTTGGTTCCAACCAGCTCTTTGGACATATTGCTTGACAAAAATACTTCGATAAAAAAATGCGTAAATCAAGTGTTGGATCACTTGCAAAAAATGCTTAACATTACTTCTCCATACCATGACACCTACCTTAAGCGAAAACTTTGCATCAATACTGGCAAAGCAGATACTTTTATTTCTCAACAAAAATTCAATAAGTTCGTGGAAACTAGCTGCGACCTTGCCAAGAAAATTGAATTGGACGATCAAATATCACTCGATAACATCCAAATGGAAAAATTAAAAAACTCCTTGGAAAAATTCGCCCAGAGAAAGGAAAAATCTGGTAAGACTAAAATAGACCAATTCTTGGCTGATTTAGCTTCTATGAAGTTAGAAACGATACCAAAATTGGTTAGATCACCCTCTGCTTTGTCTTATGATGAGGAGAGCCTACTAAAGATCAAAAACCGTCTACGGCCCACTGTTGAGAGCCAATCTCAGCAGGCAGTGCAGATAGCGTTGGTAGTGCCAACATCGTACAAACCAATTATTGGATTTGAAAAACCGGCCCCGCCCAAACCAGACCCTCTCGAATTCGTAGAAGAATCTGATGAGGAATTGATTAGTAGGTACAGAAGGTATTACCCATCTTTAGATGACGCCGGTGTGCTAGCTGCAGCTAAACAAACAGAAAGGATTAAAAGAAACCCCAAATGCATATTCGACTCTTTACCCAAAAATTAAAACCCCTTATAATTCCAACATGAATAATTCAGTGGCCAGCACCGGAAACCGCCCTGCCAACGGCAGCAACATCACTTTCACTCCTGGTAAACCCGCTCCTGGTGGCACCGAAGGGGCGATCATCTGGCGCGCTGCCGATGGTATCACCGAACTAATGCGATTGGACTCCCAAGGACTTCGCCTGTTTGGTCAGCCGATTCCGATGGACAAAGTCGTAGAACTATTAAAGAGCCTGCATCAGAAGCCGTGTAGCTGCTCGCCACAGCAAATTTTGCAGCAAGGATGTGTTTGTGGAGGAAATTAATCTTGCATTGAGTTGGTCATGCGGGTCAACAGCCGGGTCAAGGCCAGCAGCTTCTTAAATTTGATATGGAAAATTTCATGTCAACTACCCCGGACTAAAGTCCGGGGCTTGCAAGCAGAACCTAGAGCTTCGGCCCTAGGTAATGCTAGTAAGTCTCGGTCTTTAGTATGGCAGGTAAGTAAGACTTGGTAAATACCAAG
>Ga0214473_10011288_pt1 | contig 10482 bp, 8 predicted proteins | sample RVTome_7_FD_203509 | JGI IMG/M metagenome (GOLD analysis project Ga0214473, IMG submission 203509) | Soil microbial communities from uranium-contaminated site in the Upper Colorado River Basin, Wyoming, United States - RVT98D197 | ecosystem: Environmental > Terrestrial > Soil > Contaminated >... | reverse complement strand
GGCGGGATGCGCCTCCCCTGCTCGCGGCGGGAGAGACCGGCTTCCGTCCCAGCGCTCGAGTCGTCCACGCGGTCCGTTCATCCTCCTGTCGGCCTCCAAGGCGGCCAAGTGTACACGCCGGGATTCGCGCGTGCAACAGGCCTGGTCGGGCCCGGGCAGCCCCTGGGCCGGGATCCTGAACTGTAGGCGATGGAGGCAGCGGGAAAACGCGAGGTGTGGGAATGACCAGCGGCGAACTAGAGGCGGGCGGACTAGCGGGCGGCTATTCGCACGGTTGTCCAATCGATGGCGCCATATGGGCAAGCCGTACGGCAGTCTCCGCACCCGCTACAGCGGTCGGCCTCGACCCAGGCCGGCTCGCCGGGATCCATCTGCATCAAGGCCCGGGTCTTGCAGACCGGGCGGGCGGTGCAGGGCTCGCACCCACGGCAGTTGTCCGAATCTACGAAGACGCGCAGCATGGGCCAACCATCGCTTCAAACTTGACCTGTCAGAAAACCAAGACCTGATCTGCTTCCGACGTCCACTCTCCGAGCAGCTCCATGCTCCCGGTCCTCACCCCCTCGACGAACCGTTCGGGCTCGATCCCGCGAGCCTTTTGGCACGTCCCTCAGGTCGCCACCTCGGCCCGCCGGGCGATGGAGGTCAGCATGCGCTCGATGTTGTAGTATCCGTTGGGCGTCTCCTGGCCGGCGATGGCGCAGGTCACCGCATCTGCCATGAGGAAGATTCGCACTCGCGCGGCTGACTGCTTGAGCAGGGTCAGCGCCAGGCGGAGGGCATTGTAGGGACGCTCACTGCCGTAGGGCGCGTCATTGAGGATCAGCAGGTATTGCTTCGTCGCCGTTTCGCTCATATTGCGGCCCCTTGTGCTCCCTCACCCACGTGCCGTGGCAACGCTCGCTTCCAGATGCTCGAGCAGGACCTGTCTCATCAGATCGCAAGCCTTGACGATCTTCGGGCTGGCCAATCGGTAATAGACGTTGAGTCCATCGCGGCGGGCGGTGACGATTCCCTTCTGTTTCATGAGTGCCAAATGCTGCGACACATTGGGCTGGCTGATTTGCAGCGCCTCAGCCAAGTCGGTCACGGACATCTCCCCGGCACGCAGACGATCGATGACTTCCAGCCGCCTGGGATGGGCCAGGGTCTGGCAGATGCTGGCATGCAACTCATACAGGTGGCGGTCGGCCATTTGGCTACTCATTCCAACATTCGAACTTTCGAATATTGTAATGCAATCACCTGCTGCAGTCAAGGCATGCCATGTGTCGCCCTGGCCGGACGAGAGTCGCCTCTCGATAGCCCCATCGATCTGAACTCCGTCGACCGAGGCTGTCACCCTCCTGCGACCGACCTTGTTACCGCGATGCCTTAAGATGGGACAAGACGGTGCCGCGGTTCCAGGGGCCCACGTGGATGGGACCTCGGCAGGTGCCGTGAACGCAGGCGCAGGGCAGCTCACGAGTGCGGCCGCACGGGCAGCCACAACCGAGCAGCCGCCGATTCCGGGCCCCGGCGCTGGTCGCGGCGACCGGCTGTCACCACTTTGTCACCATGTTGGAACCGAGACCCGACCATGTCGATCGTGCTGGAGCAGCTCACCAAGCGCTACGAAGGCCACCCGGTGGTCAACAGCCTGACGCTGGAGATCCCCGACGGCGAGTTCTTCGTGCTGCTCGGCCCCAGCGGCAGCGGGAAGAGCACCGCGCTGCGCATGGTCGCCGGGCTGACCCCGATTGACGGCGGGCGGGTGCTCCTGCACGGCCGGGACGTCACCGGCGCCCCGCCCCAGCAGCGCGGGGTCGGCTTCGTGTTCCAGCAATACGCCCTCTTCCGGCACATGTCCGTGGCCCAGAACGTGGAGTTCGCCCTGCGGGTGCGCAAAGTGCCCCCCGCCGAACGGCGGCGCCGGCGGGATGAATTGCTGGAGCTGGTGGGGCTGGCCGGCCTGGGGGACCGCATGCCGGCGCAGCTGTCCGGCGGCCAGCAGCAGCGGGTGGCCCTGGCCCGCGCCCTGGCCCATCACCCCCAGGTGCTGCTCCTGGACGAGCCGTTCGGCTCGCTCGATGCCAGGATCCGGACCGAGCTGCGGCGGGCGCTGCGGGCGCTGCAGACCAGTCTGGGGGTCACGACAATCTTCGTCACCCACGACCAGGAGGAGGCCTTCGAGTTGGCCGACCGCCTGGGCGTGATGAACAACGGCCGCCTGTTGGAAGTCGGCCCGCCGGCCGAGCTGTACCGCCACCCCCAGACCGAATTCGTGGCCACCTTCCTGGGCACCGCCAACTTGCTGGTCGGCCGAGCGTTGGCCAACGGCGTGCAGGTTGGCCCGCTGCACTTCCCGCTGGGGACCGAAACCAACGCGGTGGGCAACTCCAACCGGGTCCAGGTGCTGTTTCGGCCGGAGGACGTAGCCCTGGCCGCCACGCCCGAGTCGCTGGGCTGCCCGGCGCTGGGACGCGGCGAGGTGGAGGCGGTCACCTTCACCGGCTCCTTCGAGCGACTGCAGCTGCGCCTGCCCACGATCGAGGGCGTGCGCTCGCTGGCGCCTCCGGTGACCTATGGGGACAAGGCCCTGCCGGTAGTCGCGACCCGCGAGCAGGACCGGGTGTGGCGCCACCCGCTGCGCCAAGGCGACCACGTCTGGGTGGGGGTGCGACGGATCCACGCCCTGGTCCATCCCGGGCTGAGCTTCATGATCCTGGACGACGGCTCCCCCGCGGCACAGGAGGCCTTGGATTTCGGAGAGCGGCTGGCACAACTGGCCAGTGCTCGAATCACGGTCCTGAGCGTAGGGGAAGAACGAGCTGTCGATCAGCAGGCGATGCGGGAGCGCTATGGGCGAGGGCTGGTCGGGTTCGAGGTGCGGCCGGCCCACGGGGAGGTGCAGCTGGCCATCCGAGAAGCCGTGGAGCGCGGGCCGTGCGATCTGGTGATCTGGGGCGCTGAGCTGCCGCTCAACGAGACCGAGGTGGAGACGGCCGAGCAAATCCTGGGCATGGGCGACCACCACTTGTTGATTGTCCCCTCGCATTGTCCGGTACCTGCGCACGCGCTGATCAGTGTGGCGGGCGGCGAGCCGGGCAAGGAAGACGTGCTCTTCGGCGGCCGTCTGCTGCGCCATATACCGGCGCGGGCGACGCTGTTTTCAGTCCTGGCGCCGGGGGCCGACACCCGGCAGCAGGAGCGCATCGAGCACTTTCTGGAAAGCGGGGAGCGCACCCTGCACCTGCTGGGCGTCCCGGTGGAACGCCTGGTACGCAGCGGCTCCATCGTCGAGGAGATCCTGCAGCAACTTCGCTCCGGAGGTCACGATCTGCTGATCCTGGGGGCGCCGTTGACCCGCCGGCAGGATCAGGTCAGGTTGCGCGGTGCGGTCCGGGATCTGCTCACGGAGCTGAGCGATCACCCGGTGCTGATCGTGCACACGCCGGTCGTTCCGGCCTGAGAGCTGTGGGAGGAAGAACATGAACAAGATGCTGAGTGCCCGGCTGCAGGCCGCATTCGGCCTGCTGGCCCTTGTGCTGTTGTGTGCGTGCGGGGGAACAGCCGAGGAAGAGGTCGGGGCTCGGCTCATTCTGGGAGCCTACACCACCCCCCGCGAGGCCTACAGCGAGCTCATCCCAATTTTCCAGTCTCGTTGGGAGAGCCAGGGTGGCCAACCGGTGACTTTCGAGGAGTCCTACCTGGGCTCGGGCGCGCAGTCGCGCGCCATCATCGAAGGGTTCGAGGCCGACGTGGCTGCCCTGTCGCTGCAGGCGGACATCGAGCGGATCGCCGAGGCTGGCCTGATCACCCATGACTGGCGGGCGGCGCCGTACGGGGGAATGGTCAGTACCTCCATCGTGGCCTTCGCGGTGCGCTCCGGCAATCCGCTGGCAATCCAGGACTGGGCCGACCTGGCCCGCCCCGGCGTCGAGGTGTTGACCCCCAACCCCAGGACCAGCGGCGGGGCAATGTGGAACATCCTGGGGCTCTACGGCGCCGCGCTGCGCGGGGGCGTGCAAGGCGTTCCCGAGGGGGACGAGGCTGCCGCCACCGAGTTCCTGAAGGCGGTGCTGCGCAACCTCAGCGTGATGGACAAGAGCGCCCGCGACAGCATGACCACCTTTGAGAACGGGGTCGGTGACGTGGCCATTACCTATGAGAACGAAGTGTTGGTCGGGCAGCAGGCCGGTCAGGACTATGAGCTGGTGATCCCCGCTTCCACCATCCTGATCGAGAACCCGGTGGCGTTGGTGGATGAGTACGTAGACCAGCACGGCGTCCGGCCCGCGGCGGAGGCCTTTGTGGAGTTCCTGTTCAGCGCCGAAGCGCAGGAGGTTTTCGCCCGGCACGGCCTGCGCTCGCCGGATACCGGGGTGGCCGCCTCGACCGCCTCGCTCTATCCTCCGGTGCCGGATCTGTTCACCATCACGGATCAGTTCGGGGGTTGGGAGACGGCCACCCCGGGCTTCTTCGGCGATCAGGGGATCTTCACCCAGGCCATCATCGAGGTGCAGGGGGAATGATCCCTCCGAGTTACCGGGCCAGGCCTGCCTCCGCCGCAGTTCCATGGGGAGCCTGGGGCCTGCGGGCCGCCGCGATCCTCTACCTGGGCGCGCTGGTGCTGGTTCCGCTGGCGGTGATCGTCCAAGACGGGCTGCGCCAGGGGCTGGCGGGGCTGTGGCGGGCTATCAGCCTTCCCATTGCCTGGCACGCGCTGCGGCTGACCTTTTGGACCGCGGCGGTCATGGCCTGCATCAATGCGGTCATGGGCACCCTGACGTCCTACGTACTGGTTCGCTACCAATTCCCGGGGAAACGCCTGCTGGAGGCAATGGTGGATCTCCCGCTGGCGATCCCCACTCTGGTCACCGGTGTCATGTTGGTCGTGCTGTACGGCCCGCAGAGCCCGTTGGGGGGATGGCTCGAGAGCAGCTTCGGCTGGCGGGTCATCTTCGCCCCGCCCGGCATTGTCCTGGCGCTGCTCTTCGTGACCTTCCCCTTCGTCGTGCGCACCGTCCAACCGGTGCTGGAGGACCTGGACCGGGAGCAGGAGGACGCCGCGGCCACCCTTGGCGCGGGTGCCTGGACCATTTTCCGGCGGGTCACACTCCCGGCGCTGTCGCTCTCCATCCTGAGTGGGGCGCTGCTCAGCTTCTCCCGCGCCATCGGCGAGTTCGGCGCCATCGTGATCGTAGCAGGCAATATCCCGCTGTATTCCCAGACTGCGGCAGTGTACGTGCTGGGCGAGGTCGAGTCGGAAAACCGCCTGGGCGCCAGCGCGGTTTCGATCGTCATGCTGGCCACCTCGCTGGGGCTGGTCTGGCTGGTGGATGCGCTGCATCGCCGGCTGGTCAGGCGGTGAGCGAGGCGGTGAGCGCCGTTCCGGCGATGGCAGAGCAGGCGCCGCCCGGGCGCGGCCTACGTCAGGGCTCATGGCGCCGCAGGCTGCTCATCGGGGTAGTCTCGCTCTACGTAGCGGCCCTGATCCTGGCTCCGCTGGGTGGGCTCTTCCTGGGCACGTTCGCGGAAGGCCCGGCGGCGGTCTTGCGCGCCCTGACCGACGCCCAGTTGCTGGGGGCCTTCGGCCGGACGCTGGGGATCGCCGCCATCACCGTCGCCGTCCATCTGGTGTTCGGCACCGCCGCGGCCTGGGTGATCGTGCGCCAGCGTTTCGTGGGCCGGCGCCTGCTCAACAGCCTGATCGATCTGCCGTTTGCCGTCTCGGCCGTCGTGGTGGGCTACATGCTGCTGCTGATCTTCGGTCGCAACGGGCTGCTGGCGCCACTGCTGCGGTCGCTCGATTTGAGGGTGGCCTTCGCCATGCCGGGGCTCGTGCTGGCCACCATTTTCGTCACCCTGCCCTTCGTGGCCCGCGAGTTGATCCCGGTCATGGAGGCCCTGGATGCCGAGCAGGAGCACGCCGCGGCCACCCTGGGCGCGGGCGGCTGGCAGACTTTCTGGCTGGTCACCTTGCCCTCCCTGCGCTGGGGTCTGCTGTACGGGCTGACGCTGACCTTCGCGCGCGCCCTGGGTGAATTCGGCGCAGTGCTGGTGGTCGGGGGCGGGATCCAAGGCCGCACGGAGACGGCGACGGTGTTTGTATTCCACGCCCTGGAGGAGCGGCAGCCGGTGGCCGCCTATGCCGTGGCGCTGGTGCTCGGGCTGCTGTCACTGATATTGGTGACCGGGGTCAATCTCATGCGCCGTCGCAAGGGTCTTGCATAGATCGGCTATAGTTGAGCCATGCCGCGACTGCGCCTGGCTTCCCTGCTCATCGCCCTGAACGTCGGACTGCTGGTCGTGGCCGGCTCTGCGGTGGCCCTCCTGGCCATTCGGCAGCTGCGGCAGCTGGCCGACGAACAAGCGCTGGCCCCGCTCGACCAGTTGGCACAGGAACTGGTGTTTGTGGCCGTCATCACCACCGTCCTGGCCGCCGCGCTCAACCTGGCGCTGGGGCGGCGATTGGCGCGACCGCTGCTGGGTTTGACCGACGCCGCCGAGCGCATGGGGAGTGGCGATCTCTCCACGCCGGTGCTGGCGGCTCCAGGGGCCGAGATCGGCACCCTGGCGGCGACGCTGGAGGAAATGCGCCGCCGACTGCTGCGGCTGACCGACGATCTGCAGCGGGAGCGGTCCGAATCGCAGGCGATCCTGAGCGGGATTGTGGAGGGCGTCTACGCCGTCGATCGCGAGCGGCGCATCCGCTATCTGAATCCCCAAGCGGCGACGATGCTGGGACTGGGGGCGGAGGCCGCCCTGGGACGATTCTGCGGAGATGTGCTGAATCCTCAGGGGCCGGGCGGCGTCCGCCCGTGTGAAGATGACTGCCCTATCATCCACGCTCGCTTTCGCGGCGGGGCCCGCGCCACTGAGCAACTGCTGCGGGAGGGGGTGATTCGCAACATGGTGATCGCCAGCGCGCCAGCCGGGGGCCCCCACGGCCGCCAGGTCCAGGTGATGCGCGATGAGACCGACCTGGAGGGCGCCCGCCGATTGCGCGACGCCGTGCTGGCAAACATCACCCACGAGTTTCGCACGCCGCTCTCGGCTCAACTGGCCTCGATCGAGCTGCTGCTCGATCAGCTGCCGGATCTGGGGCCGGAACAGGTGGGCGATCTGGTGCGCTCGCAGCACCGAGGCACCCTGCGCCTGACCCAGTTGATCGACAACCTGCTGGAGAGTGTCTGGCTCGAATCGGGCCAGGGCAGCGTTCGCCGCCAGGAAGTGGCGCTGGATGAGGTGGTGGAGCAGGCGCTCCAGATGACCGCGCCGCTCATCGAGCAGCGTGGTCAGGAAGTGATCCTGGATCTGCCCTACCCGCTGCCCACCATCCGCGGCGACCGCCCCCGCCTGACCCAGGTCTTCGTCAACCTGCTGGCCAACGCCAACAAGTTCTCGCCGGCCGAGGCGACCATTCGGATCGGGGGCGCGGCCCGGGAAGGCTCGGTAGTGGTGTGGGTGGAGGATCAGGGCCCGGGACTGCCGCAGGGCGCGGGGCCCGGGTTGTTTCGGCCGTTTGCGCGGGTCGAGACGGAGGAGTCTGAACAGGGCGGCGTGGGTCTGGGGTTGTGGATCGCCAACTCCATCGTGCAGCGCCACGGTGGGCAGATCGAGGCGGCCAGCGGGGTCGGTGGAACCCGCATGTCGGTAGTGCTGCCCAGGGACGGTGCGGGTGAGAATTCTGGTAGTTGACGACGACCAGGAGCTGCGCTCGCTGGTTGGATTTGCGCTGCGGCGGGCGGGCTATCTCATTCAGGAGGCCGGCGAGGGCGAGACCGCCCTGGCGGTATTTCGGCGCGAGCAACCCGACCTGGTGATCCTGGACGTCAACCTGCCCGGGCTGAGCGGATTCGAGATCTGCCAGCAAATGCGGGCCCAATCGACCGTCCCAATCCTGATGTTGACCGTGCGCGCTTCGGAGGAAGACGAGGTGCGCGGGCTGGACCTGGGGGCGGACGACTACCTAACCAAGCCCTTCAGCCCGCGCACGCTGCTGGCGCGGGTGCGGGCGCTGCTGCGGCGCCGCGGGATGGAGCCGGGGGAGGCCGTCCTACACGAGACGCCGCTGAGCTCCGGCGATCTGGAGCTCGACCCGGAGGCCCAGAGCGTGCGCGCCGGGGGCAGGCCCCCTGCCCGCCTGACCGAGCTGGAGTTCCGGCTGATGCAGTACTTGCTGGTCAACGCCGGCCACGTGCTGCCGGCCGAGGGTCTGGTGCAGCATGTGTGGGGCTACCGGGGAGTTGGGGATCGCCAGCGCCTGAAGCAGCTGGTCCACCGGCTGCGGCAGAAATTGGAGGCCAATCCGTCGGAGCCGCGCTACCTGCTGACGGTGGCCAACGTGGGCTACAAGTTGGATCCCGGGGCGGGAAAGGGCGAGGGCGGCGGCCCTGCTTGACTCGACCTGGGTTTCACGGTATCCTCCGAATCGCTCTACCAGGCGGGTGTAGTTCAGTGGTAGAACGTCTCCTTGCCAAGGAGAAGGTCGTGGGTTCGAATCCCATCGCCCGCTCTGAGAAGGCGGCCTATCGTCGGCGGAGGCTCTCGACGGTAGGCGTTTTTATGGGCGGCGGGGGTGAGGGATGTGCCCCTCCGCACCCGGCGACGTAGCCAAGTGGTAAGGCAGGGGTCTGCAAAACCCTTATGCGCGGGTTCGAATCCCGCCGTCGCCTCTAGGCAACGCCAGTCCATTCGCTGTGTGTTCCCCCTGCTCGTTCAGTCTGCGGCGCGGGTGGCCCCTTTTAGGTTGAAGCCCGACACTCAGTCGTAGGCAGCGCCATGCGGCACCATATGGGTGCCCTGTCGGAGCGAGTACCCCTGGGAGTGTCCCAGACGCCATCTGTCCCCCGAACGCTCCCCACGGGAGTGAATCCACATACCTCCGGCGGCCCAATAGCCCACGGGGACAAATCGGCGAGAGAGCAAGGAGTAGAATCAGTTGATGGGTTCTGCCGCTTCTTGAATTCCGGGTGTGTGTCATATTACTGATCTATGTCCACGCCGATTCTGGCCACCAAGCTCTATGTCCCCCCACCCCGGGCCAACCTTGTCCTCCGGCCCCGCCTGATCGAGCGGCTGAACGAGGGTCTCTCTTCGGGGTGCACGCTGGCCCTTGTCTCAGCATCTGCCGGATTTGGGAAGACCACGCTGGTCAGCGAATGGGTCGCCGGTTGCGGGCGACCGGTCGCCTGGCTATCACTGGACAAAGGGGACAACGACCCCACACGCTTCCTGACTTACCTCGTGGCCGCTTTGCAGACGATTGCGGCGAACATCGGCGCAGGGGTGTTAAGGACGCTCCAATCGCCTCAGCCACCGTCTCCTGAATCGCTCCTGACCATCCTGCTCAACGAGATTACCACCCTTCCGAAGGATTTCGTCCTCGTCCTTGACGACTACCATGTAATTGATGCCAAACCGGTTGACGAAGCCCTCACCTTCCTGCTCGAGCACCTGCCACCACAGATGCACCTGGTCATCGCCACCCGTGAGGATCCAGATCTGCCCCTGGCCCGGTTGCGTGCCCGGAGCCAAATGACCGAACTGCGCGCAGCCGACCTGCGCTTCACCCCCGCCGAGGCCGCCGACTTCCTCAACCGGATGATGGGGCTGAACCTCAGAGATGCAGACCTCGCCGCCCTCGAAGCTCGCACCGAAGGTTGGATCGCCGGCCTGCAGTTAGCCGCGCTTTCCATGCAGGGGCGATCAGACACCGCCAGTTTCATCAGGTCTTTCACCGGCAGCCACCATTTCATCCTGGACTACCTGGTCGAAGAGGTTCTGCAACACCAGCCTGAACATGTGCACATCTTCCTACTGCAAACCGCTATTCTCGATCGGCTATGCAGCCCACTGTGCGATGCGGTCACCGGACGGGACGACGGCAGAGGGATGTTGGAGGCTCTGGAGCGAGGCAACCTGTTCGTCATCCCGCTTGACGATCAGCGCCAGTGGTATCGCTATCATCACCTATTCGCCGAAGTGCTGCAGGCGCACCTTGTCGAGGCGCAACCTGAGCAGGTATCCAACCTGCATCAGCGGGCAAGCGCGTGGCATGAACAGAACGGTCTGCCTTCGGATGCCATCCGTCACGCCCTGGCCGCCGAGGACTTTGAGCGCGCCGCGGGATTGATCGAACTGGCCTGGTCGGCAATGGACCGCAGTCACCAATCCTCCACATGGCTTGGCTGGGTCAAAGCGCTCCCTGACGGGTTGATCCGCGTCCGGCCGGTGCTCAGCGTGGGCTATGCCTGGGCGTTGCTGGATGGCGGTGAGTTGGAGGCCAGCGAGGCCCGTTTACATGACGCTGAGCGCTGGCTGCACACGCCGACGGACAAGATCGTCGTTGTGGACAAAGAGCTGTTTCGCTCGTTGTCAGCTTCGATCGCCACCGCCCGGGCCTACCGCTCCCTGGCGCTTGGCAATGTCCCCGGCACCGTAAAGTATGCCCAGCAGGCGCTCGCACTTACCCCCGAAGATGACCTAGTCAGATAT
>Ga0214473_10011287_pt1 | contig 10483 bp, 14 predicted proteins | sample RVTome_7_FD_203509 | JGI IMG/M metagenome (GOLD analysis project Ga0214473, IMG submission 203509) | Soil microbial communities from uranium-contaminated site in the Upper Colorado River Basin, Wyoming, United States - RVT98D197 | ecosystem: Environmental > Terrestrial > Soil > Contaminated >... | reverse complement strand
GACCGGCCAGTTGTGCGCGAAGACCACAGTCTTTTCATCCACGCGCTAGGTATCCCCGGACCTTACACCAGCTTTATTGAGAAGAAAATTTCAGCCAAGCAACTGCTCACTTTAATCAAATTTTTTGGTGATAATACAGGACATTTCGAAGTCGCCACCGTTCTAGCCCATCCATCAGGCGAAACATTTGAGTACGTCTTTCAAGTTCCAATGACATTTAGTGATGAAGTTAAAGGAGAAAACACAAAGGGATGGGATGGGATAATCCGGCTGCTGAATGAAAAACGTGCCATTACCGAATATCCCGAGGAAGAGCGGCTCTCCCCCTGGAATCAAGGATATTTAGCCGCAGCGAAATACCTTGCGCAGTAGTAAACGTCATTTTTTGGTCAGGATTCCTCGCAACACCCCGCGTCTCCCGGTTGTGTAATATCTACCCTACAATACCCATTAACCCCCTCACCCCGCCTTGATATACTATAAAGCCATGCAGCGCACCCCTTTTCCTCTACCTGTTTGCCCCCCTCCCCACCGGCCGGGGGGTGAGGCAGAACAGCAGCGCGCTTTCAGCGCCAGGCTCTATTTAAAAAAGCGGTACACATTTTTTGCGTACCGCAAGTTGATGTCATTGTTCTACGCCAGTTGCCGCATAAGTCGGGCAGCACGTTTGGCCGCTTGTTCAACATAAGCATCTAGGTCCGCAATGCGCTTGAGCTTTCTATCCTCGATCAGATAGGTATCGGTGGGTCGGACAATACTCAAGAGGTGCCGGTCGTGCGATACCAAGATAACCGTGCCCTCGTAATCCGCCAGCATGGCTTCCAATGCGTCCAGTGCCTCAATATCCAGGTGATTGGTTGGTTCATCCAACAGGAGCACATTCGCGGATATGGCAGAGAAAAGGGCAAAGAGGAGCCGCGCCCGGCCTCCGGGAGAAAGGTGCTCAATAGGCATCTTAACCTGCGCTTCCAGAAAGCCGTATTTTTTCGACAGCGCATAGATGAACTCTTGCGACAGTCCGGCGTGTTGCGACAAGAACTCAAACAAGGTTTTATCCTTCGGAAGATTCTGGTGCTCCTGGGTAAAGTTGCCTATAACCAAAGCCTTGCCCAGTCGTACGGATCCTTCCAGAGGCGCTATTTCACCGCCGATGGTGCGCAGTAAAGCGGTCTTGCCGACGCCGTTAAGCCCAAGAATGGCCAGGCGATGTCCATAAGCCACTACTAAGCTGCCAGTCTCGATGCGCATCGGAGAGCCAGGATAACCGACTACTAAGCCCTGAAGCTCAATGCGTTTTGATCCATCGGCCTGCTGGGCATCTAAGTTAATCTGCAGCGCATCGCGGGTAATGGGGCGGTCAATCCGGTCCATTTGCTCGATGCGTTTTTCCAGGGCTTTAGCGGTTTTACCAGAGGAACCAGCCCGGTCGCGCTTGAATCCGCGGACAAACTTATCGTTATCCGTGCCGCGGAAGCGCGCGCCCTGTTGCGCTTGGATGCGCTTGACCCGGGCGGATTCAGTCAGCCGGGCAATTTCTTCCTGCTGGGCTTCGTAAGCCTGGAGTCGTTTTTCTGCTTCCTTGCGCTTTCGATCCAGGTAATCAGAGTAGCTGCCGTGCGAAGTTAAAACTGTGCGGGTCTGCCAGTCAATTTCGAAGATTTTACTGACCAGGCGGTCCAGAAAATCACGGTCATGTGACACTACCAGACAGGCAGCGCTGGTGCCAGCCAGAAACTGCTCGAACCATAACAAAGCCGGCAGATCTAAGTTGTTAGTAGGTTCATCAAGCAAGAGCACATTCGGATCTGACAGTAGCATACCCGCCAAAAACACTTTGCTTTTCTGGCCGGAGGACAGCCCGTTTAGCTGATTGTCTGCGACCGTCGCGAGGTCAAAGCCATTTAGCATGGTTTCCAGGCGGCTGTAGAAAGTGTAGCCATTGCGGAGCTCGTACTCGGCTAACGCTGTTTCAGACGCGACCATCTCTGCTTCCAGGCGTGCGAAGCCGCTGACGCGACGAATGTATTCGCGCACCGGTTCATTGCCGGCCAAGCTGGTATCTTGGGGCATATATCCTAGCGCCAGGTCTTTGCGGCGGGTAATCGTACCGCTGTCTGCTTCTACTTCACCCGCGAGAATTTTCAGCAGCGTTGACTTACCGACGCCGTTTGGGCCGACCAAGCCGGCTTTTACTCCCCGCTCCAGAGAAAGCGTAATGTCATCAAGAATGGCGACCGCTCCATATTCCTTATGGATATGTTCTGCTTTGAGTTCCATGGCAAATTCCTTGTATTGTGAATGTACTATCATTGTCAAAAGAGGCACAAGACAACATAGCAGAAACCGCTCTTTATGTACAGGGTTTGTCTGAATATAAATAAGCCCTCATGCGGTGATGAGGGCTGAAGGATGCAAGTTGGTCATTTTTCGTAGTACGGTCTGACTTCTGCTGTGGCGCATTCGCATTTGGTGAATTGCAGATGGTTTTGCAGAACTTGCTTGAGCACTTGGTTGGTTAGTTCAGTGTTGCGTTTGAATATGGGCAACACCACGTCCAGGGAACCTGCCTTCATGGCAATATTGCTAGATACACCTACGTCGTAATCAGTCACGCTTGCGATTACCGTGTAGCACAGACCCAGTTCCCGTGCGAAGTAGCATTCGGGATATTGGGTCATGTTTACGATATCTCCGCCCCACAGTGCGTACATCTTGCTTTCCGCAATCGTGGAGAAGCGCGGGCCTTGAACGACAACGACGATGCCGCTTTCCCGATGAGTGATGCCAAGCTCTTGCAGAGCATTGGTAACCGCACGCGCGAGTGTCCCACAATATGGTTGAGCCATAGGCAGGTGGATGAAGTTTTGATCTTGGCCAAAGGTATCATCCCGGCCCCAGGTGAAGTTTATGAACTGATCCGGCACCACGAAAGTTCCGGGTTCAATTTCTTTCCTAAGGCTTCCGACCACGCATGTTGCTAACACATGGCGCACCCCCAAGGACTTTAATGCGGCTAGATTGGCCTTGTATGGCACCCGATGAGGCGGAATGGAATGATCTGTCCCATGCCTGGGAACAAACGCCACCAGCTGTCCCGCATAGTTACCCGTAAAGAGTGCGTCAGATGGTTTGCCGTGTGCGGTTGTTAGCCGCATCTCCTCTTTAATGTACAGCCCGGGAAGATTACACAGCCCCGATCCTCCGATGATTCCAATAGGGGGTTTCTTCAGCGAGCAGTCGTTCTCGCTCGTTTTCGGGCAAGAGTTTCCAGATGAGCGCACGCATCACCTCCGAGTTAAAGAGTTCGTTGCCGCTGTCCTGTACCGTGATATCTCCGTGGAGTTCATAGGAGTTCCAGGCGCAGCCGCCTCCGTGAAGCCATACTTGATCTGCTGTAATGTTGTTGCTACTGGTAAGTAGCGGGATCCTTTGTCGCCATAGTTGTACCGCGCAAGTTTCTCCGATTCTGAACCTTTTCGGCAATTGACTAACGCGCCCGTGGTTAACACGAAGAAATGGACAGTTGGTGACAACACCATCTGCCTGGATAACCAGCTGGCTACCGTAGCAGGTACAGTCGATAGCAAACGGATGGCCCGCAGCTAGTGCGCTGAACTTCTTTTGGAACTGCCATTCAAGCACTTCAGAATTATTCCCAATGTATCCAGAAACTACTGCCTGCGCAGCAGCACGATAGTACTCAACAGCTGTCATGGTAGTTAGATTTTTTTGCAGGGCTGCTCCCTTAAGCACATTGAAGCCGAAGCGCTTAATTCCCAACGAGGTGAGATAGGCTCTATGCTCGCTGGCAGCGTATACATTGTCTGGAGTCAGTGTTGTTGAAGCTGCCAGACTTACGCCACGCTCCTTGAACACATAAACCACTTCTTCAATCAATGATGACGTGGCCTTGCCTTCGTTAGTGCGGCGAGTTGCGTCATTGTAGATAGGAGAACCATCAATGCCTATCACAACCAGGACATTATGCTTGGCGAGCTGACCGGCCAGTGAAGAATCAATGAGTAGTCCGTTAGTTGGGAGAATCAGCTCCAGTTTTTTTGGCAACGCACCAGCTGACTGCTGTTCAGCAACATAGCCAAGTAGGCGTTCCAGAAGCACTTTGTTAAGCAGAGGCTCTCCGCCGTAGAAGATCAGGCAAAACGGTTCATCATCGTTCCAGTCTTGGATGTGCGCTTGCCACAGCTTTATGCCAGCGACTGCGTTATCATAAGACAGAAGATTGTTTCCGTGTTGCGCTGCTAGCTTTGGAATTGGGCAGTAGGTACACGCAACGTTGCACCCTTGCGCTAACATTAGATAAAGAATGCTTGGCCGGTTAAGCAGTTTGGTTGCCCAGTGCCGGTATTGCTCCAGCTCATGAGTGTCCACTGTGGCATTCTCAATGAATACGCTTAGCCGGATCAGCTCATCACAAACTGGCCGATTACCTCCTCGCGTTCCGCCTATGATTTGATTCCAAGTGGCTGACTGGAGATAAGCCGGATTCGGATGCAACAGATTGAATACGGCGACTATGCCATCGCGTTCAATCATGCGAAAGAAACGAGAAACTTTGAATTTAACGCACATGCATTGTTCCTTTCAAAGAAAACCCCCCAATCTCGCAAGTGAGTCGGGGGTGAGGCTTTAGAGCTCAAGCGCAAAGCTAGAGCTTGACCTTTGTCTGCGCGTCGTGCCACTCGTCCTTGGTCAGCACTGCAGTGCCGCCACAGTCATCACGAATGATAACCTGACCGGTGGCGTGATTGACTTCCACGGTTGGGCAGCAGCCTTGGACCCCACAGAGGGTGTACCTTACGGCGCTACTGGCAACGACATCACCTTCGTCCCTTGCCTTAGTCATACTACAGGCTCCTTTCAAAGAACACATGGTTATTAACAGTGGTCACCGCGGCCACCTTTCTCCTAATATACTCCTTATTTCATTGTCAAATGTGCAATCATATTGCACCAACGGATAATTATTGCACATTGTCATGCCTATTGTCCAATAACAAATTAAGAAAAATGTCAAAATTAACTGACAAAATCTGTTTGAATTACACCTTACAACTACATAACATTTCAGAGACAAGTTCTTTATCACCCAACAAGGAGAACACAATGTTTACAGACCCCCACACCTGGGCGGCCTACGCCGCACTTTCGTGCGCCGCGATGTCTCCCAAAATCACCGAGATAGAGGAGGACGAACCCGATAGCCAAAGCAAAGGCCAAGAGCAGAAACCAACATGGCTATCTCGGGTTCTATGCTTACTGCTCCGTCGTCGTGCGCAAAAAAAGCAGCATACCTAAACACTGCTTTTTCGTCTCCCTCAAGCATCCACACAGCTCAACCCGTTGAGCTGTCTTTTTTATTACGTAGCATCCAGTAGCCCCGCCACCCCTCTTGATATACTATAAAACTATGCTCCGTACACCATTTCCTCTTCCCGTTTGCCCTCCTCCCTACAGTCAAGGGAGTAAGGCTGCCCAGCAGTGTGATTTTAATGCCAAGCTCTATAAGGACTTCTGGAAATTCTCTGTTGATGAAGCAAGTAAGCTGCTAGAACAAAAAGACCCTGACTACTGGGAAAGGAAAGGGGAACAACTGGCCCTGGAGCTCTTCCACGCCGCCGCCGAAAGGGCGTCAACACCCAATGTTATACATCGGGAGACCGTTTCGAAACTCCAATTACGCTACAATAGACACAATTAAGCCATAAACAAACATCAACACATGACACAAGTTTACGGTCGCGCTTCATCCGACTTAACTGATGAAGAGTGGCATACAGTAACGCCGCTTATGCCTCCCCCTAAACATACCGGTAGGCCTAGGGCGCCAGACCGCCAGGTACTGAACGCTATCTTCTTTGTGCTGCATACCGGCTGCCAATGGAAAGAGCTTCCCAAAGAGAGATACGGTGCTTACTCTACAGCCGCCAACCGTCTGAGACATTGGCAAGCGGATGGCACCTGGCCGAAGATCCAAACGGCGCTCTTACTGCTGCTGTTAAGGAAGCAGCAAATTAACTTAACCTCCTGCTACTTAGACGGCGCTTTAATCGCTAGTAAAAGGGGGGAAGATCAGCCATCGGTAACAACGCCTTCAGAAGAGTAGAAGGGCTTAACAGAGCAGTTTTGTGTGACGGAAATGGCATACCCTTGTCTTCCGTTACCACGTCTGCTAATCGCCATGAAATTACCATTGCCCTAGCTACCGTAGACAAGTGTTACCAACAATCTGACGAGCTTAAGCCAAAGAGGCTATCCGCTGACAAAGGTTACGATAGCAACTGGCTGGCTGAAGCGTTACTTGAACGCGACATCCAACCATACCTGGTGCCCCGGCATTGGCGATCTATGGTGCGACATATTAAGACCCGACGCCGCGGCCGGCCACCTGGCCATCGCTGGAAAGTTGAACGGACCCACGCCTGGTGTAACCAACAGCGGAGAATTGCCTCTTTCTACGAAAAAAGTACCTCCACTTATGACGCCTTCGTTACTATGGCTTGTATTCGGTTCTACCTAAGAAAACTACACAAAAACACCTTGTCGTGAGTTTCGAAACGGTCTCCGGGTGTTGAAGTAAAAATATTCATTCTTTCTAACACCTTCATTCCTGTACTACCGGCGGGTTCGGTTGTTTCTCAAGAGATTTATCGAGGGTATCTTTAGTTATAATATATGCTTCTTTTTCCTGGTGGCTCATGCCCTGCACGTCTTTATCGTATTTGAGATGGGTGATTTCATGCCTAACGGTACGTTCTATAAATGCTTGATCCATCCCTCTTGGACAAACCCGTATCTCGCTAGGAGGATAATAACTTCCCCCATTTCCGCCGCTTACCCAATAACAGTCAATGTCTTCCTCGCATTGATACTTAACTACGGGCCGTTTGAATATCAGCTTTAGGGTTTTCCAAGGGTTAGGGTAGAACACTACTATTTTATTCTCTTTCAGCCAACGCAAATCACGCAGGGTTTTAAGCTGTTGTTTGAAGTCTACATAAAAATTATAGTGGTATCTAATCATAGTAAAAAAATAGCACGACATCCGTGTCGTGCCCAGATATCAAGAGCGCTAACACCCGATGTGTAACATCAGGTGTTAGCGTAACGATGTTCAGGCAACAGACTGCCAAACCTAATTTTTGTCAATCATTCTTGACACTTACTTCCGCACATGTCTTGACATAGCACACTGCCAGACTAAGCTGTTAACGTTCAGGTTACTGTGTGTCCGTTGTCAACTAAATAAGGAGAATAGCAATGTGTGTTCTCGACAGAGTCTACCAAAAAAACGCAACAGTAGTTACCAGGAAAGTTGGGGATGAGGTTATCATCGTTCCAACCGAACAACAGGAGGAAATTTCCGAGAGTGTCTTCGCCCTCAATAATATGGCAGCTGGGATTTGGGTTCAAATAGACGGCACGACTCCCACTAGAACCATCAAAGAAAGGATTCTTGACAACTTTGAAGTCAGCTCTGAACAGGCCGAGAGGGAATTAGTTGATTTCTTGCTTCAACTGGAAGAGTCTCATCTGATTTCATTTCAGTCTACACAAACAACCCCAACACAATAAAGGTAAGGAGATGATACGGTGGGATGCTCACCAATCCCTGCGTTGAGCTATGGACAATTCAGTCAGCAAATTCACAAAAATGCTGCGCCGAAAAGGATCCCCATTGGTGGAGGGCTAGAACCTACTTTTCGTTGCAACCTGAAATGCGTACATTGCTACGCAGATTGTGAGGCCAAAAAGGGACAGCCAGAACTCTCTTTTCAAGAAGTCTGTGGCATTCTTGATGAAATCGCTGACGAGGGCTGCCTCTGGCTGTTAATAACAGGCGGCGAGCCACTCATCCGGCAAGACTTCTTGGATATCTACACATACGCCAAGAAAAAGGGGTTTATTGTAACCCTCTTCACCAACGGCACGTTGATTACCGAGGAAATCACCAAATGCTTTCGTAGGTGGCGACCATTCAACGTGGAGATCACTCTTTACGGTGCAACCAGAGAAACCTACGAGAAAGTAACCCGAGTTCCAGGATCCTTCGCTAAGTGCCAGAAGGGAATCGAACTGCTCTTGCGTGCTGGCCTACCCCTACAACTGAAGTCAATAATAATGACACTGAACCGGCACGAACTCGGAGAGCTTAAGAAGTTTAGCGAAAGCCGCGGGATGCCATTCTTGTTTGACCCCATTTTAAGCCCACGGCTAGACCAGTCCCGGGACCCATGTGCATACAGACTTTCTCCAAGAGAAGTGGTTGAGCTTGATGTCTCTGACTCCGAACGTCTTCAGCAGTGGAAAGAGTACCTTGCTGATTTTCGTGGTCAACCTACATCTGATCATCTGTACATCTGTGGAGCAGGACAAACATCGTTCTTTATCAACCCATATGGAGAATTGCAATTCTGTGTCCTTTCTCGCTCCCCCAGCTATAATCTGCGGGAGGGAACCTTCGCGGACGGCTGGCACAACTTCTTTGGGAAAATTCGCGATCGGAGAGTTAGAAATGACTTCCCCTGCAAAAAGTGCGATCTAATCTCACTTTGTGGGCAATGCCCAGGGTGGTCACATCTTGAACACGGAAACGGGGATACGCGAGTTGAGTATCTCTGCCAAATCGCCCACCTACGAGAGAAAGCGTTCCAGTAAACTCTTGTTAGCTTCGGAAAGGAGGTGATGGCAGATGCAAGACCAAGCAGTTGCTGCGGCGAAAAGGCCGTATGAAAAACCGCTGATGCAGGTAACAAGACTGAAACCTGATCAAGCGGTGCTCAGCAACTGCAGTCCGGGGGAAAAGATGACCAGCCCCTGGCACCCCTGTCTGTTCACATGTAACAAAGACAGGCGATAAACAGAACTGACTCGGTACCGAATCAGTTGGGGCGCAGGACAATGTCTTGTGCCCTTTTTTCAACTTATTTAGACTTTTAAACCAATTTATATTAGTCTTTGGCTGAAAGACGCATGAAAGACCTACCCGTCCCTCAATTTAAGCAGGAGACAGAATACGGCTGTATTCCTGCCTGCTTACAGCAGGTTTTCGCATACTACAACAAACAGATATCTCAAAAAGAGATCCTAAACAGCCTTGGCAAACCGGAGCGAGGCATGTCCATTCCAGCAGCCGGAGCTTTTGTCAAAAAACGGGGGCTGAACCCTACCATTGTTACCAATAACACAACCATCTTTGACTCCGCCTGGTTTAACATAGGAAACAAAAAGTTAATGCAACGCCTAGAAGAAAGAAAAAACCTTCTTAACGAATACAACCAGTCAGTGGTTGAAGACTATATAGAGTATTTAAGAATAGAAGGCCAGATTAATTTCGACACCATTAGTAAAGATTTACTCACGAAGAACTTATCAAAAAACGTCCCTATTATCATCGAACTATCCAGAGGGATCAAGGGTCACGGAGTAGTCATAGCTGGCTTCGATAAGAACAAATTTAAGATAATTGATCCAGACCCTAATAATCCCTATGACAAAAGTGGTATTTACTGGATTCCCGCCGAAGAACTATTAATGAGCTTCTCTATTCTCGAAGGCAGATCTTTATTGTCTATTAGCGGAAACTAGCCAAGCCATCCAGCTCCCAGCAGGATAATACCAATCTCACTCATCCTGCTTTTTTTGCGAGAACTATTAAGCGGTCGCTGTTATATGAGTACTCTTCTTCGTTAAAATTACCCCTAAAATTTAGATCATCCCAACCGACTCCCGCTTTCGTAAACATTCTTCTAAACTCCGGTGCCACGAAATAATGCGACTGTGACTCTATAATCACGCCCCCCTCTTTCTTCCCGTGCTCGTAACTGCATATCCGCTGCGTCAAATTCTAGTTCGTCAGTTTCCTTATGCTTAACTTTTTTCAACAAGAACCTAACTAACCTGAATACACTATCCACATCAATACAGATAATCCCACCCGCCGCTGTGGCAGATACCATTTTACCAACCAGGCCTTGAGCCTCCACGAAATCAAGACAATAGCTGAACGACGAGAAAACACTGTACGTAATGTCATACGCCTCTTGTTCCGGTTGCCAGTCGGTAAAGGACATATTTTCCACCACGAAGTTTTTGTTTCTAGATAAGTTTTGTTTAGCCAACCCTACTAATTTACTAGACAGGTCAAAACCAAAACCTTTGGCTACTCCGGCTTGCTGGAATGTTTTAAGATGTCGCCCGTCTCCACAGCCTACGTCACAAACACTACTCGGCTCCCTACCTAAAGACTTAATCAAAAATTTTGCCTCTTGCGCAGTTCTCGTCTCCGAGAGATATTCTCTGTGCTCATCTAGATAGTAATTATCGTAATAGGCCTGTACAGCTCTTCTACCCTTGATCGTCTTCATAACAATATGCTATTGGAACTTACCCGCGAAAACAACCACCCCACATAAAATTAGCCATGTAGTAGCCCCACCGCCCCTCTTGATATACTATAAAACCA
>Ga0214473_10011286_pt1 | contig 10483 bp, 8 predicted proteins | sample RVTome_7_FD_203509 | JGI IMG/M metagenome (GOLD analysis project Ga0214473, IMG submission 203509) | Soil microbial communities from uranium-contaminated site in the Upper Colorado River Basin, Wyoming, United States - RVT98D197 | ecosystem: Environmental > Terrestrial > Soil > Contaminated >... | reverse complement strand
CAGCCCGCAGCCCGAGCCTCCCACGGGGGGGCCCCGCGACGGCGGCATCGCCCAGGCCGACGGGGCGACTCCCGGTGCGGACGCGGGCCACCGGGACGCGGGGCTTAGCCTGGATGCCAGCGTGCCCATGGACGCGAGCCCCATGTCGGACTCGGGCGCGCTGGACGGCGCCGTCGATGCGGACGTGGGCGACGCAGCGCCGTGGGATGGGGACGTGGGCGACGCGGGCCCGTGGGATGGGGCGCACCCCGATGGCTCCGCGGATGCGGGAGATAGTCATGAGGACGGCGGAGAGATCGACTTCCCGGACGGCGGAGATGGCGGCGACGGGAGCCTAGACGGGGCCGCGAGCACGTGCCGACCCCGTCCGAGACCTGCTAGGATCAGAACGTGCGGTCGTGCATCGTCGTGTTGGCGTGCGCCCTCTGGCTTCCCGGCTGCCCGAGGGAGGCCCAGGACCCCGAGCCAGGCCCCGGGCGTCCGTGCATCACCTACGCCGACTGCAACGCCGGCCGTGAGTGCGGCGAGCTGCCGATGCGCGCGTGTGTGGACCGGCTGTGCGAGGACGGGGCATCGCTGGTCAAGCCCTGCCCCGGCGGGGGGCTGCCGATCCCCCTCGACGCCGGCTCACTCTGACGAGGTAGCTGCCTCGGCCAGCCCGCCGGGCGGAGCCTCGTCCGGCTCGGCGGCGGGCTCGGGGGTGCTGGGCTGCTGGTCTGCCCCTTCGGCCTCCACTTCTTCGACCTCGCCCTCTTCCGATTCCTCCGGCGGTCCTTCGTCGGCGCGGCCATAGCGAGGCCGTTGTCCCGGTCCGCTCCAGTCGATCCAGTACGTGGCATCGTCGCGCACGTCCACGTGCACGAAGGTGCTCCGGGGATAGTAGCCGCAGCCCATCTGGGGCAGCGTGCGACAGAAATCGCGCACAGTCGTGTTGGGCACGCCTTGCACGCGGATGTCCAACGCCCGCCCTTGGGTGTGTCGGCTCGTGGCACGAGTGTAGCCGCGCGCCGGTCGGTACCCGCTCACGACGAGGATCGGCCGCCCGCCAAAATGGTCCGAGATGCGGGCCAGGCTCGATATGAGGCGGCGGTGCGGCGGCAGGGGCCGACCGCCTCTCCGCGGGCGCATCAGCGGCATGAGCTGTCGGATCGCCGCACTGCGCGTTCGGCCACGACGGTCGACGAGCCGGATGCGGGCCCTCTGGCTGGACTGCACTCGAATGAGGGTGGCCACGCCTGGGTTCCGGGGCTCACCCCACCGGCGCGTGGCTTGTCGCTGCTCTTCGGCCGGGCGGTAGCCGGGGAGCATGAGCTGCTGCCCCGGCCTGATCGTCGCGTCCTCGGCAATCCGGTTCGCCCTGGCCAGGGCCTGCACGCTGACCTCGTGGGCCCGGGCGATGGTGGAGAGGGTCTGGCCCTGCCGGACGTACACCACCCCCTGGGCGGGAACGACCAGCACCTGACCGGGTCGCAGCATCCCATCGGGCGTGATGCTGTTGGCGGCCGCAAGGGTGCCCGTCGACACCTGATATCGCCGGGCGATCTGGGACAGGGTCTGGCCCGGGAGCACCGTGTGAGAGTGGTCGGCCAGGCCGCTGCCGGGCATGCCCAGGACGAGGACTAGGGCCAGGGCGGCCGCCCTGGCGGTGTGCTGGAGGAGCCGCACGGCAGGGCGCAGTATTGCCCGTCCGGGCCAACGATCAACCCACCCCCGTTTTTTTGCCCTGGGGGGCCGCCGGTGCCACTATCGCGGCTGGTTGATGGGCTGATCGTTCGTTGACAATCGAGAGGTAGCTCGACGCGCCAGCGGTTCCGGAAGTCGATCTTCCGGGAGACCAAGAGCCGACTTGGGATCGATCAAATTACGCTTAAATTGCGATCAATTCGATACCCAATTATCCAATATTGCTTGACCTGATTGATGCCGAGCCATAACGTGAATTCTGCGGCTGGGCGGACCTTGCCAGCCCCGGATTGCGGTCGATGGACCAGAACGAAAAGGCGACTGGGGCGAGCCGTTCCGCCGACGAGGCTTCAGCCGACAAGGCGTCCTCGTCAGGATCCCGCCGTAAGGCGGCCGACACCGACGCCCCCGCTGAGGATCAGGAGCCGGGCACGGAGGCCGGGCGGTCCGGCAAGGAGAAGGAAGCGGGGCGGAAGGGACAGAGACGTCCTCCCAACAATCTCCGCCGCATTCGGGAAGATTTGCTCATGGCGAAGGCGGAGCTGGCGCGGCGTGCCAACCTCTCGGTTTTGACGATCGACCGTGTAGAGAAGGGGTTCGGGTGCCGCATGGCTACAAAGCGGAAAATCCTCGAGGCCCTGGGCTTGAGCCTCGCGGACCGCGCTCGCGTGTTCGGCGAAGAGGAGTGATGCTCCCCGATGGCTTCCGACGGAAGGAACCTGGTGGGGGTCGACATCGGGTCGAGCTCCATCAAGGTCGCTGAGCTCAAAGAAGGCCGCAAGGGCCAGCGAACCCTCGTCCGGTTCGGCTACCATCCCTTGCCCGCCCAAACCGTCGTCGACGGGCACATCATGAACTCCGGCGCCGTCGTCGAGGGGCTGGAGAAGCTATTCTATCGGGCCAGTCGCCGGGACGTGGCACTGCGTGCCAGCGGTCACAGCGTGATCATCAAGAAGATCACCATGCCGCTGATGACCCACGGCGAGCTGGCCGAGCAGATCAACTGGGAGGCCGAGCAGCACATCCCCTTCGACCTGGCCGAGGTCCAGATCGACTACCAGGTGCTCCACGAGCGGTCCGATCAGGGGCAAATGGACGTCCTGCTCGTGGCCGCGAAGAACGAAGAGATAAGCGATCTCACGAATTTGGCGATCGAAGCTAAGCTTCGACCCAAGGTCGTGGACCTCGACGCGTTCGCCGTCCAGAACGTGTTCGAGTCCGGTTACGGCGTGGCCCAGCCCGGACAGACGATCGTGCTCATCCACGTGGGCGCGTCCCTGACAACCGTCAATATCCTGGCCGATGGGACGACAGCCTTCACGCGTGACATCGCCAACGGTGGCAATGCGATCACGGAGGAGATCCAGCGGCAGCTCAGCATTCCCCAGGAAGAGGCGGAGGCCTACAAGTGTGGAGGCGATGGGCGGGGGATCGTGCCCCGGGAAGTTCCCGACATCATCAACCAGGTGGTCGAGGGGCTCGCCGGCGAGATCCAGCGCTCCCTCGACTTCTACCTTGCCACGAGCGGTGACCGGGACATCCACCACGTCCTCGTGTCGGGGGGCACGGCGAACGTCCAATCCCTGAGAGACGCTGTCGCGTCCCGCTCCGGAGTCGCCGTGGAGTTGCTCGATCCGATGAGGGTGGCAAGCCCCGACCCCAAGCTCGACCCCATACTGCTCGCGGCGCGCGCCAACCAGGCCGTCGTGGCGATCGGTCTGGCGCTGCGCAAGGACCGGGAGCGCACCTCATGATCCGTATCAACCTCCTGCCGCGGACGAGAAAGCAGTCCCGTGCGGCGGCGGCCGCCCCAGTCGGCAGCTCCCAGCTGTGGGGCGGTGCCTATCTGGTGGCCCTGGTGATCTGGTGCATCGTCCTGGCGGCCGTCTTCTTCACCTACGGCAACACGCTGGAGGAGCAGCAGCGCGCGAACGGGGTGCTGCAGCGGCAGATCGAGGATCTGCGCACCAAGAGCGCGCGCCTGGACGAGGTCCGCACCAAGATCGACGAGAGCCGCCGCCTCGAGCAGCTCGTGGACGAGCTCAACCGCGCCCGCCTGGGCCCGACACGCGTGCTGATGGAAGTGTCGAGGATCTTGAGTGCCGACGGCGGGCCGACCATCGATCCGCAGGCCCTCGAGCAGCTGCGCCGGGAGAACCCCCTGGCCGGATTCAACCGCAGCTGGGACCCGCGGCGCCTGTGGATGACATCGTTCACCGAAGAGAATCGCGAATGCCGGATTGCCGGCCAGGGCAAGACGAACGAGGACGTGGCCGAGTTCCTGCAGCGCCTCGGGCTGTCCGAGGTCTTCGAGTCGGTCACCCTGACCAAGACCGAGTCGGCGGAGGAGGCGGAGACCCACCTACCGGTGATCGCTTTCGAGCTCACGTGCCGGGTGAGGTACTGACATGGCACCGCCCGCACACAAGCAGACGGGATTCGCCAACCTCCCCACGGGTGCGAAGCTGCTCATGCTCCTCGTCCTCCTCGGGGTGGTGTCGGCTGCCTACTACTTCGGCCTGCACATGTCCCTGGCCGATGACATCGAATCCGCGGAGAGCCAGCACGGCCAGCTCCTGCGGGATCGCCGTGATGCTGAGCGGCGCCAGCAGGAGTACTTGGAGATCGTCCAACTGCTCGCGACTCGCGAGGCCATCGACACCCAGAATAAGCGGGTCTTGCCGGAGGCGGCCGAGATCGGCGCGTTTCTGCAGGACCTCAACCGCCTGGCGGAGCTGAGCGGCCTCGCCATGCGGCTGGTCGAGCCTCGGCCGGAGGAGGCCGCGGATCTGTACGTGCGTCTCCCCGTGACCCTGAGGGTTGCGGGCCGCTATCACCAGGTCGCGAAGTTCTTCTACAACGTCAGCCGTCTCGAGCGGGCCATCAACATGGAGAACGTGGAGTTGACTTCGCCCGAGGTGCACGGCGACGACGTGGTGCTGGACATCAATGTGCTGGCGACGACCTTCCGCCGACCCACGGCGGCCGAAGTCCAGGCCGGCCAGCAGGCCCCAGAGGGACAGCCATGATCGCCCGCCGATGCAGCACCGCTGTGCTCGCGCTCGCGCTCGCCGCGAGCGGGATGGGATGCGACGATCCCGTTCGCGTGGGCGGTCCCCCGGCCGGGGGCGGTCCCGAGCCAGGGCCCGCCCAGGCGATGCAGGACGCGGGTCCGCCCGCGGACGCGCACACCGGCGGGCTCGGCGTGTACAGGGACGAGGATTTCGTGGAGGCCGAGAGCAACCGCGATCCGTTCCGCAACTACGCCAAGCTCTTCAAGGTTCGGCCCAGTGAAGACCCCCAGCGCATCACTATCATGTCGACCACGGGCATCGACGAGGTGCGGCTCATCGCCATCATCAGCAACATCCCACGCCCGCGTGCGATGCTGCTCGACCCGATCGGTGTCGGGCACGTGGTGGAGCGCGGCGACTTCCTCGGCCGAGCCGAGGTCGTTCAGACCGGCGGCGCAGAAGGAACACCTGTCACGCTGAACTGGCGCGTGGACCGCATCCGGCCGAACGAAGTGGTGCTGAGCCGGGAAGATCCCACGGCGCCCAACAGGCCGCCGCTGACCCGGGTCATTCCCCTCCACGACGAGGAGCCCGAGGGCATCCCCTGAGGAGGCCTCCCCTCTCGAGTCGCGCTGCCCGCCGCGCGCCCTGAGGACGGGGCTGTCCGGGCGCGGTCCGCGCCGAGCCTTGCGGATCGACAGCGGGCGAGCGCCGTTTTTTTGCCCCGCGCCGCGCGCGCGTTCGACAATCGCAGGGCAGAGTCACCCAAGGAGCGTTCATGCGTCTCACGAGCCGGTTGATTTCGGTTGCGGCGGTCCTCGCGTTCGCGACAGTCGCGAAGGCGGATCCCCCCCTCGTCCGAAGCGTTGACGTGCGCGGACAGGGTGGCCGCGCGGAGGTGTCCGTTCGGGGCGTCTTCGGCGTACCCGAGTACGCAGTGCGAGCGCGCGACGCGGGGCGGACCATCGTCATCGATGTGACCGATGCGCGACTGCCGACGCGCGGCGTGACATACGAAGGCTCCACGTCGCTCATCGACGGCACGACGGCGAGCACGACCGCCCGAGGCGTCCGCATCGAGGTGCACCTGACGCGCTCGGTGCCCTACCACGCGCGATCTGAGTCGGGCCTGATCCTCGTGACGTTCGGCGTCGATGCGTCGCCCGAGGAAGCTCCTCCGGCCGCCGAATCGAACGATTCGGTCACGGTGCGTGGCATCCATATCGAGCGACGGGACGGGCGCGATCGCGTGATCGTCGAGATGGACCGGCCCGCTCCGTTCCGCGTCGTTCCCCAGGAGGGCGGAGGATCACGGCTCGAGATCCGCGGAGCGCGCCTGGCCGCGGATTCGCCGCGGACCGTGCAGGGAGACCGGGATGGTTCGGTCCGTCGCGCGCGCGTGCATGAGACGCGCGGCCGCACTGTGGTCGAAGTCGATCGGGCTGACGGGACCACAGCGACCGCACTGCGCGAGGGGCGGCGAATCGTGTGGCTGTTCGCGCCGCCCTCGGGTCCCCCGTCCCGCAACCAGGTCCGGACGATCGCGCGCCAGCGACCCCTCGAGATCGAATCCGATGGCGAGATGGACACGGCCGAGGCGGCAGCGTTTCTGAGCGATGTCCCCATGCAGGTCAGCGGCGCGAGGGGCGCGCGACGCTACGCGGGGCGACGCATCGACCTGGACTTCAAGGACGCGGACATCCACAACATCCTCCGGCTCCTGGCGGAGGTCGGCGGCGTCAACGTGGTGACGACGGACGACGTCAGCGGGACGGTCACCATCCGAATGCGCAACGTGCCGTGGGACCAGGCCCTCGACGTCATTCTCCAGGCCAAGGGGCTCGGGATGGTTCGGCGCGGCAACTTGATCCGCGTGGCTCCGCTTGCGGCGCTCGAGAAGGAGCGGGAGGCGGCTATCGCCCGAGCTCAGCAGCAGGAGCAGCTCGCTCCGCTCGAGACGAGGCTCGTACCCGTCAGCTACGCGACGGCCGAGGAGCTGCGCCCGCGAGTTCAGGAGCTGCTCTCGTCCCGCGGGAGCGTGTCCGTCGACGAGCGGACGAACGTCATGATCGTTCGTGACATCATCGACAACCTCGACGACGTGGAGGAGCTGGTCCGCACACTGGACACGCAGACTCCCCAGGTGCTGGTCGAGGCCCGCATCGTAGAGGCAACGAGCCAGTACGTGCGCGACGTGGGCATCCAGTGGGGCGGCGACGTGACGATGGGAGCCGCTACGGGCAATCCGACGGGGCTCGAGTTCCCGTCCGACATCAGCCTCGCCGGCGGCAACTACGACAACAACACGCCCGCGCAGGGCCTGTCGCCCATTACGGGGACGGTGGATCCCTCGAACTTCGCGGTGAACCTGCCGGCAATCACGGGCACCGGGCAGGGCGGTGCGCTCGGTCTCACGTTTGGCAGCATCGGTGGGAACGTCAACCTCAACGTCCGGTTGAGCGCCGCCGAGGCGAGTGGTGTGGTCCGCATCATCAGCTCGCCGCGAATCCTGACCCTCGACAACCACCAGGCCCACATCGCCCAGGGCACGCTCATCCCGTACTCCCAGGTGAGCGCACAGGGCGTACAGACCGCGTTCCAGGAGGCGAAGCTCGAGCTGCAGGTCCGACCCCACGTCACGAGCGACGGCTCGGTGGCCATGCACGTGAAGGTGACACGGGACGAGCCCGACTTCACGCGAACGAGCGCCCGCGGTGACCCGACGATCCTCAAGCGCGAGGCGGAGACCGACCTGCTCATCCCGGACGGGAACACCGCGGTGATCGGGGGCATCTACACGCGGAACACGGGGCACAACGTGGACCAGGTGCCGTTCTTCGGAGACATCCCCATCATCGGGCTCCTGTTCCAGCGGCGGCGTGTCCGCGACGATCGGAACGAGCTGCTGATCTTCCTCACTCCGCGGATCGTCAACCGCGCGGAATCCATTGGGCAGTGAGGGCTCCCTTGGTCGCTGAGCCTGATCTCGGGGGGGGAATTTGGTCCCGGGTACCGTCCGCGGTATCCTTGGAGTCGATGCTCGCGCCCATGCGCGGGGAGGAATCCATGCGTATGAACCGCCCAGTCCTATGGTTGCTCTGCTGTGTCCCCATCCTGGCCGGTGGCTGCGTCGATGGCGACGGTCCCGCATTCTACATCTCGGGCCACGTGAGCGCGTCCGAGGACTGCACGTACGAACCGGGCAATCCGTTCTGGCTCCGGGGTGCGTTCAACGTCAACGTCGGCTCGGGCTACTACGCGGTGACACCCCTGCTCAATAACCAGCTCCGGGCCCGCGGCTCGGACGCGCCCCTGCGGGCCGATCCGAACGGTGTGCTGATCGAGGGCGCGGAGGTGGAGCTCACCGATGCGGCGGGCGCACCCATTCCGTTTGGCTTGCCCAACCCGTTCACAGTGCCCACCTCCGACTTCGTGCCGTCGGCGACCTCCGCGGAATCGCCAGGGCAGGCCGTGGGGCTCGTGATGGTGATCCCACCGGCCTACGCCCTGAGCCTGTACGACAGCCTCGGAGGGGCCGGTGGCGACCCGCTGGCGCGAACGGTCGTCGTGGCGAACTTGAGGGTTTTCGGCGAGACCAACGGCGGCGTGGACGTGGAGAGTGACTGGTGGTCGTGGCCCATCGACGTGTGTCGCGATGCGTGCCTGACCGCCTGCGTGGCCGTCGACACCACGGACACGGCGACGTGCTGCACGCCCGGGCAAGATTGCGTCACCGAGGTGATCTGCACGCCCTGATGCCTGCCCGGTCGTCCGGGGAAGATCCGTGACGCACGCTCGCGTCGGGTCCACCCGCGTCGCAGCTCAGCGGTCCGTCGCTCGGGCACGGGCCGCTAGATAGTCGTCGCCCAGCGAGAAGCGCAGCAAGCCGGCCAGTGGGGCCGAGGCCCGGCAGGCCTGCACAAACCCCGCCTCGTTGCCGAGGGTCGCGCCCGCGAGGGAGGGGTCCTCGAGCGCCAGTGTCTCTACGGAGGGCAGCAGCGCTCCGGCGACGACGAGGCCGGCGCAGGCCGCCCGCGTCATGACAGCCCTGCGCAGGTGCGGGTAGTCGAAGGAGTCGTCCGCCTCGACGAGGAGCTCACGGATTCTCTGCTGGTCGCGGGCTGGGATCGTGTTCCAGAGATCCGCCGCGAGGGTGACGGCCTCGCGCGAGGCCGAGGAGGCGCGTTCGGCCGGTCCGAAGGCGGCGCCAATGGCCGAGATGAGGATCTGGCCTTCGAGCGGCGAAAGGGTCGCGAGGAGGAAACCCTCGGGGCGGGTCAGCTCGACCGCCCTGCCAACGCGAAAGGCCAGGTCTCCGGGACTCGTCTCGACGGTGGCACCGGCGACTAGGGAGGGCGGAGTGGTGGGGACGATCAGGATGTCCCCGCCTTCCTGCGCGCGCACATAGAGCTGCGTATCGGTGAGTCCCAGGGCCTCCTGCGCGGCGCCGAAGACGTGGGCCACGGGGCGCCTCGCGAGGGGCGTCACCCGTTCGGTGCCGAGCACCCCGAAATCGCGCAGCGCGCGGCGGAAGAGGGGCATGGCGCCCTCCCAGACGAGCCGCAGCAGCTCGAGACCGGGGCGAGCGTCCTCTGCGGTGCGCACGATGGTCGTCGCGTCGAGGTACTTCCAGTAGCGGGCGGCGGCGGGCGAGGGGGGGGCGGCGCTCGGACGTCCGCGCAGGGTGCCGATCTCCCCGAGGGTGTCGCTGAGGGCGTGGATCCCGAGCTTGCGTGCGACGTCTTCGAGCGCGCGCAGCGTCGCCGTCCTGGCGGGGTCGCGACGCGCGATCCAGAGCAACACCTCGTGGCTCCGGCGGACCAGCGACGGGTCGGTGGCCATGAGGAGCCCGATCGCCTCCGCGGTGTCGAGGTCGCCGTGCGTGAGGGCCACGTGAAGCCGCGCGTCGTCGTCGAGCACGGACCCGCCGGAGAGGGAGGGGCGCTCAGGTGCCCAGCGCGGGGGGACGGGGTCGGGGATAGGGACTGGGACTGGGACTGGGACGGGGTCGGGGTCGGGGACCGAGACAGGCTCCAACACGGGATCCGCCACCGAATCGACGCTGAGCGAGTACCAGCCGGGTGAGCGGGTGTGTGAATCGGGATCGGGGACAGGGTCGGGGGCCGGGACGGGGATGGGGATGGGGTCGGGAGCCCAGGGGGAAGCGGGCAGGTGGACACCGCCGGCGGGGCCGGGATCCGTCGCCCGACCCGCCTTTTCGCTCTCTGTGGGTTCGGCCGCGGCGTCGGACGGCTCCACGCCGGGACCGTCGTCCGACTCCGGCATCTCAGAGCCGGCGCGCATCTTGAGCGTGTCCGACCGACGAGGCGACCCATCGTCATCCTGTTCGTCGAGCGCGTCCTGGACCGCCTTGCGGACATCGCTCAACAGCATGTCCGCCGTGCTGATGCGTCGCCGCCGTGGGGCGTGCACCCTCAATCGCGTCGCCATGCCTTGGGCTCTCTCGTGGTCGCGGTCGATCGCGAGCGCCCGCGCGACCGCCGTGCGCGCATCGTCGTCACGGGCTCCGGCCTCGTACCACTCGGCCAGCGTGCACAGGGCCTCAGCACGAGTCTCGCTGGGGATCTCGTCGCCCGGCTCGAGCGCCTCTTCGACCACCGCGGCCGCCTGGTCGACGGCTTGGCGGTCCTCTGCATACACGGAGGCGACCTCCATGAGGCACCGCAGTCGGTCCTCGTCGTCCCAGGTCTTCTCCGCACGCTCGCGAAGGCCACTCGTCAAGGACTCGAAACACGCCTCGCCCCTCGAGGCATCCGTCTCGTCGA
>Ga0214473_10011285_pt1 | contig 10485 bp, 9 predicted proteins | sample RVTome_7_FD_203509 | JGI IMG/M metagenome (GOLD analysis project Ga0214473, IMG submission 203509) | Soil microbial communities from uranium-contaminated site in the Upper Colorado River Basin, Wyoming, United States - RVT98D197 | ecosystem: Environmental > Terrestrial > Soil > Contaminated >... | reverse complement strand
TAGCGGTCCAGGGGTTTAATAAATTCCTGTCTTTTTTTTTAACATCTACGCGGCACGCATACTGGGTGTGGAGGGCTTCGGGCAGTACGGCTTTACGCTGGCGATAATCGGCTTCTTCACGGTCATATCCGAATTCGGGTTAAATCCGGTTCAAATCAGGGAAACGTCCATAAACCGCGATAGCGATCTTCCGCGGCGCTACATATCGTTGACGCTGCTGGCGCGCGCCATACTCGGCTGCATTTCGCTGGCAATAATAGTCGCCGTCGCCATTTTTGCGAATAAGCCGGACGATGTCAGGCTGCTTCTCATTCTGCTTGGCGCGGGCATGTTTGTAACAAACCTGTTCGGCTCATATTCGGCGGTCCTGATGGGGCTCGAGAAATTAGAATCGTTTGCGGTATTTTCGGCGCTTTACAGCCTGGGCTTTACGGTTCTGGCGATAGCAGCGCTGAAACTCGGATTCGGCCTGGTGGGGATCGGAGTCAGCCAGCTTTCCGTGGGGCTGATAATAACGGTCGCCGGCGTGTTATATGTTACACACAAAGTGATGAAGCCGCTGGGGGGGATAGATTTTCCAAAGGGAATCGAAATTTTCAAGATGGCCGCGCCTCTGGGGCTGACGGCCGTTCTGACTGCGATATATTACAGGGCGAATTTCATTATACTTTCATACATGCGCGGCGACATGGAAGTGGGATATCTGAATGCCGCCTACACCATTTCCAACACGCTGCTGCTGTTCGCGACGACGTTCAGCGGGAGCCTTTTGCCGCGACTGTCGAGCTTATTCGTCAACGATTACGAGACGCTCGGCAAAATTTACAGGACGGCCTTCAAATATCTGGTCTTCGTGGGTATCGGCTCGGCGTTCGGGGCGGTGGCATTGGCAAAGCCGGTTATCGAATTTCTTTTTGGCGAGCAGTTTATGCCGGGGGCGACGGCGCTATCGATCTTGATATGGGGGTCGGCGCTGATGTTTGCGAATTCGCTTCAAGGGAACATGCTGGTGGCATCAAACAAAAAGCGCGAACTTGTGCATATGACGGGCGTGGCGGCTGCAGCCAATATTGCCCTGAATTTCCTCCTGATACCGCCCTACGGTATCGGAGGGGCCGCCCTGGCAATGGTAGTTTCGGAGGCGATAACGGGAATCTGGTCATTTGTTCTTCTGAGACGGCACAATCCGCCGGCAACTCTGCTGGCTATTATCATTAAATCTATCCTGGCCTCACTGCTGATGATTCTGGCCATCATATCGATTCCGATGCTTCATGTGGCATACAGGGTGGTAATCGGAATCGCCGCGTATGCGGTCGGACTGGTAGTATTCAGGGGATTCGATGCAGCCGACATCAAGATAATCCGCAATTTGGCGGGGGTCGGAGCGTCTCGTTGAAATCGGCATCGGCGGCCAATATTCCCGCAAGGGAGACGTGGGATATATACTGGAAAAGCGGAGACCCGGGGTATCAATTCCACAAGGAGATAACCGATCGCGTTAAGAAGTTCAGCTCTTTACAGGCGGTGATAATAGAAATCGGGTCGGGGCTTGGCGTTGACGCTATCGAAATTGCCACTTCGGGGCGGACCGTTATTGCACTCGATATTTCCCGTAACGCGCTGGCCCTGATGAGGAGCAGAATTTCCGATCGGAATTCCGAAATAATGCCGGTCGTCGCCGATGCCCTTCATTTGCCATTTAGAAATGACTCTGTTGATTTAATATATCATCAAGGTGTAATGGAGCATTTTTCCGACCCCGAGCATTTCCTGGCCGAGCAGATTGGCGCCCTCAAATCCGGCGGTATCATGCTTGCCGACGTTCCGCAAACATTTACATTTTACACCCTGCGCAAGAAATGGGCGATGCGGCGGGGAAAATGGTTCGCCGGCTGGGAAACAGAGTATACGCAAAATAGACTTTGCCGCAGGCTGCGCTCGGCCGGATTGGAGATAATCGAAACGTATGGACATGGTTATGATATAAGGCCTCTGATCTGGCTTTCCAATCTGGAAGATTTGGGGCTCAAGAGATTCGGCCATAGGATATTGCCGGTATTCATAAGAAGGCCGGCGTCAAGGGTGTGGCGGTTCTGGGAGTCTTTGCCGATTTCGAATAACTTGAGGCTCTGTGTCGGGGCGGTGGCGAGAAAGCGATGAGAATCGGGATCGATATACGGGCGCTCGGCGAGCGACGAACCGGGATTGGACGTTACATTGTCAGGCTGCTTGACTCATTGTCGGAAATCGATAATGTGAATGAATATATATTATTCTACAACGCTTTGAAGGGAAAGCCGCCGAACCTGGAACTGAAAGCGGAGAATTTCCGCACGATAAGAACCAGGATTCCAAATAGATTTCTTCATGGGGCCTGGTCGAATGGCTCTTTTCCGGCGATTGAGCTTTTGACCGGCAGGCTCGATATATTTCATGGCCCCAATTTCCAGATGCCGCCGACAAGAAATGCGGGTTCTGTCCTAACAATACACGACCTTGTCTTTTTGATTTATCCGGAGATGGCGTCGCCGGAGTCGGTGAGAGATTTCGGTCCCAAAATACGGTATTACGCCGAGCGGGCAGATATCGTGGTGGCCGATTCAAAAGCCACCGCCCGCGATATCGGAGAGTATCTCAAAATCGCGGAAAGTAAGATTGTAACAATTTATCCGGGGACGACAATGTTAGTTAAGGCCGGGGAGAATGACATAAGAGCGGCCAGGCGGAAATATAATATTGGTGATGCTTACATTCTCTTTGTTGGCACAATAGAGCCGAGGAAAAATATTGCGCGGCTGCTGGCGGCATTTGAGGAATCGGGATTGGCGGATGATTATGAATTGGTGATGGCGGGTCCGATCGGTTGGCGCACTGGGTCTATTTTTTCCGGCCTGGAATCGCTTAAATGCAAACGACGCGTGAAATGGCTAAAATATGTGGAGGATAGCGATCTCTCCGCTCTTTACGCGGGGGCTGCATTTTTGGCATATCCATCATTGCTCGAAGGTTTTGGGCTGCCGATTCTGGAGGCGATGTCGGCCGGCTGTCCCGTCCTGACATCGAATCTATCGTCAATGCCGGAGATAGGGGGCGAAGCCGCGCTCTACGTTGATCCGCTCGATATCGAATCTATCGCGTGCGGGATGAAGCGCCTGGCAGGCGATGTCGTTTTGCGAGCGGATCTGGCAAGAAGGGGGTATAATAAGACGAAGGAATTCACGTGGCAGAAAACCGCACGCGGGATGCTCGAAATTTATGGCAGGGCGCATGAAATGAAAAGATCGAGAAAACACTAAGAAAACACCATGAGAATTGCCATAGATATCAGGCCGCTTCGCGACACCATGACCGGCATAGGGAGATATCTATCCAAGCTTCTGGAGGCCCTCTCAAAATGCGACGCGCATAATGAATATCGCCTTTTCTATTCGAATATAAGAGGCAACACGCCCCGGGGATTGCCGCAAGCAGCCAATTTCAAAACTCTGACATATCGATATCCGGGCAAACTCATAACGGCTCTCTGGGCTTATACCGGGATTCCTGCGGCTGAGTTATTCGTGGGTGCTATAGATGTTTTTCATGCGCCCGGTTTCCAGGTGCCGCCGGTTCGTCGATGCGCCCGCGTATTCACCGTCTACGACCTGATCCCCATAATTCATCCGGAGATGTCGATTCCATCGTCGGTGCGGCATTTTAGGCCGAGGGTGCGACATTATACGAGGCGCGCCGATCTGATAGTGGCGATATCCCGAGCCACAGCCGCCGATTTGACTCGCCACCTCGATGTGCCCGAAAGTAAAATCGCCGTAATCTATCCCGGGACGACTGCGTTGGAAAAAGCGTCGTCAGAGAATATTGAATCTACGAAAGTGAAATATGGCATATCGGGCGAATTCATTTTATTCGTAAGTCGAATAGACCCACGTAAAAATCTGCCGCGGCTGATGAAGGCGTTCGAGATATCGGGCCTGCACAACGATTTTGAGCTGGTTCTGGTCGGTCCCGAAGGATGGTATATGGAGCAATTTCATTCCGCATACGAATCGTTATCGTGCAAAAGGCGGATCAAGTGGCTGCGATATGTGCCCGATTCCGATCTTGCGGCGCTTTATTCGGCGGCGGCATTGCTGGTCTACCCATCGTTGCTCGAGGGTTTCGGGTTGCCGATACTCGAGGCCATGTCGGTGGGCTGCCCGGTATTGACATCTAATCTCTCATCGATGCCGGAGGTAACGGGTGAAGCGGCCTTGCTCATCGATCCTTTCGAGATCGATTCGATAGCCGATGGCATGAAGAAGCTGGCCATGAATAGCTCCTTGCGCGAAAACTTATCGCGGCTGGGACGAGACCGAGTGAGGCTCTTCACCTGGGAGAATACGGCGCGCCAGATGATAGATGTCTATAAGAGGGCCAGCGAAATGACCGGCGGAAGAAGGTAGTCGCCTGCCATGAAAATAGCGGTAGATTGCCGAAAGATTAAAGATGGCGGCATAGGCGTCTATTTGAGAAACCTCCTTTACCAATGGCACAAGAGCAAAGTGGCCGCCCAGTTTTTTCTTTTCCATTTACCCGGCGACGAGTCGCTGCTGAAATTCGACGACGGATTTGCCGAGTTGATTCCGCATGAGTATCGAAATTATTCACCGGGGGAGCTCTTCTCGTTTGCCGGGCCCCTCAAGAGGATAGGAGCCGATCTCTTTTGGAATCCGCATTATACGTTGCCATTGGGACTTCCCTGCCCCGCGATTGTAACAATTCACGACCTGATACACCTGGAGTTTCGTCCGCGGTTCGGCGTTTTGGGAACGGAATATGCGAAGTTCATGATCGGCCGGGCGTGCCGCAGGGCCAGGATAATTCTGACCGTATCGGAGCATTCGAAAAACGATATTGCGAGAGAGTTTCCCGCGTCGCGTGAAAAGATCAGAGTCATTCCAAACGGAGTCAATGGCGAGGTGTTCAGGCCATTGCCCGCTGAAAGGGTAACAGAATTCCAGAAGAATTATCGCTTGCCCGAACTATTCGTTCTTTATGTGGGCGCATTGAAAAAGCATAAGAATCCGCAGGCTCTGGTCGAAATCGTCAACAAGCTCGATACACCGTTGGTTATAGCATCGCATGACGAGAGGATTTATCAGACTGAGATTCTCGCGAAGATCGAGAAACGGGAAGCGGTCAGGCTGGTGAAGTTAAATGATGAGAATGAGATGGCCTTGCTCTATAACGCCGCGCGCCTACTGGTGCAACCATCATTTTACGAGGGTTTCGGGCTGCCGCCGCTGGAGGCAATGGCCTGCGGACTGCCAGTCGTATGCTCCAACTTGTCGTCGCTGCCGGAGGTGGTTGGAGATGCCGCCGAATTGTTCGATCCGCATGATTTAAGCGGGATGCTGGAGCATCTAAAACATTGCTGGCGCAATGATGGACACCGCGATATATTGCGTGCCAGGGGCATTCAGAAAGCGAGATTATTCGACTGGGGGAAGTCGGCGAGTGAGATTTTTTGCTTGATGCGCGAAGCGGCGAATAAATGAGAGTAGCGTTGGTACATGACTGGCTGAACGGCATGCGGGGAGGCGAGAAGGTCCTCGAAGCCCTCTGCGAGCTTTTCCCCAATGCGGTTATCTTCACTCTTTTTTACGAACCCGATAGAGTCTCCAAGAAAATTTCGCGACATGAAGTGCGGGCCTCGATCTTGAATAAAATTCCGGGCATAAAACGCGCCTATCGTAACATGCTGCTGCTCTATCCCAGGGCGATGGAGGCTTTCAAACTCGATGATTTCGACCTTTGCATATCCATTTCGCACAGCGTGGCCAAGGGGATCAGGCCAGGGCCCAACAGCCTTCATATCTGCATCTGTCTTACCCCCATGCGCTACATCTGGGACAGATTCGATGATTATTTTAATGATTCCGAAACTGGCCAGCTGAAGCGTCATCTGGCGCGGGCGGCGTGCATGAGGCTGCGGCGCTGGGACGTGCAATCCTCGTCGAGGGTTGACTTATTTGTATCGATTTCGGAATTTGTAAAGCGACGAGTGAAGAAATTCTACGGCCGCCCATCGACAGTGATATACCCGTTTGCGGACACCGATTATTACAAGCCCGCGCCGGCCGGCGATGCCATACGAAGGATCGAGCCTTATCGTGGCGGGGATTATTTCCTGGCGGTCTCGGCGCTGGTGCCGTACAAGCGGATCCAGGACGTCGTGGAGGCGTTCAGGGAGTTAGATGAGAGGGTCGTAATAGTTGGCGACGGCCCGGAGAAGAAAAAGCTGGTGCAGATGGCGCCGCGCAATGTCGAATTCACGGGCTGGATATCAGATGACAGCCTGTTAGGGTTATACCGTAACTGCAAGGCATTTCTTTTCCCCGGCGTGGAAGACTTCGGCATCGTTCCCGTGGAGGCACAGGCCTGTGGCCGTCCAGTGATTGCGCTGGCGGAAGGGGGCGCGCTGGAAACGGTCAACGGGCCGATTCTGGGCATTGCCGGCCAGGAACGGCAAGGCGCCACAGGATTACTATATCGAAAGCCGGGGCCTCACCATCTGGCCGAGGCTATCAGGAAATATTCGGAAATCACAATCGACAGCGACGTCATAAGAAATAATGCGCTGCGATTCTCGCGGCAGATATTTATGAAAACGATGCTCGATTTTGTCTCGGAGAGCTACTCACGATTCAGGGCCGGAGGCAAACTCGATCTTGAGGACCGCATGACGGCGCCGCGAGCGCAGGCCCTGCAGGCCTCGTAATTTTGAAATAAAATGAACCAGGATAGAGTTGGAATAACAGAGCAGACGGCAGAACAGGTTCGCGCCGGCAAAATCAGGGAGCGGGAAACTTCAGCGAAATTGATCCATTACCTTTTGCCGCTGCTCTACATCGTCGGCGATATCGCCGGTATTTATCTGAGCTTTTTGCTGGCTTACGAGCTGAGATTCAATTCTGGTTTGGTCGGCAGCATATTCCCGGTGACCTGGGGCACGCCATCGCTTTCAATTTACTTATATGCTTTGATATTCGTATGCGGCGTCTGGCTGTTCATATTTGCCTTGTTTGGCCATTACAAAAGACGATCCCCATCGATGTATGACAGATTTTACGAGACGTTGCGCGGCGTGGCCTCCGGCACGTTTTTGATCCTGGCCTCGACATTTTTCTACCGGGGTGAAAGCTTTTCGCGGCTGGTGTTGGCCGTGGCCTGCGGCATATCGGTCATTCTCATCTGGTCGCTGCGCGAGACAATCTACCGTCTGGAAAAATGGTATCTTAAGAGGGGCGTTATCTCGAAACGGGCGGTCATTGTGGGCGCCTGCGAGAAGGGGGTCGAGCTTTTCAAAAAATTGACGGCGCAACCGGCCTGGGGCATCGTACCGCTGGGGTTCGCCAGCGACCAGGCCATGCCTCATCCGATTTTAGGAAAACCTGCCGAACTGGACGATATAATAAAAACGCACTCCATCGAAATGGTCATTTTCAACCTGCCGCATGAAAGCCAAGATTTTATCACCGATTTCGTAATGAAAAGCGAGAATCTCAAACTGGAATATATGCTCTCGCCGGATATGATGGGACTGATGATTTTCAACGCCGAGGCTGGACAGATCGAGGGGATTCCCGTTATCAGGTGGGGCAAGACACCGATAGAGGGTTACGCCAGGGCGGTCAAGAGAATTTTCGATACTATCTTCTCGGGTATCGGTATCGCCCTATCGGCGCCCCTGATGGCGGTCATTGCCGTAGCGGTCAAGCTCGATTCGCCCGGACCGGTCTTTTTCAGGCAGCGTCGCGTGGGGCGGAACGGCAAGGAATTCACCATCTACAAATTCCGCTCCATGCGCACGGATCGGAACGATAGTAATGGCTCGGGCTGGACAGTCAAAGATGATCCCCGGCGCACGAAAACGGGAAAGGTTATAAGAAAGTATAATCTCGACGAGCTGCCGCAGCTTTTCAACGTCTTCAAGGGGCAGATGTCGCTTGTGGGGCCGAGGCCGGAGCAACCCGGTTACGTGGAAAAGTTCAGGGACGATATCCCGCGCTATTTTCAACGACACAAGGTCAAATCGGGAGTGACAGGCTGGGCGCAAGTCAACGGTTTCCGAGGCGACACCTCGATTGCGGAGCGCACCAAGTACGACCTGTATTATGTCGAGAACTGGTCACTGACTTTCGATATAAAGATAATATTTCTCACGCTGAAGAATATTTTTAAGAGCCCCAACGCGTATTGAGGGCGGCTATATTCGGGCGCCTTGACCGATGGCGAATTATCCTCTATAATCCACTGACTATGCTGGTAAACGGACGGAGATGAGATGCAAGAAATAAAGCGTTCCATTATCGACCTTTCAAAGAAATTTGCTCCGCAGATGATAAATCTTCGAAGAGCGCTGCATCAAAAGCCCGAGACGGCGCTTAAGGAGTTCGAAACGCAGAAGGTAATCGCACGAAACCTGCGCGCGGCAGGCTGCCGGGTAAACTCAAAGATTTGGAAAACGGCGGTGGTGGGCTTGCTAGAGGGGAAAAGCAAGGGGATGACGGTCGGTATCAGGTCCGACATGGACGCGCTTCCCGTGACGGAGCGAACCGGCTATAGATTTGCAAGCAGAACCCCGGGGCGGATGCATGCCTGCGGCCATGACGTACATATGGCCACGGTTTGGGGCGCGGCGAAAATACTCGCGAACATGAAAGACGAATTATTTGGCTCGGTCAAATTTGTTTATCAGCCATCGGAGGAGGTTCATCCCGGCGGCGCCAGGCCGCTGATCGAGAAGGGAGTTCTCAAGTCGCCCGACGTCGAAGTTATGCTGGGTCTGCACGTCGATTCGACGATACCGGTGCGAACGATTGGTGTCAGGGATGGCGCGACAATGGCGCAGGCGGACGATTTTACGCTGGAGGTTATAGGCCGTTCGGGCCACGGCGCCCGTCCCCATGAAACCGTCGATGCCGTAGTAGTGGCGGCCAATATCATAACCGCGCTGCAGAATATTTCATCGCGGCAGGTGAGCCCGCTGGAGCCGGTGGTGGTGTCGATCGGGGCCATCAACGGCGGCACGGCCACCAATATAATCGCGGAAAAGGTGACGCTCAAGGGAACGGCAAGGACGCTGAATCCGGCCCTCACGGCCAAGATACCGGGCATGATAGAAAAAATCATCGCGGGGGTTTGTAACACATTTGGGGCCAGCTATAATCTTCGGTACAATCGCGGGTATCCGGTGCTTGACAATCATAAAGATGTAAACGACGTTTTCAGGCGTTGCGCCAAAGATCTATTCGGAAAGCGGGCGGTGGTCGAAATCACGGAGCCATCGATGGGGGGCGAGGATTTCGCTTATTATGTGCGCGAGGTTCCGGGAGCCATGATTCGCCTTGGAATCGGCAACAAGAAAATCGGCGCCGACAAGCCATGGCATCATCCGGCATTCAAGGCCGATGAGCGGGCCATACCGTTCGGGGCGGCAATCCTGGCGTATGTGACATGGTGGACGATGTATCTGGGAAGAAAACGATGAACGAATAGATGAGGAGAGATTGCCCCAATGACTATTGGCGACTTTTTGAAGCGAATCAGGGGGTTGCGGCTGCTGCCCCCGAGGGACCGGGAGTTCTACGATCTTTTCAATGAATTGACATCTACGATTGTAGGCTCAAGCGAACTGCTGATTCAACTTTTCAATTGCGCGGAAGGGGACAGGGCCGAGATAGAGGTCAGGATATCGAATGCCCTGACGCGTTGCGGCCGGATTGCAGAATCGACCGAGCAGCTTCTGCGCAGCGCCCAACAGCCCCCATTCGACAGATCTGAGATAAGCCAGTTCGTCGCGGACCTCGTCAGAATTGCCAAATATATCGGTCACTCAGCCAACCGCTATCTGGTCTATGATTTCCCATCGAGCGACAAGGAGATGCGGGAGCTGGCGCCGATAATCAACGAGGCCTGCTTGGAAATATCCAAGGCCGTGAAAGCGCTTGAGCGAAACCGCAATTTTGAACCGTTCTTCCGAGCAGTCGACCAACTCGAAACCAAAGCCGACGTCATTTATCATGAGGGCTTGCGGCGACGGTTCCAGGAAATCCGCGAGGACAGGGTCAGGCTGGAGGAGGAGATTCGGAAAATGTCGAATTCTCCGACGGCGGAATTGCTCCTGCCCATTATCAAAGGCAACACCGAATATACCAGACATGTCGCCGTCTTTTTCATTCTTCGGCAGGTTTATTCTGAGCTCGAACGCGCCATCGATGCCTGCTCCGATGTGACCGCGGCATTGAAGCGGATGGTGGCGCGGAATGTCTGATCAGCTGCTTTTGATTTTAATAATCGGGGCAGCGCTGATGTACGATTTCGTCAACGGTTTTCACGACGCCGCCAATGCCATAGCCACTACGGTTGCTACGCACGCCATGTCGCCGCGCAATGCCATCCTCGTGGCGCGGACGCTCAATTTTGTGGGGGGGCTGCTCC
>Ga0214473_10011284_pt1 | contig 10485 bp, 8 predicted proteins | sample RVTome_7_FD_203509 | JGI IMG/M metagenome (GOLD analysis project Ga0214473, IMG submission 203509) | Soil microbial communities from uranium-contaminated site in the Upper Colorado River Basin, Wyoming, United States - RVT98D197 | ecosystem: Environmental > Terrestrial > Soil > Contaminated >... | reverse complement strand
CCCGCGCCATCCGCCGATCACGCGCCGGTCTCAAGAGCCCGCTCCGGCCGGTCGGGTCGTTCATGTTCCTCGGACCGACCGGGGTGGGGAAGACCGAGGTGGCCAAAGGACTCGCGGAGTTCCTGTTCGACGACGAGAAGGCGCTGATCCGCTTCGACATGTCGGAGTACATGGAGAAGCACGCCATCGCCAAACTGATCGGTTCGCCGCCGGGCTACGTCGGTTACGAGGAGGGGGGGCTGCTCACCGAGAAAGTGAAGCGCAAACCCTACAGCATTGTGCTTCTCGACGAGATCGAGAAGGCGCACCCCGATGTCCTCAACGTCCTCCTGCAGGTTCTGGAGGACGGCCAGGTCACCGACGCCTTCGGCGACACCATCGACTTCAAGAACGGCCTGGTGGTGATGACCTCGAACATCGGATCCCACCTGGTCCAGAGGAACCGCAAGCTGGGATTCCGGTCCGACGAAGACCGGGAGGCCGACTACCGCGCCCGGCGCGACACCGTGCTCAAGGAGCTGAGATCGGTCCTCAGCCCCGAGTTCCTCAACCGCGTCGACGAGATCATCGTGTTCGACGCGCTGTCGGACGACGATCTGCTGGCCATCGTCCGCCTGATGATCAGCCAGCTCAACGCCAGCCTGGCGGATCGGGGGATCCGCCTGACGCTGACCGATGAAGCGTACCGCTGGCTCATCGATCGCACCTGCAGCGACCGTTCCTACGGCGCGCGCCCGCTCCGTCGTGCCATCCAGAAGCACATTGAGGATGCCCTGTCGGAGAACCTCATTCTGGGCAAGCTCCCCGAAAACGGGGAGATCCAGATTTTCGTCGACCAGGAGAAGCTCGCCTTCCGGGAGCCGATCGAGATCGCCCGCTGATCTCGTCGTTCCCGGGATCCCGCCCGGCTGGCCGGGGTGGCCCGCCCGCGCCGGGCCCGGAGTGCGCATGGGTTGTCGTGGGATCACGGTGCTGCTCGCGCTGGCGCTGATCGCGATCGCGTCCGCGACACCGCTCGGCGCCGGCCCTCCGGGGGCGGACGACCCCGCGCCGCAGGAGCCCGGGCCGCCGGAGGGTCCGGAGGCTCCTCCGGCCGCCCCGCCTCCGGAGCCAGCCCCCGCCGAAACGGGCCCGGCGGCCCCGGATCAAGGAGGTATCGGCGATCTTTTCCGACGGGATGCCGCACCGGGTCGCGTGATCGGAAAGATCCACGTGGACGGCAACGTCCGCGTCTCCGACGGCGCCTTCTTCAACAACCTGCGTCTCAAGAGCGGCGAGCCGTTTGACGAGCGGGTGATCGCCGACGAGTTCCGGCGCCTGTGGGAGCTGGGGCTGTTCGACGACATGACCGTCGAGTCGCGGCAGCGTCCGGATGGTTCGATCGACCTGGTGTTCCACGTGATCGATCGGCCTCTCGTGAACACCGTCGCCTTCGTCGGCATGAAGGCGGTCACCGAGTCCAACATCCAAGAGCGACTCGGGCAGGCCAAGGCGGAGGTCCGTCGCGGCCAGCCGGTCGACTTCTCCCTGCTCCGGAAGGCCGAGGCGGCGATCGAGCAGCTCCTGGCGGAGAAGGGATATCTCGAGGCCCAGGTCCGGTCCCGCCTCGCGACACTCAGCCAGTCGCAGCGCGAAGTCACCTTCTACATCCGCGAAGGGTCCAAGACCAAGATCAAGAGCATCGAATTCGACGGCAACACGGTCTTCAAGGACAGCCGTCTCCGCAAGCTGCTCAAGCTGACCAAGGAAGCCAACTGGTTGACCTCCTGGGCCTCCTCCAAGGTCCTCTACCATCCCGCGAAATTCGACCAGGACGCGGAGAACATCCGCACCGCCTATCGCAGCGTGGGGTACCTGGATATCGCGCTCCTCCCGGAAATCGTCGAAGTGGCGGTCAAGGGGAAGAAGGGGAAGGGGACGCCGGCGGAGATCGCCGCGGACGATGAGGACGACGAGTTCTGGGAACCGCCGCCGCCTCCCGCCCCACCCCCGGCCGGCGAGACCGAAAAGGAGATGAAAAAGCGGCTCAAGGCCGAGGAGAAGGCGCGCAAGGAGGCGCAGAAGGCGCCGAAGAAGTGGGTCCACCTGACGCTCCCGGTCAAGGAGGGGACCCAGTACCGGGTCGGCGAGATCATCGTGGAGGGGAACACGGTGTTCACGACGCCGGAAATCTTCGCCCGGCTGCCGCTGCGCCGTGGCGCGGTGTTCAACGACGCCGCCCTCAAGGCGGCGGCCAAGCGGATCGAGGAGGACTACGGCGAGCGCGGCTACTTCTATGTGTCGCTCGACCCGCGCACCGAGAAGAAAGCCCCGCTCGCCGACGTGACCCTGGCGATCACCGAAGACCGCCGCTATTTCGTGGATCGGATCGAATTCACCGGCAATGCGACGACCCGCGACTACGTGCTCCGGCGCGAAGTCCCGCTCTACGAGACCGACCTGCTCAATGTCCGGCGGCTGCGTCTGGGGGTCCGCAAGATCGCCCAGCTCGGTTACTGGCAGGTGGGCCAGGATCCCGTGGTGAACCCGCTGCCCGACGGCGATCGGGTGGAGGTCGAACTGCAGGGGGTGGAGACCAGCCGGAACGAGATCCAGGTCGGCGGCGGGGTGTCGGGGATCGAGGGCGCCTTTTTCCAGGGATCCTACGCTACCCGGAATTTCCTCGGCCGTGGCGAAATCCTCTCTGCCTACCTGCAGACCGGTTCGCGTGCCAGCCGCTACTCGCTCAACTTCACCGAGCCCTGGTTTCTCGGCAGACCCTGGACACTCGGGTTCTCCCTGTTCCAGCGGCAGACCGAGTACGTGGATTTCAAGCGCAATGGCCGCGGTCTCAGCGTAGTCGTCGGCCGGCTCCTCGGCCCCTTCAGCCGGCTCGATCTGGCCTACGGTCTGGAGACCGTGGAGTACCTGCCGACCACCGTCGGTCTAGGCCCGCCAAGCACGACGACGATCAGCAGCATCACCACGGTGTGGAGCCGGGACACCCGCAACAATTTCTTCCGCCCGACCCGCGGCTACCGGCTGTCCACCAGCCTCGAATACGCGGGCGACTTCCTGGGCGGTGACGCCGCGTTCGTCAAGCCGCGCCTCGACGCGACCTTCTTCCTGCCGGGGTTCGCCCGACGGCACTACCTCGGTGTCAACTTCTCCGCCGGCTGGATCCGTGGCCTGCAGGGCCAGGACGTGCCGACCTTCGAACGGTTCTATCTCGGCGGCGAACGAACCCTGCGACTGTTCCGGACGCGGACCGTGGGTCCGGAGCGGACCGATGTGGACCTGGACGGGAACGGATTCATCAATCCGCCCGAGGATCGCAACCCGAACGGCGTGCTCGATCCCTGCGAGGACCTGAACAACAACGGGATCTTCGAGCCCAACGAGATCGATCGGGGCGACTGCCGGCTCAACCCGCCCGAGGATCGCAACCCGAACGGCGTGCTCGATCCCTGCGAGACCGACGGGGTCGACCGGGGCAACTGCCTCATTGACACGGAGGACCTGAACCGCAACGGCGTGCTCGACCCCGGGGAGGACCTCGACGGCGACGGGCTGCTGGACGATGAAGACGCCAACGGGAACGGCAGTCTCGATTTCGGGGAGGACCGACCGGACCGCCGGTTCACCCCCTTCTGCCCGGCCGACGACTTCAACATGAACGGCGTGGAAGAGGGCATTCTCGGCGAAGGGGATTTTGGCAACTGCCGGCTCGACATGGGGGAGGACACCAACGCGGACGGGACCCTCGGATCGGTTTTCCCCGGCGGCGACAAGTTCCTGCTCCTGAACGCCGAATACGCCATGCCCATCAGCGACACGGTGGAGTTCGTGCTCTTCTACGACGCCGGGAATGCCTTCGATGACGGAGACCGGTTGAAGCTGGACGGCCTGCGCGTCGACTACGGGATCGAGCTGCGTTTCTTCCTGCCGGTCTTCCAGGCGCCTCTGCGGCTCATCTACGGTTATGTGGAGAATCCGCGACCGGGGGAGGACGCCTCCAATTTCATCTTCAGCATCGGCACGACATTCTGACCGCGGGCCGCCCGGCGGCCGCTGTGCTATAGTTTTCGACCCCTTGTGGTGGAAGGAGAGACTGATGCCTCGGTGGACAGTCCTGTTGGTCGCGCTGGTTCCCGCCCTGGCCGGGATGGTCCTCCCGGCGTCGGCCCAGGCCTTGGCGGAGCCGCCGTTCCGGGTCGGCGTCTTTGACCCCGAATCGCTCTGGAAGCTGACCGAACTCGGCAAGAAGTACAACGCAGACCTGACCCAGGCGCGCGACCGCCTGCAGGCCGAGATCGACAAGAAATCGCAGGTCCTCGAGGACATGAAGGACAAGCTGCGACAGCAGCAGGCGAGCCTCAGCGAAGAGAAGATCACCCAGATGCAGAAGGACATCCTGGCGAAGCGCACCGAGCTCGACCGGATGAACGAGGACGCAACCAAGGAGATGAAATACCAGCTCAACGACGTCCAGGGGCGTTTCCAGCAGATGCTCCTGCAGACCGTGGAAGTCTTCGGAAAGGAGCGCAATTACGCCCTGATCCTCAACAAGGGGGTCACCGACTACAACTCGGCCTCCATCGACGTCACCCAGGACCTGATCGCCAAGTTCAACGAGATGCACAAGACCGCCGGCGCAGCGCCGGCCGCCGCCGGCAAGAAAACTCCCGAGAAGCCGAAGCCGTCCCCGAAGGACGCGGGGCGGGACTGAGGACCCTCCTTGTGGGTTCCTGGACGCTGGGGGAGATCGCGGCGCGGATCGGCGGGCGCCTGTATGGCGACCCCGACGGCCGCGTGACCGGGATCCGGCCCCTCGAGGACGCGGGGCCGGAGGATCTGAGCTTCGTCTCCCGGGCGGACTATCGCCCCCGGGCGATCCGGTCGCGGGCCGGCGGCCTCATCGCCGCCGACGCCGCGGCGTTCCCCGGACGCAACGTCATCGTGGTCCCGAACCCCTACGCAGCCCTGGCCGAGGTCATGGACCTGTTCTTCCCGCCGGCGCTCCCCGAGCCCGGGATCAGCCCGCAGGCTCTGGTTGGCGAGGAGTGCACGCTCGGTGCCGACGTCGCGATCGGGCCGTTCGCCGTCGTCGGGCGGCGGTGCGTTCTCGGCGACCGGGTGGTGCTGCGTCCCGGCGTCGTCCTGGGTGACGATGTCCGGCTCGGCGCAGAGTCGGTGCTGCATGCCGGGGTGGTGGTCTACCCGCGGACCGTGATCGGGGCGCGGGTCACGGTGCACGCGAACAGCGTCCTCGGCAGCGACGGTTTCGGCTATGCCGAGGTCGGCGTGACCCGCAGGAAGATTCCCCAGGTGGGCAACGTCGTCCTGGGGGACGACGTGGAGATCGGCGCCTGCGTCACGATCGATCGGGCGACCTTCGGCAGCACGGTGATCGGCGCCCGGACAAAGATTGACAACCAGGTGCAGGTCGGGCACAACGTGGTGATCGGCGAGGACAGCGTTCTGGTCGCGCAGGTCGGTGTCGCGGGCAGCACGCGGATCGGCCGTGCCGCCATCTGCGCCGGGCAGTCCGGGGTGTCGGGTCATCTGACGATCGGCGACGGTGCCCGGATTGGAGCCGCGAGCGCCGTCCTCGAGGACCTGCCGGCCGGCTCCTTCGTCCTCGGCACACCCGCGCAGGATCACCGTGAATGGAAAAAACAACAGGCGGCCCTGCGGCGGCTGCCCGACCTGCTGCACCGGGTCGGCCGGATCGAGCGGGCCTCCGGAACAGCGGACAGCCCTGCGGCGACGGCGCGCCGCCCGGCGCGCGGGCGACGCCGGGAAAGACGCGGAGGGGGCGCATGAAAGAAACGGGGGGGATCGACATCCGGCGGATCCTGCAGATCCTGCCGCACCGGTATCCGCTGCTGCTGGTCGACCGCATCCTGGAACTCGAGGAAGGGAAGCGGATCGTCGGCATCAAGAACGTGACCTTCAATGAGCCGTACTTTCAGGGTCACTTCCCCGGCCACCCGGTCATGCCGGGCGTCCTGATCGTCGAGGCGATGGCGCAGGCAGGCGCGGTCCTGCTGCTGCGCCACATTCCCGACCGGGACGGCAAGGTGATCTATTTCGCCGGCATCGATCAGGCGCGCTTCCGTCGTCCGGTCGTCCCCGGCGACCAACTCCGGCTGGAGGTTGAAGTGTTGAACCAGAGATCGCGGACGGCGCGGTTGCGCGGCCGTGCCCTGGTGGAGGGATCGCTGGTCGCCGAGGCCGACATGCTGTCGACCATGGTCGACCGGGAGGGGCCGGTCATCGCCGACCCGGCAACACCATGACCACCGTACCTCCGATCCATCCGACGGCGATCGTCGCCCCCGAGGCGCGCCTCGGAACCGGGACCGTGGTCGGCGCCTACAGCGTCATCGGTCCACGGGTGGTGGTCGGGGAGGAGTGCCAGGTCGGCCCGCACGTCGTCATCGAAGGCCCGACCACGATCGGCGACCGTTGCCGGGTCTTCCCCTTCGCCTGCATCGGCACCGACCCCCAGGACCTGAAGTACCGCGGCGAGGAGACCCGGCTCGAGATCGGCGACGACAACGTGTTCCGCGAAGGGGTCACCGTGCACCGCGGGACGGCGGGTGGTGGCGGCGTGACCCGGGTCGGGTCGCACAACCTGCTGATGGCGCAGACGCACGTGGCCCACGATTGCCAGGTCGGCAGCCACGTGATCTTCGCCAACGCGGCAACGCTCGCCGGCCACGTCACGGTGGAGGACGGAGCGACGGTGGGCGCCTTCTCCGGCGTGCACCAGTTCTGCCGGGTCGGCCGGCACGCCTACGTCGGTGGTTACTCGGTGATCACCCAGGACGCCCTGCCGTACGTGCTGACCGTGGGGAACCGGGCCAAGGGTTTCGGGATCAACGTCATCGGTCTGGAGCGCAAACAGTTTACCGCCGAGGCGATCGCCGCCCTGAAGCAGGCCTACCGCATCCTGTTCCGGTCGCGGCTGACGCTGGCGGCCGCCTTCGCCCAGGTGGAGGCGGAATGCGGCGCCCAGCCGGAAGTGCGGGTACTCCTCGAATTCATCCAGCGGAGCGAGCGGGGGGTGATCCGCTGACCGTGGCGGACGGCGGCGGGGAAGGCAGATCCCTCGTGCGGATCGCGGTCATCGGCGTGGGGAGTCTCGGCCAGCATCATGCCCGGATCCTGGCGGGGATCAGGGGCGTGTCGCTCGCCGCCGTGGTCGACCGGGATCCGGATCGGGCCCGTGCCATCGCCGCGCGTCACGGTGTCGCGGCGCACACCGATCACCGGGACCTTCCCACCGACCTCGACGCCGTGACCGTCGCGGTGCCGACCGTCGACCACGCGGCCGTGGTCGCCGCCTGTCTCGAGCGCGGTCTGGCGGTGCTCGTCGAAAAGCCGATCGCCGCCACGCTCGCCGAGGCGCGCGACCTGGCCGATCGGGCCGTCCGGGCCGGGAGGCTGCTGCAGGTGGGCCACACCGAGCGGTTCAATCCGGCGCTGCAGGCGGTGGAGCCGCGCATCCATGACCCCCGGTTCCTCGAGTCGCACCGCCTGGGGGTGTTCGCCGGGCGGAGCACCGACATCGACGTCGTCCTCGACCTGATGATCCACGACCTGGATGTCATCCTCAGCCTGGTCCGCTCGCCGCTCGAATCGGTCGATGCTGTCGGGGTCAACGCCCTGACCGACAAGGTCGACATCGCCAACGCGCGCCTGCGTTTCGCCAACGGCTGCGTCGCCAACGTCACGGCGAGCCGGATCAGCTCGGAAAAGACGCGGAAGCTGCGCATTTTCCAGACCGACTCGTACATCTCGCTCGACTACGCCCGCCAGGAGGCAATCGCTTACGCCGTCGCGCGCCATCCGGACGGTCCCCCCGTGATCACCCGCGATGCGGTGGTCGTGGAGATGGCCGAACCGCTCGAACAAGAGCTGCGGGCGTTCGTCGAACGGGTGCGCGGCCGGGTGGCTCGGGCGGTCACCGCAGAAGAAGGCTGCCGGGCGCTCGAGCTGGCCCTGCGGATCGGCGCGGCGATCGCCGCGCAGCAGCCGGGCAGCGGCCGATGACCCTTCCCGCCGGGGTGGAGGACTGGGCCCGCTCGCGGATCGCGGCGGGCGATTTTCCCGGTGCCGCCTGGATCGTGGCCGAGGGTGACCGCGTCCTGGCCGAGGGGGCATCCGGGCACGCCGTCCTCGATCCGGAACGAATCCCCGCGCAGCCCGGAACCCTGTATGACCTGGCGTCCCTGACCAAGCCGCTGGCGACCGCGCTGATCGTCCTCGGGTTGCACGACTCGGGGGCCGTCCGTGTGGATCACCCCCTGGCGCGGCATCTTCCGGGCTGGGCCCCGGCCGACGCCCGGGGCGAAGTGACGATCCTCGACCTGCTGGTGCATCGATCCGGCCTGCCGGCCTGGGCCCCGCTTTATCTCCATGCGGCCGACCGGGCGGGGAGGATCGCGTACCTGTCGCGGATCGCCCTGGCGCATCCGCCGGGGATCCGGGTCGTCTACACCTGTCTCGGCTACATCCTCCTCGGATACATGATCGAACAGGTCACCGGAGTCGCCCTGGATCGGCTGTTCGCGGACCGGGTCTCCGGACCTCTCGGCGCGGAGGTCCTCTACCGACCGCCGGCGGATCGGCGCCCTCGGATCGCCGCCACCGAGAGGGGAAACGCACGGGAGCGTCAGCTGGCCGGTCCGGACGCCGGCCGGTACAATGGGTGGAGGTCGTCGGTGATCTGGGGGGAAGTGCACGACAACAACGCCTGCACGCAGGAGGGGGTCTCCGGCAATGCGGGGTTGTTCGGCACGGCCCACGGCGTGCTCGCCATCGCGCGCGCCATCCTCGACGGACGGCCCGGCGTGGTTGGGTCCGGGGCGCGCGATCTCCTGTTCCGGAACTGCACCGCCGGTCTGGGGGAGGATCGATCGGCCGGGTTCCAGATCGCCGCCACGCCCGGATCGGCGGCCGGACCGGCGCTGTCACCACGTGCCGTCGGCCACACGGGATTCACCGGCACGTCGTTGTGGATCGACCCCGAATCGCGGCGGATCGACATCCTGCTGACGAATCGTGTGCACCCCGAGTTCAAGGAGCTCGACATGAACCGCCTCCGCCGGGAGTTCCACGCGCTGGCCGCCGGGCTCTAGAAAGCGACCTGGAGAAGGCCCCCGTGGACATGCTTTCCCTGACGGATCCGGCGGAGGTGCCGGCACCGGTGGTCAACCGGTCGACCGCCGTCCTGATCTCGATCGCCCTGCATCTGCTGGCGGTCCTGCTCTTCGTCGTCGCCCCCGAACAGGTGCCGCAGTCGGTGCGGGCGGCGCTCCGAACCTGGTTGGCGCCGATCCTGGCGACGCCGGCCGCGCCGGAACCGCCCCCCGTTGCCGCGGTCGAGCCGCCGGCCGCAAAGCAGGAGTCAATCCCTCTCAAGTTCGCCTATGTCAAGGTCCCGGAGGAGGCTGAGCAGCGGCGCAATCGCGACGCGCGGCTGCTGTCGGATCGGGATCGCCGCGCCCGGCAGGAGATGCCGACGCCGCCCGGGGCGCAAACCCGGTCGCTGGATCCGCATTCGGAGGGCACCTCCCCAGACCGGGTGCGACCCGACCCGCGGATTGCGGCGGGACAGGACTCTCCGGATCGCCCGGCCCTGCCGGCCACCCCGGTATCGGGGACACCCGAGGAAAGGGCCGTTGCGACCGCCTCGCAGGACCGCGCCGTCACGACAGCCGGAGGTAAGGGCGCCGCGAACGGACCGACCGGTTCCGATCGGCCATCCGAGGCCGCCGAGACCGGGGCCGACGGCGGAATGGCTCCGGCCCGGTCTGCCGGCGACACACCGACGACGGGCCCGGGCGCGACGCCGGCCCCGGGGGCCGGAGCCGGCGAGGCTGGAACCGGTGGGGCCGGAAGCGGCGGGGCCGACACCGGCGGAGTCTCCAGCGAACCGCAGCGGCCTGGAGGTCCGACCACGGGCGGTCTTCCGGACCTGCGGAGCAGCGAATACAAATTCCAGTTTTCGAACCCGGGGTGGATCCGGGACCCGAACTACGGGACGATGTCTTTCGATACCCAGGGGTTCCCCTGGGGGGACTACGCACGCCGGGTCTACGTGATCATCCGGAACAACTGGTTCGAGCGCATTCCGCTGGCGGCACGCGAAGGAATCCGCGGGTGGGCCTGCTGGCACTTCGTCATCGGCCGGGACGGAACGGTCTCGAACCTGACGCTCCAGCGCGCCTCCGGGGTGCCGCCGTTCGACCGCGCCGCATCCGACGCCCTGCACGCGTCCAGCCGTCTCCCCCCATTGCCGGCCGATTTTCCCGCACCGGAAGAAGGGGTGACCTACTGTTTCTACTACAACATTTACCCGGGGGAGACGGACTGAACCGGGGCCGGCGCGCCGCTCCGATCTACGGCGATTCCGCGAACCGCATCGCCAGGAGGCTCAAGTCGTCGCCGTCAACGTCCCCGTCGAGGTTGATGTCCACCGGCAGACCGTAGAGC
>Ga0214473_10011283_pt1 | contig 10485 bp, 3 predicted proteins | sample RVTome_7_FD_203509 | JGI IMG/M metagenome (GOLD analysis project Ga0214473, IMG submission 203509) | Soil microbial communities from uranium-contaminated site in the Upper Colorado River Basin, Wyoming, United States - RVT98D197 | ecosystem: Environmental > Terrestrial > Soil > Contaminated >... | reverse complement strand
CATCCGGAGCTGGCGGATCAAAGACCTGCAAGGTGTTGCCGGCGCAGAGGACGTCCAGACCACCTTGCATGGTGTAGAAGTAGGTGCCGTCAAACGCAGCGGCCACCGAACAGTTGTTGCTGTTCGCTAGGCCGCTGGGCACACCTACGGTGTCCAGCAGGCCACCGACCACCGCATAGGCCGCGATGGGTACCCCGAGCAGGATTACAACCGCGGTTACTGCTGCCGCCGCCATCCTCGAGCGGGTATGCAATACACCGTTCATGGCTTCCCTCCAGTCGTTCGAACTCTGCGATTACCGGGTAGGCACTTCTGCAGAGACCCAACCTGCGTTGTGGGGTTGCTCTCCCCCTGGGGCATTGCCTCCTTTCACGGCCAACCTACCTGCGGGCCAGCATGAAAGACTGGCCCTCATGGCCGGTTGTGGTGTTGGTTCTGCGAGGCCCCGCTTGCCCCGCTCAGATCTGCGTTGTGTGGCGCCGGTCGTGAGTTGTCGGGAAGACCGGGCAGAGGAGGCTCTTGCTACCCTATCGCGGAGCCCCCTACACCTTCAGCCTCCTGCCCCGTGTGCGGATGGCCCAAGGTGTGCTTGTCCATACATTACCAAATATGCTCATCTTTGTCTACATTGTGCGCTCCGTCACTTGGAAAATCACTGAGGTGCGGATAGCCCTGCTTGGATAGCACCCTTAACAAACATGGCGGGCATTTTGCCGCGGCACCGTTCATTTCATCTCCGACACCAACGGCTCCGCCAACTCCGCACCGCCGTCATTGTGGGATTGGCTAATCACGCAGCCATGGTTCGGAGTGCTGCTCTCAACCCTTCTGGCCCTGGGCTTGCTACTTCGGTGGGTTGGGTGGAAATGGTTGTGAGAGGGGCGGGAGCCACTTGGCAGATCTGCTCAGCGGCCGCTTGAGAGTGATTCCGGCCCGTGATGAAACAAGGAGGAGGGCAATGCCCTCCTCCTTGTTTTCCTTCGGTTGAGATAGGCCCGGCTACCTTGGTGGCGGCACTAGGCGAGATGCGGATGCGGACACATTCCCGGCGTCGTCGACGGCGGTAACCAACGCAGCGCCATTCAGCGTGATGATCCAGTCGATCTCGTTAGCACCATGCTTCACGTTCGGGGTCGCACCCGGCGCGTGCACCAGCTTGATCTTGATGCCGGTCGGGAACGGGACCGCCACGAAGACGCTGCCGATATCGGCGACCCAGATGTCGGGGGCGAGGTCAATGTTGTCCCCAGCCTGTCGCCGGGCGGCTCCACGGCATAGGCGCGCGGCTTGCGCACTGCGTACTCTCGCCGCAGGCGATGCCAGCTACTCAGGCCTGCGGGATCGTCTCAATAAGCAGGGGTCATGGTATTGCCTAACACCATCATCGATCGAGCCAAGCAGCTCGCGTGTCATCGGGCCCGTCGAAGGCAATCCAGCTCGATGGCTCGCTCCACCAATGGTTTCCCTACGTGTAGGTTCTCCGCTGGCCTGCCAGCATCCGAACGCCGGCCGCTGGCGGCCGAGGCGCCGCCCCTGTTATCGCCTGACCCTTGGCTTAGGGCACGATCCGGATCGCGTCGCAGCCGAAGAAGCTATGCACGACCCCTCCCAGGTCCGTCCAACTCCCGATCACACAGGCTTCGATATCTCCCACGGCCAGGCCCGACTCGGAGGCCTTGAAGTGCAGGACCATATCGAGATCGCCGTCCTGGGTGACCTCGTCGAGTTCAAAGGCGTCCTCCAGATGGCCCCGAGGTCCGTTGACCGCGAGAGCCCGGAAAACCCTCCCGGTCCCGAGTTGTTGTATCCTGCGATGAGGGTATCGCCCAGTACCGCCAGAGTAGTTTCGCTTTGGGTTGTGTTCTCCGGGGCATCGTCGCCGGGGTTGTTGACCACGACGTCGCCGCTGAGAACTGCGAACAACCCCAGGGCAGGGCCCGGCCCCTCCGATGGGGGCCCAGCGGGAGGCGGCCCCTCCATCAGCCCGGCTTCTCTCAACCGATAGGCCTCGTAGGCGGCCGAAGGCGCTTCAAAGGGGTCAGTGGGAATCGGATCGTCGGGCTCCTCGGCGGCGGGTTGCGGGCGACCAGAGAATGCGGCGACGAACGCGCTCAGAATCAGGATCAACACAGGCAAGAACCGTAGCTCGAGGCGTCTTCCGTGCTGCGCGGTGAACATTGTGACCTCTCCACCTTTGGTTTGGCCGGCTAGCCTGCGAAGGTGAAACTCTCCAGGATTGCCTGGACTTGAGCCGTCCGGATGGAGAACACCTCTGGGTCCGCGGCCACGGCGGAAACGATCTGGATGCGGTAGTTCTCGGTCTGAACGAAGATGGTGGCGTCGGCTCCCTCCTTGCGTGAGCGATATGCGGGCTGGCCGGACAACTCCACCGGCTCGAATCGCTCCCCGGGCAGGTTGCCGTAGGTCTGGAGCATGAACTGGTCAAGCGTGAGCGTATCTTCGAGGGGCCGCGCGCAGATCTGGACGAACGAATGCAGGATCAACGCCGTCGAGCCTTCCGAAGGCTGGTGGTCGATGGTTTCGACGCTCTGGCACCCCGCGCCCTCGGCGAACTCGGTGGCGACGACCTGGCCATGAAGTTGCCAGTCGTCAGGGAAGGCGAGACGAAACCCAATGGATGTGTTGGCGAGGAGCTGGAAGCCGGGGGTTGAAGCGGGTTCGAGCGTGATGGTGACGAAATCCCCCCTGTAGCTGCGGAGGGCGCCTTCGAATCGGGCTCGGACGCGGCGGGCAATCGCCACGTCGGCGACTCGGGATTCGGCCACAGGGCTGCCGGTCTGGCGCAACCGACGAGCAGGAGGGCCAGGACGAATACCCGCCCTACCGAAACCACGGTCTCGTCGCATGTGGACGGACGTGTGGGACCCGACACTTTCCGATTCCCGTGAGGGCACGGCCTGAGGCGGAGACAGGCCGCGCAAAGTTCCTGGGCGTCAGTCTAACGAACAGGGGGTGGCGAGGCCAACCTCGCCACCCCCCATTGCCTTGCTGTCTCACAACGCGCGATGGCCCCCTCCTCTCGCGCCTCGGCTACACCTCGAGAGGGGACCCTCTCTCCTCGTTCTCATCCCTGCCTCGCCTCGAGATCGGCAAGAGCGACAGCGGAATGAGCCAGCTGACGGAGGTGCCGTCCTCGTCGCAGTGGCCGGGGCCGATCTCACCCTCGTTGTAGTCGCCGAGGATTCCGGCCAGTTCGATAAACTCCGGCCGCGGGGGCTGCTTACCCTTGAGCGCGCCGATGTCCGCAGGGGTGTGGGTGCCGAACAGAGTTTCAGCATCCGCAATCGCCTCACCGACTGCGGTTGGAACCGATGCACCGTTCAAGATGTTCAGCACGGCCGCCATGTACTGGTGCGCCAGGTTGTAGTAGGCGTTACCCTTCGGAGCGGTCCAGAAGACTTCGTACCAGCTCTGGCCGCTCAGGAAGAAGTCCTCGCCCTCGGCTTCGAACAATCCGTCGCCGTCGACGTCTGGCAAGTTGTCCCAGTTGTCATCGAACGGCGCCGGACCGAGGATGGAGTGCGTCTTCCAGTAGCCCAGGGTGAGGGTGCACCCGGTCGGGCACGGGATGATCACATGCACGTTGTGGTCGTCGCTGCCCGTCGCTTGCGTGTCGTTTGTCTCGAACGAGGCGATATTGGGGAAGTCGAGCTCTCCACATTGCTCCACAGTGAACGGGCCGAAGTCTCTGGAGTATGTGAAATCCTTCGGGGCCTCGTCGGCGCACGCCGATCCGAGCACCCCGGCGAAGGTGTCCTCAACGGTCACGCACTCATCGATCTCGTTGATATCCGCAGCGCCGTCACTCCAGTCGACCGGCGCCGTGGCGTCGAAGTCGATGGAGTTGAGCGTCACGGTGGCCGTGTTGAGGGTCGACGACTTGTCCAACGGCGCTGCAGAGTAGTCACAGTGGACGGTCTCACCGCCCGCCAGATTAAGCCCGTCGTTCGGATTCGGATCGGAGCCGTCACAAGCGTCGGCGGCGAACCCACCAGGTGTGGTGTCATCCAGCACGTCCGACAGCGACAGCATCATCGTGTCTGTGGGATGGGGATTGCTGATCGTCACCGTGCCCTCGACGCCGAAGTTGTCATCGACGACACCGATGACATCAAGGGTGACCGTGTACTGCACGCCGACGAACGTCTGGCCGGGCATCAACGTCAGCTCGGTCTCGCTGGCGGTCTTCTCGATGTCCCAGGTGTAGGTGCGGTCGAAGGAGGTGTCGGCGTTCTTCGAGAGCAGCGGCGCGTAGCAGTCGATGTCCAGGTGGGCCGTCGCCGAGTCGAGCTCGGTGTCGCCATCCTTGATCACCGCCGTGTTGTCCACGTCCTGCTCGTGATGCCCGTCACCGGCGTAGTCCGCGGGGTCGGATGAACACACATACGGGTTGGTGTACGGGAAGTCCGTCGGGAACGAGCCCTCCGCACCTCCGAAGCTGGGCACCGGCTGATTCAGCGGCCCTTCGTCGTCGGTCAGATCCACTGCAAGCGGCCCGACGAGGTGAGCGGTCCATTCGATCGGGTCACTGGCGTCGAAGTCGATGGCGTTGAGCGTCACGGTCGCCGTGTTTTCGGTTGCCGACGTGTCGCTCGGCAATGCAGAGTAACCACAGTCAACCGTTTCGCCGCCCAGCAGATCCAGGCCGTCGTTCGGATTCGGATCGTCGCCGTTACAGGCGTCATTGGCGAACACGCCGGGTGTGGCGTCATTCAGCACGTCCGACAGCGACAACAGCATCGTATCGGTCGGATGCGGGTTAGTGATCGTCACGATCCCGGAAACCGCAAAGTCGCTCCAGCTGACGGTCTCGGTGACCGTCACCAGCCAGTCTGCATCCCCGGCCGGGCCAGCGATGAACCCGTCGAGCGAGCCGGGATCGACTGACTTGTCAACGTCCCACGCGTGGTTCTCGTTGTAGTCGCCCGCCGCGGTCTTGCTGATCAGGGGGGCGTAGCAGTCGATGTCCAGGTGGGCCGACGCCGAGTCGAGCTCGGTTTCGCCGTCCTTGATCACCGCCGTGTTGTCCACATCCTGCTCGTGGTGACCGTCGCCGGCGTAGTCGGCCTGGTCGAACGAGCAGAAGTACTCCCTGGTGTACGGAAACGGCGTGTCAGTCGAGCCCTCATCCGGGCCGTTGCTCGAAACCACCTCGTTCAGCGGGCCCTCGAGATCCGTGAGGTCGACCGAAGTCGGTCCAACCACGAGGGCCTGCCAGGTGAAGAAGGCGTCGGCCTCATTGGTGATGCTGAACAGCGTGAACTCGGCATGGTTGCCGGTCGCCGAGGTGTCGGCGGGCGAAGCCGAGTAGTCGCAGTTCACCGTTTCACCGGCGTCGACCGTCAGCCCGCCGTTGGGATTGGGGTCGTTGCCGTCGCACGCCGCGGCCGCGAACATGACGGCCGTGGCGTCGCCGACGAGGTTGTCGGAGAGCGCAATCGACATCGAGTCGGTCGGGTGTGGATTGCTGATGGTCACGGTGCCGGTGACCGCAAAGTCACTCCAGGTGACGGTCTCGGTGACCGTTACTAGCCAGTCGGCGCTACCGGCAGACCCGCCGATGAACCCGTCAAGCGAACCGGGATCAACCGTCTTTTCAACGGTCCAGTCGTGGTTCTCGTCGTAGTCTCCGGCTGCCGTCTTGCTGATCGTCGGCGTGTAGCAGAAGACTTCGGTAGTTGCCGTGCTCTGATGCAATGTGGAGGTGTCGTCCTCTGTGAGCGTCACGGTATTGCTATGCTGGCCCTCGTCCGCATCGCAGGCGAAGGTTTCCGTCCAGGAGGTCAAGCCGTCGTCCGTCGCCGCGCCGGGCACATTGTGGCCCGGGCGGTCATCGGTCAGCGTGGCCGTCTCGTCGATCTCCTCGACCAGGGCTTCCGTGAAGTCCACGAGGGCCATAGCCTGGTAGTCGGCTGTCAGTGTGCCTTCGTCGTCGAGGTCGATGTTGACGGTGGCGTCGTTCGTGCCGTTATCGTCCGTCGTAACCGCCTGGGAGTAGCTGCAGATGAGGCTGTCGCCGGCATCGAGCACGTGCGGGAAAGTGACGCCGCAGTCGACTGACACGAAGCCTGCAAATCCACCGGCGTTGAGAACGTCCACCACACTGTTGATCTCGGCCGGGATGTCTTCGCTGATGGGAAACTCGTCGCTTCCGGTCGGGTTCAGGATGGTGATCGTTCCACTCACCTGCACGTTGGAAGCGGTTCCATCGTCCCGGATCCACTCGACCGTCCATTCGACCGAGTCGGAGTCACCGTCGAAGAGATGGAGTTGCAGGGGATCCGCGCTCTTTGTGACCGTCCAGTCGTAATCCAGTTCAAACGAGGTGTTTGCGTCCTTCTGGACGTTGACCACGGGGACGAAGCGAGTCCGCCACTCCTCGAAACCTGAGCTGACGTCCCAATCGGCGTCTTCAAGCTCCGGCGGCAGTTCGTCGCTGAACGAAGGGTCGCCAGCCTTGAAGTAGAAGTAGACCCAGTGGTCGCACTCGGTGGAACCGTACGCGCAGTCTTCTGTGGTCGAGAAGGCCGATGTGGGCACGAGCAGTGTGAAGTCAGACACGCCGCTGCCGGGCGTGAAGGTCTGCGTTCGCATGAGGACCGGGACATCCAGATCGTATGCCAGGATCGCTGATGGCGCATTGTCGTTCGAAAATGTTCCTGCTCCAGGGCCAAAACCGGTGAGGTCGACCTGGGTATCCAGGTAGATGCGGATATCGTCTATCGACATGAAGTCGTCATTCCCCGTGTCGTTCGCGTCGAGCGTGAACTCGCGATAGGTCCCGTCAGGGATACCCGAAATGCCGTTGAACACCAACTCGGGGATCGCGGACAGCAGGATTTCATGCGTTCTACCCCCTCCTGTGAACGTGTGAAACTGTGGCAGCGGACAGCCGGGGTCATCACAAACCGTGATGGCCTCCTCGGGAGAGGTGCTTCCACCCGGCTGGGCGGTGGTGAACGGGTCGAAGGTGCCGGTGCCGGCGCCGACCCCACCCTGAGCGAAGACCGCGTCGTCATGCACAACGGTCAATCCCGCTGAGCTCGCCAGATCGATGTAGTCCAGTCCGTGACTGGCCAACGCCACAAGGCCAAGGGCGGACAGCCCGAGGAAGACCACGGATAGCGCCACCACGGCTACCGGCTTGGTGAAGCCACCAACAAAACGTCGCAACACGGTATTACCGTCAGCGTTCATTCGGCTCTCCATTCTTGTGTGTGGCCAAAGTCGCCAACCTCCATAGGTTGATCAGCCGGCCACGCGACGCGAGGACGTCTCACTCGCCATCTTGGACTGATTCGAACGTTGCGCGGGGCCCAAACTTGATGCGGACGTTCAGTGTTGACTCGGCTGAGCCTGGACCCGACCTCGGAGTTACCACAGCACCTACCATTGTAAATGTATTTGGACAATCTGCATGGTAAACATCCGGTTACTATCGGGGCCAGTGCCTATTCGGTCCTTTGACTTCGAGCCAGCTTGTGAATTCTCTCCCAAGCAAGTGGGGCCGTGGCGGGCCCGGTTTCGCTTCCGGGTCACCTTGAGCTTCCTCCGCAAGCAACTGTGCCCTGCTGGGCAATGCCGGAGGCAATCCTCCCCAGTGCCCCATAATGAAGCCGGAAGCCTCGATCGTCGGGGGGCTACCTGACGCTTGGTCGACGAGCTCGGTCTTCGCCGTCGGGATTGCCGCATCCACCTGTGGATGAAAAGTTCTTCCGCTTCCAAGCCATAGGTCGTCCCCCTCATTGTTCGTTCCCCGTCGATACCGCGGCGCAAAATGGTGGAGGCCTTCTCTGGGGAAGGCCTCCATCGACCGCACTTGGAAAGCTATCACTGTCCCGGCGTGTGCGGGACAGCCGGGCGTTTACGTTGTCAGAGAACGTAGTCGGATAACACCTTCCAAAACGCGTCCGGCGCGTTCGGCTGGATATCGGCGACATCGGTTCCATCGCACCACCCGGCGTAACCCCCGTGTGGGTCGACGACAAGGTAGCCGTCGTTGAACGCCTGGAGCATGTCCTTCAGGTCTCCGCCGCTCGCCTGAACGTCGGCCGATGTATCATCGACATCGACGTCCTTCTGCCACGCCTCGAGGACTGATGACAGCGGCTGGCCCGGGGACTTGCTGGTGTTGGGCACCGAGAAGTCGGCATCACCGGTGAGCAGATCGTCCTTGATGTTGTATTCGAAGACCTTGCTGTTCCCGACCGACACGGAACCGTCACCATCCGTGTCCACACTGCCAGTGCCGTCGGCGTAAGTGTACGGACCGAGGCCTCTCAACCACATCGCGGCCTCGGAGACGATGTCCGCCGGGCCCTCCGGGTTATCCGTACCGGTCGAGTCGCCCGACATGTTGTTGATGTTGAGCTGAGCCGCCAACGCCTCCATCATCAGCACCCGGCGCATATCCGCCGCGCCAGTTGCATCGATAAGCCTCTGCGCAGCCGCCAGCGGGACAAACAGCGTAGTCTCATCGCTATCGGTCAGCCCGTTGGCGTTGATATCCCCGAGCAGTATTCCTTTTGCGTCGGACGGTGTTAGCGAGCCATCGTGGTTCGAGTCGACCGCGATCAGGACATCCGCCATGCTCAGATCCGAGCTCAGTACGCCCGCGTCGTTGGTGGCAAGGTCCCCGTCCCATGCCTTGGGATGGCCCGCCCACCAGCTTGCCGGGTGAGCGTTTAAGGCCATGCCGATGAAGATCATCGAGCTGACGTCGACTTCGGACGAAGTCAACAGCGGGTGCGTTTCATCCGAATCCACCATGACGGTGTCCGTCAGCATCGCATCGCCGTCCAGATCGAAGGCATCTTCACCAAAGTGGTACGTGTAGGTGTAGGTCCAGGTCTCGCCGAGATCGAGCTTGCCGTTGCCATCGTCGCCGGACACGGTCGCATTGTCCAGGAAGGTCGGCGAGCCGCCCTCGACCTGATCCGTAACGACGACGTTACTGAGGGTCACGTTGCCATCGTTGTGGATGGTGACAGCGTACTCGATTGCGGTTTCGCCTGTCACAGTGCCCTGCACCTCACCAATCCCGTAGGCGGCTTCGGCGGATACGACCACTTCCGCAGAAGCCTCGCCGCCAACACCTTCGGCGGTGGCTACTGATGCGGTGTTCTCAAGGAGACCGAACTTCCTGAGGTACCACTCCTCGAATCCGCCATCCGTTTCCGAGAATGCCGAGTAGAGGTAGAGGTATTCGCCCACGTTCTCGACGTGGGGGATCAGTACCGTGTAGTCGCCGTGACCGCTGCCCGACGTCCATTCGTCCAGCAGGACGCGTTCATTTGTCGTCTCGTCAAGATCGTAGAGCAGCTGCCCAACGCCGGGGGTATCGTCAGGAGTTGGGTCGTCAGGAGCGTCCAACTCATCGTCGGCACCCGGGTCTGTGAAAGTACCCGTAGTTGATGCGTTGAGCTCGTCGCCTGGAGTACCGGTAAACTCAGTCAGTTGGTTACTCTCGTGAGAGTAGAGCTGCAACGCATCCAAGAAGATGACGTCCCGGTCCGCATTGTTGTCGTGCTCGTTCAGATCGAGGCGGAACTCCCAGTACCTTGTCTGGCCGATCTCGATCACGGGGACATCGGTCGCGAGGATTGAGTGATTGAAAGTTGCGGTATAGCCCTCGTCGAACTGCTGCGGGCGGTAGTCGGTGTTGTATCCCTCTTCGAAGTTGTTGGCCTGGATCCGCACGAAGGAATCGATCAGGCCTGATCCCGTCGCCGGGTAGTCCGAGCCTTGGATGAACCAAGCGCCGCCTTCTTCGAAGGGCGCTTCTTCTTCACTGTTCTGCCACTCCAGATTGCCGATGACGTCGATGTCCGCCTGGGTCACGTCGTAGGTGCCGGTGCAGGTTAGGCTGCCGCCCACCGGGATTGTCAGGCCGCTGGTCTGGAAGCCAGCCGTGCCAGCGTCGCAGTCGAGGTCGCTGATGCGCGGGTCGCTGACGCTTACCCCGGTCAGGGTCACGTTGCCGGTGTTCACAACCGTGATCGTGTAGGTGATGTCGTCGTCCGGGCTATCAACCTTCTGATCCAGATCACCTTCGATATGCGCAGTCTTGTCGATGGAGATGCTTGCCCTCTTGTTTGTGAACGTGCAGGTTACGTCATCCCCAGGATTGAGGGTGACCGACACTGTGCGTGTCAACACATCCCCTAGAACACTGTTGTCACAAGAAATGTCGGTGAGGACCCACTTCACAGAAGGATCCCCGGTGACAACGGACAGTTCCTCGACGGTGTACTCAACATTGGCCAGGAGCTCGTATGCCGATGTGCTTCCGCCGCCAGGAGGAAGGGTGAAATCGCCGATTGGATCTGTTCCTTCGAACATCCAGCCACCTGCAGGCGGGTCAGATCCCTCAACTACTTTGACAATTGTCAGCTCCGGCGCCTCATCATCGTTCGTGATCGTGCAGGTCGCACTGGACCCCTCGTCGAGCTCGATCGTCTGGGC
>Ga0214473_10011282_pt1 | contig 10486 bp, 10 predicted proteins | sample RVTome_7_FD_203509 | JGI IMG/M metagenome (GOLD analysis project Ga0214473, IMG submission 203509) | Soil microbial communities from uranium-contaminated site in the Upper Colorado River Basin, Wyoming, United States - RVT98D197 | ecosystem: Environmental > Terrestrial > Soil > Contaminated >... | reverse complement strand
TTAATGCAGGCTCAAGTGACTCGGTCCGGGAAAGGGAGGCTTTCATGGCGTCTACCGGCGATATCTCTTTCTTCCGGATTAGCCGGGAGAGCTCAGCGGCACTGAGGAAGCAAAGCTCTTTTGAATCCATGATTTTACTCCTTCAAATAAATCAATGGCCAAGTCGGTTCCAGGTCTGTTAAATCGAGCTCCTCTATGCTCCTCAGACTTGGAAGAACGTTTTGAATGTAGCGATAGAGCTCTTCCATGTGGGGGTCCTCTATGTCCAACCCGAAAGCCTCTGCTAAGGAAAGAAAGGTTTCCCTGCCTATTTTGAATTCTTTCGTCATTTTAGGTTTCCTCTAGCTTCGACGCTTCGACAAAGAACTTAAAACGATCCACTGAAGAGAACTCATACCAGAATAGGGGCTCCCTCGTCAACTGTTATGAGACTGTCATCATATCAGGCCGTTCCTTCAGGCGATAGACTACCCGGATGATACTTATCCTTGACTTTGGCAAGATATTTGCGTGAGAATAGAAACATCTTTCGCTCATATACGGAAGGCCTTTTTCTCCTGGATAAACGGATATGATTCGAAAACCGCTCCTTCTGAAGATCTATGATGCCGCCAGCATGCAGAGATGGAACGACAAAATCCGTCCTGTCGAGTTGATCGAGCTGGACAAACAGGCACACAAGATGATCATTGCCTATGTGTTGGCAAAGTATGAAGGGAGCGATCGATTCAGCTGGAGCAGGCTGATCGAAGGGGGCATTTTTGAATTTCTTCACCGTCTGGTTCTTACCGATCTGAAACCTCAGATCTTTTATATGATCAAGGAGGATCGGGCGAAATACGACCAGTTAAACCGGTGGGTGTGTCAACAGCTGGAGACTGCCCTGTCCCCCCTCGGGTCTGACTTCAGGGCAAAATTTCGAGATTACATCAGGGATCAAAGAGAGGATACTCCTAAACGAATTCTGAGCGCCGCTCATTTCTATGCCACGAAGTGGGAGTTTGACATTATTGAACGGGCCAACCCGAGTGGCTATGAAATCGGGGAGATCAAAAAAAACCTTGAAGCCCGGCAAGAAAAGTACTACGACCTGAGAGGGATTCAGCAGCTGGCCCTCTATTCCAACCTCAGAAATTTCATCGATCTCTGCGGGCAACTGAGATTTCAGACACGGTGGAGTCATATCCATCGAGTTCCCAAAACCTCTGTTTTAGGACATATGCTCGTCGTGGCCATTTTAGCCTACCTGTTTTCCCTCGAGATCAAGGCCTGTCCGAAAAGGTGCTACAATAATTTCTTCACCGGATTGTTTCACGATTTGCCAGAAGTGTTGACGCGGGACATCATTTCACCCGTAAAGCGATCGATTAAAGGACTTACCCATCTGATCAAACGCTATGAAAAAAAGCGGATGGAAGAAGAGGTGTACCACCTGATTCCGAGGGAATGGCATGAAGAAATGAGAATGTTCACGGAGAATGAATTTAAGAGTATTGTGTCTGTGAACGGGAGAATCGTAGAAAAGAGGTCAGAGGAAATTAATAGACGATTCAACCGGGACCGATACCATCCGAGAGACGGGGAAATTGTCGAAGGGACAGACCACCTCGCAGCCTTCATGGAAGTCTACTTGGCGATGGAGAATGGGATCAACACACCGGAACTGGAAAAGGCAAAGAACTCCATTAAGGGCCGCTACGAGGGAAAGACGGTCGGCGGAATAAGGTTTGGGGAAATCTACGAAGATTTCTAATAGGCTGCTCAAAAGCGCCCATCAGCGTATTCAAGGGAGGTCATAAAAGATGTCTACTCAACGCCGGGCTATGTTAGCAAAATATAAGCTTCACAATGGCGTAAGGGCTTCCACCAAATGGATTATTCCGTACGTCAAGTCGCAAGTTTATCATTCCAGCCTGAGGCCGATCATCTCGTACCTCTTTACAGACTGGAAATGCAATATTGATTGCCACTACTGTTTTCAATTTGATAATAAAGGAGGGAGGATGTCGCTTGAGACGGCAAAGAGTTCAATCAATTGGCTCAAAACGTTAGGTTGCCGGGTTATTCCAATTATGGGGGGAGAGCCTCTGATCAGAAAGGATTTTATTCTTGACGTTATTAAATATGGATGTCAGGAAGGGTTTTTTATGTATCTTCCGACAAACGGATACCTGATGACGGAGGAATATATTGACGCCATAGGCAAGGCTGGCGTTGCAGCGATCAATCTTGCTGTGGATTGTATTGAACCCAAACCGGGATTGCCCAAAGCCTTAATGGCCATAGAACCCCAGTTCAGATATTTGGTCCAGCGTCAGGAAGAATATGGGTACCTCCTTTTTCTAAATATCAATATCACGAGTAGAAACATCAAAGATGTCAAGCTGCTGACAGAAATTGCCCATGATAATCGAATCGGAACGGACTATCACATCAACGAGCAGCCTCAATTGGTTGTCGATGTCAATCACTATAAACATCGGGGAGACGGGTTATACATCAAACCGGAGCAATACGATGAAATCGATCAATTACTGGATTGGATTATTCAGAAAAACCGCCAGGGGTATACCATGGTCAATTCGATTCCCCATTTAGCGCTGATGAAAGGTCTGATGCGGGGCAATCCGGTGAGATGGAGTTGCCGGGCAGGCCATAATGGGATGCTCATCCGGCCTGACGGGACGCTTTCACCCTGCTTTGATTTGATTTCGTATGATTATGATTGGGGGACCATTTGGAACCCAAAGTTTGATAAAGAGGAACTGACAGAAGTGAAACAAAAATGTAATGAGCATTGTTTATCTACCTGCTTTTATACGATGGCCCATTATTATCAACCGACCGAGACACTAAAATGGATGATGAAACACACCAGGCTTGGGGGTGTCAGATAACCCGGCAGTTGATTATGATAAGAAGGTTTGTTAAAAGAAGTCTGTCTCAATCATGATAATAGATCCATGATAGAATTGAGGGGAAGAACATGTCCAACATTTTGGTCACCGGGGGAGCAGGATTCATTGGATCGAGCTTGACAGAGGCTCTCCTCCACAGGGGACATCAAGTTAGAGTCCTGGATGATTTCTCCACGGGGAAAAGAGAGAATCTGGTCTTTGACAGTCCTTATCCATCTCTAAAAATTATTGAAGGAGACATCCAGGACAAGGAAATCTGTCAAAGGGTAATGAATGGGGTCGAGTATGTCTTTCACCAGGCTGCCCTCCCTTCTGTGCAACGGTCCGTTGAAGATCCCTTCACCTCCAACTCAGTGAATGCCGGCGGGACACTCAATATTCTCCTTGCAGCAAGAGATGCGGGGGTGAAGAGAGTCATCTATGCCTCCTCTTCGTCGGTCTATGGCGATACGCCGACCCTTCCAAAAAGAGAAGACATGTCCCCCAATCCCCTGTCTCCTTATGCGCTCCAAAAATACATTGGAGAAGAATATTGCAGGCTCTTTTCCCAGCTTTATGGACTTGAGACCGTTTCGCTGAGATATTTCAATATCTTTGGCCCTAAACAGGACCCGAACTCCATCTATTCCGCCGTCATCCCGAAATTTATTGATGCGCTCGTCCAGGGTCAGCGTCCGGTTGTTTACGGCGATGGAGAACAATCACGGGATTTTACCTATATTGAAAATGTGGTTCAAGCAAATCTCCTTGCCATGGAGGCGCAGCGCCTTGAAGGAGATGCGATCAATATTGCGTGCGGGTTGAGAACTTCTCTCAACCAGTTATTGGATATCCTGAAAGAAATACTGGGAAGAAAGATCACCCCTGTCTATGAGGAAGCACGGAAAGGAGATGTGAAGCACTCTCTGGCAGATATTCAGAAGGGCAAACGGTGTTTGAATTATGTTCCTGGGGTCGATATCCGGGACGGGCTGGGAAAAACGGCCGCCTACTTCAAAAAAATCTATAGAGAAGAAAAGGTATGAATCAGGCGAAAAATAATCCCGATCTGAATGAAATCTTAAATAAGTTTTCAGAGATAAGGATTCTGGTGATCGGGGATATTATGATGGATCGGTTCATCTGGGGAAAGGTTTCCCGGATATCTCCTGAAGCCCCTGTTCCCGTGGTAGTCGTTGAAAAAGAAACGTTTCTTCTGGGAGGAGCTGCCAATGTGGTCAACAACATCCATTCTCTTGGGGGAAAGGTATCCCTCTCCGGCGTCATGGGTGATGATGATCTGGGTCAAAAGGTCACGCTGGAATTGGAGGAGAAAGGGATTGGAAGGCAGGGTCTCATCGTTGAACCGGGAAGGCAGACCACCGAGAAGACCCGGGTCATTGCTCATCACCACCCATACCAGCAACAAATAGTCCGGATAGACCGGGAGACGACAAATCATCCGAAGAGTTCCACCCTTCGGCATCTTTCAGATTACCTGAGGGGAGTCATGGGCGATTTTAATGGGGTAATCATTTCGGATTATGGAAAAGGTTTGTTGACCCGGCCCCTGATCCAGACGATCATCCGTGAAGTAAAAAGAGAGGGAAAGTTCGTGATGGTGGACCCGAAACCGAAAAATTTCTCCTTCTACCAGGGGGCAACCGTAATTACTCCGAATGCGAAAGAGGCGAGTGAAGGTTCAGGAATTCAGATTATCGATCAACCCTCATTGAAAAAAGCGGGGAAGACTCTTCTGGAGAAGCTGGAATGTGCGGCCTTGGTTATCACCCGAGGAGAGGAGGGGATGACCATCTTCAAACCGAACCAGGAGCCATTCCATGTGGCTACCGTGGCAAGAGATGTTTATGATGTGACTGGAGCGGGAGATACTGTCATCGGAACGATGGCTCTGGCAACAGGAGCCGGAGCAACCCTTGAAGTTGCAGCCCGGCTGGCAAACTATGCGGCGGGGATCGTCGTAGGAAAGATGGGGACTGCAACCGTTGACCGCGATGAACTCCGGAGAGCGATCGACGAAAACCCCCTCACCTTTTCCCTCTCCACTGAGGGAAGAGAGATGGGGTGAGGGGTGGAGTTTGAGCTCATAAGGCAGTACTTAATTCAGTTATCATGTTTCAAGGACGAAAATAACCTCCATTCTTACGCGGTATTCAATAATCTTTGAGTTCTCCACGGCTACCCTCATTTCAGCCACACGCATTCCGGTGATGCCTCGCAATGTCTTTGTGGCTCTTGCGAACCCCACTTTGACCGCATCCTCGAACCCCTTGGAAGAACCTGCAATAATTTCTGTTACTCTGGCTACTCTGGGCTCTGCCATCCTGATCACCTCCTTTTCTGTGAGATTGTATTGTCATTAAACTAAAACTATACATTAACTTTAATAAATGTCAACGAGAAAAAAAGAGAGCTTACGCTCTCTTGATTACAGAGATTCCGGAAAAAGATTACACAGGTTTTTTTATTTTCAATATAGTTCCAATCGGTGTAATGATTATTTAATCGATGTAACCAGAGATTTCCGGCCTTTCTCAGAAATCTTGATTATCTTATTGATAATTCTGGAAATTATGTTATAGAATTTAGATTTAATAAAAATCCATAAGTTATTACAGCTTTAACATGGAAAAAGAGAATCGGATTCAGCAATTTATTCATTATCTCTCGGCGGAGAAGAACGCGTCTTCCAATACTTGCCGGAATTATCTTTCCGACCTGGAACAGTTTCAGGCTTTTTTGAAGGATACAGGGAATGTTCTTTCTGTTTCGGGAGGGATCGAAATCGAAAAAGCGGACCGGATAACGATTCGGAAATATTTAACCTATCTTCATAGGAAGAATAAGAAGATTTCGATTGCCCGGAAGGTTTCCAGCCTACGGTCTTTTTTCAGATTTTTGGTCAGGGAGAAGGTTGTGATGTCTAACCCTGCCAAAAATATTTCAATACCGAAAGTCGAGAAACCTCTTCCATCTGCCCTGACTGTGGATGAGGCGTTTCGGATGATGGAGGCGCCCCTGAGAAATTTGAGAAAAGGTTCTGTCAAATCGGAGAAGAGAATAGAGTTAAGAGACCGTGCGATCTTGGAACTGCTTTATTCAAGCGGTATTCGGGTAGGTGAATTGGTTGGATTGAATTGGAGTCAATTGGATTTCGATCTTGGCCTCGTTAGAGTGATCGGAAAAGGAAGAAAGGAAAGAATTGTTCCGGTGGGCTCCAAAGCATTGAAGGCTTTATCAGCTTACAGGAATGAAAGAGGATTCCCGGATGGAAAAGAGCCCCTTATTACGAACCGCAGCGGAGGGAGACTAACGACCCGAAGTATAGAACGGCTGGTGAAAAAGTATACAAAACGTTCTGGTATTTTTCGAAGGGTCAGTCCTCACAGCCTCCGGCATACGTTTGCAACCCATCTTCTGGATGCGGGGGCCGACATTCGAGAGATTCAGGAAATGTTGGGCCATGCAAGTCTTTCCACCACCCAGCGGTATACTCATCTCACCCTGGGAAAACTGATGGAAGTTTATGACAAGGCCCATCCCAGGAGCTTTGGGAACATGAACCTAACCCACCCCCACCCTGCCCCTCCCCCTGAAGGGGAGGGAGAAAAAGGAACCCCCTGAAATAGAGGGAAATCGTTCCGCGCTTCGCGTAATTCCTCCCCATTCAAGGGGGAGGTCAGGAGGGGGATGGGGTATCGAAGGTAAGGAATGTTTGAATAAGGAGAAGGATCGAATGGAAAAAGTACGATCCACAACGGTTCTCTCGGTTCGTCACAAAGGGAAGGTGGTGATGGCTGGAGATGGTCAGGTCACCCTGGAACGGACCATCATGAAGCATACGGCAAGAAAGGTGCGCAAGATTTATCATGATAAAGTCCTTGCCGGGTTTGCCGGCGCAACGGCAGATGCCTTCGCCCTTTTTTCCAAGTTTGAAGAAAAGCTGGAGCAATATCATGGGAATCTCCTCAGGGCGGCGGTGGAGCTGGCCAAGGATTGGAGAACAGACCGGATTCTCAGGAGGCTTGAAGCCCTGCTCATGGTTGCAGATTTGGAACATTCCCTTGTCATATCAGGAAATGGGGACGTTATCGAGCCTGATGACGGGGTAAGCGCCATTGGAAGCGGAGGCCCGTATGCTCATGCTGCGGCCAAGGCCCTCACCCTATTTTCTGAATTGGATGCCCGCGCCATTGCGGAAGAGGCAATGAAGATTGCGGCCTCCATCTGTATTTACACAAATGAGCAGATCATCCTTGAGGAGCTATAATGCAGACATTTACCCCACGCGAAATCGTCTCTGAACTGGATAAATACATCGTTGGTCAAAAGAATGCGAAAAGATCGGTAGCTATCGCCTTGAGAAACCGCTGGCGCCGGCAGCAAGTCCCTGAGTCTCTCCGGGATGAAATTGCCCCGAAAAATATCATCATGATCGGTCCCACGGGGGTTGGCAAGACGGAGATTGCCCGGAGACTGGCCAAACTGGCTCAAGCGCCTTTTCTGAAGATCGAAGCATCCAAATTCACGGAAGTGGGATATGTGGGCAGGGATGTGGAGTCGATGATTCGCGATCTGACAGATCTGGCCGTGAACATGATTAAAGCAGAGGAATCCAAAAGGGTGCAGAAAAGGGCGGAGGAGATGGCCGAGGAGAGAATTCTCGACCTGCTCCTCCCCGTTTCCGGCAGAGGCGCCTCCAAAGAGGGAGAAGATCAACAGCCAACCCGCGAAAAGCTTCGAAAGATGTTGAAGTCAGGAAAACTGAATGAGAAATATGTGGAGGTCGAGGTCGTCGATCGGAACCTCCCGATTGTCGAGATCTTCTCCGCCTCCGGCATGGAAGAGATGGACATCAACATTAAAGAGATGGTTGGAAATCTCTTCCCGAAAAAGAAGAAGCAGAGAAAGGTCAAAGTCCCCGAGGCCCTTGGCGTGATCACACAGGAGGAGGCTCAAAAACTGATCGATATGGACTTTGTGATCAAACAGGCCATCGAACGGGTTGAACAATCGGGGATCATCTTCCTTGACGAAATCGATAAGATCGCCGGTCGTGAGTCAACCTATGGGCCGGATGTTTCCCGTGAAGGGGTCCAAAGGGACATTCTTCCCATTGTGGAAGGAACCACTGTAACGACCAAATACGGGATCGTCAAGACAGACCACATTCTTTTTATTGCAGCCGGGGCGTTCCATGTTTCCAAACCCTCTGATCTCATCCCGGAACTCCAGGGCCGGTTTCCGATCCGGGTGGAACTGGACTCTTTGGGAAAGGCGGATTTCATCCGAATTCTCACCGAGCCTGAAAATGCTTTGATTAAGCAGTACACCGCCCTCATGGAGACCGAATCAATCAAACTGGAATATAAGGAGGATGCCATTGCGGAGATTGCCGAGATGGCGGCCCTGATCAATGAGAGGACGGAGAACATCGGGGCGAGACGGCTTTATACGATGATGGAAAAGTTGCTGGACGAGATCTCCTTCGATGCTCCGGAAATGGGTGGAAAGAGCATGACCATCGATGCCCGGTATGTGAGAGAAAAGCTGACAGGTTTTGTTGAGGACGAAGATCTCAGCCGGTATATTCTATAAGAAGAATAACCCCACCCCCACCCTGTCCCTCCCCTCGGTAACGAGTCGTACCGACCTGAAGGGGAGGGGAATCACCTATATTCCTCCCCTTTCAAGGGGGAGGTCAGGTCGATCAGACCCGACCACGGGAGGGGGATGGGTCATGAGGGAGCTAAAAGATGGAGAATCCAATCGAGAAGGCCAAGGTACTCATTGAGGCCCTCCCTTATATCCGCCGCTTCTACAACAAAACCATTGTCATCAAATACGGTGGAAGTGCGATGGAGGAGGAGCGCCTCAAACGGAACTTCGCTCTCGATGTGGTCCTCTTGAAATTTATCGGCCTGAATCCGGTCATCGTCCACGGAGGAGGACCCCAAATCGGGGAGATGCTGACCAAGATAGGAAAGAAGTCTCAATTCATTGAGGGAATGCGGGTGACGGACGGAGAGACCATGGATATCGTGGAGATGGTTCTGGTCGGAAAAGTGAATAAGGAGCTTGTCACTTTGATCAACCAGCAAGGGGGAAAGGCTGTCGGATTGAGTGGAAAAGATGCCAACCTAATTGTTGCAAAGAAAATGAAACTGACCCGGAGCCGCGGCAAAGACGAATCGCCTGAGATCATTGATATCGGCATGGTGGGAGAGGTGAAGGCCATCAATCCCGGCATCATTGAGGCCCTGGAGAAGGAGAATTTCATCCCGGTCATTGCACCGGTGGGCGTGGGAGAGGAAGGGGAAACCTACAACATCAATGCGGACCTGGCGGCAGGGAAAGTGGCGGCTGCATTAAAGGCGGAGAAGCTGATCCTGTTGACAGATGTCGAAGGAGTCATGGATGAAGAAAAGAAATTGATTCCGACCCTCGAAGCCAAACAAGCAAAAGGCCTCATCGGACAGAGGGTAATCTCCTCGGGAATGATCCCGAAAGTAAGTTGTTGTCTTGATGCCCTGGAAGGAGGCGTCACAAAGACGCATATCATCAATGGGACAGTAGAACACGCCGTTCTTCTAGAAATCTTTACGGATGTAGGAATCGGCACACAAATCTATCGCGAATGACCCATTGCAAATTGAAAAATACGTAACAATTTAGCGCTTTGAAATGGAATGGAATTGGTCCCCCGGTCAGAAATGACTCCAGAGTTTTAGAATGCGGGCTTTGATATTTTGCTGTATTGAAATGTGGGAAGTGAACAAAACACTGTAATCCTTTTTGAAGCCATTTGATTTAACAAATAAAAGGTTTCCGCTCTAAAACTCTTCCATCATCCCTGACCGGGGTCCCATGGGGCCTATTTTTCAAAGCGCTAAAGTGTTATAAAAATACAAAATTAGCAATTCAAAATGAGCTAATCCGCAGAGAGTCTCGAATTGTCATCCTGAGCGTGGCTGAGGATCTCGTTTCGCCGCTCCGGTAGACTTCGCGAGGAATCCAAGATCACTTGGTTTATTGAATCTGCAATGATATGGAGCGTGTTATGAATTCAAAAGAATGGATGGACTTGTCGGAAAAGCATGTTGCGTATACTTATGCCCGCTATCCTGTTGTGCTGGTGGAAGGGAAGGGAACCAGAGTCTGGGATGCGGATGGGAAAGAATATCTCGATTTTGTAGCAGGCCTTGCAGTCTGTAATCTGGGCCACTGCCATCCAAAAGTCGTCAAAGCCATCCAGGATCAGGCAAAGAAGCTGATCCATGTTTCAAATTTCTATTATATCCAGCCTCAAATTGAGCTGGCTTCATTGCTTTGCAAGTATTCCTTCGCCGAGAAGGTCTTCTTCTGCAATAGCGGGGCTGAAGCAAATGAAGGGGCCATCAAGCTTGCCAGGAAATTTGCAAAAGAGAAGATGAAAGGAGACCGGTATGAGGTCCTCACCATGGAGAAATCCTTTCACGGAAGAACCTTGGCAACCCTGACCGCTACCGCCCAGGAGAAGTTTCATAAAGGTTTTTCACCTCTCATGCCCGGGTTTAAATATGTTCCTT
>Ga0214473_10011281_pt1 | contig 10487 bp, 4 predicted proteins | sample RVTome_7_FD_203509 | JGI IMG/M metagenome (GOLD analysis project Ga0214473, IMG submission 203509) | Soil microbial communities from uranium-contaminated site in the Upper Colorado River Basin, Wyoming, United States - RVT98D197 | ecosystem: Environmental > Terrestrial > Soil > Contaminated >... | reverse complement strand
CCGTTGCTCAGCGTGGCCGCGTCGCGACGCACTCGCCGCGCCACCTCGGTCAGCGTCGCGCTTCGCGTCGAGAGAGTCAAGTGCGCCACCATCTGCCGCGCCCGCGCCCGCAGGATCGCCTTGTAGCGGCCCTGGAAGACCTGCCCAAAGCGGCCTTGCCGCCGGTTGAGCCAGCGGGCGTAGCGAAAGGCCATGTTCTGAATGATCGTGGAGAGTGGGATAGCCCCGACCTGGATGGCCAGGTGGACGTGGTTCGTCATCCAGCAGTAGGCGTGGATGAGGTGTTCGAAGCGTTTCACTCCCTCCGCCACGAGGGCTTCGAAACGTCGCCGGTCGTCGTCGTGGTGGAAGATGTCGGTGCCGCCGTTCCCCCGCAGCATCACGTGGTAAAGGGCGCCATCGGCATGAAGGCGTGGTTTTCTCGCCATGAAACCCTCCCGGTTTGCCAGGGAGAGCCAGGGAGAAAAAGGAAAAAAGAAAGCCTGACCCCAGGTCACTGAATGAGACTCCGCGGTCGGGGCCGGATGTAACTCATCGGGCGCGGCCGTCCAGGGGCTTCACACCTGTCTGAGATTCGGCACGGCCGCCAGCGAAGGCCGGTCGCGTGGGTCCACGACGACGCGGGCACCGGGCCGATCGAAGCGATAGCGCTGGCCGGTCGCACTGCCAATTGCGGTCAAACCGCTCCGCCCGACGTACTCGAAGCACACGACGAACTGACGCACGGGCGCCGCCACAGGAGCGCTGTTGCCTGCCGGCCTAGACGGCGGGTGGCGTGGTCTGATCGCCTGGAACTGGGTCCTCTGATTCCCGCAGCACGTCATGCTCGTTCTCCTTGTCTTCGGTGTACATCGCCGGCGACGACGCAGATTCCCGCCTGGTCGATTGCTCCAGCAGAATGGCTCCGCCGGAGAACGCCAGCCAGAGGAAGATCCGTTCCCTCCACGCGTGGCCAAGCAGCCAGGCTGCCGGCACGGCGATCCACAGGCTGAGGCAGTGAAAGCAGTCGAGCAGCTTGCCCCAGAATCCGTCGCCGACGGCCCGGCGCAGCCGCACCACGACGTCCCACGGCCCGTCTTCGGCCTGCAGCAAATGCGTAACGCGCCATACAGCCAGCACTCCGACGATCAGCCAATAGACGTCCATTCCGCACCGATGTTGGAAGAGCGTCCGCCGCCACCTTGGGCGGCGGACCTGTGCATGGCGAATTGTCAATCACGCAGCGAGCGGTAGCTCGAATAGCCCGCGTCAGAACGAATGGGGTCAGGCTTTCCTTTTTTCCCTGCGCCACCGCGCCGAGGCGAAAAAGCTCCTGGCCCGCCTCCAGAAGCAGCACGGAAAGGGCAAGGCCCTCTCCATCCTCGCCCACAAGCTCGGACGGGCCGCCTACCACATGCTGGCCCGCGGCAAGGCCTTCGACCTGGAGAAGTTCTTGGCACACGCCTGATAGGGAGGAGGGCGGGTGAGCCCATTGTCTAACTCGAGCCTGAGGGACCCGAGCTCGTCACGATCGCTTCGTTCCCATGCGTCTTCAAACGCAGAAGGCGTCGATCATGAGCCCCAGGGTCCGGCAGCCCCAGCGTTTGATTGGACGCCCGCTCTCCTTCCACACCCATCGTGAGCGCCGCACGTGGCTTCTCGATGCTTCGCCCCTCCCCCGAGCCGAAAGCCTTCGGACCTTCGAGGTCGCTCGTCTTGAATAGGCCGGTACGAGGGCACGGATCAGTTTCTAGGCCGCAGGAGCGTGACTTCTGCTCTCCGCCCAAGGCGGAGATGGAGCCTCAATAGGTGTTGGGTGCGGAGCTTCGGCTCCCCGTCGGCATAATGAAACGAAGTCGAAGCACGTAGAAGCGGTGCGCACTCCCTCAAGAATCGATTGTGGCCGACGGGATCGGCCAGACGGAATCATTTTTCTACTTGACAGGGGGGCCCTTATAGGTGTTAGGCGACACCGCCATACGAGTGGCCTGGGCTCATTTCACCTGCACCTCCACGAGCGTTTCCAGGAGTTCACCTTTCGGCCCGGTATAGTACATCTCCTTTGCGTCTACCGGCATCCCAAGGAGTTTCTCCAAGGCAGTCTTTCCGGAACGTGTCTTCGCCAGATGCGGAGCCGACGATGTCGCGGTAAGGTCGATAAGTTCTGCGCGCCCCTTAACAAAATCGATCTCTACAATGTCGAAGCGCAAACCCTTAGAAGGAAGCCTGCCTTCTGTGATTAGCACCCGTTTGCCGGTGTTGCGGAGGTATGTTATCAACTCCGCATTTAGTTCGACATAGTGCATAGCTTTCTGCCCAGTCCGCTTGACGCCCTCACTAACGAGCTTTTCTGCCAGGCTGTCGTAGACACGTCCAAGGCGCCATCGATCCTTCGGGGTAACATTCACCCACTTACTATCATCATTGAGCGCATCACTCGCCCGCCGTAGCCGCGCCCATTGTTTCTCCGTAACCTCAACTGATAGACCTGTTCCCTTCAGGGCTTTCATCTCCTCCACAACCTGCTCGACCGCCATCCCCTTCGTATTGGCGCGCAGGTTCATGAAGGCGCGGACCTCGTTATCCGCCATCCCAAGCGCCTTGCCATGCGCGGCAACCGTCTCCATTTCCTCGATGGCCTTGAGGTAGCCGGTCTTCAGCGTCGCCAGTTCCTCGGCTGTTAGCTTCGTGACGTCGCCGACCAAGTCGATAGCCTCGTTCGTCTTTACAAAGACCTGGAACTCGCGGATGCCGCGTTTGACCGACAGGTAGACGGCGTAGACGAATCGGCCGAACTCCTCCGCGCCGGGGATGATGACCATCCGCAGCGCCGCGGGCGGCTGAAATACGGCCTTCCACGCCGCGCGCGCCTCCGCTTCGGCCTCTGCGGCGCGGACAATGCTCTTAGCGATGTCTTCCTCGACACCGGCGAGCTTCGCCAGTTCAATGTTCTTCTCCAGAGCGGCGATGTCGCCCGCCTCAGCGCCAGCGTTGAACGCCTGTAGCGCCGGCCGCAGCTTCGGCAGCACCGAGAGGAATACACCCGCGTCGATACCGGCTCCGATCACAGCGACGATCACCCACGCCATGCTCGGATCGTCGGACGTGAGCTGCGCACCAAATGCAGCAGACTTCATCTCGTAGCGCCGGAACTCCTCTACGGCCTGGTAGGCACCGATGCCAAGCGCCGTTCCAGCGGCGAGTACGGCGACGGTTCCACCGCCTCCGGTAAGCAGGCCGGCGGCAACAGCGATCACAGCCAGGACGATCTGCGGGATGGCTTCCGTCCAGTGGATGTCACTTATGTGGTCACGGATGATCTTCTCGTAGATCGTCCCGCTCTGGATATTCTGGGCCTGGAACGACGCTTTGATGAGCGCATCAAGTCCGTAGATCATTGTCGGCTTGTCCGTGAGGTTCGTCCGCGTCCCTGCGATGTCCTTTTTCCGCGCCGCAATGTAGCCGAGCATCACGGACTGAACTTCATTCTTTGACGACGCGCGGGCGAGGCGCTCACGATCGAAGTCCCGATTCCCGACGAGCGGGTGGGCACTGGTGGCGGAGCGAACCTTTGCCTCTGCGCGAGCAAGCGATTGATTGCGCTGCCCGACCCAGTAGGCCTGCTCGGCCATCTCGTCTGGGGTGAGGACGATGCTGGTCGCGTGCTCGGAGCGGATCTTCTCGGCCTCTTCATACTCGGCGCGCGCCCTTGTCTGGCTGACTGCCTGATACAGTGCCTCCGCTTCGTCAGGTTTCTGATACCGCTGCGCCTGCGTCCAAAGGAGGTGTTCGTATTGATCGAGCATCACGCGCGCGATCGCGAGTGTTTCTCGCTCGAACACTTTCTCATAGTCGTGAATGAACTTCTCGAAGTCGGCGATGCCGCCATGGAAGCCAGCCCTGATGAGATCGGCATCGAGATAGGTGCGGTACTTCTCGATAGCGATCTGAGTGCCGAGCGCGCCGCCGCTCATCGGCTGCAGGCTCTCGCTCTGGGCCGCAGCCGACTCTATCGCGGCCTGCGTTGCGCTCAGCGATTGCAGACGGAGGATGTCCCTGTAGCGTTTGTAGAGATCATAAAGACCATAGAGGCGTGTCTCGATCTGGTGACGATCTTTCGCCGTCGCCTCGCGTTCCTTCCGTTCGGAGAGGAATCGGTCGACCGACGCTTCGTACACGGTCCAGTCGGTTGTCTTCGCCGTAACCCGGCTTTTGTACTCGGCTAACTCCGCTGGCGTGAGAGCCGCAACTTTCGATGCAATACGTAGAACCGTCTCGAAGTCTTTGGAGTCGAGCGTGGACGATGCTTTTTCATCGAAGAGAAACTTTTGGATGTCGGGCGGGAGCGCCTCGATCGCCTGCTGCTTTCGGATCAGCCCATCGCGAAGCACCTTCCAGTACTCCGCCATCTGCTTGTCGTCCGCCGTGGTGCCAAGCTTCTGTCCGGCGCGATACCATGTCTTCTCCCAGAACTGGCGGTCCACCTCAGCATTGATCGCCGCTTGCTGTTCCTGAGAGAGTCCCTTGAAGTATTCACCACGCTTCTTCTTCTCTGTCTCCGTGCCAGGCGTGATCGATAGATCGTTAACGTTGATGAGGATGTAGCCCTTGTCAACATCGATTTGCCTGACGCTCGGCGGCGAGCCTACCCATTGCCACTCTCCCTTGTCGCGTAATGCTGCTGCTTCTGCGTCTGTCGCCACGCGGCGGTACTGCTTGATGAACTCGAGCAGGAGCTGGTCGGCATCTAGTATTCTGTCGATGCTAACGCTGTAGCTGAACCGCACACCGGGCCTCGGCTGCGGGTCTGGCTTCCGCTGAATGCGAGGCGGTAAGCCACGTTGCCGAACAACGTGTGCGAGCTCGTGTGCGAGCAGGCGCTGTCCATCTCGACTCGCTGGTGCGTAGCGTCCATTGCCAAAGACGACGTTTGATCCCACGGTGTACGCTTGAGCCCCGACGGCCCCTGCAGATCGCGCCGCTGGCGGGTCGGCATGCACCCGCACTCTGCTGAAGTCGTGACCGAAACGCGGCTCCATGAAGGTGCGAATCTTCGGGTCGAGAGGTTGACCGGATGAGCGCAACACTTCGTGGACCATAGGCGGAACTGCGGCCTGTTCCAGGTCGCTTGACCCGACGCGCTGGGTCTGCAAGCGTTCATCTTCTTGGCCGGGTTGCTTCACCTGACACTTGGGGCACCCTCCGCCGCAAGCGCAAGCACGCTGTAGCTGTGGCTCAGGCATGCGCATCACCTGCTCAGCGACTCGATCTGCCTCCTGCTCGTATGTGTCGCTTGAGGTGCTGAACTCCAGTTTTGTCTGAATCGCTGTTGGCGCTTTGGAATGGACTGGTATCTGGCTGAAAACGTGACCGATTCGAGCATTGCCGGTAGCACTTGAGCCACCACTCATGACCCCCTTACTATTCGCCTCCAATAACCGCCGTACCGCTTTATTTCCAATCATGCGCTGCAGTCCGAGGATCGAGCTGCCTCCGCGCTTTGTCCAAAACGTACATCACCCAACTTCGTGGTCTTGCCAGAACTGGTCTGCTGGGTTGCCTTGGGCTTGTCTGCGAAGGGGCGCATGGTTGATCTCTCTTTCTCGGACTATCAGACGCCGGCCGTATGCGGGACGGCCTGGCGCGCGCGTTGCACCCGCAACGCTCGTGACAGGACAGACCGCTTGAAGGTATTCGGCTTCGCAGCCGCCCATTTGCCGGAGGGGCCCGGTTATTCCCCGACTCCCGTGCTCCGGTCTCAAGGTTTCCCGGCGGGTTCCGCCGGACATTGCCAGGCCGGACTTTTACGTATCCTCCGGTGGTCTGACGTCGGTCGGCTCCATAGGGTGCGATACGTCGGCACCGAGCCCGAGGTCGCGCCTTGAAATCCGCTCTTCATCCTTTGCGCTTTCGCCTCGGCCCCGGACGCGGTCCGGGCGCGGCCGATCCACCGGCCTCGCCGCCCGCCGGTGGCTCCGTCCGCGGCCGCAGAACCTCCGGTCGCAGCGTGGGGCGCAGTCGGTCGACGATGGGGCCGGGAACGGCGACCTCGCGAAAGACCGCGCTGCCGGGTTTGAGGGTAACGCGTTCAGTCTCCGCGGGAGCGAGGGCTTCACCGCCGGCGTCGAACACGACCGAGACGGGTTTATCTTCCAGGCGCTTGGCGAGGTTCGCCGGCAGCACGAAGGCGTAGTAGCCGGCGGCGTCGGTCGCCACGGGTTGGACGTCGGGCACGTCGCGGCCGTTCTCATCGACCAGCCGGGCGCGCAGGTTGGCGAGCCCGCGCAGGCGCGGGTCGACGACGCGGCCGTGCACGAGCGACTCGGCGGGATTCGTTTCCGGCACACGGATGCCTGCCGCCTCGGCCTCGGCGTCGAGCGCGTCTGCGAGCTCGAGCCGAACTGCGGCGGCTGCACGCAGATCGATCACTCGCTCGGCGAGTTCCACGCGGTCGGCGAGCCGCTCCGCTTCGAGATCGAGCAGGGCGCGCGCACCGAACGCCACCTCCCGCAGTAACTGGAGACGGCCGGCGCCCAAGTCAGGCAGTACGTCTAGAAACGCGCGCAGGTCGTCGTCGAAACTGGCTTCGCCTTCATTGCGAATCATGGCCATGATTCCTCTCGATCACACGCGCCTTCTCAGGCGATCGCAGCGTCCGGCGTCGAGCTCCTGGTTGGCGGGGTTGACGGGTGTGCGCGCCGGGCAAACGGCGATGATGCAGTGGTCGCCCTGGTTGAGGGCCGTGGTGTTGAGCGTCGCGCCGCGTGTGTATAGCGACAGCAGCGTCTCCGCGCTCGGCTCGCTGAAGCGGCTGCTCGCCGCGCGCAGCGTGGTGGCGCTCACGAACGCATTGGCGAACAGGTTCCCCCCGCGCAGGTTCACGCTCTGGTTGCCCTCGTAGCCAAGGTCGTCCCTCACCCAGATGGCCTGCGAAGCGGCGCTCTGGTTGCCGGACCCGGTGCGTGACTGGTTGTGCGCGAACAGTGTCGTTCCGCGCGGCACGACACGCAACGCCCTGGCCGTGGCGGTTGCCGCCGCCGCAATATTGTCGCCGATGGGCAGGGTACCCGCGGCGGCCCCAACGTTGAGGATCCACACGGTACCGGCCATGCGCTCGGGATCGCTCAGCCCGGACAGCTCGCTGCTGAGCGCGTTGTCGGTGCACTGCACCGGACCCATGGCGGTGATCGTGAGAGCCTGGCCGGCAGGCTGGTCGACGAGGTTGGCGTGGATACGCGCGGCGGGGCGTGCGGTGGCTGTGCCGCGGCCGTCTCCGGCAAGGCGATCGAGCGTCGCCAGCGCCGATACGAGGTCGAGCACGATGCCGCCGCGCCGACCCGGCGAGAGCCTAGCTCCCGGCGTCAGCGGTCCGTTGTCGGTGATGTGGTTGCCGGCGATCTCGACCTCCTCACCGTAGGCGACGAAGATCCCGCACACGGGCTGGGCATGCGTGACGCCGTTGGCCTCGATGCGGTTCTCACCGATCGCGAGGTCCTGGCAGAAGCCCAGGCTGATGCCGCCGAGGCCGCGCTGCCGCATCTCGGCGAGCAGCGTCTCGAGCGGCGCCTTCAGGCACCGGTGGATGCGGTTGCGCCGGATGCGCAGACCGATCACCGGGTTGCCGAGTTGCTCGCGATAGCGCGCCAGCGCCTCCCGGCGCAACGACGTGATGGGCACGGGCGCGCCGGTCGGCAGCAGCTCGAGGGGCGGCTGGCCGATGCCGGAGCGCCCCATCAGCGAGATGTCGTTGTCCTCAATGGTGATGTCGTACAGGAACGCGAAGGGCTCGGGATCGGCCAGGGTCTCCGGGGCCGCGCGCCGCAGGGTGATGACGTGGATCGTGCTGACTTGGACCGTGCTGATGAACGCCCTGGTGATCGCGGGATTGTCGACTCTGCGGACCTCGATGTGGTCGATCTCGAGGCCCGGACTCACCACGCTGACCCGGTAGGTATCCTGTGGCATCGGCGTCAACCTGAACTCGCCCTCCGCGTCGGTCGTCGCGCTGTGGCTCTCCTGCGGATTGCTGAGGCGGACGAAGACGAACTGGATATCACCGGCAGCTACCCCGTCCGGCGGGACGATCCGCCCATCGAGCCGGCCCTGCGGCGGCTCCACTCGGTGCTCGACCGGGGGAGGACTATCGGGCGCCGCCGGAGTCTCCAGCGCGCTGCCGAGCGTGATGCCGTTGCCGGCGCCGCCGCGGATCGTGTTCTCGAGAATGCGCACGCGCTCGGATCCCGGGCCGATCTGGATGCCTCCGGGCGCCCGGAAGGGCTTCAGGACGAAGAACGTCCGCGGCAGCGCGAGCGCCCACAGGTGGTTCACGTAGGTTGTGAACGCCAGGGGGTTGGCGTAGGCGATCTCTAGGCGGGCGCAGGGGTCCACGGGGTCCACTGGCTCTGCCTCCGGGATGTAAATTGTCGGCATCGAGGGCGCGGGCACCACGGTGATGTCGTTGCGCTCGATCAGGGTGTCGTCGCCGGCGAGCAAGATCCCGACCCCTCCATCCGCCTTGTCCACCATGCGGATCCGATTGTGGTGGACGTTCAAGTGGGCGACGTTCTGCGCCCTGACGGCATGGATACAGGCGAGGATGCGGTTGTGCGCGATCTCGATGTCGTCGCTCGCGCCGGGCCGGGTGCCTTCCACGAGGACCGCGGTGCCCCCCAAGGTGGTCAGGTCCATGTGCTCGAGCCCGATGGCTGTGGAGTCCGCGATCCGGAAGATCGGCGCGTCCTGGTTCTCCTGCCGCGGCACGACTTTCGTCTTCGTGTCACACCCCTTGATGCGCACGTTCTGGCGCCCCTCGATCACCGCGTTCGTCTGGTGCAGTCCCGGTAGCAGGCAGATCTCGCCGCCGGAAGCCGGCAGATGGCGCAGGGCTTCCTCGATCGAATCGAAGTCGCCGTGGCTGGACACGCCGTCGCCCACGGTGAAGGTGCAGCAGATGCGCTGGTTAGTGAGCGGACGGAAGATGCGGCGGCAGTCGCTGATTTCGCCCTCGTCGTAGCTCGCGGTGCGGTCCTCGCCCCAGGTGATGATCGCGAGCGGCGCGCGGTGGTAGTGCACGCCCTGGGGCACAGCGTGGCTGGGCCAGAGCGAAGGATCGAGGGTCGCGCCTGCGGCGCGCACCGGAAACGTCCAGTAGTCGCCGGGTGTGTAATTGGCGTTCCCCGCCACCGGCTGTTCGAACTCCAGGCGGATGCCATCCTTGAGTTCATTCGGGTTGGCCGGGCCCGGGAGGAAATCGGCGATCAGGCGAATGCCGTTCCACAGCCGGAAAAAAGCGGTCGGCGCAGCAGCGGGCCACGCGCCCTGCGTATTGGTGAGGTTGAGCACGCCCGCCTGGGCGAGAGCCGCGTCCGCGGTGAATACCACGCTCCAATAGCCGAGGGCGGTGTCAAGGGTCAGCGCTTCAAGGTAGAACTGGGGGAGGCCGCAGTGATTGATCGCTTGATCGTTGGCGGTGACGGTGACGGTGCCGGTGTTTGGGCCGGTAGAGGCGAACGTGCCCCGGCCCACCAGACCCCCGTTGAACTGGGACCATTTGAAGCGCGCCTGTGGTCCCAAGGGCTCGGCGATCTCGATACGGTAGAGGTAGTGCTCGAAGCCCGTGTAGCCGCCGCCCGCCTCGATCGGGCAGTCTCCGCTCACCACCAGCGCCGGTGCGGGCGTGACGGTGAGCTTGCCCTTGCTCGAAAAGTCGTCGGCAAGGCGGCTGGCGACCGTCGCGCAGTCGTCGTTGGGTCCGAGCCGGAGGAGGCGGAGCGCGTAGAACGCCTTGACTCTCTCGGTGGTGTCGGGCCCGCCCAAAGCGGGTTCTAGGAGCTGCACGGTCTCCTGGAACCCGGACACCGAGTCCTCCCATGCCTCCAGCACCACGGCATCGCGCATGGCAGCGGCTATGTTGGAGGCTTGCTCCTGGGGCGACTGCAGCGGCGGCCCGAGATAGGTGGCTGCTCGCTTGAGGGGTTCCGTGCCGCCGGCGAAGAGATGGAGGCCGTCCGCCCACACCCTTCCGGGCTCCAGGGTAACCTGCACCACCGTGTCGTCGATCTGCGCTCCAGTTATCCGGAACCCTGCCGGCTGCGACGCCGGCACCGCGGCGACTTGCGCGCCGATCACATCGCCGCCGATGCTCTCCCGCCAGTAGGCCGAGATCTGCGTGTCGGCATTCTTGTCTACCTCGAGCCGCACGCGCCCCTGCTGCTCCAGCACGTCGGTGTAGTTGTCGGCCGGGTCGAAGGACCATCTCGAGAAATCGCCTTTCATGTTCTTTCCCCGTTCAAGTGATCGGTATCAGGAGCGCGCGCACGCCGACCGGTACGTACTCCCGCAGGCGTATGCCGATGTTCTTGCACCGATGGGCGTTGCGCAGATACCCGAACGCGCCCATCTCGTCGTTGTCGGGTCCTTGCTCCAGGATGCGGCGGTCGCACGCGAGCAGCAGTTGCCCGTAGCCGGGCTCGCCGAAGATCTCCGAGGTGAAGCCGATGGTGACAGCC
>Ga0214473_10011280_pt1 | contig 10487 bp, 12 predicted proteins | sample RVTome_7_FD_203509 | JGI IMG/M metagenome (GOLD analysis project Ga0214473, IMG submission 203509) | Soil microbial communities from uranium-contaminated site in the Upper Colorado River Basin, Wyoming, United States - RVT98D197 | ecosystem: Environmental > Terrestrial > Soil > Contaminated >... | reverse complement strand
AGGGGCGCCCGCCCAGGTTTCCCGCCTTTTCCGAAAAAAACGGCCCATTTTTCTTCCGAGCGGCACAGCTTTTTAGGTGGCGGCGGACGTGTCTGGAAACCGGGCAGGTTAAGAGCAGTGGAGCCAGCCGGCGGAGGTTTCGGTTGTTGACAAATCGGGCAGGGGAGCTTATAATTTAGGCAGTTGGCGGGGGGTACCCTACCCCCTTAACCTTTTACACCGTAAGGAGTTACGTCAATGGGATTATCGCCCGCAGAAGTTGCAAAAAAATGGAGCAGAAATCTCGGTGCGTCAACCGAGTCGATCAAGGCTGGCGTCAACGCTGTCACCGAGGCCCCGACGCTCAAAGCTGCCAGGCAAGTTGATCAGTATCTTGCCGGAGTTTCGCGCGCGGTGGCTGACGGCAAGTATTTGGCCGGCTTGCGTCGCGTTACCCTTGAAGACTGGCGGAAATCGATGATCGAAAAAGGTGTTCAGCGAGTCGCCGCCGGTGCGTCAGCTGCGATTCCGAAAATGGAGGCATTCCTTGGTGAGTTCCTGCCATACGTCGAGGCTGGCCAGCGAATGTTGGAGTCAATGCCGCGCGGCGACATCGGCCAAAATATCGCTCGTGCCGTTGCGATGATTGAGCACAATTCTCGTTTCCGCCGACGGAGTTGACGTGCAATGTCCTGCATGCGGCTGTCGTGTTGTCGGTCGGCATTTGTGTCGTCCTTCGCACGATTGCCCGCACGGATTTCCCGATTACCCTCACTACTGGAGCTATTGCCTTGGTTGCGGCGGAACAGTTCTTTCTGTGCTAAAAACCCGTGAGATAATTTGCCTCCCTTCAGGCTTCCCTCGCCGACGAAAAAAGCGTTGGCTTGGCTTAACACAAGGATAATCCCGTGCATCACATTTGCGCTTTCACTGAGTCGATTGCCGCACTGACCAACGAAGACATTGGCGCCTTGACCGACGATGTCCTCGCGATTTCAAACGGGCACTTCTTGCCGCAGGTTGATTACGACTTGCTATTTGCGGCCGCGCTTGGTCCGAACATGGACCGGATGCGGATTGTTTCTCCGACCAACCGGCAGGTAACCTTGCCGTTTATCCGACCGATCAACGTTGCGGCATTACCGGCCGCTGACCCGAACGTTGCGGACTACCGCGAGGCCCCCTTCCGAATCCACGCGCTCGAGGAGTTGGCAGTTGAGGCGACAACCAACGCCGCCGGTCCATCGCGAATCACTGGTCTCTTGGGATTGGGTGGTCAGGTCGATCCAATCCCGCGCGGTGACGTGTTCACTTTTCGCGGGACGAGTACGACTGCTGCCGTCGCAAATGCCTGGACGACTCTGGTTGTGACGTTCGCGGATATTCTGCCTGCCGGTAACTACGTCGTGATTGGCGGCGAAGTTTTTTCTACGAACGGAATCGCTTGGCGGGCGATTTACGAAAACCAGTTGTGGCGACCCGGTGGCGTGTCTGTGAATCTGCTCGCGTCGCGAACGCACTCCATGTTCTACAAGGGTGGCTTGGGTGTTTGGGGTAGGTTCCGTTCGACCCGTTTGCCAATCATCCAAGTTTTAGCAAACGCGGCGGATGCTGTTCACGAAGTGTATCTCGATATTATAAGGGTGGCGTAATGAAGCGAACGATTCTGTTTCTATCGATTTTTTTGGTGACCTGTGCTTATCACAAATCCTCGCGCGCTGGCTCCGTATTTCGATCTCACGCAAACCGTGCGGGCGATTGCTCTAACGGACAGTGTCGTGGCCGAGGCCAACCCCGACCGGGTCGCGCTCTCATTCGTCGGGCAGGCAGCCGGTACCGTGATTTTGCGGCCCGGCGTGCCAGCAACCGCCACGCTCGGATTCACTCTCACGAGTCCGAACCACCTGGATTTTTTCTTCGCCGACTGGGGAGGAATTGTCGGCCGTGAGTGGCACGGGATAACTGCCGGGGCAGGTTTTTCGATCTTGGTTATTGAGTCGATCTTTCGTCCATTCCGATAGGTGAAATCGTGTGCATGGAAGATATTGAAATTGGTCGGCGGTCTCCGTTCATAGCGCGCGACCTCACTGTTGCGATAACAACAACACAATTGCTGGAGCGCAACCCTTTCAGGGTCGGTATAGCTTTCGTATCCACTACTGGTCGAGATATCTGGATTGTCCCCGGGCAGGACGCCGTTGTTGGCGAGGGGCTGACTATAAACGGCGCTGGACCGTTGAGTTTTTTCAGCATCCAACAACACGGTGAGCTTGTTCGGTCGGATTGGAATGCTATCAGTGCGTTTGCCGCAACACAAATCCACTTGTGGGAGATTCTACTTCCAGAGGGGTCGAGATAATATGGGTCTAAGCTTTCCAGAGGTTCGCCTGTATTCGGCAACACGGTCCCTTGTCGCTGTCGGGGTTGCCGACGGAGTTTTTTTGGCGTTGAACAACAATCGAGTTGGACTAATTCTCACAGCCGCCAACGCCGTGAGATACACTATCACCTCTGCCGGAGTCGCCGTCCTCGATCAGGGGATTACTATTCCGGCTGCTGGCGCAACGGTAATCTTGAATTGGCCAGAGTCGCACCCGTTCACTAAGCTTGCATTGCGAGCTATCGCCTCCGGCGCTGTGAGCGTAGAGGTGTATGAGATAATCAGGTAGTTGGAGCAATAACGGTGGCCACCCAAATATTCGATCGGCGACAACTCGAACAGTTGAAGCGGGCGCAGCGAGAGATACACGATTTGCTACCGACGATTGATGCCGCCGAACAGTGCGGCGTTGAGTGTTCGGCTTTCCGACAGATTGCGCGCGACTTGTCTGATCGGCTTGTAGCAATCGAGCAGAATTTCATGCGCGACCTCCGAGACTGAAGGGGCGAACGGTGGCGCGCCAAAAATCTCAGACAAGGCCGGGTCGGGGTGCGGCTGCTAGCGAAGCAAGCACTGGTACAACTTCGGGTGGCGACGGCCAAATTGAAGCGACGCCTGTATCGCCGCTTGCCGAGCCTACGGCAACGGTTCCGTCGCCACCCGTCTTTGATCTTGGTTTTGCACTAGAGCAATCGCCAGAAATTGGCCAGCCGCTCGTGGCTATCGCAAGTGCTGTTGACGATTTCGAGCGGGCGATTCACAATTCCATGGCGGCGTGTATTGCCCGTGCTCGCGTAACCAACGGCTCACTGACTGCTTGTCTTGCAGCCGCGATTGATCAGCAGCAGCGATTACTTGCTGAGCAAATTGTCGGATACCAGCAGCAGATAGAGGTAGTGGTCGCTGGTCAACTCGGAACAGCGTTGGAATTTGCGTCGCAGGGCGGCGTGATGCTGCCAATTCTCTCTGCGCCGACGCCAATTGCACAACCGATCTTGACAGACTATCCGATCGGGGAGGCTGAGCAAGCCGTCGGCCCATGCGATCCGGTCAAGACTGTCGGAGATATCACTTGCAGCAGCGACGGCCGGGGTGGAGTGCTGTGCTGGCAAAACGAGACTGGTACTCCGATCTGGCCGCAGCCGAGTTGGGCAAGTGACTGTGGCAATCTTGGATTGTCGATTTGCCCGGTCGGCTACGGATATAACTGCCCATCCGAGGGTGGCGGCGTTACGGTCCCGCCTGCCGGCCCACCGTCTGGGCAGGTTGCGCCGCCACCCATTTTCCAGCAGCAGCCACCAACAGTAACGATACCTCCGTTTTTTCGACCGCCACCAATTCTGCCGCCGATCGGCGGGCCACCGGTTTTGCCGCCACCGATTCCGCCCGGATCACTTCCGCCAGTCGGCGGTGGCCAGTGTAGTGCAGTCGGGAATTTCGGCGCTCACAGCTTGTACAACTGGTTATCTGTCGGCCGTCCGCGAGTGTATTGCACGACGGTTAATCCTCCGACTGGCTGGAACTACACAGTTGACCACACGACTTGCCTTGTCGCGGCCTATCCGCCGTCTGGAAGCTATCAGCAGTTTCCAGCCTTGCCGTTCACTGATCAAGATACGACAAACTTGACTGCTGCACTTGCTCGTTGCAATGAGCCTGGTACTACGACCACTTGCCCAGTCTGTCAACAGCAGACGTGCTGTTGCGCGCCGCCGCCTCCGCAACCAGAGCGTCCGCCAAAATATGCGGCATGGGCAACGGAAGGCGGGGTTTGCTATGTGTTGCGCGCCGGTGACCCGCCGAGGTTACCGGCTGATCGAATTCTGGCGCGCGACGCGACCCTTGACGCTGCGCAGCAAGCCGCTACGAGCGGTTGCCCGCCAACGCCTCCATCGCCGCCGACGAATGGCGGTCTGATCCTGCCGAATGCTGGATGGCCGGCCGGCGCCTGGTGCGAGCCCGCATTTCTGCAATCTCTAGGACAACCGTCTGGAACACTTGGGACTTTCGATCGATACGGTTTCTCAAAGATGATTGGCTGGCGTGATCCAAACGGGAATAAGGTACCGATTGAAAGCTTGTGTTGGAATATTCCAGTCCTTAAACAGATTTGTGAGACGCTTTCTAAGATCGGCGGTGGGACAACCGACTTTCTTGGAGCGTTGGCTTCGGACGCGATTCTCGCACTAAATTGTGCCAGTGGCGACAAGGCACTGGTCGATTTTTCACGAACGCTTTTTGGGATCGCTGCACAATGGATAGCGCCTATATTTTCAGAATTCCAGCAACCGTTGGAGTACAAATCACACTGGCTTTGTCCACAGCTTCTACCGGCGCCGCCGGATATCGACTCGGCTTTCCTTGGCGGGACAATCACGGCTGACCTTTGGGAGGGGTGGCAGCGCGCGCAGAACCAGTGCCCGGAGCCAGCGCAGCGCGTGTTGCTAGCGAAGCGGTCTAAGCCAGCACCATTGCAACTATCCGCGATGCTTCGCCGTGGAATGATTTCGCGGCAAATGTTGGATGAAGGGTATCGGCAACTCGGGTACCTCGAACAGCCGGTCGTTGATCGGTTGCATAATTTAACGGAATTACTTCCGCCACCAAGCGACATTATCCGCATGATGGTCCGCGATGCGGACGATCCGGTTATCGCGGCCACTTTTGGAACCGACGCTCAATTCACACAGAAGTATGGCGGTCAACTAAAATCATGGGCGGCTGGCCAAGGCATGAGCGATTTGGCGATGCAGTATCTGTGGCGCGCTCACTGGACGATTCCGCCACCGACACAACTATTTGAGATGATTCATCGGCTCAGTAGACTACCGCCTACAGACCCGAACTATGTGTCGGTCGCTGACGTGACAACCGCTTTGGTCCAGCAGGATATTTTGCCATACTGGATACCAAAGCTGATCGCGATTTCGTATCGCGTGGTCACTCGGACCGACGCGCAGAAAGCATTCCAGATCGGGGCGTACACTCCCCAGCAATTGACCGACACGTATCAAGATCTCGGGTACGACTTGCCTGGCGCGCAGTCATTGGTATCGACTGAGTTTCGCACACGTCATCAGCGCTGGTTGAATAATCGTTGGTCTAAGCTCTATCAGTCTGGCGGAATCGACCGCGTGAATTTCGACGGACAACTTAGTTCGCTTGGCGCTTCGCCAGCCGATCTTGTACAGTTGCGCACCGACCTCGACGCCCTGCGCGACGCGAAAACAAGGCTACTGTGCGTCAAAGCCGAGCGAACCAACCATCTTAAAGGGTTGACCTCTGGCAATACGCTGTACTTGAATCTCGTGGCGCTTGGTCTTGACGCAGTCCAGGCACGCGCGATAGCTGACGGGATAATTTGCGAGAGGAGCGCACAAGGCAAGACGATTACCGCAAGGCGGTTGTGTAAGTACCTCGAAGATGGGCTAATCACTCCCGCGTTTTTCACGCAAACCCTTACGTCGATTGGATACGACGCTGCCGAGTCGGCGATCATACTCCAGTCCTGCCAGCAGGGGATAACAGCCAAACAGTTGGCACAAGCTCAACGATTCGCGCGACAGCAAGCCGCGATTGCAAAACAGCAGCAGCGCGAAGCCGACCGCACAGCGAAAGAGCAAGCGGCTGCTGCCCAGCGAGCAATACGGCAGCAAGAGGCGCAGCAGAGACTCGGCGAGCGCCGCGAGAAATCACTTGGCCAGTCGGCCGAGATGCTGGCGTCCAAGGCAGGGCTTTTGCTGCCCGATGCGTTTCTCGAAATCAGGTCAATCTACAACCAGCTTGGGCAATCCGGCGTACACTCGATTGTCGAGCGAATCAACGCAATTCAACTTGGCGTGGCTTCGCTGCCCAAATCTGGCGCAACCGGCTGGGCACAAGCAATCTCCGATGCCGCTCTTGGCGGCGAGTTGGTAGAGTCCGAGGGGTTGATCTGAGGGTAGGTGCGACAGTCTCTCCACGGCGGTTTGACCCAGCCGAACCGATCGACAGTGCCAGCGATCGGCGGTCCGCTCAATTTTCGGACTACTCGCCTTACCAAAACCCCGTTGTCTGGACCGCGTTCGATTGTTGACGAGAGGTGGTCAAATTCGTCTTGCTGATACTCAGCATCCTTCAATAGCGTTGCTCCTCTCTTGATCGACGCAATTACCCGATGTTCGCCGATCCGGTAGTGGTTGTGGCCGTGGAAATAAGCCGAGTCGGCGGTTTCTTCTATTCGCAGTTTTCCGAGTGTGCACGACTCCACGTAGCCGGCTTTTTTCAACGCGGCCAATCCGTGGGCGCTCACAAACAGCGAATCCACCCCTTGGTAGTAGTAGTTACCTGCGCCGGCTATAGACCGAAATTGTCGCATTCGCTCGCGGCCGTGCGCGGTCACGAAAGCAGCGATCGCAGGGAATGCTTGGTTGTGCTCGCCTCGCGACACAAGCTGCTGACAGTGCCAGCCGATAGCGCGATATTGGTCCAATCGGCTTGCCGATCTGTCGTAGTCGAGAAATCCACCCCACGGAATCGGCGGCAGCACGTCAGGTCTATCGAGCCATTCGGGCGTCCGTTGACCAAATTTGCCGTATAGCGAATTGAGGAACAGCTTACATAAACCCTCTTCAACTCCATTTCCTGCCAATTGTGCCATAAACCGCAACTGCCAGAAAAAATCGACGTAACTGGAAAATAGATCGGCAAGTCGATAGCTGGCCCACCAACCAAGCCCGACAACGTGCCCGGCAGTCAGTGCTCTCGATAGCTCCGGCCCTGCAAGTGTTGTCCAGTACAGTCCGCGCGCGAATAAGGTTCGACCGCGTTCGCGGAGTGGGTAGGTGTCTGCTGGCGAGTCGATCAGCACTCGTGCTATACACGTGCCGTCAAGATCGCTGATATCAGCACCTTCGCGATCCGGGCGTAATCTCCAGTCAACGAGCTTGCATGGGTAAAGTTGGTCTCTCATAACCGATGGATAAAGGCCGGTCACATCAAGCTTGATCACTGGTGCGCTCGGATATGCGAGTCCGTGAATTTCCTTGTCGAACAACCAAGCTGACCCATCATTTTTTCGCTTGACAACCGGGCCGAGATAGTAGACTTCAAGCTGCCCACCAAAGTAGGCGGCGCGCTCTAGTTCCTTGACCTGTGTTTCGTCGTGCAGAACTACCTCAGACCCGCGGAACCTGTGACGCCAGGCCCCGTAAGCGCAGCTTGCGGCAGTCGGCCGAAACTGGCCAAGGTCGTGGTCGGCGTGCCATTCGAGTAGCGACAATACGACTCGCTCAAGAATCTCGCAATCGCGAAGACAGTATTCTTGCCATTCGATATCCGGCGCATCTCGCGAGGGCATCGGCAGCTTGTCAAGTTTGACCGACTCGCCGAGTTCCGCTAGTGGTAGTCGCCAAAAATTAAGGGTGTCAACCAACTTGAGCAATCCGCCGCTCGCGTGTCGGCACTCCAAAATTGTCGGCGGGTCATCCAGGCATACTATCCCCTTCCGCTTTTTTTGCTCGACTGGGCTACCGGCCGAGTCTTTTGTCGGGCCGATCGGCCACGATAAGCGGAATTCGCCGTCCTCAATCAGAGAGAGCAATCCTACCTGCGTGGCGTCAAAACCAGCGTTGTGGCACCAGAGCCAGAGGGTCCTTGACTTGCTTAGGTATTTCTGCAACCAACCCCAGAAATTGTCAGTCTTGGAAAACTGCAAGACAGAACGGCGAGTCACCTTGCCAGACTCAAGACGGACGTGGATTGCGCAGCCGAGGCGGAACCGCTCGATCCGTTCGGTAGGGCAACCTAGAGTTGGTTCGCTGATTGTCTCTGTGTCCAGAAATACCAGCGTTTGCGGCTGGGCTGTAGATTTATTCCCGCGCACGTATCGCCAGGCTCCCATTGTAGATTCCTTCGGATTTTACTTACCATTGTCGTAATGCCCCAACTACCTCGATTGATAGGACGATTGACTGTAACGGGTCCGCCCAAGGCTGACCGCCTGGATACTGAGATAGATCTTCTCGGGTTGTCGTCTCGGCAGCACTGGCAATCTCACTGAGGGTTGGTGGCTGGTCAGTGCCTACACCGATTGTCAGCGTGCGGTTCCGCCCGGTCAGTGTGTTGCGCCAAGTGATCCGCACGTCAGACCAGAATCTACTGCCAGCGTTTTGCCCGCTCGCACCCTCTGGTATCAACGGGATAGTGGCGGGGTCTACCATTATACCGGGCGGCAGTGCCCCGATTCCCTGCCCGGCGCCGACGAACGCGCGGCCGAGGGTGGCCAGTGAACCGGCCTGTGCGCGAGACAACGAGGGGAATCTCCTTGACAACCAGTTGCCAAGCAGGATTCCGACGCCGATATTACGGATACCCCAGCCGGCAGAACGAATCCCGCCGTTAGCGATTACTCTGCCAAGCTCGTCGTACGGTTGTGTGGTTGACACGAGTTACTCCTCATCGACTCGCTGCCCCTTGGCAAATTTCGCGGCACGACGGTTCTGCCGCTCGACTTCCTTGCGGGTTGCAGTCCAGACTGGGCCAGTATCTGACTCGCCGCTCGGTGCTACCTTGCGTTGGAGCGCTTGCCCCTGCGCCCACCGAAGACCTTTAGTCACTGTTTCCCAATACACAATTGAGTTGGTTACAAAAGGTGGACGATTGGATACCGGAATGAGCTTAAGTGAAAACACCGCCTTGCGCGCGGCAGCAAGCATAGTTTCCAAGAATCCTACGCAGGTTTCACGATCGTGCTGTGTCCATGGCGTCAATGGCGCAATTTCAGGCCGTTGCGGCTCATCGTTCGGTCCGTTACAGGTCATATCGTGGCTCCTTGTGGCCGTCAAACTAGGACGCCCCGGCCCAAACTACGAGTCTAGGCCGGGGCGGCTAGCCGAAGGTTCGCTAATCGACGAGAGAGAGCTTGTAAGTGCGGAATCCGCGACGAGTTTTGTTGACCTTGACGGCAACGCGAAGAGGCGGAACCCACGGGCCACGGCCGACGGCCTGGATAAGCAATTCGAGTGAATCGACAATCCCGTCGCTGACAAAGGCGAGCGTTTCACCATCCGAGGTAACCAGCACCGTCCTAGCGGCACGGATAATCTCGCCGCCAGTCGCCTCTTGCAGGTCAATGGTGTGGATTAGAAAGTTTTGGATCGACAGTGTGACGCCGAGAATATCCTCAGTTTTCAAGGTCGGCTGGTCGGCGCAACGCATCACAACCGCCGCTCCCGCACGGGTCTTCGTGTCGATGTTTGAAACGAATCGTGCTTTCTGGGACGGCATGCCAAGAGCATCCCGGAGGTTCTGCACCCCGCGATTCCTGGCGGCCACTTGCTCGGTAGTCATGATTTCGTCGGATTCAAGTTCTTGTTCGGTCATCTTTTTGGTCCTTTTAGAAAGTGGAATGAAAAACAGGAACGGAAATGGTAGGTGCACGGATCAAAAGCCCTCATCGAACCGAGAGTCAACAATGTCCATGTCGGCGGACTCTTTCGCTCTCCGTTTGTCGCCCTCGATCTTGCCACCGGCAAGGACGGCGTCTCGGCGTTTGTCGCCCTCGATCTTGACGAGAATTTCGTCGATTGCGGCGGCGAAAGGACGCAAAACTGAGAGATAGTGCGAGCTATTCGCCCCGATCAAAAGCTCACCGCCACGTGTGACCTTGACGTAGTCGAACCGGTCGCCCGGGCCGAGTTGAGAAAAGAGCGATTCCAACTCTTCGTCAATTTCACTGCCGCCAGTCACCGTTGCTGCCTTTTCGGCTTCCTGCTTAAGTTGAAGTAGCTCGATCGCCAAAACTGAGGCGGTTAAATGCCAGTCGATTTCCAGACCGTTGAGTTCGCAGACTGCCGCAAACACAATCGGCTTGACTTCTGTTTCGCCAAGCCCACCGTCCCGCTTTTTGTGAATCAATTTCATCGACGCATCCTCCAGTTGTGGAATGCCCGGCCAGCCGAAGTGACCGACCGTGGTCTTCAGATCTTAACAGGTACGGGGGGTACTGTCAAGCAAATTCCGGGAAGATTCTGCCAAGAAAATGGCGTGCCAAGAGATAAGGAAACACGACCACGGACGAGGGCCGCTCCCCTGCCCGATTTGTCAATAACCGAAACCTCCGCCGGCTGCCTGCACTGCTCTTAACCTG
>Ga0214473_10011279_pt1 | contig 10488 bp, 10 predicted proteins | sample RVTome_7_FD_203509 | JGI IMG/M metagenome (GOLD analysis project Ga0214473, IMG submission 203509) | Soil microbial communities from uranium-contaminated site in the Upper Colorado River Basin, Wyoming, United States - RVT98D197 | ecosystem: Environmental > Terrestrial > Soil > Contaminated >... | reverse complement strand
GAAAGAGGTCGATCTTCAAATTCAGCCTCGACTCCGTCAAGTCATCAATGCAACCGGAGTGGTCATCCATACGAATCTGGGAAGGGCCCCCCTCCATTCTTCTGCACTGAAGCACTTGATGGATATCTCCAAAACCTATTCCAACTTAGAATACGACATTGAATCGGGTGAACGGGGGAGTCGATATACTCATGTAGAGGAGATTCTCTGCCGCCTTTCAGGTGCAGAATCAGCGTTAGTGGTGAATAATAATGCAGGAGCTGTCTTACTTGTTTTGAATACCCTTGCAGAAGGGAAGGAGGTCATCGTTTCAAGAGGAGAGCTGGTCGAAATTGGGGGCGCTTTTCGCATCCCCGATGTGATGAAACGGAGCGGGGCCTTGCTCCGGGAGGTCGGGACGACCAATCGTACCCACCTCAACGATTACCAAAAAGCAATCGGTCCACAGACCGCTCTGCTCCTGAAGGTCCATACCAGCAACTTCAGGGTGATGGGCTTTGCCTCTGAAGTCTCTCTCGAAGAGCTGGTCCAACTGGGGAAGGAACACCAACTTCCTGTCGTAGATGACTTGGGAAGCGGCTGTTTAATCGATCTCACCCAGTACGGATTGGAGAAAGAGCCTACTGTTCAAGAGACGATCAAAACGGGTGTCGATGCAATCACCTTTAGCGGTGATAAACTTCTGGGAGGTCCTCAGGCTGGAATGATCTTGGGAAAGAAAAAATTCTTGGACCTCTTTAAGACCAATCCACTGACGCGAGCCCTTCGCATCGACAAGCTCACATTGGCTGCTCTCGAATCAACCCTTCTCCTCTACCTCGACGAAAAGAAGGCAATGGAAGAGATCCCGACACTTCAGATGTTGAGTCTGGATACAAAAAGATTAAGAAGGAGAGGAAGACGTCTGCTGAAAAGATTGTCCGGAATCGTAAATAAGAGAATGACATTCACTCTGCGAGAAGATGTTTCTCAAGTGGGCGGTGGTGCCCTTCCCCTTCAAGAACTACCAACCATTGTCATGGCCATCACGCCTCTTGACTTTTCCGTGAATCATCTCGAAGAAAATTTAAGGAAAGGGGATCCTCCCATTATTTCTCGAATCAGCAAAGAAGAATTGATCCTGGATATGAGAACCATCTTTGATGAAGAGATTCCACTGTTAGCCCTTGGGCTTGAAAAAGCCTTAAAAAATCTCCAGTTGCAATGACGCAGAATTCCATAAAAAATAAATTCTCAAATCCCCCCCTGCCTACCTGCAGGCAGGCAAGTCCCCCTTTACTAAAGGGGGGCGCAGCCGTCCAAAGCCAGACTTTGGCGCCGGACGGAGAGGGGGGATTATCTTTCTCCTTCCGGGTCACAGTGAAGGATCATGGAAGGCGTCTCGACCAGTTCCTTGCAGAAACCGACTTTCATCTCTCCCGTTCTCAAGCAAAAAATCTAATTGAGAAACATCATATCTTTCTGAATCAGAAACCCGCTAAACCCAGTGCCCATGTCAAGGCAGGCAACACAGTTTCAGGAACCCTACCGGGACCCCGTCCCCTTTCACTCAAACCAGAGCCCCTTCCTCTTACCATCCTTTATGAAGACTCCTCCATCATCGTTATTGATAAAGCTCCAGGAATGGTCGTTCATCCTGCCTATGGAAACCCTTCCGGAACATTGGTCAATGCTCTTCTTTATCATTGCAAAGACCTCGCCGGGATTAACGGTGTCTTGAGGCCCGGCGTTGTCCATCGGTTGGACAAGGATACGTCTGGGGTGATGGTTGTCGCCAAAGATGACGAAGCCTTCCACCATTTGACAAAACAATTTAAAAACAGAACCGTTGATAAGGTCTATCTGGCTATTGTCTATGGAAAGTTCAACAAGGATGAAGGCTTGATTGATTCTTCCATTGGGAGGCACCCCAGTCAGAGGAAACGGATGTCCACCCGGACTAAAAGGGGTAGGAGTGCAATCACTCGTTGGAGGAAGATTGAGGAATTTGATAGCTGTACTCTTCTTGAGATCTTCCCTCAGACCGGTCGAACTCATCAGATCCGGGTACATCTCTCCTCCATCGGCCATCCAGTTTTAGGGGATCCTCTGTACGGTAGAAAAGGGAGACCCGGAGCAATCCATGATACCATTTTGAAAGAATGTGTGAAGAAGTTGAATCGTCAAGCCCTCCATGCTCAACGATTGGAATTCACCCATCCTCGAGCAGGAGATAGGGTACCGTTTGCTTCACCGGTCCCTGAAGATATGAAAGAAGTGCTGGAATGTTTAAGGTCACAAACCAAAAGGGGGAAATTATAAATCCCCCCTTCCCCCCCTTACTAAAGGGGGGAAATTTTTTCTCCTCCCTTTTTGAAAGGGAGGCTGGGAGGGATTTTAGAGAGGGATTTTACATTTGGGAAAAGGTGTGAACATTCTTAATCGATCAACTCTAAAAATAAAAAACAACCTTCCCTACATCGAAATTCCTGAATTGGCCAAATTGGGATGGATCCGTCACGCTTTCCTTACCCGTCAGGGAGGATTAAGTCTTCCTCCTTATGATTCTCTCAACCTGAGCGATAAGAACGGCGACCATGAAGAATTTGTTTCCCGGAACAAGAATTTAATTGTCAAAGCCTTTGGCTTTGACTCAAGGTGCTTAATCTTGCTCGATCAAATGCAACAAGACCAAATCCTTCTTCTAAAAGAACCGGTCCCCTCCCTTCCCTCTCCTTTAGAATACGACGCCCTGATCACAAATTCTCCAAATACAATCCTCGGCATCCTGACGGCGGATTGCCTTCCGATCTTTGTTGTCGATCAAAAGAAGAGAGTGATTGCTGCAATCCATGCCGGAAGACAGGGAACAGCTCTTCACATCACCGCTAAGGTTTTAAAAAAGATGGAGGAGGAGTTCGGATGTTCATCGAAAAACCTTCTCATCGCCCTGGGCCCGTCCATCGGGTCTTTCTGTTATGAAATCGATGAGAAAGTCTTTCATTCAAAGTGGGCCCCTTTCTCAACTTCAAGAGGGGAAGGAAGGTGGATGGTTGATCTTGTTCAGATCAATATCGCTCAGATGAAGAGAGAGGGAATTAAAGAAGAACAAATTTCTTGGATCAATCTCTGTACCCATTGCCAGTTCGACCTTTTCTTCTCTTATCGAAGAGAAGGTCGAACTGGAAGACAACTTTCTTTTGTTGGAATGATTTGAATCAATAGGGTTTGAGGGTTCAAGGGGTCAAGGATTCAAGGTTTTTATGGATGAATTTTAATATCAGCTGGAACCTTAGAACCCTTTTTAAAGAGGCTTTATATGATAGAAACTCTTATCAAAGTCTATCTCCAACCCAGATCATCCAAAAATGAGATCGTAGGTCCCTACCGAGATGGAATGAAGGTAAAAGTGACCGCTCCCCCTATGGAAGGAAAGGCGAACGAGGCTCTCGTTCGATTCTTAGCCAAGGAATTTGGAATTCCCTCATCTTGCATTGAAATCCTCAAAGGCCATCACTCTCGCGAAAAAACATTAAAGATCTTAGGGTTAGCTCTACAAGAACACCTTGACTTTAAAAAGAAAATCCTTTAGGTTATATTTTGGAAGTGGACAGGTTCTGGTGGGCCTCCTGGACTTCAAATCCAGTGACGGGCAGAGATGTCCGTGGTGGGTTCGATTCCCATGCACTTCCGCCAATTCGAAGAAAATAGAGTAAAGAGTATAACTTATAATAATAAAAGGAGAAAAAAATGTTTGGAATAGGAATGCCGGAGTTGATCATCATCTTGGTCATCATCCTAATCATTTTTGGTGCTGGGAAATTGCCTCAAATCGGCGAAGGAATTGGGAAGGGGATTAAAAACTTCAAAAAAGCGACCAAAGATAAAGACGAGATCGACGTCACTCCCCAAAAGCCTGAAGAGATTTCTGAAAAAAAGTGAACCCTGCACCATCTCTTGATGGACACGACTTTTATACGGGATTCTCTCAACACATTGCACTTCATTCACTTTTTAAAAGACGCTGTTCTAAACGGTGCGGGGTGAAAGGTCGGATACCTTTTATTTCTAACCAGAATGGGACACATTGCCTACATCGGAATAGGTTCTAACCTCGGCGATAAGTTAAACCATTGTGAAAAAGCTATTTCAGAGATTTTAAAAATAAACCGCCACAAACTCTTAGCAAAATCTCCCTTCTTTAAAACGCAACCTGTTGGCTACACTTCCCAGGATTGGTTTGTTAACGGAGTAATAAAAATCAAGACTGATTTGGAAGCTCTTGAACTTCTCCGAACATTAAAAACCATCGAGTCCCAGTTGGGCCGTATGAAAACATTCCGATGGGGACCACGAACGATTGATCTGGATATCCTCTTCTTCGATGATGTTGAAATTCATACCGAGGAACTCCAAATCCCCCATCCTCATATCCAAGATCGTCAATTTGTCCTCATCCCTTTAGCTGAAATCGATCGAAATCTCGTTCATCCCATTTTAAAAAAAACAGTCCATGAACTCTTAAACAATTTCAAAGAAGATCAGGGGGTAAAGGAACTCTAACCTTCTCAGTCATCAAACAGTTTTCAGCCATGACTCGACTTATTTTATTCATCATCCTTTTTCTCATCCTTTATGCCATTTTTCGCATCCTCATTAAAGACATCCCTGCGTGGAGAAAAAAATTATATAAGGAGACTGAACCGGAAGAATTGGTCCAAGATCCTTACTGCCAAACCTATATCCCAAAGAGATCGGCGATAAAAAAGAGGCTGTCTGGAAAGAATTACTACTTCTGTAAACAAGAATGTCTGGAAAAATTCATCCAAAATGGAAATCCATAAAAAACTTGACAAACATAAAGGTGCGATATATATTGTAAAAAAAGGTTTTTAATAACTTCTTTACTAAAAGATGAAAGGGGGTGAATCTTTAGATAGACCGTTGTTTTGATCGCTAAGAATTCTGATTGTCTTATCCTTTATTTCTTGTATTTCTCCCAGGATTTTTATTTTTCCACCTGAGACAAGATCAAGGACACTAAAAAATCTTTTCCCAATTTATAAATCAAAGGAGGGTGAGGAATCGGGTACTGACAAATCATGAAGAGTTGAACGACGCTTAGAGATTTTTAAAATAGAATGGTATGAAAATGATTTTAAAGCCAGTAAAGATTTCACCAATTTTAACAACCTAAATAAAAGGAAATAGCGTATAAATTTATCAGAAAGGAGGAAGTAAATGAAAAAGTATATGTTTTTAGTAATGCTTGTTTCCCTTTCCTTGCTCATCTCCTGCGCCCCAGGATCTCATTTCGGGGTAAAAGACCAGGCCATTGGGGTACCTCCTCAGTTCGGTGAGACAGAGGCCGCCGTCGCGCAGGCTGAAAGGTCTCCTGGAGCGAAGTACTGCCCAGAAAAGATCGCCAAGGCCAAGGAATTAGGGAAAAAAGGTGTCGAGACTTACTGGGCATGTAGAACGGAAGAGGCCATGAAGTTGTTGGCGGATGCTCGGAATCTGGCTAAAGAGGCCGAAGGTTGCCAACCACCACCTTCTCCAGCACCACCCAAACCTACACCACCACCTCCACCTCCACCACCACCGCCGCCTCCACCGCCGCCACCTCCTCCTCCGCCGCCGCCGCCACCACCACCACCCAAACCAGCACCACCACCGGCACCAAAACCAGCACCGGTGTTCGACACAATCTATTTCGATCCTAATAAGACAAACATCACTCCTACAGCTGCAAAAGCACTGGATCGAAATGGGTGGATCTTGAAGGACAATCCTAGTGCCAAAGTGGAGATCGGAGGCCATACGGACGGAATGGGGACGGACCCGGCAAACCAGGTGCTATCCGAAAAGAGGGCATTAAGTGCCAAGAAATATCTACAGGATAAGTACAACATTCCGGATAGTCGATTAGTGACCAAAGGCTATGGAAACACAAAACCTGTTGCGGACAATAAGACCCAAGAGGGCCGCTCCAAAAATAGGAGAGTGGAATTTAAAGTGATTCCATAAATGGACCTTTCTATAGGTAAAGGGACAATAGGCAGGTGGTAGGAAGAAATTCCTACCACCTCTTTTTGTCTAACGAGGAGGATCGGAATGAAATTCTTTATTGATACCGCCAACCCCGAGGAGATTCGAAAGGCTTATGAGATGGGAGTAATCGATGGCGTCACCACCAATCCCACCCTGATCTCAAAGGAGAACAGAGATTTTTTACCCCTGATCAGAGAGATTTGCGAAATCATTCAAGGACTCCCCATCAGCCTGGAGGTCTTAAGTCTAAAGTCTGAGGGAATGGTTGAAGAGGCCAGGAATCTTGCTGAAATAGGAAACAACGTTGTGGTCAAAATCCCGATGACAACAGAAGGTTTAAAGGCAATTAAAATATTGGTGGCAGAAGGAATTAAGACGAACACCACCCTTGTCTTCTCCCCGACTCAAGCACTTCTCGCCGCCAAGGCTGGGACCAGTTACGTCAGCCCTTTTATTGGAAGACTGGATGATATTTCACAGACGGGAATGGACCTGGTGGGACAGATTGTTACGATTTTCAAAAACTATGGATTTGGATCGAAGGTGATCGTCTCCAGCATTCGTCATCCCATTCATGTCGTCGAAGCGGCTCTCATCGGTGCGGATGTAGCAACGATTCCCTATAAAGTGATTGTGCAGTTGGTTCAACATCCATTGACCGATATCGGTATTGAAAAGTTTTTAGCAGACTGGAAGAAAGTTCCCATGAGATAGAAAAGGGGCCCCCTTTTCAAAGGGCCCCTTCTGATTCCCCTAGCTACCCTATTTACCCTGTTGTTGTATTAAATTCCGCGCTCAGATTCATCAAGCCTTTGGTAACTGTCGGGTTCCTTATGCAACAATAGGGTTTATTTGGAGGGTTTATTTGGGTTCCACCATGACCTGTTTGGGTTGAATCTCTTGTTTTAGTGGAAGGACAATCCGTAGTACCCCATCTTTATAAGAAGCCTTAATCCCCTCCTGATCGATCATCCTCGGGAGATTAAATGTTCGACGAAAGGTACCATAAGGTCTTTCAATCTGGATATAATTTTCTTCGGATGCGCTTTTGATAAATCTTCTTTCTCCCTGAATAGTCAGGGTATTCCCTTCTACTCTAATATCAATCTCGTCCTGAGTCACTTCGGGGAGGTCAACTTTTAAAACGACCTCATTTCCTTTTTCTAATATATCTACGGGAGGGGACCAGACTCCTCGAGGGGCTTCATCCTTCCACATACGGGAGAGGGTTTCGTCTATGAGCCGGGTCATCCGGTGTTGCATGGCCATCAGGTCTCGGAAGGGTTCCCATTTTTCCAGGGGCATTCCCATCACCTCCTATAAAACCTGATTAAAATATACTTCAATTGTTCAGGGATGTCAACCCCGTGGAGGATGCGAGGAGACCTCGCACAGACCCTATGTCTGGTGATAAAAAAATTCCACAATATTGAGAGCAGGCTTCGGCTACTCCACAGGGTCAAGTCCGGCAGGTATAGCAGACGTCAAAGAAGTCTTTCGGGAGTTTGGCCTGTTCCTTAAACTTTTCCAACTGAAACCAGGGAGCAAAATAATTTCCACAAACCTTACATTGTTTCATTTTTAATGTCCGCTTCCAACGGATGATCGTTCGTTCATCCCCCTCCTCCTTCATCTTGATCACATCCACGGGGCAGGCAACCACACAGGCTCCGCAGGCGATGCAGTTCATGGCCTCCCCTAAGAAGGGAGGGATCATCTCCCTTCGATCTCCCCGGAAAGCGAACTGGATGGCATTGGCTCCGACGACTTCTTCGCAGACTCTGCCACAGAGACCACAGAGGATACAATCCTTTTCCTCTTGCTTGAATCGGACTTGACTCACTCCCATCTCCTTCGCCATCTCTTGAATCAATTGATCACCTGGACACATGGCCAAGATGAGTTCAATGATCATCCGACGAGCTCGCATTACCTTCTCCGTCCGGGTAAACACCTCCATCCCCTCCATCACGGGATAGGTACAGGAGGTGGTCATTCTCGACCTTCCCTTCCTCGTCACCTCCACCAGACAGAGACGGCAGGCACCATAAGGTTTGACTGACTCGTGGTAACAAAGGTGTGGAATCTCAACGCCCGCATCCAATGCCACTTCTAAAACATTCCCACCTTCTCTCCCTTCAATGGATTGACCATCAATTGAAAAAGGAATCATTAATTTTTCCTCCAGATGAATACAGGTTAATAAGTTAATGAGTATTGAGCCGTCAACTTGCTATTTCACTTATTAACTTATTAACCCAACAACTCATTAACTTTCATTTATTTTTTATTGAACTTCGATCGCTTCAAATTTGCAGGCCTCAAAACACATTCCGCATCGAATGCATTTTTTTGAATCAATCTTAAAGGGCTTTCCTTTATCCTTTTTGGTCCTTTGTTTTCCAGTAATGGCCTCAGCCGGACAGACCTTAGCACACCTTCCACAGGAGGTACAAACCTCGGAAAGAATGCGATATTGGAGAAGAGCTTGACAGACTTTGGCCGGGCATCGTTTGTTGACGATGTGTTCTTCATATTCCTTGCGGAAATAATGGATGGTAGAAAGAACAGGATTAGGGGCGGTCCCTCCTAATTGACACAGAGAAGCTTCCGCCGTCACCCAACCCAACTCTTCCAAGAGATCAAGATCTTCAAGTTTCCCTCGGCCTTCGCTGATCTCATTTAATATTTCATACATCCTTTTGGTCCCCTCCCGGCAGGAAGTACATTTGCCGCAGGACTCATCCTTGAGGAAGCTCATAAAATATTTCGCAACATCCACCATGCAGGTGGATTCATCCATGACGATCATCCCTCCGGAGCCCATCATCGAGCCCGCTTCAGTTAATCGATCAAAATCAACGGGAAGATCGATCAAGGACTCGGGAATGCATCCCCCTGAAGGACCGCCTGTCTGGACCGCTTTGAATTTCTTTCCATCAGGAATTCCACCCCCTACATCGTAGACGATCTCTCTAAGAGTAATTCCCATGGGGACTTCGACGAGGCCGGTGTTATTCACCTTGCCCACAACGGAGAAGACTTTTGTCCCCTTGCTGCCCTCTGTACCGATCTTCGAATACCAATCCGCTCCTCTCCCAAGGATGACAGGAACGTTGTTCCAGGTTTCCACATTGTTGAGATTGCTGGGTTTATCCCACAAACCACTTTCAGTGGTATGGATATGTTTCGCCCTTGGCTCTCCGACCTTTCCTTCGATAGAGGCCATAAGGGCCGTCGACTCGCCACACACAAAAGCCCCACCTCCTCTGAAAAGGTCTACGTGGAAGGAAAAACCCGAGCCCAGAATATTCTCTCCCAGAAGTCCAGCCTCCTCTGCTTGACGGATGGCGATGCGCAACTTCTGGATAGCCAGTGGATATTCATCCCGCACATAGATAAACCCTTCATGGGCACCAATAGCATAAGCGCCGATGATCATCCCTTCGATGACACTATGCGGGTCACCTTCTAAAACACTTCGATCCATATAAGCCCCTGGGTCTCCTTCATCTGCATTGCAAAGAACGAATTTTTGATCGCCCTTTGATCTTCGGCAGGACTCCCACTTATTGCCAGTAAAAAATCCAGCGCCTCCTCTTCCCCGGAGCCCTGATCGTTTGATTTCTTCAATGATCTCCTCGGGTTTCATATTCAAAAGGGCCTTATAGAGACTAAAATATCCTCCCCTGGCAATATATTCGTCGATCAGATCGGGATTGATGAAACCACAGTTCCTTAGGGCAATCTTAAACTGTTTGCTGTAAAAAGGAACCTGGTGATAATGAGGCGTCCCATCCATTCCATCGGGAAGATGATGAAGGGAATAATCCTTGACCACTCCCTCTACGATCCAATCCTCCCTCTCCATCTTACAGAGGAGTAGATCTTCGACCACCTTATTATCCAACCATCTCTGAACTAACTCCATGGATCGTTCAGGAGTCACGCCTTGATAAAAGATTCTCGGTTTTCCAGGTTCAAGAATATCGACCACAGGCTCCTTTTGGCAAAAACCAATGCAACCTGTCTGCCCCAGAAGGATTGGAAGTTTACCCTTCTCCACACCATTTTGGAGGACCTCATAGACCTTTCCCGCCCCTGTGGAAAGACCGCAGGTGGCCATTCCTACCGAGACCTTGGTCGCCTTCGGATAGAGAGATTCCAATCCTTTCTCTTTTATCTTCTCCAGATCAGCCTTTGTTTCAATCTTCATCTTACCCTCAATCTACCCTATTGTTGAAAACCGGATATTTTCGAAGCCACCCAATTCTATTCAAACATCAAAAAAATCCTTCAAGTAAACCTATGATGATTCCAATAACAGGGTCTATTTGAACTCTTTTAAAAGTGCAGGAATCTTGTCCTGAGTCAATCGACCATAAACATGTCCATCGATGACGGCCACAGGACCCAGACTACAACAGCCGACACACCGAACCGATTCCAGTGTAAATC
>Ga0214473_10011278_pt1 | contig 10488 bp, 10 predicted proteins | sample RVTome_7_FD_203509 | JGI IMG/M metagenome (GOLD analysis project Ga0214473, IMG submission 203509) | Soil microbial communities from uranium-contaminated site in the Upper Colorado River Basin, Wyoming, United States - RVT98D197 | ecosystem: Environmental > Terrestrial > Soil > Contaminated >... | reverse complement strand
CGCACCGCCTGGCGCCGGAACTCCACCGTCGCCTGCGCCGCATCGAGGGCCGCGCGGCTCGCGAGGTCGGCCTGCACCGCCGCGAAGTCCGCCTCGGGGAGCGAGTCACCCGGCGCGAGGATGCCGGCATCCAACTCCACCGGCTGCTCGGGCGGGACGTTCACCAGCCGCCGCAGCTCGAGCATCCCCAGGTCGCGCTGGTTGCGCGCCCCGATCACCTGTGGCTCCTGGTTCGCCGACTCCACCTGCGCCCTGAGCAGGTCATAGTCGGCCGAGGAGCCGACCCGGTGGTTCAGCTCCACCCGCCTGAGCTGCTCGTCCGAGAGCGACTTGCTCCCCTCGGCGATGTCCAGCAGCCGCTGCGCGAAGAGCGCGTTGAGGTACGCCTGCTTCACCCGGAACACGACGTCATGCCGGGTCTCCTCCAGCTGGGCCGTGGCGGCCCGCTCGTACGCCCGGGCCCCGCGCAACCCCGCGCCGATCTTCCCGCTCTGGAACAGCGTCTGCGTCAGCGTCAGCGACGCAACGTAGGTGTTCGCGCGCCCGAACGGCGTGGCCGCGAACAGCTGGCCGATGCCGCGCGGCAGCGCGTTCGGATACTCGTCCTCGAGGTAGCGGATCCGGTCGCTCGGCGAGGCGGTCGTGTCCGGCTCGAAGGGCGGCAGCGGCGGACCGGTCTGCTGCCCGCCCGCGAAGACCGAGGCGAACGTCCGCGTGTACGTGAGGTTCGCGCGCAGCTCCGGGAGCGCGGCCGAGTAGGCTTGCGTCACCTGGCCGTGCGCCTGCTGGTGCGCCGCCTCGGCGAGCCGTACTTCCTCACCCGTCTCGAGGGCGCGCCGCACCGCCTCCTGCATCGTGAGATGGATCGGCTGCTGCGTGAGCGCGGGCCGCGCCTGGGCAACGAGGGCGGCGGGCAGCAGTGCGAGAGCGACGACGATGGATGTCGTGCGCATGGCTCATCCCTCCGCCACGCGCGGCGCGCGCAAACCGTCGAAGACGACCGACAACTGGTGCCTGACCGCATCGGGCAGGCTGCTGTCGCGCGCGGCCGGGTCGAGCCGTCCGTCCGCCGTACCGACCCACCAGAGCAGCGTGCCCAGGAAGACCGAAGCGCAGACGCCGAACGCCGAGTGCGGCTCCACGGCGGCGCGGAACTCGCCGCGCGCCACGCCGTCGCGGAAGATGTCCTCGAAGAGCTGGTCGAGCCGGTCGCAGGCACCCTCCGGTTCGGGGCAGCACATCTGCTGCATGCTCGAGCGCACCACCAGGCGCGTCAGCTCCCGGTTCTCGCCATAGGAGCCCGCTGCGGCCGCGAACAGGTTGATGATGCGCTCTGCGGCCGGCAGGTGCACAGCCGCCGCCTGGTCCTCGGCCAGCTCCAGCCACTCTCCGCTGAGGTACTCCAGGACTGCTTCCTTGCGCGGGAAGTAGTTGAAGAAGGTGCCCTTCGCCACGTCCGCCCGCTCGGCGATTTCGTCCACCGTCGCGGCGTCGAACCCTTTCTCGTTGAACAACTTGATGGCGGCCTCGAAGATCCTGCGCCTGGTCTCTTCCTTCTTCCGCTCGCGCCGCCCGAGCGCTGCTTCTGTCATACGACCTCGAATTCTGAACTCGTTCCAAGAGTATACTGCAGTCAATTCCGGCCGAAGTCTACTTATGCACTACGGTCGGGTCAAGGGATGGTTTCGCGCCGATGAGGAACGCCGCATTTTGGCAGCATGCTGGTCGCGATCACCGGCGGCACGGGATTCGTCGGCCGCCACATCATCGAGCGGCTGCTGCGACGCGAGCATGAGCTGCGCGTGTTGGCCCGCGAGCCGTCGAAGCACGGCTGGCTCAGGGACCGCGGCGGCGTGGAGCTCGTCCAGGGCGACCTGCACGATCAGGACGCGCTGCGTTCGCTGGTGCGCGGGGCCGGAGCGCTCGTGCACCTGGCCGGGGTGATCGTCGAGATCGGTCGGCACACGTTCGAACGGGTCCACGCGCACGGCACCCGCAACGCGGTGAACGCGGCGCGCGAGGCCGGCGTGACCCGGTTCGTACAGATGAGCGCACTCGGGGCGAGACCCGATCGTTCGGCCACGGCGTACCACCGGACGAAGGCGGCGGGCGAGGAGGCGGTGCGCGCAAGCGGACTTCCGCACGCGATCATGCGGCCCTCGATCATTGCCGCGCCGGGCAATGCGGCGCTGCGGATGATGGTGGACATGCTGCGCTTCTCGCCGGTGATCCCGGTGATCGGCAACGGTCGCTACCAGCTCCAGCCCGTCACGGCCGACGACGTTGCCGAGGCCTTCGCCCTGGCGGTCGAGCGGCCGGACATCTCGGGGACGTTCGACATCGCGGGACCCGAGGCGCTCACGTACCACCAGGTGCTCGACGCGCTCGAGCGCGCCCTCGGCGTGCAGCGGCGGCGGATCTCGGTCCCGGTGAGCGTCGTCCGCTTCGCCGCCTACGCGGGCATGGCGATCCCGAACCTCAATCCGATCACGCCCGACCAGCTCCAGATGCTGCTCGAGGGGAGTACGACGGTGAACAACGCGCTGCCAACCGTCTTCGGCGTTTCGCCCGCCCCGTTCGCCGCAGCCGCGCGGGAGATCTGCCGGCCGTACGCGGCGCGGCCGGTACCGGCGGGAACCTGATGCGCCTCCCGCGGGTTATCCGTTGACCATCATGACATCGAGCGCCTGCACCGCCCTCGCGGTGATGTGTCTGGTCGCGCCGCCGGTCGCGGGGCAGACCGTGGCGCCGGCGCCGCTGCGGCACGGCGAAGTGAGCTTCGCGATGGCGGCCACCACGGTGAACGACTTCGTCGGCCACGCGCCGCTGGCGCGGGTCGAGTTCTCCGGCACGGAGCTGGCGAGCGTCACCGGCGTGGTCGAGGTGCGTGTGGCGGAGATGCGCACCGGCATTGGGCTGCGCGACACCCACCTGCGCAAGGCCATGCGGGCCGACTCCTTTCCGACGATCCGCTTCGAGCTGACCGGCGTGGCGCCGGGCGACCCGCACGGCGATACGACCAGCGTCGCCTTCAGCGGGAACCTGACGATCCACGGCGTCACGAAGGCCGTGCGCGTGCCGGGTACCGTCGTTCTGCACGCGAGCGGCGCCGAGGTCACGGCCTCCTTCCCCGTGGACATGCGCGAGTACGGGATCGCGCCGCCGTCGCGGTTCTTCGGCGTGGTGCGCGTCCGGCCGGTCACGCAGATCACCGCGCACCTCGAGTTTGGCAATCAGGAGGACTGAGGACCGATCAGTCCTCCGTCCTGCGTCCTTAGCCCTCCGAAACGAAACGACCCGGGGGACGAGCCCCCGGGCCGAGTGATCGGGCAAAGCCGCCGTCAGACTCTGCGCGCGACCACATCCTCGTAGGTCAGCGTTTCGCCGCGCCGCACGGGCACCCCGTCCTCCTTCACATCGTTGGATGCCCAAAGGGGGAGGAAGGTTGCAATCGCCCTCAGAACCGTTTCAGCCGGCCGCTACGGGAGACGGTGAGGGTGTCCGCCGCGGCGCCGCGCGCGAAGACGATCCGCGCGTTCGACGCGCCGAAGCCGAGGCCGAACGGGCCGAAGGTGACGACCTTCTGCGTCAGCTGCATGCGCGCGGTGCCGAGCGGGTGGACCTGCACGGTGTCCCACGCCGTGCGCGTGCGCTGGAGCGCGATGGTGGCGGTTCGGAGCGCGGTGTCGAGCTCGACGCGCGCGAGCGTACCTCGCGCGACGGCGAGCTGGCGCGTCGTCTCGTGGACCGCCGCGTACCGGTCGGCCGCCTCGGCGACCGCGGCCTGGTCGAGCGCGCGGTCCAGCGGCGGGATCGCGATGGACACGCAGATGCCGACGATCGCCAGCACGGTGAGCAACTCGGGGAGGGTGACGCCACGATCCATGGGCCGAGCATAGCGGGCACGCGCCGGGGCGTCGGCGCGCGGTGTTGCGTCGCGGTGCGAAAACGAACGGGGGCACGCACCAACGCCCTCGCGGTCCCTCTGTCCTCTCAGGATGCCGGCACGCCAAGCGGCGCCAAACCACGCTACCGGCGGCTGTCAAGATCCGATGGCGGCCGGGGGGGCGATTCGGGATTTGCGACACTGTCGTGTCGCCGGTACGTTATCCCCCGCGCCATGAACGACCCGCTGATTGCGCTTCGCGAGTACGCGAAGCTGGCTCCCTGGAACATTCGCGATCTCGCCGCGCTCTCCGGCGGCATCCTCGACGCCTCGGGCGTGACGCCGATCAACGCGGCTGCCCAGAGCCGGCCCTCGGACCGCACGATCCGCTTCTACGTGACGCGCCACTTGATGAGCCCGCCCGACGGGCGCGGGACGGCGGCCACGTATGGCTATCGCCACCTCCTGCAGCTTCTCGCCATCAAGCTGCGGCAGATGGAGGGTGTCACGCTCACCGCGATCACCCGCGAGCTGGCCGAGGCGCCGGGCGACGTCCTCGAGAAACGCGTGGCGAGCGCGCTGGGCAGCATCCCCGCCCCCGACCAGCTCGAGTTCGACAGTCGGTCGGCCCCGCGCGGCCGTGTGGCGCGGGTCTTCGGGAACCGCGGCCCGCGCACCGAGTCAGCGCCGGAGCGGCGTGGCGCCGTCGAGCCCGCCGCGCTGGAGCCGGGGGCGTGGTACCGGGTGGGCATCGGCGACGGCGCCGAACTCGTGCTGCGCTACGACCATCCCGCCGCCCGCACGGCGCAGCTCCGGCAACGCGTGGCGGACGCGGTCGCGCGGGTCCTGCGCGAGTCCGCCGCCGAGCAGGGTGAGCGCTGACGGGCATTCGTCGCTGGCGGTTGCCGGCCCTCCTCAGCGCGATCGTCGTCCTCGCGCAGCTCTTCCACCGCGCCCCGCTGGTTGACGTCGTGACCGGCGCCGCTGCCGCCGGCGTGCAGCTCAGCCACCCGATCGGCCACGTCTACTTCGCCCCGTTCACGCTGCTGGCCGACTGGCTGAACGGCGGCAGCCGGCACGATATCATCGGCTTCATGGTCTGGGCGGTGCTGCTGTTCGCGCTCGCGCGGCTGTTCGGCCGCGGAGCCGGCGGCGCGCCGACCGCCTCCCCCGCGATCCGGGGCGCGCGGGAGGCGGCGGTGTGGGCGCTGTTCGTCCTGTCGATGAGCGGCTTCATCGCCTGGGCGGCGTTCCTCCCGCGGCCGATCCCGCGCCTCGTGGCCGACGATCCCGAGGCCCTGGTCTTCGACATCCACTCGCACACGACACTCTCGCACGACGGCCGTCCGGGGTTCGGCGCTGCCGCCAGCGCAGCATGGCACGCGCGCGCCGGCTTCGACGCCGCCTTCGTCACCGATCACAATCGCTTCGGTGCCGCGGGCCGGTGGCGGACCGGCGGCGTGGACCGGGCGCCGCGTCTCCTGGACGGCGAGGAGTTGTCGCTCTCCGGCCTGCACCTCGTCGTCCTCGGCAACCGGGCGGAGATCTCCAACCGGGGCTGGGACCAGTCGTGGGACTCGACGGCCGCGTTGATCGGCCGCCTCCATTCGACCTTCGACTCCTCGACCTTGGACTCTTCGACGCCGTTCCTCGTCGCCAGCCTGCCCGAGTACTGGCGCAAGCACTGGGGGCCCGAGCTCGGCGACCTCATGGCGTGGGGCGTGGAAGGCTTCGAGGTGTGGACGACGTCGCCGCGCGCGATGGAGTTCCCGCCGGCTGAGCGGCGCAAGCTGATCGCCCGGGCGCGGCTCTCGGGCCTGACGCTCTTCGGCGCCACGGACATGCACGGCTACGGGAACGCGGCCACGGTGTGGAACGTGGCGCGGCTGCCCGGCTGGCGGGCCCTCGGCGACTCGGCGCTCACCGCCGCGCTGATCGGGTTGTGGCGGCGCGAGCGGCTCACCGCCCACCGGGTGATCGCGCTGGAGCGGTGGCAGCCGTCCTCGCGCCTGGGCTCGGCAGCGGCCGTGCCGCGCAACGGGTGGCTAGTGCTGCGCACGGCGTCGCGGGGACACGGTGCGGCACTGCTGGGCTGGATCTGGTTGCCGACGCTGCTCGCGCGACTACGCCGCCCGGAAGGACGCCTCGATTAGCGAGCGCAGCCGCCGGCCGCGACCGTCAGCACGGCCGGGTCCCAGGCGCCGCGTACGTCCACGTAGGCCGAGCCATCGGCCAGCGCGACCAGCATGAGCGTCTCGGTCGGCTGAACCCCGCGGCGCGCTGTCACGCAGGCGCCGGAGCTGAGCCATGGAAACCGCAGCACGAGTCGCCGGCGCGTCAGCGCCCCGATGCGGATCGTCACGGCGCGGTCAGCCGGCCGGTAGCTGATGCTCAAGGAGTCGCCGGCAAGGGGCCATCCGTCGAGGCGCCAGGTCTGGGTGTCGGCGATGCCGTCAAGATGGGGCGCGATGGCGATGTGATCGAAGCGCTCGTCCACGCCGAACAACCCGCGAGCGAGCGCGTCGAGAACCGCCCCGGCCGCGTGAAGCGAGAGTCCCGAGCCCTCCGGCGACCAGGGCAGGCGCCCGTAGGTGGCCTGGATACCCTGCGCGGAGACGTCGGTGAGCCAGCGCCAGGCAATGGCGCCGGTGTCCACGGGGGGCGCGAGTCGCGCGGCCGCCGCATCCAGCTCGGCCGTCCCGAACGGCGGCGCCTCGTCGCTCCCGCCGGCGAGCCGGCGCAGCGTCGGTCCCTCGGCGGCGATCCAGGCGCTGTCGCGGGTCGCGCGGTAGCAGGCGAAGCCCCGCAACAGCTGACCCGCAGCCGCCTGATCGGGCGTGCCTGCCGTCGAGTCGCCCGTCCACAGGTAGCGGCCTCGCACGCCGAGCCGCTGCGCCAGCGCGGCGGGCGGACGTCCGGCCGCGTCGGCGTACCGTTTGAACAGTCGATACTCCGAACACGCGGCCGTTGCGGCACCGAGCTGGAGCGCGACCTGGGCGGTGTACCACGCGTCGGCGGCGCGCACCGTCGGATCGTCCGCCGCCGACGGCAGCGCGCTCTCTCCGGCAAGCCGGTCCCAGTCGAACATCGGCCGTGCGGCGTTGAGGACGTGTGCGAGCAGCACGCCCACGTCCGGCGCCGGCGTCACGACCCGCAGGCTCGGCGGCGCGACCGCCGGCACGGGCGGCTCCGCCGCGCCGATCTGCATCGCCTGCACCGCATCCTCCTCGCTTGCACCGAGGCCCAGAAGGATCTCCGCGCGGGCGGTTCCCGCGTCGTTGCGCGTCGGGTCGATGGCGAGCACCAGCTTGCCGACGGTCCGCCGCTCGCGGCCCACGGCTTCACCGAACTGATGCACCAGCACGATGGTGGTCGCGTCGGTCTGGATCCGGCCCCGGGCGCCGCCGCCGAGGCCGACCGCCACGATCGTGTTCGGAGCTGTGGAGTCGGCGAAGAACGCGATGTTGCGCCGGTCGTCCACGCGGATCCGGTCGCGGACGCCGTAGCCGGCGGCGCGCCAGTGCTGCTCGTAGAGATCGGCGGGCTCGATCGTGACCAGCAGCGCGCGACCCAGCGGCCACTGCGGGGCCGTGATCACGATGCGGCCCGCCGCGGCGCTGCGGCTCCCGAACGTCTCCACGACGAGCGGTGGACGTCCCGCGCGGTCGGCGACCAGCAGCGTGACCCGGCCGTCGCCCTCGAAGCGGACGGTGTCGGCGTACGGCCGCACCTCGGGTTCGCGCGCCCCCGGCTGGATTCCCTCGATGGTGACGGTGCCGGTGAACGTGACGGGGGGAATCGTGAGGTCGCTCAGCACCAGGCCGCCCGCCGCGCTGTCCACCACGACGACGTATCCGAGGTGCGGCGCCATCACCGCCGTCGGCCGGAAGGCCCGAGTGGCGACGACGGTGATGGCCTGGGCTTCAAGTCGCCAGGACGGCAGGACGCCAAGTGGGACCAGCATCGCCAGCGCGCGGCCGGCCGAACGGCACCACCCTGCCGTCTTGCCGTCTTGCCGTCTTGCTACCGTCATACTTTAAAGGTGCGCCCTTGCCCGCCCCCGTGCCACCCCGCACATTGGCTGCGACCCTCTTCCGGACCTTGCCGCCATGCAATTCGTCCTGCTAATCGTCGCCGTGGTCGTCGTCGTGTGGATGGTCGGCGCGTACAACGGCCTCATCGCCCTGAAGAACCAGACCGTCAACGCCTGGAAGCAGATCGACGTCCAGCTCAAGCGCCGGCACGACCTGATCCCGAACCTGGTCAACACCGTCAAGGGCTCGATGGAATTCGAGAAGGAGACGCTCGACGCGGTGGTCTCCGCCCGCTCGCGCGCGATGCAGGGCGGCGGCGGCGTGAAGGAAACGGCCGCCGCGGAGGGCGCGCTCTCCGGCGCCCTCGGCAAGCTGTTCGTGGTGATGGAGAACTACCCCGACCTCAAGTCGTCGCAGAACGTGCGCGACCTGCAGGAGGAGCTCTCCAGCACCGAGAACAAGATCGCCTTCGCGCGGCAGCTCTATAACGACGTGGCGACCAAGTACAACACCAAGCAGATGCAGTTCCCGACCAACCTCGTGGCGGGCATGGCGAAGGCGACGCCGGCCGAGCTGTGGGAGATCGAGGACGCGGCTGAGCGCGCGGTGCCGCAGGTGGACCTCTCGCTCGGGAAGAAGCCGCCGGCGGCGTGACCGAAGCGCTCAACCTCTTCGAGCAGCAGGCCAGGAACCGCCGCCAGACGGTAGCCTGGCTCGTGCTGTTCATTCTGTTCTTCGGGTGGATCGGCTTCGGCGGCGACGCCGTGCTCTACTTCGGCTCGCTGGACGAGGCGGGCGCCGCGCACTACACCGTGCCGTTCATCGGCCTCGGCGCGACGCTCGCCGCGGCGCTGATCGCGTGGACGAGCTACAGGGGTGGCGCGAAGCGCGTGCTCTGGTCGGCCGGAGCCCGCGAGCTGACCGCCCCGGTCACTCACGAGGAAAAGCAGCTGCTCAACGTGGTCGAGGAGATGGCGATCGCGGCCGGGCTCCCGCTGCCGAAGGTGTACGTGGTCGAGGACCCCGACCCGAACGCCTTCGCCACCGGCACCGGTCCCGAGACCGCGTGCATCGCGGTGACCTCGGGGCTGCTGACGACCCTCAACCGCGAGGAGCTGCAGGGCGTCATCGGTCACGAGATGTCGCACGTGCGCAACCTCGACGTGCGGCTGATGACGCTCATCGCGGCGCTCGCCGGCGCGATCGTCCTGCTCTCCGACGGGCTGGGCCGCTTCTTCCGCGGGGGCGGCGGGCGGATTATCGGCGGCCGCGGTGGCGGTCGCGGCAAGGGCGGCGCCGGCGCGATCGCCCTCGTGATCCTGGTGCTGTGGGTGATCACGCTGATCCTCGCGCCGATCATCGTGCGGCTGATGGCAATGGCCGTCTCGCGCAACCGCGAGTACCTGGCAGACGCGACGGGGGCGGAGCTGACGCGCAACCCGCTCGCTCTCGCCGGCGCGCTCCAGAAGATCGAATCCGCCGCGGCGCCGACCACGTCCATCAAGCGCGGCACCGCGCACCTCTGCGTCGCCGATCCGCTCGGCCGGAAGGTGAACCTGAGGGAGGGGTTCCTCGCGAACGTCTTCGGGACGCACCCGCCCATGGCCGTGCGGATCGCGCGGCTCAAGGGGATGGGATTCCAGCAAGCGAAGGCGGCGGGAGGGCTGCCGAGTGCTTGAGCGCTACTTTGCGCCCAGGACCTTCGCCGCCCGATTCACGTCTTTCGCCTTGACCCAGAGAATCGCCCCGTAGCGCCCGCCGGCAACGGCCACTGCGTCCATCGCAACGACGTTGATCTTCGCCTTCGCGAGCTTCTCGACCACGTTCGCGCAGGCGCCGATGCGGTCGGTGCCGTCGATCAGGAACCCGGTCTTCTTCGAACTCGCCTTCACTCCGAGCCCCCGCAGCGCGCGCAGGAACGCCGGTCCGCTCTCGGGCACGAAGTCGAGCTGGGCCTTCCCACCGGAGCCCGGGAAGCCCGAGAAGACCAGTAGGTTCACTTTCGCGGTTCTGAGCGCCCCGAGGATCGTCGCGCCGCGCCCCGGGCGGTTGGGGACCATCGCGTAGTAGTAGCTGACCTTGCGGATCTTGTCGGCCATCGCTGCCTCGCTGTGGGTTCCTCCTTTCCTAATGCGCCGCGCGCCCGGCGGCGTCAAGCGCGACTTGACCGGGCGCCGCTCCGGCGGCATATGCTTCGGGCCCATGCTGGTGTGTGCTCGGAGGCATTCTCCGTGGCGGCGGCCGTGAAGCTCCGCGACTGGCTGCTGTTCGCCTTCGCCGCGATCCTCGCGTCGGGGCTCGCCCTGTGGATGACCCGTCAGGCGACCGCCCTCGTGCGGGCTAGGTTCCGCCGCTGGGCCCGCCACGCCCTCCACGACTTCCAGGCCCGCGTCGCCAAGTACAAGTTCGTCTCCCGCCGCGCCATCCACGACGAGCTGATCCTCGATCCCGTGGTCGTGGACGCGATGCGCGCCCACATGAAGGAGCACAAGGTCGGCGAGCTCGAGGTCCGCGTCAGGGTCGAGCGCTACATCGACGAGATCCTGCCGTTCTTCAACGTCCTGTCCT
>Ga0214473_10011277_pt1 | contig 10489 bp, 8 predicted proteins | sample RVTome_7_FD_203509 | JGI IMG/M metagenome (GOLD analysis project Ga0214473, IMG submission 203509) | Soil microbial communities from uranium-contaminated site in the Upper Colorado River Basin, Wyoming, United States - RVT98D197 | ecosystem: Environmental > Terrestrial > Soil > Contaminated >... | reverse complement strand
GCTGCGTTTTACCTTCAAGCTACTAACCAGAATAGCAATAGCGTTCGACAGCACAAAATAAGCCGCCCGCGATGATACGTCCCTCCCCACCACCGATTCCCCGGCCCAACGGCGACTCATTGTCACGGGCACTTCTTTCAGGGAGAAACCAGCGTTAAGCAGCATAACAATAGACTCCGGCTCCGGGAAATCCGCCGGATAGCGCCGAGATAAAAACTCTATAGCGTCTCGGCTGTAAACTCGATAACCTGATGTTGAATCATAAATCTTAGTCCCGGTGACCAGTTTTATAAGTAGCGAGAAAATACGTATACCCACTAAGCGTAACCAAGAAGAACGATAGGTGGTATCAGTTACGAAGCGACTGCCTATAACCATATCAATTTTTTCATTGACGACCGTTTCCACCAGGCGGGGGATATAAGCCGGGTCGTGCTGACCATCGGCATCTACTTCTACAGCCACGTCATATCCTTTTTGATACGCCCACTTGAGACCCGTTTGTACTGCCCCGCCAATTCCCAAGTTAAAAGGAAGAGTTAATACGTCCCCCCCTGCTTGTTCTGCCACTCGTTGCGTCTCATCTTTCGAGCCGTCGTTAATCACGACAATGTCAACCCCGGGAGCCTCCTGGCGCACTTGCGCTATTACCTTTCCTACGGAACCGGCCTCGTTATACGCCGGCATAATGACGCAAACACGTTTATCGTCTGAACGAAGTACCATCTAGGTATAGTATGATACTCTTTAAAGCTATGCCAATGAAGATAGCCATCTTTAATTACAGCTCCTCGGGCCTTTTTCACTACGCTGCCTGCCTGGTCAACGCCTTAGCCAAGATATCTCCCGTCAAAATCTTATTTTTAACATCGCAATTCAATAATCTTGACCTCATCGATGATAACCCGCGTGTTAAAGTATTAGCCCAAAAAGCGCCCCATCACCTACCAGCCTTCTGGCGCTGGCTAGTCAACCCCGTAGAACAACTGCGTATTTATCAAGCTATAAATAAATTTCAGCCCGATATTATTCATATCACTGATTCTCATGCTATATACGTGCCCCACCAGTGGTGGTTGAAGCGCTACCGCATAGTTTTCACTCAACATGACCCCCTGGCCCACCCGGGTGACGTTCATCGTTTCTCCTCAAGAATAATCCACCGCACTCAACAGCGACTGGCCAACCGTATTGTCACTCACGGACAATTTATAAAAAACGTCCTGGTTGCCAAGCGCGGCATCTCTCCAGACAAGATTTTCACTATTCCCCACGGCGACTACTCCTTCTATCTCCGTTGGCAGCATAAGAACGTGGCGCGCATACCTAACTCCGTTCTTTTCTTCGGCCGCATCGTTGACTACAAAGGGCTTGATATACTTCTTCGCAGCATCATTCAACTCCAGAAAAAGTCGCAGCCCATTTTTCTCATCCTAGCCGGCAGCGGTGATCTCACCAAATATCAATCCTTGCTCCAGCAAATTAAGCATAAAATAGTCGACAACCGGGCCATTCCCGAGTCCGAAGTTATTAAATATTTTCAAATGAGCACGCTAGTCGCCCTCCCCTACCGAGAGGCCAGCCAATCTGGCATCATATCTATAGCTATGCCAGCCGGCCTGCCCATTATAGCAACTAGCGTAGGCTCCTTGCCTGAAATTTTGACCCACCGTGAAAACAGCTTGTTAGTCGAGCCTAATAATGTGCCGGCCTTATCGCAAGCCATCGGAGAGCTCTTAAACAACGATAACTTGCGGAAATCGCTTGCCCGCGGCGCTAAAAAAACCGTGGCTGACAAAATAGCCTGGCCTCTAACTGCCGGCCAGTATTACAAACTTTACCAATCAATGTTGTGATCAAAACCACTGTCGTCATTCCCGCTTACAACGAATCCGCTGTTATTCAGGCAGTGGTCCAGGATGTAATTAATCACGGTTTTTCCTCTATTATTGTTGTTGATGACGGATCCTCCGACGATACCGGCCGCCAAGCCCTTGCCTGCGGTGCGCTGCTCATCACTCACCGCTTCAACCGCGGCAAAGGTGCCGCTATAAAAACTGGCCTAGAAGCAGCTAAACTATTAAAAAGCGACATCATCGTCACTATGGACGCGGACGGACAACACCAAGCTAGCGACATAAATGCTCTTATCGAGCCAATTATCGCTGGCCGCTGTGACGTTGTTTTGGGCAGCCGGGTGTGGCGCCCATCAACTGTGCCCAAACGTAAAATTATGAAAAACATGATCGGTAACGCCGTCACTTGGTTGTTGCACCGTCAGTGGGTCACCGACAGCCAATCCGGTCTGCGTGCTTATTCCCGCCGCGCCGCCTGCCTCATCGACACCCAAGCCGACTTCTATGATTACGACAGTGAAGTTATCCGAGAGATACGCCATCATAATATCAACTTTATGGAAGTTCCTATCACGGTTCGCTATACTCCCTACTCCCAATCAAAACCTCATAAACAAAACTTAGCCAACGGCCTAAAAACAGCCTATCGCATGGTTTGGCACCTCATCTCCTAACCCATGTCTTTTTTTAGTCTCCTACCATACCAATTTATCATCGCGGCTTTAGCTCTGGTCATGATTGCCTTTGGTCTCCAGCGATATCTTAAAGGCGGTAAAGGGCAGACAGTTCTCAAACTCCTAGTGCGCTTAGTCGTTTGGGGCGGCATGCTGGCTATCACTATTTTTCCTCGCCTCACTTACTCCTTGGCCCGCGCGGCCGGCATCGAAGGCGACATCAACGCCGTCACCCTCACCGGCTTTCTGTTAATTTTTCTCATCATCTTCAAATTATTGTCCGTTATCGAGCGCATTGAATACCAGATTACCCTGCTAACGCGTCAGGACGCACTAAAAAACATCAATCAGTTTAAGCAAGACAAATGAGAAGCTTCGGTTTATGGGAACAGATTAACCTCATTACCCTGTTAGCTCTTTTAGGTATTCCCACACTTTTATTGATTGAGGTCATCCTTGTCAAAAGACCCTCCCCCTCCTTGGTCATTCTCAACGTTCTTATTATTTCTCTTTTAGCCTCATTTCTCGTCCGCCACCAACGCCCGCTCCCAAAAGTATCATCCCCAACCACTTCTTTCTTTCTGGTACTTGCGGTCCAACTCGCAGTCATTATCATTATTTTCTCCGCTTACCTGGCCCTGCCCGACGTTGATTCCTATCACTGGATAAAAATCTATCAACATAGTTTCCTCGCTGCTCCCCCCACTCAACTGCCCCAGCGGCCCCTCTTTCACAGCCTCATCTACAGCTTAGATCAAATTCCCAGCCTTAAGGCCAGTGCTGTATTCAAATATGTTATTCCTTTATTGTCTCTAGCCACCCTCATCCCCGCTTGGCTTGTCGCCAGGGGGTACCCCCATAAATACCAACGGGTTTTACTCTTACTCACGTTCGCTGTTAGCCCCTCGCTCATTCTGCACACTCAAATGGCCACACCCCAAGCCATTCTCTTGATACTCACCACTTTCTTTGTCTTTCTTCTTATTTACGCCTATTTAACCAAGAACAAATTTTGGCACTATTTGGCCGGCGCCATTATCGCCGTGACGGCCTTGTATCACGGGCTGGCCCTCCTTTTATTGGCCGCCTGGCTAACCGCCACCGCCTGGCACCATTCCAAACGCTATTACATCCTTTTATTATTGCTTCCAGTCGTCTTTATAGCCGCCCCCTATCTAAAAGCCTATCTCCCACAAGTGCTAAGCGAAGTCCGCCCCAACCTAACTTTTCCTGTAGCCTTCACCACTATTGACGGCGTGCCCAACGGCTGGCCGGGACTGGCGGGAATTTCCCAGTACTACGCTTTTTACCTGGGCTTAACTACCCCCCTTATTATTGCCGCCAGCGTCTACTATTACTTTAGGTACAAAGGTTTCCGCCTTCATATGCACAATCTTTTCACTTCTGCGTCCACCCTTACCCTGCTGCTAGTCTCTCTCGCCTTCTTTTTGGTTGCTGAAATCCTTCCTCGTTTCTTCAACATTGTTATTCTGGCTGATCGTGCCTGGATGTTTGTGAGCCTAGCTGCCGTCGTCCTATTTCTACCCTTGTTTCAACTTCATCTCACTAAAAATAAATTATTTTTTTTTCTGCTTATATTATTTTTCATCACAAACATTGCCGGCGCCCTGTATATTAATAATCTAAAAAAGCATCTATTACCTGATTACGCCGTCGAGGCTGCTGCCTGGATTAACACTAATCTTCCCGCCCCCAGCGCGATTATGTTGAACCGCAAACCTGAATATATTGATCTGTATACGGCCAGTTCTCTAATTTCTCTGCCCGCTGACTTTTATTGTTACGAGCCAGATGACATGATTAACTTTTCCCAACAACAATCAACCCCTTACCTCCTCTTTTTAATGCCTAGCATCTCCAGCCCCTACCGGCAACGTCCCTGGCAGGAACCACTAGACGTTCGCTGTAGTCAACCCACTCCCAACAACTATCCCCAGCAATTCCAACAAATATACAACGATGCCGGCCAGGCGATAATCTGGAAAATAATATGAAATTACTCGTCTTCTCCCCTTATTACCCTCCTCATGTGGGCGGCCTGCAGGGCCACGCCCAGCAGTTTAACCAGCACCTGGCTAAGACCGGTGCTAAGATAAACGTTTTTACCAGCCATTTACCTCCCTTCGCTCCCGCCCAAGAAGACAACGGCGCTATTAAAATAATCCGCTTCCCCGCCTGGGAAATCATCCCCAACTACCCCCTGCCTAAGTTCTGGCAATCAGATTTTTGGCTTATGTGGCGGCAGATTAGAGCACAAAAGTTTGACGTTGTCGTCTCGCGCACCCGCTTCTTTTTTACTTCCCTACTAGCCCTGGCTTACGCTAAAAGTAGCCACACTCCTTGGCTGCACATCGAGCACGGCTCCAATTTTATCAGCCTCTCTAACCCCTTAACTAATTTGCTTGCCCGACTTTATGATCACACGTTTGGCCGTCTTGTTCTTCACCTCGCCGACGTCGTCGTCGCCAATTCTTACGCCTCCGCCAACTTTGTTAAACACCTAAGCCGCCGTTCCGCCCCCGTCATCTACCGCGGCATCAATAAAGAGAAAATCATTAAGACCCCCGCCGCTCAAAACATAAAAAACACATATCATGACAAAGTTATCATCACTTTCGTCGGTCGGCTCATTGACGGCAAAGGCGTCGACGATCTGTTAAAAGCCATAAGAATAATTACTAGTTACCAGTCGCTAGTTACTAGTTACCCTTTTCACTGTCTTATAATCGGTGATGGGCCACAAAGTCAGCCTCTCGCTAAATTGGCTCGACAGCTCGGCATAAGTAAACACATTACTTTTCTCGGTCAACAAAACTTCAACCAAACCATGTCCATCCTCAAAGCCTCCGACATTTTTGTCAATCCTAGCCACACCGAGGGCTTGCCCACTTCAGTTATTGAGGCTGCCTTGTGTAAAACGACTATCATAGCCACCAATGTCGGCGGCACACCCGAGATCATAACCAACAATGTCAGCGCCTACCTTATTCCTCCTCAACAACCAGATGTTCTGGCCGACAAACTTGCATTTCTCCTCCTAAACCCAAACAAAGGAACTGACCTGTCAAACCACGCCTACCAAGAAGTACTAAACAAATTCTCCTGGACACAAAGCATAGCGGCTTATAATAAAGTTTTTAAACAGCTGCTTCAACCAGATAATTATGTGTGGCATAGCCGGTAAAATCAGCTTCAATGATATACCAGTTGAAGCACGTGATATTAAGCGTATGACGGATGCTTTGGCCCATCGCGGTCCCGACGACGAAGGCCTATACATTTCCCCCCGCCAAAACCTCGGCTTGGGCCACCGGCGACTATCTATTATTGACCTCTCCAGGCGCGGGCACCAACCCATGTCCTATTTAGACCGCTATTGGATTGTGTACAACGGAGAAATATACAACTTTTTAGACGAGCGCCGATCATTGGAAAAAGAAGGATATAAATTTTCCTCCCGCACCGACACGGAGGTAATTCTCGCCCTCTACGACAAATACGGCACCGACTGCCTAAAACACCTGCGTGGCATGTTTGCCTTTGCCATTTACGACCAACGCACCAACCAATTATTTTGCGCCCGCGATCGCCTCGGCAAAAAACCGTTTAAATACTTTTACGACGGCCGGGTATTTATTTTTGCCTCCGAGCTCAAGGCTATTTTAACCCAAGGCGAATATCACCGAGAACCTGATTACCTGGCCATACATCATTATCTCACCCTGCAATACACCCCGGCGCCCGCCACCGGCTTTTTAGGCATCAAGAAATTAGAACCGGCGCACTTTTTGCTGTTAGACATATCCAGCGGTCGGCTGACTAAGAAACGTTACTGGCGGCTTGATTACTCCCACAAGAAAATGCTATCCGCCCAGGAGTGGCAAAAAATAATTTTAGCCAAACTTGAAGAGTCAACCAAATTACGCCTGATCGCCGACGTTCCATTGGGAGCCTTCTTGTCCGGCGGCATTGATTCCAGCGCCATCGTTGCCCTCATGAGCCAGCTGTCGACTAAGAGAGTCAAAACATTTTCTATCGGCTTCGACGAAAAGGATTACAATGAACTGCCATTCGCCAGACAAATAGCCGACCGGTACCACACCGACCACACCGAATTCGTCGTTAAGCCCAACGCTATCGATCTGCTGCCTAAACTAGTCCGTCAATACGAGGAACCCTATGCCGACAGCAGTGCTTTGCCTACTTACTATGTCAGCCAACTAACCAGAAACCATGTCACCGTAGCCCTGAATGGCGACGGTGGCGACGAAAACTTCGCTGGCTACGGCCGTTACAGCGTGCAGCGTTTTGCGCTAGCTTACGAAAAGTTCCAACTCGCCAACCAACTATTAGCCATGCCAGCCAGCCGGGCAGCGGCGCGGCTTCTGCCTAACACATTTTTCAACCGGGCTCTCCGCTTCGCCAAGACGCTGCCCGACAATTATGCGCGTCGTTACGTCAACTACATATGCTACTTCACTAACGAACACAAAGCCCGGCTTTATACTGACAGTTTCAAACAACAAGTATGGCCGCAAGATACCTACGATATCGTCGCCAAACAGTTTGCAGCCGCCAAAACACCCGACCAGCTGGATCAAACCCTCTACACCGACATAAACACTTATCTGCCGGACGACCTACTGGTCAAAGTAGACATCGACAGTATGGCCGTATCTCTTGAGGCCCGCTCTCCATTTCTCGATCACGAACTTCTCGAATTAACCGCCAGCATGCCCAGCCACCTTAAATTGAGAGGTATAAACAACAAAAAATACATCCTTAAACAGGCCCTAAAAAACTACTTGCCTCCTAACATCTTGCGCCGACCAAAAATGGGCTTCGGCGTGCCGATTGCCACGTGGTTTCGCACATCTCTCAAAGACCTGGCCTATACCACACTGCTCTCCAGGCGATCGGCCAACCGCGGACTTTTCCGCCAGCCATTTATCAAATACCTGCTCGACACCCACTGCCAAACTAAAATAAACTATGCTAATCACATCTGGGCACTCCTCACTCTTGAGTTGTGGTTCCAGGAATATTTTGACTAAAACAGCATGAGACCAGAACACCTGACATACCTCGTCGACCCCAAAACCAAACAACCCCTAAAGCTCAAGATTACTAAACAATCAGGTCCGCATGTTATGGCCGGAGAGCTGTATAATCAACAAAACTCTTATCCTCTTATAGACGGCATTCCCCAACTACTAGAAGAGAAGCAGCCAGCCGCTCCCCCGTCATTCATCGAACATCAGAAAAAAACAGCCGACAGCTTCGCCTATGAATGGAACACTATTTATCAAGAAAACCCTTTTGAAAAACAAAACTTCCTGCACTTCCTTTCCCCCTTCGTAAAAGAATCCGATCTTAAAGACAAACTGCTGCTCGATATCGGCTGCGGATCGGGCCGCTTCACCAAACAAGCTGCCTTAAGCGGGGCCAAAGTTGTCATCGCCACCGACGTCGGAGACTGCGTTAGCGCCGCCTTTGATCTTACAAAAGATTTGCCTAATGTCTGCATAGTTCAAGCTGACGTCTACCACATGCCAGCCCAACACTTCGCCGACCTCGCTTTCTCTATTGGCGTTCTTCATCATCTACCTCAACCTCAAGCCGGTTTTTCCCTGCTCCCCGCCACCGTCAAGCCCGGCGGGCGGCTTCTAATCTGGGTGTACAACAGGCGTCACAACTTTCGCGCCGTCTACATCTTCGAGGGCCTCCGTAAAATTTCCCGCCACATCCCCAAGCCCTTGCTATTTACGCTTTGCTATCTGCCGGCTTTCGCCGTCCACGGCATCAATTTTTTCACTCATGCCTTAAACCGCCTGCATGCTAAAAGCCTGGCTAAAAAAATCCCTTTTTCCTATTACGCCAACTTCCCCTTCAGTATGAAATTAAACGATGCCTTTGATGTTTTAGCCACGCCTAAAAGTAACTACTACTACGTTGAGGAAATAAACACCTGGTTCAAAGAAGCTAAATTGCAAAGCATCCAAACCTATGAACATCCCGAAGCCGGCATCACCGCCGTCGGCCGCTGCCCATAAAAAACACATCGTTCATCTTATTTCTTCCCTCGGCAACGGCGGCTGCGAGAATATGTTGCTTACCCTGCTGCCCGCTCTTCACCAGTTCCGCCACACCATTGTCACCATTAAAACTCCCGGCTATTTGTCAGATGGATTCTCCGCCTATGGTATCCCCGTCATACCAGCCTGCCTCGGGCACTTCGCCGATGTTCGCGGTTATTTCCGCCTCTACCGCATCATACGTTCATTAAAACCCCAAATACTTACCACGTATTTGCCCCAGGCTGACCTTATCGGGCGTCTCCTGGGAAGACTGGCTGGAGTGCCTGCTATCGTCTGTTCCGTGCGGGCCAGACTAACCCAAAGCCCATTCTGGCCCCTGTTACTAGCTGATGGCCTCACCTCTTTTCTCGTTACACACTATCACTTCAATACTCCCGTCACCGCAAAACAATACGCCAAGTATTTTTTCCTGCCGCAACGCAAAATAACCATTATACCCAATTGCTTATCGCTAGCTGATTACTCTCCGCACCTCACAGACCGCCTCACTCGAGCAGAGCTGTCCCTCCGGCCCGACCAAATAGTCATCGGTTGTGTCGCCCAACTAAGAAAACAGAAGGGCCATCGCTTTCTCTTGACAGCTCTGGCGAAGCTCCTGCTAAAACACCAAGAATTAGTTCTCGTCTTAGTTGGCACCGGCCAGCAAAAACACCGTTTACAAAAACAAATTAAGAGGCTTAACATTCAGCATCACGTAATAATGCTAGGCAACAGGGGCGATATTCCTGACATCCTTCCCCTCTTCGACATATTCGTGCTGCCAACTCTTTACGAGGGTATGAGTCGAGCCCTGCTTGAAGCCATGGCTTCAAAACTTCCGATCATAACCACCGACCTTCCCGAAAATAGAGCTATCTTCACGCCTCACCACTCTGCCCTTTTGGTTAAACCTCGCGACCCAACTGCTCTAGCCGCCTCCCTGGAGCAACTAATTTTTAATCCCGCCCGGCGTTCCTCACTAGCTAAGGCGGCCTATAGGCAAGTTCAAAACTACGATACACCCAAAACAGTCCGGCGTTTCCTCAACATGTATCAACGCCTCTTATAACCTCTTAAAGACAAACTCATTGCAGCCAAGGCTTCTCGCTTCTTTCTTTTTTACACACTCAAATCCTCTCTTGGCGAAAAAATTCACTACTTGGCTCGGCCGAGCAAATTCATAAGGATACCCTCCCAGCCAATCCCTGACATCCGTACTAAAACTCATGCCGCGCGATCGGTAATAATTCCGCACGTAACTTACCGGATTCCGGCCGTGGGCCACTAAGCCCACCATAATATATAATTTATAGACTATTTCCATTATTCTCTTGCCCCACCCTGGCGCGCTATTATATAGCCTCTTACCCCTTCGCCAAAACTCTGACGTCCCCTCCAGCCGATATTTTTCATTGTTATTATATATAGAGAGATACAAACAACCGCCAGGCTTCAGAAGCGAAATAACATTATCAAAAGATCGCCACATATCACCAGTATGATGAAGCACTCCCCAAGAGTACACTACGTCAAACGTCCCCAGCGCAGACAAAAAGTTTCTATCTAACACCGAACCCCAGCTAATACTCCAGGCGCCCACCAAACCATATTTCTCTCTTAAGCGCTTGGCACACTCAACCGCATAAACATCCGCGTCGAAACTAACCACGCGCGATGCTCCCAACCGGCAAGCAGCCAAAGAAGACAATCCGCTGCCACAGCCGACATCAACCAACGACTTTCCTTTGAGATTAATCACGTCAGCTAAAAATTCAGCCAGAGATCCAGTCGCGTTATGTACTCTTGCCTCCGTTAGCCCAGCCAGAAACCACTGCCAGTTTCTGCCAAAACTAAACTGCTT
>Ga0214473_10011276_pt1 | contig 10491 bp, 17 predicted proteins | sample RVTome_7_FD_203509 | JGI IMG/M metagenome (GOLD analysis project Ga0214473, IMG submission 203509) | Soil microbial communities from uranium-contaminated site in the Upper Colorado River Basin, Wyoming, United States - RVT98D197 | ecosystem: Environmental > Terrestrial > Soil > Contaminated >... | reverse complement strand
CTGCGCGATTCTAGATTGTGAGGCAATCTATGGCCGCACAGTAAGAAGATGTGATAAATATGTTGATAGAGGATTTAATATACTTAATCTTAATGATAAGAAAAAGAGTATTCAACATTCTCTATTTAATGATAATGTACATATTGATATATTATCGCATGACATTAATTACATAACAGAGGAACATATATTTCGAATAACAAAAGAGTCGGATAAATTTAGACTGAGTAATCTTAAAATATGTTCAGATGATATAGAGAGATATTCTCTGTTTGATCCGCAATACCTATTATTTCAAGAATGTTTAAGGGTAAGACAAATAAATAGATCTAGAAATGATGTATATGAGAATTTTAATGTAAAACATAAATGTGAATTAAGCGATTGTTTATTATTTGATTTCATAGATTGTGGAATAGAACATTATCATCTATTTACTCAAATTAATGGAAAATTAAGACATTGTATTTTTATTGTAGTTTAATATATAATCGATCGATTATACACTGATGAACAAATAATTACTAAAATGTTAGTTCTTACGATGTATGTTGTTATCTTTATAACCTTTGACTAACATATCCATTGTTCTAAGATTATTATATTTAAAATTTATCTTTATATCTAACTTGAAAAAGTAATATGAATTTCATTGATGTCGCAGTTAACGAAGCAAAGAAAAGCAATATGAATAATAGATATGGAGCTATCATTATCCATAGAAATAAGGTTATATCCACAGGACATAATTATTATACTCACATCAATACCGCGTTTCTTCCGAAAACGCTAGCAACTTCGTCGGCCCCAAACAAGTCTTCCGTTTTATGTTGCTAATAAATATTCCATACATGCAGAGCAGAGTTGTATTAATAAAGTTAAAAACAGAGGAATACTTAAATACTGTACGATGATATTAGTATTGTTGGGATCTGATAATAAATTAAAAGCGTGTAAATCATGTAATATGTGTTGTCATATTATTAATAAATATAAATTAAGAAAAGTATTAGTGTATTATAATATTTAATTTACATAAATATATTAGATCTAATATATGCTTTGATAAGTGTTTATTTATATTATTAGTTTGATAATATCTTCAGTCAGTTCTTTAAATGTTAGATTGGGTTTACTATCATCTTTAGCATATGGCGAGTAGGCTGTAGTGATAAAGTTAAAAACATACTTAGATATAAATTAAAAAGAATGTTCTCGTATTATAATAACCAAAGCACAAAATAAAATTTTAATTATTATACATTTTTTCTTAAATAAAAATCAAACGCGAACAAATGGCTGAACTCACAATTGGAACTCCGCAAATGATAGATATCGCACAGTTGCACCATTGTTTGAAGAACACAAAGCTTCGTTTAAAAGAAGATTATGGATGGGATAACGAATTTGTCGATGGAGCTGTAAATGAATATTATAGATTTCTAATAATTTGTAAGATGTTCCCGCTCACAAAATTCGTTCCAGGGAAAGTGGTGGATAAAGTATGGCATGATCATATATTGCATACGAAAGAATATATAGAGTTTTGCAATAGATACTTTGGTGAGTATGTTCATCATACACCTTTGGATAGATCACTAGGTACAAAACATGATTTTCAACCAACTATTGATAAGTATACTAGTCTATTTGGTCATAATCCACCAGCTAAATTTTGGACCACAGATGTTAAACTTTTGGAACCTCAATTTAAACAACACATAGTAAGTTATAGTCATGAAAGCGGAGGAGGATGTTGTCGCTAAAATAACATGCATAAATAATATTATATACGATCGTATATAATATAGCAACTTAAAATATTTATTGCTCTGTTAATTGACAAATGTTGATACTTTATCTGTTTCAATTATCATATCAATCTACTTGGAACATTTCGGTATCCTTCGAACATGATTTGAGTGTTTCCGTGTTTTTCGAAGTTGAAAATAATTTAGGTGCTTCTATAGATAATTGCGATTCATCCCAATTATTGTATGGAGATTCGATGTAATAGTCAGATATATTATTACTAATTACACCAGATCTTGCATGTATAGCATTAAATGCTATTTTTAGCGCTAGATCACATTTTTGTTCATCACTTAGAACGTTTGGCAAATAAGTTCCGTCTATTACTTGCATTTTTAATTAAAAAATAATTAAATTCTAATATATTTATCGGATGAATAAAATGGATACTCCAGATGATTCAGATGCACTGTATGTTTCAGATATTATTAGTGAATTATCAACATCGCCATTAACTCAAGAAGAAGTAGATTGGTTACTATCATCTAATGGAAATATGGCCATTGTGAGCATTAAAGATATTTATAGAGATGGACATGAAGATCCCGAACAACATTCAGAAATTCATGAATATATTACAAGTAAGAATTATAGTCTTCATACACAAACTTATATTCATAATAATAGAATCAGAACTAACTCTAAAAGAAGATCAATATTAGGTACAGATGAATTCGACATACAAAAGGAATTATTTGGTGATTTGGTTGGAAGATTATATACATTGACTCGGAAACCATCAACTGTAGATTCTGTTTATATGATTAATGGTTATCCAGAGCCAGTAATCCATAATATTATTTTGCTTGACATTCACAGTATTTACTTAATTTTGATGAGAAGATTCGCCTCTGCCGGGGAAGGAGAATCTGCAACCCATAATGCTAAAATAGGAACCAAATTTCTTCTTGATTCAATAGTTAATGATCTGTGGGATAATGATATTCTAAGTTTACTAAGATATTTGATTGTTTCAGCACATATATTAGGCTTAATAACTGACATTGATACTGTTAATTTACTTCCACGTGGTAATATAACTGATGATTTATTAGACCAGTTAGAAGAAAATTGCAGATTCCTATGTGATTTGATATATAATCATATTAATGTATTATAAGTAACAATTGCACAATTATTATAATTAATCTTAATGTTATATTTTTAAATTGATAGATTAAATAAAACTACAAAAATATGGCAACCCATACACTAATAGCACGCAGACTTGGATATGATACTATAGATCGAGAAGATAATACGAATTATGAAAATGGTATAAGTCATAGATGTAATAAAATGATAAAGTACCCACAATTATTTTATGTGCTTTTATCATTTTATCAGGTTCATTTTTCATATATTCATTAGTTGGAGATTTAAGTAAGGAAATATGTATTATAAACTCATTTAATTATAGAGATTGCTGGAAAACGACGGAATGTAGACAACCCGATAAACATAGCCCATGTATTGTAAGAAATTATACTTATGCCAAAGATTATTATAATGCAACTCTATTCAACGTTAAGATTTCAGCATTGAAATATTGTGGAGAAATTAAATCATGCAATACAACTTGTACAGATGTGTATAATAATGGATCTGAGGTATATTGTTCATATTCAGATAACGATTATATGATATCTAATAAAAGATTCGGATTTCTAACAATATGTCTTTGTGCTCTAACAATAGTATTCATTATCTCTCTAACAATATTCATCTCTGTCGATATGTGTAAAAGCGTCTCTAGTAGTGAAGGAAATTGAATTATACGATAAAGTCATATTATCAGTAAAAAGAAATTAATATATATTCGATCGAATATTACATACCATAATCAAAATATAAATATTGATAATGAAATAAAAACATTCATGTAAGGACAACCACTATATAATAAAATGGATGAAAGCGATCAGAAAGTAAGTGAAGATAATATCTGTAATCAGAAGACAGATGAAGATAATAGAAATAAAAGAAGATTTTTAAATAATGCTCGTTCATACATTAACAAATTGAGTAATACTATAAATGGTTTATGTTTTGTATTCGATGATCGCGAAGTAGAATATAGATCCGAATTTTGTATGGCACCTGCAGCTAATAGCATTTCGGATTTTATAGAGTTAAAGATAGATAGTTTAATCGGAATCGTGATCGAAAATGTTTATTGCGCTCAAATTTTCGTGGAAATAGTCGAATCCAGCACATGTTCCGATACACAGCTTTATGATGGTAGAAGAGATAAAAGCTACAAAAGATATAGGTTTAATATAATATTTATGGGACATTGGGATAACGATAAATCTTTGGAAAGTGGGGAACACACTTACAATGAAGCCGCTAATATTGTGGCTAAATTACTAGAATCTGGATTGATGCCTAATCCTATTTAAATTTAATTATTCACATATTATAATATATATAAAAACAATCATGGCTAACGATCAAATAGTATTCACTATTAATAAAATTCGTTCACAACATCTTAAACATATACAAAGTGAAAACGTAGATAAAGAATGGTCTGCTGCGAAAAGTGTTGCTATGTTGCTCAAGCTACATTTAGATATGGAAAGATTTGAAGGTATAAAGAATAACAGATTTATAATTCGATGTAAAGGTATTTTCGGATGTAAATACGAAATAGAAATTAAAAATATGAATGAAACTTTAAATGAATGGATTTCTGAGTTTCATAAGATTGATGCACCATATACAGATTTATCCGATTATATTTTTGTATGTGAGATAATAAATGAAAGTAAGGAATTATCCTTATCCACAAAGTATAAAGAACTGTTTGAAAATACTAATGAAGTTAATCTATCACTAATGTTTAAGAGTACCAAAAAGTAAAATAATGTATATTTGATCAAATATATCTATAAGTATAAAATCTTACTGTCACTATCATATTTGACTTTTGTTAATGATATAATATAATCACGCAGTGCAATTCTAGACTCTTCAAATATTGGAATGATTACAGCTTTTAATGCGGGTTGATTAGATAAATCATATTCTCCTTTAATAATTCGTATTTCTCTATGAGAAATATCTACCATATCATCTTCTTCACCACTTTCTTCTTCATATTTAGTATCAAGGTATCTTGATATTCTCTCCGCGAGATAATTAATAATAACAATATCATTAAAATCCTCTAAATTAATATCATCTCCAATATCAGGAGCTACTACTTCATTGTACCATTTAATGAGATACTCTCTAGCATAATTAGAATTGTAATTTATACAACTGAGTCTTCGTTGTTTAATTCTATATTCAGTAAAGGGATCAATCATTATAATGCCCCCTTCCATATTAATTTGAAAAATATTAATAGTATAATGACTTGAATGATACAAATTATGTTCTACTGAGATAATATTGTCTCCTTCATAAGATCCAGAAGATACAGATAATAACCCCTTAATCATATTCTCTTCACCATCATCATTATCATCATTATAAAGCATTTCGAAATTAATACTTCCATCTTCATAACGCTTGATAGCTAACACATTTCTCAAATCTCCAGATCTTGTATTATTCAGTTCATCTATTAATTCTGGCATTGTTATGGGTAACTGGCATTCAGTATTATAATATTCTTCATCGCCATAACGTTTAATATCTTTAGTTGTAAGAAGCGAAGTAGGTCTTGTTTCAGTCTTTGATCTTAATATTTTACTCTGAAGTTCAGGCGGAAACGTTCCAAGTATTTCCAGTGGACTCCATATTATCGTTACCACTCCATCAGAATAATTGTTTATTAGATATTTCCTTAATTCGTCTCTCAAATGGTTAGGTAGGTCATCTAATTTTAAATGATATTCTACAAATTCATCCATTTACGGGTTAGATAAAATATTAAATAAGTATATATTTTATTATTAATATTTTATAATAAAAACGAGATGCAACTTCAAAAGGTAGAGGGAGAAACAGCTGAATCTAAAGCATTCCATAAGCTTATTGATTTCACTTATAATTGGCATAAAAGTGATTTGAAAAAGATAGCTAAATATATTAAAGATGTGTTTTCAGAATACGATTATGATAGCGCTAAAATAAATAAAAATAAGGTTATTAATTTATCAGTACAGTAGATAACTGAAAATTTCCTGGTGTCAATTGTGGAAACTTTAATAGATTATGGAGTATTTGGAACAGGAGAAAGTAGCGGTCAAACACAATAGCTCGTATTTTGCGAAAAATTCGAGGATAATCACGGTGAAGGCTGATATATGTATCTCAGAACATAAGAGTTTTCATTGGCTAAATGATATGTTAATTGATACTAACATTAGAGCTATACCATTCAGTGATAAATATGAAGTTATGATTATTAAAAAATAAATTTTAATATGTACATATTAAGATCAAACTACTTTGTCTAGAAGAGAATGCTCTCCAATTCCACCTTATAATGACGTAAGTGTTTGTGAAATCAAAAATTATCATATACACTAGTGTGAAGCCAAAATAAAGATGTCATATTATTCAATTCTTTCCATATTATAAAAACGTTTTATTGTTATGACATCATTCATGATTACAACACACATTTCTATTATATAACATAGAGCTAAATGAATCGTGTAATAATATTGCTCAATATTAATCATATAGGAAGTCGAAATTATTCTGAATTGCTTTGGTCACACGAGAAGCGCACTTCGGGAAGAGAATCAACATATTCATACATCTTCTTGCTTATAATCTCTTTATCATAATCTTTAGCCTTTTCGATTGCAAATACAATAGATGTTGTTCCCGCTGTATATAACTGATCGACAGTTTCATGTAATCCAAAATCATATAATGATGTTGCTGCAGGATCATTGTATTTCGTTGGTCTAGTGCGTCTGTTACAGCTATTTCTATCTATTATATCATAATCCATAATTTTCGTCGTGGATAATGAGAAATGTAGAATCACTATAGACATGAATTTAATGATCATATTGCCTATTGTGATGTTGCGCGATATATTCATGTCAAATTTGTATAAAACATTAATGCAATCGAATAATACAACATGACATAATATACTTCTCTCTGGTTTTATGGTATTACTTGTTGATTCACATCTTTCAATGTATTGAGCCAAACGTATTGTATCAAATACGTCCAAAAAATTAGTAATTTCTCGTATGCGCATGAAATGTCCTTTAAGTGATTGTCCTGACATTTTTACATAAAATAATAATTTTATATTATATTTATTTTGATAATAAAAAGAGCCATGGATTCATCTTGCGTAATCTCCATTCTTTCCACGCACAAATTTGATAGTGACAGAAATAAAGCTTTCGAGAGTATTGTTCACTCAGTAACATTATCGTCAAATGATGTGGTTAAACTGGGAAGATTGTACAAATTCGATAGTGACAGAAACGAGGGCATGCAAATTGCACTGGTCACAACTAAAAATATTCAATCTTGCGATTTGGTTAAACTTGCCATGTTGTACAAATTCGACAGCGACAGAAATGCAGGATTTAGAGTACTTTCGCCCAAATTAATGCCAATAGTATCAAGCGATCTTGTTACGATATTGCTAAAATATAAATATGACAGTGATAGAAATGATGCTATTACAATTTTATCCTCGCATATTTCCCTGACAGCCAGTGATTTCGCAACTATATTAAAGGGTTATAAATTTGACAGCGATAGGGCAGTTGCGTCCGGTAAGCTTGCATCGAAAATAGGAAATATTCCTGTTGCGAAAAGATGTGAAATTGATGATGAAGTAGATATTAAAAAGATAGATGTAATTACTTTGCTTTCAACATGCAAAAATTCATCTGACAAAGATAATTTGGCTATATTAGAGAAGAGTATTAATTCTATTGATTTGAATAATATAGAAAATATTTGCTTACCATTGTCCAAATATTTTAAAAACACAGAAACTTTCAGACAAGCTTGCGAAGTATTAGGGATTAATCCAAATCTCGTTGAGCAAGTTGTTGCGGCTGAGCAACAGAAAAGAGAACTTAAAATCAAGGAGAATTCAATTATTACAATAGGAAATTCTACTATTAGTAAATCTGTATTGCAAGAAAATTCACCTTTAGAAGTAAATGACGGAGATTTAAATGTTAAATTAACCAAGACTGGAGATCAGATCTGCATAAATGTAAGATGCAATTATAGTTCAATGTCCAGTACAGCAAATATCGATGATAAAATAACCATTAGACGTTCATATGGTAATGTTGGCATAACTCACACTGGAGAAGAGTTAATAATATCTGTCTAAAATATGTAAACTGATCAGTTTATAGTTAATATAATCATTTGATTTTTTGTTTTAATTAGCCTATAACAATGACTATGTTTTAGTGAATCCATATGTAAATTATCTTATAGTTGTTATGTTTACAACAAGATATTAATATAAAAACAGCAATTTTCTCCAAAAACAGTACACTTGTACAACTTCGAAAACTATATAATGAAGTTCTGGACAAAAGAGATTTTCATAGAAATCTGATTATTTGCAAGCATTAATAGAATTATCCAATATGCGATCTTAATATTATACAAACATTGTACAATGTTAGTAGTGTGTAAATAATATATCAATGTAGTTCCACGTAATATCTAATGTAGTTCTAATGTAGTAATAACGTTCACATCACCAAAATTATCTTTAATAGTATCAATATATGAAACTATATTCTCATAATCAATTTTTATATTTTCGCCACCTTTATAACTTGATTTTCTACAAATTAGAATTTTAACTTCATATTTATCAATAGAGATTATATCTTCCAACTTCTCAAACGCTTGATAATAATCTGAATAATCAATATCATTTTTCGAATTACTTTCTGAAGTACTGTCAATACTATCACCAATATCATTTTTCGAATTTCTTTCGGATGTACTGTTAATACTGTCACCAATAATAAGTATTTCAAAGAATATCCATGGTATATATTTATTAATATTCCCAATACCTTCTAAAATAATATCTCGTGGCTCAGAGTCATAAATTTCTGGTTCTAATTCTGGAAGTATCGAAATATTCTTAATTCCTTCGAAAGCTTTGAATGACCAATCTATAACTTCAACAAAGAAATCATCAAATGATAATTCTACACTATTATAGAATTTCTCCATATTGGGTAAACCCTTTATCCATTCTTTTAAACCGATCTTCTCTTCATTAGTTGGCTGTTCGCAACGTTCCTGACATTTCTTAAGGAATGCATCGGCGCTACATTCTCCAACTATTTTCAATACCACACTAAATCCCATTGTCTAATATTTTTATAAAGCTTAAATATTGAATAATATTTATAAAGTAAAATGGATAAATCAGTATTTAACATGCTTTCTTCAGATTTGTTAATATATCTATTTTCTACTTTATCACCAGTTTCAAATTTCCTCTTTGGTATGACATGTAAACATATGCATTCTTATATAAATTATAATCTTCGTAGTCATGATAAATTAAAAGAAATATTCGAAGATATAGCTGAACAAGATAATGTTGTATTATGTTCTTACATGTTAAGATTAGTTAAGGGAAAACAATATAAACAAAAACTTCAATTCAATTCCCTTGATTTATGCGCTTTGGCAGCCGAAAATGGAGGATTTGAAGTATTAAAGCATTTGTATATTCTGGGATATCGCATTGATAATTGTGGCAAACGAAGTAGCTAGCATTTCTGGAGAGAAATGCGGTAAATTTGCGGCGCTTAAGGGCCATCTAGAAATTCTAAAATGGGTGCTTCGTAAAGATGTTAAAAATTTGGACAATGAAGCTTACCTTTCTGTCCTAGCTGCTTCAGGAGGACATTTAGAAATAGTTGAGTGGTTTTATTTTTATAATAGTATGTTCGATTCAGATGTTCTTGATGCAGCATCAAGAACATGGACACATAAATATTCTTGAATGGGCAAGAGAAAAAAATCTTGGTATAAGTAAGGTATGCGGAATTTCCACTTTTGTAGGGAGAAGTCTGATAAATTCTGCTATACAAAGTTCACAAACATGTGTTCTTCAATGGATTGATGAGAAGGAATTAATCACTAGAGCTATATTACAAGATCATAAAATTCAATTAAGTATCGTGTTAGCAAAGAAAGCTGGAAACACAGAAATGATTGAATGGTTTATAAATAAAGCACATGAATTAGATTTACAACTAAATATATAAAGTATAATTCTTAATCAAGAGTTATATAACGAAAGTACTGTTTAGTCTTCCGAATCGTCGTGAACTAATTTTGAATCACTCCAATGTCCGAAGGGATGAGAACTACCATATCTTTCTGCTTCTTTCGGTGAGAGTGGATAACCTCCAATATATCCAGGTGGTGGACGCGGGCTATATTTATAACCAATAGGAGGATCTTCTTTATTCATTTCTGCGTCACACATCTATTTCTGATTTTTAATTAAATAGAAATATAATATAAAAAGAAATATAATGAAGTACTTCGTTATGTGTTATCTGTAAATATTTCCTATAATATACAAGCTTAATTTATTTTCCAGCTGATCATAATGAATAGTTGTACAATTTTTATTTGGAAATACATTAATTCCGTAACAAATCACAGTTGCTGTATTGTATATTTCACAATTATTTAATGTAGCTGCAAGAATTCCCTCTGGATCAAAATCTGCACAGT
>Ga0214473_10011275_pt1 | contig 10491 bp, 9 predicted proteins | sample RVTome_7_FD_203509 | JGI IMG/M metagenome (GOLD analysis project Ga0214473, IMG submission 203509) | Soil microbial communities from uranium-contaminated site in the Upper Colorado River Basin, Wyoming, United States - RVT98D197 | ecosystem: Environmental > Terrestrial > Soil > Contaminated >... | reverse complement strand
ATTAATGGACGATCCGAATATGAGAAGAAGATTGGGCGAATTCGGGAGAGAGAGAATAATGAATGAACTGAACTGGGACATCGTCGGCAAAAATCTGATTTTGGCATACGACCACCTCTTTAATAAAAAGGCAGGAGGGCAAAGAGTCCCCGAGAAGAAATACGTTTAGGAAGTTTAGGCATAGATAACCTGTGCCACCCCTCTCCCTTACCGGATGGAATTGAGGTCGTGCCCGATGGCAACGGCTGGATATCTACCGCTTGCCGCTGATGGCTCGCCTCTTTTTGCCTAGCGCCCGCATCTGAAGCTTGAGCGTCAGACGCGCAGACAATAACAGGGGGACTATGATGAAGGAACCCAGGCATTTCCTCGCGGTATTCGGGAAACCGGAACAGCCTGATAAAGATACCGTAGATTCCGGCAGGTTTTACCTTGGGCAAAGAGGGGCGGACACGCCGGGCGATCGTGGAGATTTGATGTTGCTGTATTGTTCAGCCACCGATGAAGAATATTCCATGAGCGCGCCAGGAATAGGCATAATTCTGACAAAAACAAAGGAGTTCATATTTTACAGGTACCTGCCGTTTTCATTACAAATAACAAAAGATCATATTGAAAAAACGTTTACGGGTGATGACTCAAGTAAATTGAAAAGCGTTAAATCCAACACCTATTGGCTATTCGACATATCCGATGAATCTTTCAGAAAAGCTACCAGTGGCGTTTCGATTATTTGGCCGTAACATGTCCTGGCGGCTAGCTATCGCTTGCAGATGACGGTTTGCCCGGACTACCGCCTGTGCGCTCCCGGCTTGGATTGAGCGTCAGGCCTATAAATCAACGTGTCGACGAGGGAGCAATGGGAAAAAAGGACGATGAAAAGTCTCCAAGATTGTTTCGGCCTCATCCCTGGCATGGGCTCGATATAGGCCCGTCACCGCCGGAGATACTGAATGTTTACGTGGAAATTACTCCATTTGACCTTATCAAGTACGAAGTCGATAAAGTGTCGGGGTATCTCAGGGTCGACCGCCCGCAAAGAGGCTCGTCCCAGCCGCCTGCCCTTTACGGCTTCGTTCCGCGAACATATTGCGGCGAACGCGTCAAGCGCATGTCGCCCGGCAGCACGGTAGGAGACGGCGACCCCCTCGATATCGTTGTCCTGTGCGAGAGACCCATAACAAGGAACGAGATCATCGTTCGTTCCCGGGTCGTCGGCGGATTGAAAATGGTAGACGGCAATGAGGCGGATGACAAGATAATAGCCGTTTTGGAAAATGATCTGGTGTGGGGGCATGCTCGGGATATCGGCGATCTGCCCAAGGTCCTCATTGAGCGTCTGCAGCATTATTTCCTGACATATAAACTCGTGCCGGGAGAATCGCCATCAGCAGACATAAAGCGCATCTATGGGTACAAGCATGCATTTAAAGTCGTGAATGCATCGATTGAAGACTATAAAATTTCATTCGGGAAATACATTGACGTTACGGCCTGACAGCCGCTTTCAGGCATCGCGGGAAGCGATCCTTCGATGAAAAAGAGATACGTTCACGGTTACACGGCAAGGGAAAGGGTAAGGCTTGTCGATCAGGCGACCACGCTGGCCGAAGTCCTTCACTACGACACCGTTTACCCGGCGGAAAGCAATGTGCTGGAAGCGGGTTGCGGAGTCGGAGCGCAAACGGTCATATTGGCGCGCAACAGCCCCGGCGCAATATTTACGTCCATCGACCGATCCGGGGAATCTCTTCGCGCCGCGGAAGAGCGCGTCTCCTCGCTGGGCTTCACGAACGTCGCTTTTCATCAGGCCGATATCTTCCACCTGCCTTTCGAGGATGAATACTTCGATCACGTGTTCCTGTGCTTCGTCCTGGAACACATTCCGAACCCGGTAGAAGCGCTGCTGTGTCTTCGAAGGGTCTTAAAAACCGGCGGAACGATCACCGTGATAGAAGGCGATCACGGTTCCTCGTACTTTCATCCCGACAGTCATCGTGCGAGAAAGGCGATCCAGTGTCTGGTCGACATCCAGGCCGGGATGGGAGGGAATGCGCTGATCGGAAGACAGCTCTACCCGTTGTTGAAAAAAGCGAAATATTCCGATGTGCGCGTTTCTCCCCGGATGATCTATGTCGATTCAAGCAAGCCTGAATTAGTCGAGGGTTTTACGAAAAATACATTCATCGCAATGGTCGAGGGGGTCAAGGACCAGGCGGTGCGATCCGGCTTGATGGAAGAGGCGGATTGGGACCAGGGGATCAAGGACCTGTACAAAACCACGGGGGAGGGCGGCACTTTCATCTATACGTTTTTCAAGGGGAAAGCCAAGAAGGATTGATATATGAAAAACGGCTACTCAAAAACGATAATTTATTCGGTGACGATAGCGGGCGTCATCCTGTTTTCCGCGGTCTGCTGGCATTCCGTCGAGGAAATCCATTATTTGAAATCTTTTTTCCCCCGGCAATTCAGCGTTCAGGACGCATATTACGCCGCTGGCGTCGAACTGATGAAAGTCTTGATAATCGGACTACCGATCGGCTTGATTATATTCGTATGCCTTTATTTGCTTAGGCATGGGAATATGGATAAAAAATAATCTTTAAATTATTGCATGCAAACGCAGTTGAAAGGAGGCGTCCATGCGTCCGATGTTCCTCTCCGAAGTCGAGCAGGCAAAACCGTGCGGTGCTTACGCCCCCATAATCGACGAGCTGCGCGCGGCGGGGCAGCCGGTTCCGCAAATCATGCACCTGTTCGCCTACAAGCCGGACCGGACCGATTTCCTGTCGCGGTTCACCCAGGGCGTGATGCGGGGGCCGTCTCCGCTGCCCGCGGGTCTGCGTGAGCTGATCGCCGCTTTTATCTCGCGGCGCAACGACTGCCTGTTCTGAATCGGCGCCCACGCCGCGGTCGCGGCGTCCTTGCTGGGCGATCGCCTCCTGGTCGACGCGGTGCTGCTGGATTATCGGACAGCGCCCATAAGCTATAGCGAAAAGGCGTTGTTCGCGTTCATCGATAAGGTCAACAGGGAGTCCAGCCGCCTTCGGAAGGAGGACATAGACGAGGTGAAAGCCGCGGGCTGGAGCGAAGAGGCGCTATACGACGCCATAACCGTGTGCGCACTCTTCAACTTCTACAATAAATGGATCGACGCCACCGGAGTGAGCGATATGACTTCCGCCGCCTACGCAGGATCCGGAGAACGGCTGGCGACCCTGGGGTATGTGCCGGGACCCGGCGGCGGATCGAACGATGACCCGGGATCGCGCCGCAAGTCACCTGCCACCGGGAAAAAGTAACCTGATGGAGAAGCTCTTCCGAAATAGGCATCATATGAAAATGGGCGACAATAAAACGGACCGGGTTCTCCACGAACGGGGTATTCGCCGGGGATGTATGCAATTGACGCCGGGGAGAATGCGGATCGAACCGTCGAAAAGAAAGGGCGGACGAGACATTATGCGTGCATGTGCCGCGCTGCTGGCTGCCGCGCTTGCCGGGTGCGCGGTCGGCCCCGATTTCCGCCGCCCCGAACCTCCCGCGGTTTCTTCCTACACCCCGGAGGCGCTGCCGGAGGAGACGGCGGCCGCGCCGGTTGCCGGCGGCGCCGTCCAGCGATTCGTTTCCGGAAAGGAGATTGCCCCACAGTGGTGGGAGCTGTTCCGCTCGGAATCCCTGGACCGGATGATCCGCCAGGCGCTGGCCGACAGCCCCACGCTCGCGGCCGCGGAGTCGAGGCTCCGCGAAGCGGAGGAGAACCGGCGGGCGCAATTCGGCGCCTTGTTTCCGAGCGTCGAGGGGGATGCCTCCGCGCGGAGGCAGAAGGTCTCGGGCGCAGCCTTCGGCCTGACCGGTAGCGCTCTCGGCCCCTTCACGCTCTACAACGCATCGGTAAACGTATCGTACATGCTCGACCTGTTCGGCGGCACGCGGCGCGAGCTGGAGGCCCTGGGTGCGCAGGTCGATTTCGAACGTTTCCAGCTCGAAGGCGCATGGCTCACCCTCACCGCCAACCTGGTCACCACGGCTGTGCAGGAGGGGGCGCTCCGCGCCCAGATCAAGGCGGTAAGGGAGATCGCGGCGGCGGAAGAGCAGCAGCTGGCCCTGGTCGAACGGCAGTTCCGGCTCGGGGCGGCTTCCCGCCCCGACGTCCTCGCCCAGCAGGCCCAGGTCGCCCAGACCCGCGCGACCCTGCCGTCGTTGGAAAAGCAGATTGCACAGACCCGGCACCGGCTGGCGCTGCTTGCCGGCAGGTTTCCCGGGGAGGCGGGGGCGATCCCCGAGTTCGACCTCGAGAGCTTGAGCCTGCCGCAGGAATTGCCGCTTAGCCTCCCTTCGTCGCTGGCGCGCCAGCGCCCCGACATAAGGGCCGCGGAAGAGCTTCTGCACGCGGCAAGCGCCCGGATCGGCGTGGCCACCGCGAACCTCTATCCTCAGCTCACGCTGACCGGCAGCCTCGGCTCCGAGGCCGGCAGGATCGGGGACCTGTTCGGAAGCGGGACTTCCGTTTGGGGCATCGGCGCCGGGGTGCTGCAGCCGATATTCCGCGGCGGGGAGCTGACCGCAAAGCGCCGTGCCGCCATCGCCGCATACGACCAGGCCGAGGCACAATACCGCCAGACCGTCCTGCAGGCCTTCCAGAACGTTGCCGATGTCCTTCGCGCCCTGGAGATGGACGCGCAGACGCTCAAAGCGCAGGCGGACGCCGAAGCCGCCGCCCGGGCGTCGCTGGACCTCGTCCGGCATCAGTTCCAGCTCGGCGCGGCGAGCTATCTTGCGCTGCTCAACGCCGAACGTCAACACCAGCAGGCGCGGATCGGCCTCATCCAGGCCCAGGCCGCGCGATTTTCCGACACCGCCGCGCTCTTCCAGGCGCTTGGCGGCGGGTGGTGGAGCCGACAATCATGAAGAAGCGCATATTGCTCGTCATCCTGGGACTGGCGGTCATCATCGGCCTGCTGTCAGCCATCAAGGCCCTGCAGATCAACGCGATGATCGACCAGGGCAAGAAAGCCGTTTTTCCGCCGGAGACGGTTACCACCGCCGCGGTCAAGGCCGAATCGTGGGAGGCGGCCCTGACGTCGGTCGGCACGCTGACAGCCGTACAGGGAGTCACCGTGGCCGCCGAGCTGACGGGGAAGGTCGCGGAAATCGCATTCGAGCCGGGCGCGAAGGTGGCGAAGGGGGACCTGCTGATCCGCCAGGACACGAGCACGGAAGAGGCGCAGCTTCCCGGCGCCGTCGCCCAGGCGGACCAGACGCGCACCAAACTCGCGCGCGACGCCGAGATGCTTAAGGAGCGGATCATTTCCCAGGCCGACTACGATGCCTCCGTCGCAGGCCACGAACAGGCTGCGGCCCTGGTCAACACCATCAAGGCCGCCATCGGCAAGAAGACGATCCGCGCCCCCTTCGGCGGTCGGCTCGGCATCCGGCAGGTGAACCTCGGCCAGATCCTGCGCGAAGGCGACCCGATCGTCACGCTCCAATCCCTCGACCCGATCTACGTCAATTTCACCCTCCCCCAGCAGCAGATTCCCCGGTTGCGAACCGGCATGCCGGTGAAGGTGACGTGCGACGCCATGCCCGGAACGACGATCAACGGGCGCGTAACGGTCGTAAACCCGCTGGTGGACGAGGAGACACGCAACGTCCAGGTCCAGGCGACGGTGTCGAACCCCGGGGAAAAACTGCGGCCGGGGATGTTCGTCAATGCGGCGGTCGGCCTGCCGGTCCGCCAGAGCCTGCTGGCCATTCCCGCCACGGCCGTTCTCTACGCCCCCTACGGCGACTCGGTCTTCGTCGTCGACGATGCGAAGGAGGGGAAAGGGGGCAAGGTCCTGCGCCAGCAGTTCGTGCGGCTCGGCGAAAAGCGCGGCGACTTCGTCGCCGTTACCCAGGGCTTGAAGGAGGGGGAGAACATCGTCAGCACCGGGGTCTTCAAGCTGCGCAACGGCCAGGCGGTGGTCGTCGACAACAAGCTCGCCCCGACTTTCCGGAAAGAGCCCGAACCGGAGAACAACTGACCGATGAAATTCACCGACCTGTTCATACGCCGGCCGGTTCTGGCCCTGGTGATCAACCTGCTCATCATCATCGGCGGCCTGCAGGCGATCCGGACCATCAACGTCCGCCAGTACCCGCGCAGCGAGAACGCAATGGTCACCGTCACCACCGTATACATCGGCGCGAGCGCGGACCTGGTGCGCGGCTTCATCACCTCCCCGCTGGAGCGCGCGATCGCAGCCGCCGACGGCATCGAGTACATGGAATCGCAGAGCGCCCTCGGCCTCTCCACCATCAACGTGCGGCTACGGCTCAACTACGATTCAACCAAGGCCCTCGCGGAGATCAGCTCCAAGGTGGACCAGGTGCGCCGCGACCTACCCCCGGAGGCGGAGGTGCCGGTCCTCAACATCGAGTCGGCCGACAGCCGGTTCGCCTCGGCCTACCTGAGCTTCAGTTCCGACATACTTCAGCAGAACGAGATCACCGACTACCTGGTGCGCATCGTCCAGCCGCGCCTCTCCGCCATCCAGGGAGTGCAGCGGGCCGACGTCCTGGGCGCCCGCACCTTCGCCATGCGCGTCTGGCTCAAGCCCGACCGCATGGCCGCGCTCGACATCAGTCCCGTGCAGGTGCGCCAGGCGCTGGCCGCCAACAACTTCCTCTCCGCCCTCGGGCGCAGCAAGGGGGCCTACATCCAGGTCAACCTCACGGCGAACACCGACCTGAGAACGGTTGACGAGTTCAAGCGCCTGGTGGTGCGCCAGCACGACGGAACCATAGTCAGGCTGAGCGATATCGCCGATGTGGCGCTTGGGGCCGAGGACTACGACGCAGAAGTCCGCTTCTCCGGCCAGACCGCGGTCTTCATGGGGATATGGCCGCTTCCAAACGCCAACTCCCTCGACGTCATCAAGCGGGTGACGGTGGAGATGGAATCCATCCGGCGGGACCTGCCGGTCGGCCTCGAAGGGCGCGTCGCCTACGACGCCACCAACTACATTTCCAACGCGATCAGTGAAGTGCTTAGAACCCTGGGCGACACGCTGCTGATCGTCGTCCTGGTCATTTTCCTGTTCCTCGGCTCCTTCCGTTCGGTCCTGGTGCCGGTAGTGGCGATACCGTTGTCGCTGGTCGGAGGCGTCTTCCTGATGCAGGCCTTCGGTTTCACCTTGAACCTGCTGACCCTTCTGGCCATCGTTCTCTCGGTCGGGCTGGTGGTCGACGACGCCATCGTGGTGGTCGAGAACGTGGAGCGGCACATGCGCGAAGGGAAAACGCCCCTGGAAGCGGCACTGTCCGGCGCCCGGGAGCTGGTCGGGCCGATCATCGCCATGACAATCACCCTGGCGGCGGTCTACCTTCCGATCGGCCTGCAGGGCGGCCTGACCGGCGCGCTCTTCCGCGAGTTCGCCTTTACGCTGGCCGGGGCGGTCGCCATATCCGGGATCGTTGCCCTGACCCTGTCGCCGGTCATGTCGGCCCGGCTGCTGAAGCCCGGCGCCGAGGAGCGCGGCCTGGCAGGCCGCATCACCCGCGACTTCGAGCGGCTGAAAAACGCATACGGCCGCCGCCTCGACGCAACCCTTTCGTCGCGTCCGGCGGTCTACGCCGTCTGGATCGCGGTGTCCCTCGTCACCATCCCGATGTTCATAATGTCCGCCAAGGAGCTGGCGCCGATGGAGGACCAGGGGGTCATCTTCGGCATCCTCGACTCATCCGCCAACTCCACCATCGACCAGAACAGCCTCTACGCAGCGGAGGTCAACCGGGTTTTCCACAACGTCCCGGAAACCAACTTCACCTTCCAGATCACCTTCCCGAACTCCGGGTTCGGCGGAATGGTCGTGAAACCTTGGAAGGAGCGGGAGCGCACCATATTCGAGATCCTGCCCGATGTCCACCAGGGGCTGCAGAAGATCCCCGGTATCCGGATCTTCCCGGTCACCCCGCCTGCCCTGCCCGGCGGCGGCGATTTCCCGGTCGAATTCATCCTGGCGTCGACCGCCGAATCCCCGCAGATCCTGGAGTTTGCGAACCGGTTGCAGCTTAAGGCGATGCAAAGCGGGATGTTCGCATTCCCGCCCGTGATCGACGTCAAGATAGACCAGCCGCAGTCCGAATTCGTCATCGACCGGGACAAGGTGGGCTCCCTGGGCTTGAGCCTGGAGCAGGTCGGCGCCGACCTGAGAAACCTTGTCGGCGGCGACTTCGTGAACCGGTTCGACATCGCCGGACGCAGCTACAAGGTCATTCCCCAGATCCAGCGGGCAAACCGTCTCAACCCCGACCAGCTTAAGGACGTCTACGTCACCGGCCCGAACGGCAGGCTGGTGCCTTTGAGCACCGTGGCCACGATACGCGAATCGGTCGTGCCCCGCTCGCTCAACCGTTTCCAGCAGCTGAACGCGGTCAAGATAAGCGGCGTGGCCGTACGGCCGCTGGACGAGGTGCTGCGCTACATGGAGGACGAAGCGGTAAAAATCCTGCCCAAGGGCTACGTCATCGATTACACGGGCGAGTCCCGCCAGCTGCGCACCGAGGGTCAAAGGTTCCTGCCCGCCTTCGGCCTGGCCGTCGTCCTCATATTCCTGGTGCTGGCGGCCCAGTTCAACAGCTTCCGCGATCCGTTCGTCATCCTGGCGGGATCGGTGCCTCTGGCCATGTTCGGGGCGCTTATTTTCACGTTCCTGAAGATGCCCGATCCCAACGTCCCGTTCTGGACAAGCGGTTGGACCACCACCCTCAACATCTACTCGCAGGTCGGCCTGGTGACCCTCGTCGGGCTGGTGTCGAAGAACGGCATCCTGGTCGTCGAATTCGCCAATCAACTGCAACTCAAGGGCATGTCCAAGCTGGACGCCGTGCGCCAGGCTGCCATGACCAGACTCCGCCCGATACTGATGGTCAGCGCAGCCACCATCGGCGGCCACTTCCCGCTGACCCTCGTCACAGGCGCCGGCGCTGCCGCGCGGAACTCCATAGGGCTGGTCCTGGTCGGCGGGATGTTCATCGGCACACTCTTCACCCTGTTCGTCATCCCCTCCATCTACATGCTCATCGCGCGCGACCACGCGAAGGACCGGGAGCCGGGTTCGGCCGCAGCCGATGTTGCCTGAAATTCCGCATGTATTAGAATAGAGTTGTAAGGATATTGGGATTCAGCCTCCGAACCAACTCGTCGAGGATTGCATGGAGGTGACCCCGATGCGCCTGCCCCTGCAGATAACTTTCCGGAACATGCCCCATTCAAGCGCCATCGAGCTTGCGATCAGCGAGCGCGCCGAGAAGCTGGACCGTTTCTCCGGCCTGATAATGGGCTGCCGGGTCGTCGTGGAATCCCGTCACCGTCATCACCGGCAGGGAAAGCTGCAACATGTGCGGATCGAGCTTACCGTTCCGGGCGAAGAGATAGTCGTGAGCCGTGAGCCCGCCCTGCACCATGCCAACGAAGACATCTACGTTGCGGTGCGCGACGCCTTCGACGCTGCGCGGAGGCAGCTCGAGGACTACGCGCGGCGGCATCGCCGCAGGGTAAAAGTCCACGAAGAGGCGCCGCGCGGGCGCATCGCCCGGCTGGATCGCGCGAAGGAATGCGGTTTCATCGAGACTCCCGATGGGCGGGAGATCTACTTCCACAGGAACAGCCTGGTAAACGCCGATTTCGACCGGCTTAAGACGGGAGACCTGGTCAGGTTCCACGAAGAGACGGGCGAGAAGGGGCCCCAGGCCAGCACGGTCCACCTGGAAGGAAAGCTGCAATCCGTCGGCTGAACGCAAATGGGGATCGCCGCGGCATCGCTGATCGCGGTATAGGGGGAATTCGGTTTGCGCCGGATTCCCCTTTTTTGTTACAAGAGCAGTATGGGTATTGCGGCCGCGGCGACCCCTCCGCTTCACATCCTCGTGGTCGACGACGAGGCGAACATCCGCAAGACGCTTTCCGTCTGCCTGGAGACCGAGGGGCACCATGTGGTATCCGTCGGGAATTTCCAGGATGCCGTCTCGGAAAGCTCCAGGCGTTCCTTCGATCTTGCCTTCGTGGACCTGCGGCTCGGCACCGCGAGCGGACTCGACCTGATCCCCGCGCTGTCGGCGTCGTCCCCGTGGCTTAAGATAATCGTCATTACCGCCTACGCCTCGATAGACACCGCGGTAGAGGCAATGAGGCGGGGAGCGACCGATTACATCCCGAAGCCGTTCACGCCGGCCCAGGTGACCCTCGCCGTCCGCAAGATGGCGGAAGTGCGGTCGATGGAGCAGAAGATCGCGGCCCTCCAGGAGGACCTGGGAAGAGCGGCACCCGAGGCGGATTTCGCAAGCAACAGCCCGCTCATGCAGAGGGCGCTGAACATGGCCCGGCAGGTCGCCCCGACGGAGGCGACCGTTCTTCTGCGGGGAGAGAGCGGAACGGGGAAAACCGTCCTGGCCCGCGCGATCCATGGCTGGAGCCCGCGGGTCGGCAAGCCGTTCGCCGTA
>Ga0214473_10011274_pt1 | contig 10492 bp, 10 predicted proteins | sample RVTome_7_FD_203509 | JGI IMG/M metagenome (GOLD analysis project Ga0214473, IMG submission 203509) | Soil microbial communities from uranium-contaminated site in the Upper Colorado River Basin, Wyoming, United States - RVT98D197 | ecosystem: Environmental > Terrestrial > Soil > Contaminated >... | reverse complement strand
CGGTGGCGACGATTCTGATCGCCCGCCTGCTGGGCAGTCGGGCGATCGGCGATGCCCGTCGTCAAGCCCATCAGGTATTGACTGACGCTCGCCATGAGGCGGAGACGTATCGCAAGCAACTGGAGCTGGATCTTCGCAACGAGTCGGCGCAGAAGCGTGAGGCGTTTGACCGCGAAGTGGCCGAGGCACGCAGCCAGGTGAAAGAGGCTGAACAGCGGCTGACCAAACGCGAGGACAATCTGGACCGCAAACTGGACGTGCTGACGACCAAGGAGCGGTACCTGGATGAGCAGGACGAGAAGCTGAAGCAGCGTGAGGCGGAAGCGGCTGAGCGGGAAACGAAGCTCTCGCGTCTGATCGACGAGCAGCGTGAGGCGAGCGAGCACGCCAGAGAACAGCAGAAACAGGAGTTGCTGCGGATCAGCAATCTGAATGCCGACGACGCGAAGAAGGAGGCCTTGCGCCTGGTGGAGCAGTCGGCCCAGCATGAGGCGGGTCAGATCATCCAGATCCAGATGGCTCGGGCGGAAGAAGAGGCGAAGGAGAACGCGCTGAAGATCACGCTCCAGGCGATCCAGCGGTACGCGTCGGAGCACACCGCGGATAACACGGTGACGGCGATCGCGATCCCCAGTGACGACATGAAGGGTCGCGTCATTGGTCGTGAGGGTCGCAACATTCGCAGCTTCGAGAAGGCGACGGGTGTGGACGTGATTGTGGACGACACGCCGGGCGTGGTGGTGGTGTCGTGCTTCGATCCGGTGCGGCGGGCGGTCGCGGCCGACTCGTTGCGCAAGCTGCTGGAAGACGGGCGCATCCATCCCTCGCGAATCGAAGAAGTGGTCGAGCAGATGGAAAAGCAGATCAAGCAGCAGATCATCCGGTTCGGGAAGGAAGCGGCGATCGAGGCGAACGTCCAGGGACTGCACCCGAAGGTCTCGGAGATGATGGGACGCCTGCACTACCGAACGAGCTATGGGCAGAACATGTTGCGTCACTCGATCGAGCTGGCCTATTTATGCCAGATCATCGCCGAAGAACTCGGCCTCGACGGCGCCCTGGCCCGTCGCTGTGGATATCTGCATGACATCGGCAAGGCCATGGACCACGAGGTTGAGGGGACTCACCCCGTCATCGGGATGGAGTTCTGCAAGCGCCATGGCGAACGCGAAGAGGTGCTCAACGCGATCGCCGGGCATCACAATGACATTCCGGCGATATCGCCATATACGCCGATCGTGATGGCGGCCGATGCGATCAGCGGCGCGCGCCCCGGTGCGCGACGCGAGACATTGGAGAAATACATCAAGCGCCTCGAACAGCTTGAGACCATCGCCACGAGCATGAAGGGTGTGCGGCAGGCGTTCGCGGTCCAGGCCGGCCGGGAGGTGCGGGTGATTGTCGATCCCGATGAGGTCGACGATGCGAACTGTCACTACGTGGCCCGCGACATCGCCAAGCGCGTCAGCGAAGAGATGACGTTCCCCGGCGAGATTCGGATCACGGTGCTGCGTGAGATGCGCACGGTCGAGTATGCGAGGTAAGTGAAGCGGCGGCGCGGGGCGTGTCGCGCCAGTCTGAGGATTGCAGCGATCGATGCAATGTCCTGAATGCCGGACGAAGATGACGCCGGGCTGCATCCCGACGGGGGAAGGGTTGCGCTGGTTCGAGCGCGATCCGCGCCGGGGACTCAGTCCATTCGCCGAGATTCTTGCCGGCACCTCGTCGCTGATGTGGCACAGGCGCCTCGAAGCCTGGCGATGCACCAGGTGCAGTCTTGTGCTGCTGCGATATGGTAAGTTCTACGAGGAAGAAGATGGGGATGAAGGGGCTGGGGCCCCCGAAGCGCTATAGCGTTTCTCACTTATTGGGAGTGCCGTGCCATGCTTGATGATTACCATCCCGCTGAGGATCGTTACGACCAGATGATCTACCGCCGGTGCGGCCGATCGGGGTTGAAGCTGCCGGCGATCAGCTTCGGCATGTGGCACAGCTTCAGCAGCGATGACGATTTCGACAACTGCCGGCAAATGTGCTTCGACGCCTTTGACCTCGGAATCACGCATTTCGACTTGGCGAACATGTATGGCCCACCGCCGGGGCACGCTGAGATGGTGACAGCGAAGATCCTCAAGCAGATGCCGCGGCACGAGCTGGTGATCTCAACCAAGGCGGGATATTTGATGTGGCCGGGGCCTTATGGCGAGTGGGGCTCACGAAAGTATCTGTTGGAGAGCTTGGATCAGTCGCTGCAGCGTCTGGAGCTGGATCACGTGGACATTTTCTATAGTCATCGGCCGGACCCGAATACGCCGCTGGAAGAGACCCTTGGGGCGCTCGACCAGGCGGTGCGGTCGGGTAAGGCGCTATACGCGGGGATCAGCAGCTACCCCGGATGGATGACCTGTGAGGCCATGCGCATCACGCAGCGCGATGGCCTGAGTCGGATTCTGATTCATCAGCCGGACTACAACATGTTCAGTCGATGGATCGAGGAGAATCTGCTGCCGCACGCCGAGCGATTCGGGATGGGTGTGATCGCCTTCTGTCCGCTGGCTCAGGGACTGCTGACAAGCAAATACTTCGGCGGAATTCCGGACGACTCGCGGGCCGCGTCGGCACACGGCTATCTGCGCCCGGAGCACGTGACGGCCCACAACGTCAAGCGGGCCAAGAAGCTCAATGAGCTTGCGTTGGCGCGGGGCCAGAGCCTGGCGCAGATGGCGCTGGCGTGGGTGCTTCGCGATGAGCGGGTGACCAGCGCGCTGATCGGCGCGAGTCGGCCGCAGCAGATCAAGGAGAACGTCGCGGCGCTAGAGCGTCTTGACTTTACGGCCGAGGAGCTTGAGCGAATTGACGGTATCTTGAAGGGATAAGAGTCCCGGGGAGTTTCGGCAGGCTAAGGCCTGCCCTGCAGAGATAGGCGAGCGGTTCATGAGCACAGCGGCCGACACCAATCACGCCATCGCTGAAGTGCAGCAGGTGCACAAGCTGTACCAGAAAAGCAAGCTCGCGCCCGTGGTGCGTGCATTGCGGGGAATTGATCTGGCGATCCGGCGAGGTCAGAGCATTGCCATCATGGGTCCGTCGGGCAGCGGCAAGAGCACGTTGATGAACGTGCTGGGGTGTCTGGATCGGCCGACGAGCGGTCGGTATCTGCTGTCGGGCGAGGACGTGCAGACACTCAACGATCGGCAGCTTAGCCGCATCCGTGGCAAGCACGTGGGCTTTGTGTTCCAGGCGTTCAATCTGATCACGCAACTGACGGTGTTGGACAACGTGCAGGTGCCGCTGTTCTATCAAGGCGTGCCGCCAGCCAAGCGGAAGGTGATCGCGCAGCAGGCGATCGAGCGCGTGGGATTGGCGGATCGTGCGGATCATCGTCCAACGGAGCTGTCCGGCGGGCAGATGCAGCGTGTGGCGATCGCCCGGGCGCTGGTGAACGATCCGGCGATGATCCTCGCCGATGAGCCGACGGGTAATCTCGATTCCGCGACAGGCCAGGCGATTCTCGAGGTGTTTGAGGCGCTGCACGAGCAGGGGATGACCATCGTCATGGTCACGCACGATGAGCACATTGCCGAGCGATGTCAGCGCGTCGTGCGCCTGATGGATGGACAGATCTGCGAAGATACGCTCAAGCAGACGTAAGGTTCTGCATCGCGCCCGTTTCATGCGGCGAGGATCAACGCCACCGCCAGCAAGACATTCGTAAGCAGGTTCCAGGCGACGTTCGCGCCCTGGGCGGGGATGGGCAGCCGTTCGCTCTCGGCGCGGGGGGCCCATCGCCAGGCGGGTAGCGTCAGCAGCGTCGGTGCGGCGGCGATCAGTGTGAGGCGCGGTAGCGCCCCGATGATCACGGCGACGATGATGGATACGGGCACGAGCGCCACGGCCAGCAAGTAGATCCGTGCGGCGGCGCGGCGGCCGAAAAGGATGATCAGGTGGCGCCGTCCCCCGGCGCGGTCGGCCTGCACGTCGGGAAACTCGTTGAGCAGCAGCAGATTGAATGTCATGAGGAAGCCGGGAATGGATGCGGCGATGGCGGCGGGTCCGATGTGGCCGTCCTGCACCAGGCTGGCGCCGAGGATCGGGAGCGTCCCAAGCCCGAGCCCGGCAACGATTTCGCCAATACCGATTCGGCCGAAGAAATCCGAGTAGGCGCCGACCGCCAGTGCACCGAGAATCAGAATGGGCACCAGCGGCCAACCGACCTGAAAGAGGAACCAGATCCCGATGCCGGCGCCGATCGCCGCGGCAATCGCGCCCCAGATGTACGCGCCGCGCACACTCATCGCACCGGCCGGCAACGTTCCGCTGCCGCCGCTAAAGGGCGTGCGGGTGGTGTGTAGATCAATACCCGTCCGCATGTCGCTGGCTTCGTTGAATACGTCGACGGCGATGTGCATGGCCACCAGACCGATGGTCGCGAGGATCGTGGCGAGCCATGAGAACTCGCCCTCGTATGCCGACGCGGCTGCGCCGGCCGCGATCAGGGTCAACGGCAGCAGCAAGAACGGCGCACGACTGACGCCGAGAATCGCTCGGAAAAGTGAGATGTTGCCGTCGGGGGCAGGCGAGGTGTGCGTGGCGTCAGGCATGGTGGTCTCGGTCATGATGTTTTCACTTATCTTGGGGTGGCTGGAAACGGGTTAGGCCGTGGCGGGCTCGGCCAGATCGACGACGATGCGGTTGCCGTGGATCTCCACGACGCGGACGGCCTGCCCGGCCTGGATCCACTGCCCCGCGCTGACGACGTCAATCTGGTGATCGCCGAAACTCGCTCGGCCGGTGGGGCGCAGCGGCGACAGTGTCGTGCCTCGGTCACCGACGGCGATCTCGCCTGAGCCGACGGCGTCATCGCCGCTGACGGCCGTGGTGGTGGCGCCGGCCCCCGCCGGTTGCGCCGCGGTCAGTACCAGCCGGTTCAATATGGGAATATTGCTGAAGTATTTCGTCAGAAAGTAGAAGCCCAGCAGGCTTGCGATCAGTCCGACCAGCGTCCACGCGGCCGACGCACGCAGCACGTCCATGGTCGCCCGAGCCGGCAGGGGCATCCACCCCTGGCCGGTGGTCGGCACGATCGACAGGATCAGCCCGGCAAGCATGAGCACCAATCCGCTCACCCCCAGAACGCCGAACCCGGGCGTGACAAATACCTCCACGAGCAGCAGCAGGAACCCAACAAAGAAGATGACCAGATGCCATATTTCGGCCAGCCCCACGAGAAACGGCGCGCCGATCAGTGCGATCAGTGCAATCATGGCGACGGCCCCGGCCGCACCCAGGCCGGGCGTCTGGAACTCGACGTAAGCGCCGAGCAATAGCGCGAGGATGAGAATGGCGCGGACGGCCGGCGACGTGAGCCAGCCGGCCAGATCCTCGGACCACGTCTGGCCCACGCGTGTGATCGATGCGGCGCCCAGAAAGGTCTTCAGATCAGTCACGGTGCGAATCTTGTCGGATTTGGCCAGACCCACCTCGACCGCCTCCGACTGCGGCAGCGTCAGCAGCGTGGCGCCGTCATGCACTTTTCGAATGAACGTCCACTGGCCGCGATCCGCTTCGGTCGCCTCGTCGAGCGATGGGGCGCCGGGATCGGGTGTGGTCGGCTTGCCCAGGCCAAAGAGTCCCGTCCGCTGCTGCGCCGCGGCCTGCAGCGACATGCCGTCGACCATGACGCGGTAGTCGATGGCGTTGACCATGCGGCGGTCGCCGGTTTGTTTGTGCTCGATCTCAAACACCTCGACGCCCAGAACGCACATGGCGTGAAAGAGGACGTAGTCGTAGTCGTTGGCGCGTGCGGAGTCTCGGAACTCCGCGAGAATGGGGGATAGCGCCTTGGCGCGTTCGGTCGGTTCGAGGTCCGTGCCTGGTACGATCGGCGCACAGTCGCCAGTGGCCGAGGCGGGGGCCATGACGATCGCGTCGCAGGCTGAGGCGATCATGATGCCGGCGGAATAGGCCTCGGTGTTGACCCAGGCGACGGTCGGCACCTGCAAGGACTTGAGGTACTTGCTGATCTTCAGCGCACTGGTGACGACGCCGCCGGGCGTGTCCAGTTCCAGGACGATCATCGACGCGCCTTCATCGATCGCACGGTCGACGCGGCGCTGGAGACTCTCGAGGGTGAAATCGTAAATCAGCCCTTCGATCCGGACGATGGCGACGTTCGCACCGCTGGGCACGCCCGGCCCGAGCGATGGAGCAGTGGCGGGCGACGCAGTGGCCTCGGCCGCAATGGGCTCAACCTCGGCGGGCTGCGTGGTCTGGCCAATCGTCAGCACGGCAACGGCGAGCAGGCACAGCAGCAGCGGACGGCGGCTTGGATGTGAGCGGCTGGGTTCCATAGCGGCCATTATAGGCAACGCAGTGCGCTACGGCTGATTGGCACGCAACAGAGAAGGCTGGTCCAATCGCATCTGGAACGCGAGGAATTGGGCGAGCTGATCACGGCCCAGTCGCAAACGCACATGACGGATCTGCAGATCGGCCTGCGTAGCGGCGGCCAGTGAGGCGAGCAGTTTTCGACTGATCGTAATATGCACAGTTTCATTGGCCAGCCCCTGTCCACGGTGTGCGCCGGCCGAGCCACGACGCTTGGCGTCATAGCTCATGACAGGGCATTGAACGGATTGGCCGTCGACTTCGACCGTGGCCATCGGCACGCCCCGGTAGATGTTCGCCGAGAACTGCGTCTGCACGATAAGTGTAATGTGCGAGACCGGCGTCGGACCGCCGCCGTCCGGATCGGTCATGACCAGATGCATCCAGTGGTCCGATCGGTCGCCTCGCTCGATGGGTAGCGCGATCGTGCGGCTTTCGACGGTGGAAGCGCCGGTGGCGGGATCAGTGGTGGTGGTGATGGCGGCCGCTTCATCGCCGGCCCGGTCCTCCGGCGGCGTAATGCCGGCGAGCATCATGAGCCGTCGGTTCTCGTCCTTCAGCTTTTCGATCTCGGCGGCGGCGCCGGCGGTCGTGCTGTCAACGATGACGGGTTGCGGCGGTGATACCTCAGTCGCTTGGACCTGCGCCGGCTGCGGTGCGGGCGCGGGCGTGGGCGCGGCTGCGGTCATTTCGGCCAACTGGGCTTCGAGCTTGTGGTTCTCGGCTTCAAGCTCGGCGATCTTCGCCTCAAGTTCGGCCACGCGCGTTTCCAGCCGGACGCGGGCCTGCAGCAGAGACTTCACGCCTTCAGGGTCGTCCGCGGACGTTAATGCCCCCTCGTCAGCGTGGGCGAAGGCGGCAAGGCCGATCAGGACCACAGCGACCGGTAGTACGTATCGCTGCTGCGTGATGGTAAGTGTCATGGCGGAACTCCGTAGTGTGAAACGCTCACATGCGTATCGCGGCAGCCATCCATATTACCCGCCCCCGCCGGCTTCTGCCGGGTAGGGGCGTCGGTCATGTCTGGACGGCCTGCTACCATGTTCGGCTGTGACTCATCCGATCCTTTATGACACGCACGTGCACACGCCGCTATGCAAGCACGCCGAGGGACTCCCGGAAGACTACGCGCGCGTGGCGAAGCAGCAAGGGCTGGCCGGCGTCATCGTCACGTGCCACAACCCGCTGCCGAATGGCATCGAACAAGGTGTGCGCATGGCGGCTGGGCAGTTCGATGAATACCTGGCGATGGTGGAAGCTGCCCGGCTGTCGTGTGAAGGTGAGGTGGACGTGCGATTAGGGATGGAGTGCGACTATCTGCCCGGCCTGGAAGAACACATCGAGAAGCAAGCCCGCAGCGCGCCGTTTGACTATCTGCTCGGTTCCGTCCACGCGCACCTCGGCAGCTATGTCGGTCGGTTCGCGGGCGGCAGCCTGGCCGGATTCCAGCGGACCTACTTCGAACACCTGGCAAGGGCGGCCGAACTGCGACTCTTCGACTGCCTCGCGCATCCCGACACGATCGTCGTGAAAAATCCACAGTTCAACGCCTGTCCGGCTGACCAAGCCGTCGAAGCGTTCGCCGTGGTGGCGCAGCGAATCGCGATCAGCGGTGTGGCGATCGAAATCAATACCTCGCACGGCATGGGTCCGGTGCTGCGAGGCATATTGAAGCTGGCGCGGCAGCACGGGATCGCCGTGGTCATCGGCTCGGACGCGCATGAACCGCGACGCGTGGGTGATCGGTTCACGCAAGCTCTGGATGTCGCCGAAGAGGCCGGGTACACCGCCGTAGGCTTCTTCCTCCAGCGAAAGCGGCATGACGTGCCGATTCACCACGCCCTCGCGTCCATCGCCGGCAGTGCCCTTCCGCTCTAGGTTGCACAGGACTGGCCCGCGTTGTATCACAGGCCCCCTACCGACCGACTCCGACAGCATGAAATGGAGCACGACCATGGCCGCTCAAGCACCGATTCGCGTCACGGTCTGGAATGAAGGCGTTCACGAAAAGAAGCACAAGGCCGTGCAGGATGTCTATCCCGCGGCCACCACGCCGTGGATGCCGGCCGGCGAGCCCAGCCGCTCCGCCAGGCCGGCCAGATCCCCACCCCCACCAGCCAAGACCCCGAGCAAGGTCTGACCGAGAAAGTGCTTGCCGACACCGACGTGCTGACCTGGTGGGGCCACATGGCCCATGGGCAGGTCAAAGACGAGATCGTCGAGCGCGTGCACAAGTGCGTGCTCAACGGCATGGGCCTGATCGTCATGCACTCGGGTCACTATTCGAAGATCTTCAAGAAGCTGATGGGCACCGGATGCGGCTTGAAGTGGCGTGAAGCGGCCGAGAAGGAACGGCTATGGTGCGTCAACCCCGGCCATCCGATCGCCGACGGCCTGGGCGAATACTTTGAACTGCCGCACACCGAGATGTACGGCGAGCTATTCGACATCCCTCAGCCGGACGAGTTGGTCTTCATCAGTTGGTTTGAAGGCGGTGAAGTCTTCCGTAGCGGCTGCTGCTGGACGCGAGGCAAGGGCAAGGTCTTCTACTTCCGGCCCGGTCACGAGACGTTCCCGATCTACTACGACCCGAACATCCGCAAGGTGCTGGCCAATGGCGTAAAGTACGTCGCACGCCGCGCCGGCAGCCCCTATTCACTGAACGCGCCGAATATCAAGGACCCGCTGAGTCCGATCGCGGCTGAGCACGAGGTGGACGAGAGCCTACACAAGCATTAGAAGGTTGGGTCTACGCACCTTGCGAACCGGCGCTGTGGTCGAACGGGCCCTCCACCCTGAGTGTGAGCTTCTTGGCCAAAGCCTGCCTTTGCTCGATGAACTTGTTGGACTTCTCCTTCCGTCGGCGGTAGTTCATGTTCGGCAGCAGCGCATGACCTGGGCTCGCCATCAGCGGGTCCGGTGTGACTTCAATTCCTTCGGCACGTAGGTCCCCCACACGTAAGACAGCGATATAGTAGGACTTGCCGGGCCTTACACGCGATGCTTTCTCCATGGTCACGTACTTGGCCCGCGATACAGACAGGCCGGCGGTGTCCTTCTGGGTCGGGCTAAACGCGTGGGGTGAGAGCGACTTGGACTGTGGATCGTACCAATTCATCCACGCTGGGACTGCTCGGTACAGGATTTCTCGTCAGCGACTGGCTCTGTACCGTTCCGCACGGAAGCTTCCTCCCGGTGTTTCTGGTCTGGTGGGCGACAGGCAATCTTCGCAAAGCAGGCCTTACGCAGGCCTCAAGATGACTTCACGATATCTGACGGCACCATCAATACAGTGGAGCAACTCGACCGTCCCGTCTTCTTCGATTTCAATGGTCTCGAACACATTTCCGGCTTCGCGTTCAAAGACAACACCGCCGTCACCGTCCGGTACAACGCGCGTCGGAGCGGTCATACTTTTGTCACGAAAGAAGTAGGCAAGATCGATGGCCGTTTGGATCGCCACTGCCGATGGCGGAATGATCTGATCGTCTTCGAGTTGGCCTGGATCCTTTCCCCACTCTACGAGTTGATGATCCACAATTCTCTGCCATTGATCTCGGGGCCTCTCGAGGTTGACCTCAGGGCTCGCGAGCGTATCCTCATCGGCGGCTGTGGTGCTCGAAGAGACTCTGACGCGTTCTGAGCTTATCGTGTACGGGACGTCGAGTGTGGTCACAGCTCACCCTTTCCAGTAGTCGCGTGCGGCCTCACTGGTCAGTTCAACGAACGTTTGGACAATCGACTCGTGTCCACAATCCAGCCCTTCGCCCAAAGAGCACCCACCATCCCCATCGGATATCGGCCCTCTGGCCGTGAGTTGAAGGATAATCACCTGCATCTTGTCGTCGGGTGCTTTACGTCCATGGTGAGCCTGCACATGCAGTCGCCCTCGCTGAGGTTCGATCTCATAGTGCCATTGCCCCTCAAACCCCTCCAGCCGAGCGGTTCTTATGTGACCGGACATTTGCACCAGTGACGGAAATAGTCCTACCCAGTCTGCATGAGTGTGCCAGACCGTGCCCTTGGGTATCTCGTTGACATATGTAACCTCCCACTGGTTAGGCTGCAGGTCGCCTAGGGCCTCATCACGTATGAACTCCTGGAA
>Ga0214473_10011272_pt1 | contig 10493 bp, 12 predicted proteins | sample RVTome_7_FD_203509 | JGI IMG/M metagenome (GOLD analysis project Ga0214473, IMG submission 203509) | Soil microbial communities from uranium-contaminated site in the Upper Colorado River Basin, Wyoming, United States - RVT98D197 | ecosystem: Environmental > Terrestrial > Soil > Contaminated >... | reverse complement strand
GGCCGAATTCTACTCTTCCCCTACCTTCTTGACCATTTTGTGTATCTCATTAAGCCCTACCGAGCCGATTTTCTTGTGAGCTATTATTTGCTTGGCAATACCAACGATCTTAAAGACATCATCCAATGTTAATTCGCTGAAAGCGATTTGGTCCCACTCGCCCCTCGCGATAAATGCCCAAACGTCACCAAGCGCCCACTCCAGCAGCTCAATCTCTCCAGCAGCGAGTTCTCCCCAATCATCTCCCAGTTTATAGCGCATCTTCTCAACTGCCAGTTCAACAGCTTTCCCCTTTTTTAATTGGAAAGAGCGCATACCAATTTCTTCATCAGATATATCAGGCTGCATTTTTCTCCTCCTCAAGGTTTGATCGTTAAAAATTCTACCACGATAAGCCAGAGAAAGACAGACAAAAGAATGTCCCACCTTGGGAAAGTAGGGCACCCCTGTTTATCCCTCAACTTCTGATTTGATCTACCATGACCAAAACTAGGCGGAAGCCTAGTTTGAAAATCTCCTGCATCACATAGAATCTTATAGAAGGCTTATATAGCCGCAGATAATTTGTCAATCTTCCAACCAGCACAGAACTTTCCCAACAAGCAGCCAACGTTGATTTTTTGTCGTCGCTAGACGGAGGGGGGTGTTATTGATGCATCACACCGGTCACGCCAGTGCAGAGATGACCACGCACTTAAATGAGCACATTGATTGGCCTGCAACTGGTTCAAAGATCACGCAAACCTGCAATAATATGTCGGATGTGCCGGAATCTGAGCGGAAAATGGTTACGGCCAAGCTCAATCCGGGAAAGACGTACAGGTCTGCCGAGGACGCGATGAAGGATATTGAGAAATAATGAGTAAAAGCAGTTCTTAGCTATTGGTTAGTTGGCTGTTAGTAAGACAATGGCATGTCCTTTTTTGGTTTTGCTAACAGCTAACAGCCAAAAGCTGCCCTATCTACTTAATCATCTTCCTCTTCATGAGATAAACCGGGACAAGGAAAAACAGGGTCGTAAGGCCTGTGATGTAGATAACGTCTGCGACTACCGTGCCGTTAAGCCGGCCCAGAGCTAAACTTCTCGACACCCTGACCACATGAAAAAGGGGCGTATATGACGCAAGCGCCTGCGCCCAGCCGGGAAGATTCTTCACGGGAAAGAAAATCCCCGAGAAGAGAAATGAAGGGGTTACGAAGATCGTAAAATAATAGTTAAAAAGGGAAATATTTGAAACAAGTCCCGTAAAAGTCATTCCGACCACGCCAAACATCAATCCCGAAATAAACAACAGAGGCAAAAGCAAAAGCGCCAGAGGTGATTTCACCAATCCAAATGCCCAAATAACCGCGAGAAAAGCAGTTGCATTGATAAGACTTCTGGTTGCTCCCCAGAAAATCTCTCCCAGAACTATCTCCTCAATATTTACGGGTGTGGCAAGGATTGCGTCATATGTTTTTTGATATTTCATTCTGACGAAACTATTAAATGTGCACTCGTAAGAAGCCCCAAACAGGGTTGTGGATGCTACCAGTCCGGGAGAAATAAATTGAAGGTAGGGAATTCCCTCGACCTGCCGGACCAGCAGGCCAAGACCGATTCCCAGACTTAACAGGTAGATGAGAGGCTCAAGCAGGGTCGGAGCCATTGATTGGAGAAAAAGCTTGCGATAGACTTTGAAGTTCCGCTGCCACATCCTGAATATTCCGCGGGGAGAGCTGTTTCTTAGGAGTTCAGCGACTATCATTCGGCACCCAATCCCCTTCCAGTCAATTTCAGAAAGACGCTTTCCAGGTTTTTCTCGTCATGTTTGGTTATGAGTTCTTGTGGGCTTCCCATATCAAGGATCTTTCCTTGATGCATTATGATCAGCCGGTCGCACAGTTGGGCGGCTTCCTCCATGTAATGGGTAGTGAGAATCTGAGTTACCCCGTTCTCTTTGAGGATTCGCAATTTGTGCCATATCAAATTTCTTACCTGCGGATCAAGTCCGGTTGTAGGTTCGTCCAGGATCAGAAGGAGAGGATCGTTCATGAGGGCTCTTGCCAGAAGCAGCCTTTGTTTCATGCCGTTGGATAGCTCTTCAACACCGGAAAAGATCTTCTTATCCATATCCAAGAAGCTGAGAAGTTGTCTTGCCTTGTTCTGAGCCTCCCTTCTTGGAATGTTGAAGTAATTGGCGTATATCTCCAGGTTTTCGAGCACGTTAAGATCGAAGTCGAGGTTCGTTTCCTCGGGAACGACGCCGATCTTCACTTTTATGCTGCGCATTTCTTTTTGAATGTCGGCACCCAGGACCTGAAGGCAGCCTGAAGTGAGAGGCAGCATGCCATAGATCATCTTCGTTGTGGTGGTCTTCCCGGCCCCGTTTGGTCCAAGGAGGCCGAAACATTCGCCGAAGCGAATCTCAAAATCAATCCGGTCGACCGCAAGAAGATCGCCGTACTTCTTGGTGAGCTGCTGAGCATGTACTACCGCATGAGCTTTGTTTGCATTCATCGCATTGTTATTGTAGCAAAAAAGCAGGGGAAGGGATGCTGAATTCCGGTTGCTTGGTTCCCGATATCGAAGAATTTGATTCTCTCACTATCCGGCTTGCAGTATCTAGTGTTGCGTCCCATTAATACGTATGCAATTGTCATTCCCCCGGCTCGATCCCCCGATCGAGCCGGGGGACGGAATCCAGGAAATCAAGGAACTGGATTCCCGCCTTCGCGGGAATGACGACCTCATACTGTAAAGAAGCGTTGGGGACAGTACACTGGTATCTCATATCGAGCGAATGCATCGCTGATCGAAAGTTGCTTATCGCTAATCGTGGTTTTTTCAAAAGTGGCAGCCGCCGCACTTCGAGTGGGAGGTGTGGCACTTCAAGCAGTCTGCGATTGGAGTGCTTTGCGCGGCTTTGGCTACTTTCTCGTGCTTTTTTTGAAGCTCTCTATTGATGGGATGGCAAGCGATACAATACGCATTCTTCGGCTCTTCGGCCGATTTTGCCGCGATCTCATCTATATTGATGAGTTCAACATTATGTTTTGGGCAGTAGTACTTGCCGCCTCGACTTCTTGCTTCGTTTTTCTTGTAGATCTTCTGATCCTTGGGGCAAAATAGCCCACCGCTTATCTCGCTTTTCTTGCTCACGATAATCTTTCCACCTTGATGACACTCCCGGCAGATGGCCTCCTTTCTTATTTTCTCCTCTAATACCGCCTTTTTGGCCGGAGTCATTTCGCTGCTTTTGCGGTTCATCAGATCTTCCCCTTGCCCGTGGCACTTTTTGCAGTCCCGGATTGAGAAAAGCTGGTGCATTGAGACAAAGCGCTGATTATTGCTGTGGCAGACACAACCGGGAGGAAGGCCGCCACCTTTAATCAGCTTCTTTGCGACGGTTTTGACCGGCCTCTTGGCTGGATGATAGAGCCAGGTAAAAGCTGCAATGATGATTACAATAAGCAGGGAAACGCCGAGACCGATCCTTATGACGCATTTCTTGATCATGTTTGCCGGCTCCACATTTAGGGGGAAGATTGACGCGATTATATAGGATGATTTTAGTCCGGTATAGCTTCATTGTCAACATCATGAGTTGCTTAACAATTGCCTGCTTTTGTAATAATATTATGGTAGCTCGGCAAAAGTCATGTAGTCGCCCAATTCATTGGGCAACAGGCTCCATAAATGGAGCGACTACATTGATTTCAACGGCATTTTCTTGAATATTTGCCGAATGACTGTAATATTGTTCTAAAACATACAAAGATGGGATGTGACAATGGATTATATCTTTCTAATCTGGCTTATCTTGATAGCGACTTCACTGATTCCTATGCTTCAACGAAGAAGACTAGAGTTCAGAAGGCTGCAATTGATCCGGTCCCTTGAGAATAAAAGAAAGTCCCGCGTTATCACAATGATTCATCGCCAGGAGACCTTGAGTTTTCTGGGCATTCCCTTAAGTCGCTACATTGACATCGAGGACTCCGAGAAAGTTCTGAGAGCCATCAGGCTGACTCCTGATACCATGCCGATTGACCTAGTTTTGCACACACCCGGCGGCATAGTCCTGGCCTCCGAGCAGATTGCCTGCGCTCTCAAGAGACATCCGGCAAAAGTTGCGATTTTTGTTCCCCATTATGCGATGTCCGGCGGTACTCTCATATCTCTGGCGGCTGATGAAATTCTTATGGATCCCAATGCAGTCTTGGGTCCGGTTGATCCTCAAATATCTACCGGCTGGCAAAGCCAGTTTCCGGCTGTCTCAATCCTGGCTGCCTTGAAAGAACCGAATCCAAATCGAGATGATCAGACTCTGATCCTTGGCGACATCGCCAAAAAGGCTATCCGCCAGGTCCAAACGGTAGTTTACAGTCTCCTGGAAGGTAAGATGGAGGAGGCGGAGGCAAAGAAATTGGCAAAGCGTTTGAGCGAGGGGTATTGGACTCATGACTATCCGATCACAACGAGCGAATTGAAAGAGTTGGGATTGCCGGTAAAAGAAGAACTGCCTTCGGAGATATATTCTCTTATGGATTATTATCCTCAGGCCGGGCAGAGGCGGCCGTCTGTTGAGTTCATCCCGGCTCCTTATCCTACGCCGGCCTTGCCTCCAAAAAAGCGCAAATCACGTTCGAAGTAATTTGTTGAATCACTCTGCTCGGATATGTGCTAGGTTTTAAACTGCGCCCTGCAATGATCTTGGGTTTGTATATGGTTTAGTGTAGTCGCCTGATTCACTCGCCCGCCTTAGCTTGTCATACGGTCTCTTGCGATGTGCACAGATCGGGCTCAAAACCGCACAGCGACAGTGCTCAGAGATCGGTAGCGGCGGGCAGGTCAGGCAAAGAGGCTGCAAAAGAGCTCCATGAATGGAGCAACTACACTGATTCGGTGGCGTTTTGAATAGTCGCCAAAGTCAATAAGCGTAGAACGCCAAATCTCAATGAGCACAGGAGCTAATCATTATGGCAATGATCAAAAGAACAATCGAAGAAATAAACGAGAAACTGAAGCGAGGCGAAGCTGTTGTAGCTACCGCAGATGAGTTTAAGAAAATGGTAAGAAGCGGTACAAGTGTTGGGCATGTCGATGTGGTGACGACCGCAACAATGGGCATCATGTCAGGGACGGCGGCTCTTCTATGCATTCCCTTTGCCGAGCGAGGTGAGTATGAAAGAGTAAAGAGAGTCTGGCTAAACGGTGTTCCGGCTTATCCCGGTCCCTGTCCCAATGAGCGCTTGGGCATGGTTGACGTGATTCTGTACGGCACCGACCACGCCAGCCATACATATGGTGGCGGCCATGTATTCAGGGATATGGCTGAAGGGAAACCAATATCGCTGAAAGTTGAAACAGTGGAAGGAGCGTTCGTTGAGACTTCATTCATCCTGGGCGACTTGGAGTTTGCCCGTGTTATCGGAAGCCGGACTTGCTTTAAGAACTACATGGCTTTCGTCAACTCGGAGAATGAGGCCGTCAAAACCATTTTTTCAGTTGCTCCGCTCCAGGGCTCATACCGGGAAGTGACTTTCTGCGGTTGCGGTGAGATGAGTCCTCTCCAGAATGACCCGGATCTGCGAACTATCGGCATCGGCACCAGGATACTGGTCAACGGAGCTACCGGCTACGTTTTCGGCCAGGGGACGAGAAGCACAGCTGAAAAACCCAACATCTCTATTGTCGCCGACATGAAAGCGATGATTCCCGATTACATGGGAGGCTTTAAGACCTCTGCCGGCCCGGAGTGTATCACCTCAATTGCCATCCCGATTCCAATCATTGATGAAGAGGTTCTGGAGGCCTTGAAAATTCTGGACGAAGATATTCATCTTCCGATTGCCGAGATTCACACTAGATTGCCGTTCACTGAAGATAATTATGGGAGCGTATGGAAGGATGCAAGTCTGGCCGTCAGATTCGACCAAGGTCAGTGCGACAAAATAAATTCACTGAACGAGCCTTGCAGAGTTGAGAAGCTGTGCCCCTTGGATGCTTTCTCAAGAACGGAAGGGATTGACGCCAAAAAATGTTTTCACTGTGGGGCCTGCCTGACCTTGTGTGACAAAAAAGCCTTTTCCGCGGAACTGAAGTCTGTAAGGGTCGACGGCCACGTCGTTCCGGTCGTGTTGAGGCAATCGGATAGGTTGCGCGCTCTTGCTCTGGCCAAGTTGCTCAAGCAGAAGATGGCAAAAGGCGAGTTCTTGCTATCAAGCCCGGTGGAGAAAATCGCATTCTAGTGGATTCAAGAGGGATAATCGAGGTATAATTGGGAAGTGCTGTCCGAGGTCCAAGGTCCGAGGTCCAAGGTCAAAGTCCCGGGTAGCTGCAAAGCTTGCTTTGCCCCATCATGGCCGGTAGGAGCCTGTCCCCCGAACTGTCCAAGCTTCTGTAGGAACAGGTCTTCAGACCTGTTGGGCTTGCTGCAGGTGTCGTCCGGACTCACCGGCATGCCATGTCCGATCGGGGCCTATGGGGCTGTCGCCCGAATGGTCCAACAAAGCATGAACGGCACGTTTGGGAAACGTGCCCTACAATAGCGGAAAGTGACGCCAAATGACTCAAAAAATAACCATTCTGGGCGGTCGAGATAAATCAGGCCAAGAAGAGCCCGTTAAAGAAGTGTCAATTGAGAAAGGGGAAATTGTCGGCGTCGTCGGTCCGACCGGAAGCGGTAAGAGCTGCTTAATTGCAGATATCGAACAGTTGGCGCAGAGAGACACAATGTCGGCGCGAAAGATCTTGGTAAATGACAAAGTACCCACTTACGAAGACAGAACGAATCCGCGCAAGAAAATGGTCGCCCAGCTTTCCCAGAACATGAATTTCTTGGCTGATATGAGCGTTGAAGAATTCCTGATTTTACATGCAAAATGCCGTGGGGTTAGCCCGGAGCGAGCGGAAGACGTTCTGGAGTTTGCCAACAGGCTCACCGGTGAGCCAATAAGAAAAGATCACCATCTTACTATCCTAAGCGGCGGCCAATCAAGAGCGTTGATGATTGCCGATGTGGCCATAATCAGCGATTCTCCGATTGTCCTGATTGATGAAATTGAAAACGCGGGCATCAGGAAGCATGAAGCCTTGGACTTCTTGGTAGGGCAGGGGAAAATCGTGCTTGTTTCAACTCACGATCCGGTTTTGGCTCTCATGGCTGACAAAAGAATAGTCATGAAGAACGGAGGAATGCAGAAGGTAATCTATGCTACTTCCAAGGAGAAAGAGGTTTCGGAACGATCAAGCAAGATTGACGAATGGCTTTTGGGCTTAAGGGAAAGAGTCCGGCACGGCGAGATCGTAGAAAATATTCAAATCGACGCTTCGTATGATTTACCTGTTTAGACTTTGTCTTACGGAGACAAATATTTTTAGGTTGCGCAAAATTTTAGATCCAAATGTCAAATTAAGCTCAAAGCCCAAAATCCAAAACTAAATAAATACTACCAAAAATAGGAAATAACAGAGTTCAAATTTGATATGTATTGGTATTTATTTGGATTTGGTACGTATTGATTTGGCATTTGAGCTTTGGATTTTGGATTTGAACCGGCTTGCCCTGTCCCTGATTCCGGTATTCTGATCAGCAAACACCATAAATGAGAGGACGGTCCAGAAGGAACAATGAGATTTGCTATTGTGGCTGGTACTCCTGGTGCAGGTAAAACCGCTGTTTTGATCCACGCTTTAAGGTACTTGAAAGAAAACGGCATCAAGCCGTCGGTGGTTAAGATCGATTGTCTTTATACCGACGATGCCCAAAGATTTGCCAAAGTTGACATCCCCGTGAAGATAGGCCTTTCAAAAGATATGTGCCCTGACCACTTTGCCATCTACAACACCGAAGATATGGTTGACTGGGCGACAAAAAACGGCTCCGATTATCTGGTTGTTGAAACTGCCGGACTGTGTCACCGCTGCTCTCCCTATACAAAGGACTGCCTGGGTGTTTGCGTTATAGATGCTACCAGTGGGCCGAATACTCCTAGAAAAGTCGGCCCCTTCCTAAGCACGGCCGATATTGTCGTCGTCACGAAAGGTGATATTATCTCCCAAGCCGAGCGCGAGATCTTCCGTGAACGGGTTTTGGAGATGAATCCCTCATGTAAGGTTCTTGAAGTAAATGCCCTAAGCGGACAGGGTTGCGTGGAGCTAGCCGAAGCGATGATGATAGCGAACGAAGTGGTTCTTGAAGGCGAAGAGCTCAGACACTCAGCACCGCTGGCTGTTTGTACTCTCTGTGTTGGAGAGACAAGAATCAGCAAGGAGTACCATCGCGGCATTCTACGGCGAGTAGATGGTTTTCAAGATTACGAAGGCGAGTAAAGATGTCCTCAAATCACCCTTCAACTCAAATCTCAGAACTTCTCCCCGGATTTAACTGCAATGCTTGCGGCTATCCCAGATGTGACCAGTTCGTCGAGGCTCTCTTGGGCAAAAAGGTTCGCCTCAGTGCCTGTGTTTTCTTGATCCAGGAGCAGTTCATGGAGAGCGCGGCCAAGATCAAAGAGGTTCTGGAGGAGATTGAGGTCATTCCAAAAGAAGAAAAGCTTTACGGTATGATAGATGGCTACGAGGCCGATTTTTCGTTAGGCCCTTTGCCGAAGGAAAATTCCTGCCGTGAAATCCTCTACCCGCTTGATGACGAGTTCCGCAAAAGCCTTAAAGCCGGAGACATCATCAGATACAGGCCTTTTGGCTGTCCGATCATTCATTTTGCCGAGGTAATCAAGGCCGGAGGGGGCCTTGTGGTTGTTCACATAAAGGGCCCAAGGCACCGTTTCGACGAAGAATTTGATTTCCTGGACATCGGTATTTGCATGGTTTGCGGTTTCGAAGGAATTGTCAAAGGAAAGCTCCCCCGGGTCGGCGATACCGTAAGATTTCTCCCTCATTACTGCATGATGCAAAAAGTCCACACCGGAGTCGTCGTCCAAGCCGAAGGAGACAAGGTCAACATCGAAGGCATCGACCTAAAAGTGTGGGCTCCCCCGATAACCCGAGAATGACCGCGTCTGCATAATCCGCAGGTTATCTATTGAGCGCATCCAGATAGTCCTTGGCTTTCAGAATCTTAATGTTCTCATGCTTTTTTGAGTCAAGCAGGTCCTTGTCGCCGGTTACAAGATAAGTTGCATTGCCTGTCAAAGCAGTGTCTAGGAATTTGTCATCATCTGCATCCCGGCAGATCTCAGTAACGTAATCCGGAAGAACATGTATCGTGTTTTCGCTCAATAGTTCTTGCCACTCAAGAACCAAATCGTTTGGGAGAGCAAATTTTGTTTTGAGTTTTCCGACCAGCTCTGCCAAAATCTCGGGTGAAATAACCAAGTCGAATGCGTGTTGGAAACGCCAAAGATTGAGGAGTTTAAGAGGATTACCGCCAAAGAGGATGGCTGAAAGCAGCACATTGGTGTCAATAACAACCCTCTGCTTCCTAGGCACTCCGAATTATCCTTTCGATTTCTTCTTCCGTCAACTTATCAGGGTCATGACCACGCTTGAGCAACCACTCCCTAAAAACTGATTGAGATCTCTTTAAGGCAGTGTCAAAGCGCTCATTCCAAAGCTTTCTTGCTCTTTCCTCACCTGCCATGTATTCCTCATAGGGAATGACAACAGCTTCAGGACGGCTGCCGCGCATCAGTATAAACGATTGTTTCTTCTTCACGACTTCATCCAGAATAGCCTTAAGCCTAGCTCGCGCTTCTGTCACACCAATAATTTTACTCATAATTGGACTCCTCCAGAAGGGCCATCATACACTTCACTTCACATAATAGTGTACATTGAAACGTATGTCCAATTTGCTAACCACAAGATTGTCACGATAGCCAGGGTGAGAATAGCACCGGAAAGAGGCAAAGTTGTAGGAGAAAAAGGCCCGGTTGTTCGTAGAAATCAAGCATAGAAAGAGAGGCTCCGCCAAGGAAGCGGAGTCCCATCAAGAAGCTATCTTTCTAGATTATCGCAGTAGATGTGCATTGCTTCCCGCAAGAACGACGCCAGACCGGTCTTGTATTTATCGATATTGGCGGTAAAGCGAGGATCGTCAACGTACAAATCGCCCAGCCCTCGGACGATTTCCGGAGTACAATTATAAAAACTATCAGTTATGTGCTGTCTCCATTCGCCTACTGCTTGCTGCACTTCAGGATCGCCCGGCCCTTTGTCCATCATTTCCGCTATCCTCTTGTAGATTTCGTCAGCGGCCGCCATAATTCCGGCCCAATCCTCTTTAGTGTACTTTGAGGTTTTTTTCATACTTTCTTTGTATGCATCAGAGTCGCCATATTTTTGTTTTGTTTCTTCCGCATATTTCTTCATGTGTCTTTCTATCTCGCTCATGTCAAACGCTTCAAACATTTCTTTTTTACTCATTTTTAGGTCTCCTTCAATTGACTCGATGGTTTGCTCAACGGAGGCGATTATCCTCTCAAGCCTGTTCCTTTTTTCTATTAGCAGTCCTTTGTGTATGATCAATGCTTGTTTTCTATCAAAT
>Ga0214473_10011271_pt1 | contig 10494 bp, 12 predicted proteins | sample RVTome_7_FD_203509 | JGI IMG/M metagenome (GOLD analysis project Ga0214473, IMG submission 203509) | Soil microbial communities from uranium-contaminated site in the Upper Colorado River Basin, Wyoming, United States - RVT98D197 | ecosystem: Environmental > Terrestrial > Soil > Contaminated >... | reverse complement strand
AGGAGCGCGACGACTCGGCACGGCGCGTCAAGCTGGTCGCCAAGGGGACCGAGCAGAAGGGCAAGGGCGCGGCGACGGCGACGATCACGTCGTGGCTCGAGGGCGCGGACGTGTCGACGTTGGTCAAGATGGAGGCCGACATCACGCTCACCGGCGCCGCGGCCCAGCTCTCGCGCGGCTTGCTGCCCGAGGTCTCGAAGCGGCTGACCCAGCAGTTCGCCGACTGCCTGCAAGCCACACTCGGTGCCGAGGAAGCGGCGGCGCCCGAAGCTGCCGGTGGCCCCGCCGCCGAAGCTGCCCCAGCCGCGGCCGCCCCTCCAGCCGCGCCACCCTCCGTGGCCAAGCCCGTCGGCGGCATCGGCCTGGGCCTGGCCGCGCTGTGGGCGACCGTCGTCAACTTCTTCAAGAAGCTGTTCTCCCGCTCGCCCGAGGAGTAAGCCCGGCGTGATCTCCGGGGTCGTGCTGGCAGCCGGGTCGGGCTCGCGGTTCGGCTCCACCAAGCAGCTCGCGACCATGGACGGCGCTGCGCTCGCGCAGCATGCGATCGACGCTCTGGCGGCAGCCGGCGTCGGCGAGGTGCTCGTCGTCACCGGTCACGACGCCGAAGCGGTCGAGGCCACGCTCCGCCTGCCCGAGAACGGCCGGTTCGTCCGGAACGCGACGTTCCGCGACGGTCAGGCGACCTCGCTTGCCACCGCGCTCCACGAGGTCGCAGACGACAGTGAGGCAGCCGTGGTCTTGATGGCCGATCAGCCCGGGGTGACCGGCGGCGACGTGCGGGCGCTCATCGCGCGCTTCCGCGCCACGCGCTCTCGGGTCGTGCGCCTGCGCTACGCCGACGGGCCCGGTCCCGCGCTCCTCTCGCGCGAGATCTACGCGGAGGCAGGCCACCTGCACGGCGACGTCGGCGCGCGCGTGCTGTTCGCGAGCCACCCCGACTGGGTCCAAGAGGTCGACGTGGACCGGCCGGCCCCTACGGACGTGGACAAGCCGGAGGATCTGGACCGACTCTGAACGAGCTTCAGCAGAACTGGCCGAGGCGACGATGCGACAGCACCGGCATAGCAACCCGTATCCGTTGCAGTTCGTGCAGGTCCAGGTCGGCCATCCAGACGCCGTCGCCTTCGGCGGGCGCCCGGACCAGCACGCTCCCCCACGGGTCCACGACCATCGAGTTGCCGTAGGTTCTGCGATCCTGGCCTGGCTCCCCCCACGGACCCCACTGGGCGGGCGCGACGACGAAGCACTGGTCCTCGATCGCTCGCGCTCGAAGGAGCACCTCCCAGTGCGCCTGACCGGTCACCTGCGTGAACGCCGACGGCACGAACAGGACCTGGGCGCCCAGGGCCATCAGCCCTCGGTACAGCTCGGGGAAGCGCAGGTCGTAGCAGATCGAGAGCCCCACGCGGCAGAACTCGGTCTCGTGCGTGATCAGCTGATCGCCGCCCGCATACGCGGTCGACTCCTTCAGCGGGCGCTGGCCCGTCGGTTCGGCGTCGAACAGGTGGATCTTGCGGTAGCGAGCGACGATCTCGCCGGCGCGATCGAACAGGGCGCTGGTGTTGAAGACGCGATCGCCGTCGAGCTCCTGCACGCTCCCGCCCAGCACCCACATCGACCGGTCGCGCGCGATCGCGGCCAGGCGGTCGGTCAGGGGCCCCGGCACCGGCGTCGCGATCTCGCGGATGCGAGCCGCGCCGCCGTAGAAGGGGAAGACCTCGGGGAGGGCGGCGAGGTCGGCGCCCTGGTCGGCCGCCTCGTGCAGCAGCCGTTCGGCCGTGGCCACGTTCGTCTCGACGTCGTCGCGACCGGCGTTCATCTGACAGAGGGCCACGCGCATGCCGCAAGGCTATCCGGTCCTCCCGTAGGCTGGCGGCCATGCCGGTTGGTCGTTACACGGTGCTCGGCGACGATGGCTCGCCGCTGGGCACGGAGGCGTTCCGGTGCGCACCCGGACCGATGGGCTGGCGCTACTTCGGCGAGATCGAAACGGACGAACCCGAGCCCCACCGCGAGATCGTCGACCTGACGGTGGACGCCTCATGGCGCCTCGTCCGGTTTCGGGTCGCGGCGGGCGAACACGAGCTCGTACTGGCACCCCAGGACGGCCGCCTCCTGGGCGAGCGGGACGGCGATCCGCTGGATCTGCCGTGGAGCGACGATCACCACGTCGACTACCTGACTCCTGCGGCCAACGCGGTCACGTGCCAAAGGCTCGACGCCACCACCGAGATCGACGTCGTCTACGTGGTGCCGGCCACCCTGGAACCCACCCTGATGCGGCAGCGCTACGAGCTGCTGGGGCCGGATCGGGTCCAGACGCCGGTGGGCGCGTTCGACGCGACCCGATGGCGGTACACGTCCTTGGACGAGGACCCCTGGACCGGCGACCTGTGGGTGGCCGCCGACGTCGTTGTGGCGTACCAGGAGCTCTACGAGCTGGAGTGGTACGAGCCGGGCGTCACCGGCGCCCGGCTCGCGGTACCACGGAACGGTTGAGCCCGCTCAGACCTTGCGAGCCTCGACCTCGAGCTCGATGTCGACCTTCTTGCCGACCAGCAACCCACCGGTCTCGACCGCGACGTTCCAGGTCATGTCCCAGTCTTCGCGCGCGATCGTCGTCTTGGCGGAGAAGTGGGCCACCTCGTTGCCGAAGGGGTCGGGCCCGAAGCCCAGGAACTCGCCTTGCAGCGTCACGGGCCGGGTGATGCCCTTTATCGTCAGGTCGCCGTCCAGCTCGAACCCCTGACCTCCCGTTCGGCGCAACGCCTTGGAGTCGAACACGATGCTCGGGTGCTCCTGCACCAGCAGGAAGTCGCCGCTGCGCAGGTGCTCGTCCCGCTGGGCCTGGTTGGTCTGCAGGCTGGCCGTCGCGATGTCGACGTGAACATTCGAGTCCTCGGGCCGCTCCGCGATCTCGAGGGTGCCGGTGAATTCGGTGAAGCGACCCCGGACCTTGCTCAGCATGTGCCGCGCGACGAACTCGACGGCCGTGTGCCCGGCGTCCAGCTCGTAGGTCCCCGGCGTCGGAAGGGAGATGCCTTGCAGCCGTTCTGCGACTTGTGCCATCGTGCGTCCTCCTGGGTCTTCCTCGCCACCCCCTCGGCGGCGCTCCCTGCAACTAACGGAATCTGAGGTACTCTTTATTCCAGAGTGACCGAGAAGGACGGGCTCGACGAGGACGGTGATGCGGTCATGAAGCGAACGACACGCGCCGAAGAGCCCCTCTGCCGCCATTTCCAGCGAGCGGCGGAACTGATCGGCCGGCGATGGAACCCCCAGGTCGTGCGCGCCCTGCAGGGCGGGCCGGCTCGCTTCGGCGACCTGCGAGCCGCCATCGCTGGGGTCTCCGACGCACTGCTCTCGGACCGCCTGAAGGAGCTCGAGGCAGCGGGCATCGTGGTTCGGGACGTCACCCCCACCACGCCGGTCCGGATCGAATACCGCCTGAGCGAGCAGGGTCGGGACCTGGGCTCCGTGATGGACGAGCTGGCAACGTGGGCCGAGCGCTGGGTCACGGTGCCGGCCGATGGCTCGCCCGCGACCGTCCGGCGCTAGGTGAACGGCGGCTCAGTGGGGGTTGCCGTTCCCCCCGCCGGGACCCCCGCCGCCGATCGGCGACGCTGGGCAGAACTCCACGTCGGACCACGCCTCCATGTTGGTGCGGGTGTCGGTGCCGTCGGAGTTGTAGTGGTCCGACCCCGGGCCCCCGTTCAGGTAGTCGCCGCCGTGCCCGTCGGCGCCCGAGAGACAGTTGTCGTTGCCTCGCTCGCCGTAGTTGCGGTCGCGGCCGCGCGCGTCCAGGAAGTTGTCTGCGCCTCCGCCGCCGTGCAGCACGTCGTTGCCGTACCCGCCGTCCAAGAAATCGTTGCCGCCGCCGCCCAGGAGTAGGTCGTCGCCACCCCGGCCGACCAGGATGTCGGCGCCGCCGTAGCCGCAGATCACGTCGTGCTTGTCGGTGCCCATCAGGGTGTCGTTCTGCTTCGTGCCTCGGACCGTGCACTTGGTGGTCCGGCCGGCGGCGGGCACGGTGAGCAGGGCTCCCACGAGCGAGGCCACGGCCAGGCAGAGCGCGATCCGCGTGCGCATGAGCGAGGTATCGGCTGTGGAGCGCCGCGGGTGAAGGTCAACCTTGGGCGGCCTCGTCGGCCAGATCGAGGACGGCGTCGATGATCGCGAAGCCCTCCGCGAGCTCCTCCTCGGTGATGCACAACGGCGGGTTGGTCATGATCCCGTTCCACCGGACCATCGTGAACAGGCCCCGGTCCAGCAGTGCCTTGTTGATCGCGACCATCGTGTCGTTGTTCACGTCGAAGGGCGACAGCGGCTCCATCGTCTCCCGGTCCTTGACCAGCTCGATGATCCCGAACAGACCGATGTTGCGATGGCGGCCGACGCTGGGGTGCTTGGCGGACAGCGCCTCGTGTTGCGCGCGCATCATCGGCTCCAGCCGCTTGGCGTTGCCGACCAGGTCGTCCTGTTCCATCACGTCGATCGTCGCCAGGGCGGCCGCGCAGGACAACGGGTGCGAGTTGTAGGTCAGGCCTCCCCAGAACACGTGCTCGTCGAAGTGCGCCGCAACCCTGGGCGAGATCGCGACCGCCCCAAGCGGCAGGTACGACGAGGTCAGTCCCTTGGCCGTGGACATCAGGTCGGGCACGACGTCCCAGTGGTTGACCGCGAACCACTCCCCCGTGCGGCCGAACCCGCACATCACCTCGTCGGCGATCATCACGATCCCGTAGCGGGTGCATAGCTCGCGAACGCCCCGCAGGTAGCCGTCGGGCGGGATCAAGATGCCGTTCGTCCCGGTGACGGTCTCCAGGATGAAGGCCGCGATCGTCGCGGGTCCCTCCAGCTCGATCGTCTCCTCCAACGACTCCAACGCGGTATCGGCCGACTCGAACCCGCGACGCGTGCCGTGGTAGGGATCCTGCACGCGGACGATGCCCGGCGCCGGCGGGTCCTCGTTGGGCCAGCGGCGGGGATCGCCGGTCAGGTTGCCCGTCAGGTAGGTCGAACCGTGGTACGAGCGGTAGCGCGCCATGACCTTCTGGCGACCGGTGTACGCGCGGGCCATCCGGATCGCGTTCTCGTTGGCCTCGGCCCCGCCGAGCGTGAAGAACGTCTTCTCCATGTCGCCCGGCCACAGCTCGGCGAGCTTGCGGCCCAGCAGCGCCCGTGTCTCGTACGCCATGAACGGCGAGATGTAGGGGAGCGTCTCGCCCTGCTTGGCGATCGCGTCGATCACGCGCTTGTCGCCGTGGCCGATGTTCACGCCCATCAGCTGGGAGTTGAAGTCCATGAACCGGCGCCCGTCGACCGTGTGGAAATAGACCCCCTCGGCCCGCTCGACCGCCATAGGAGACGCCTTGGACTGCGCCTGCCAGTCGTACAGCGTGTAGCGCTTCGACAGCTCGACGATCTCTTCGGCCGACAGCGACATGGTCTCCACGTCCCTTCGTGATGTGCGGTCCTACCAGGCGATTCTCCCAGACGACCGACGTGCTCCGAACCTGCATTGACCCGGTGCACCAGGGGTGCAAGCATCGAAAGGTGCGGTCGTTCCGATGGCTGATCGCCCCGTTCCTCGCGGCGTGCATGCTCGTCGCCTTGCCGGCGGCCGACGCGAGCTATCGGTGGGGGTGGGACCCGCACGACACGGGCGGCACGCTCGACATCAGGGTGGCCTCGTACGCGAGGCACGTCGACCCCCACGGGCGTCGCTGGGTCGTCACGAAGCTGCAGTTCTATCCATCGCATGCGGACAACCTGGATCCGGTTGCCAATTGGGCGCTCGACGTAAGCGGCGGGCCCAAGGCCGACGCCTACGTCTGGATGCGGTACGAGCCGGCCAGCGTGTCGGGCTGCGTCGTCTACTCCCGGACAGGCTCCAAGCTCTACGACACGAGGCGGGTTCGGGCCGGCGACACGTGGCTCGCCTGCAGTGTGCCCCGCCGGGTGCTGCAGCCGGGCAAACGCCCGCGCTGGCGAGCCGCCTCGGGAGAACCTGACACGTTCCCCGATCTGGCGCCAGACGTAGGGTGGTACTCGTGAGGCGAGCGGCGGCCCTGGCCGTGGCGGTCGTGGTCTTCGCCCTCGCCGTCGGGCCGGCCGAGGCGAGCTACCGGCGCAGAACCGATCCGCGCGATGCCGACGAACCGTACGACATCCGCGTGACCTCGCTGCGATCCTTCGAGATGCGCGGCGGGGCCACGGGGATGGTGACGAAGGTCAGGTTCTTCGCCTCCGATACACCCAAGAGCGGCGTCAGACTCGTCTGGCACTTGGACACCAACGGCGGCCCTCGAACCGACCGTGTCGTGCGACTGGACTCCTACGCGAACGATCCTGTCACCTGTGAGGTGTACTCGACACACTCGGACGCCTCGACCAAGGCTCGGACCCTGAAGTCGAGGAACAGGCTGGCGTGCGTCTTCCCCCGGCGCCTGTTGCGGGTGCGCAAGCCGATCCGTTGGAGGGTGGCCGCGTGGGGTCCGACGCTCCCCGACATCGCGCCCAACGGCGGATGGTTCTCCTGATGTCGACCCCGGCCTCGTAGGGACCTCTCGGCACCGGCCGAACGGCCGAGCCGCAGCCGTCGAAGGTCCGGCTTGACCATCCCCTGACGCGATGCGAGCGTGGTCGTACGACGTCACCAACGGAGGGAACGACCATGGTCCGCAAGCTGCTCCTCACCACGCTCGTGGGCGCGATGGCGCTCGGCTCGGTCCCCGCGTTCGCGACCTCGGCGGGCGACCCCGACGACTCCACCTCCAAGCTGGATATCCGCAACTCCGGTGTCCGCGTCTTGGACCTGGAAGGCGGCGGCCGTCGCGTTCGGCTGGCCGTTCGCACCTATGGGGCCTTCGACCTGATCACGGTCGGCGGCTCTTTCTACTGGCAGCTCGACACCAACGGCGACACCGAGCAGGACTTCGAGGTCTTCATGTGGGGCGACCCCAAGACCGACGGCGGACCCCTGTACTGCTGGGTCAAGGAGATCGGCGTCAAGGGTCACTTCGACGGCCGGATCGCCCAGACCGCCGACGACGCGGTCCAGTGCGGGTTCCCGCTGCGCTACCTGGATCACGCACCCAAGAACTGGCGGGTCGCGTCCAGGCTGGAAGGCGTGGTCGACCGAGCGCCGAACAGCGGCTGGTACGGCGTCTGAGGCTGGAGCCGGCTCGCCCGGCGAGCTCCCCACGACCCGACGCGGGTCGTCGACTGTCGACAATCGACCCCGCGACGTGCCGGTTTGCGCGACCCTGTCCCCCGTCGTAGGAAAGGTCGACAGTCGACCAAGAGGGGGCCTCGACATGGGCAAGGCGATCGGGCGCCGAGAGGTGCTGAAAGCAGGGCTGGCCGGAGCCGCGTTCGGGGCGTTGGGCGGGCTGGGGACCGCCGGCGCGCAGTCCTCGCAGGACAACCCACCCCCACCCGGGCAACGGCTGCCCGACGGCCTGCACGTCACGGGACCCGAGCTGGCGCTGCCGGCGGGGTTCACCTACAAGACCTTCGGGGCCTTCGGCTCGGCGATGAGCGATGGGTTCCCCACGCCGCCGATCCCCGACGGGATGGGCGTGTTCCAGGACGGCGCCAAGATCCGGATCGTGCGGAACCACGAGCTGGGCGAGGGTAACGACATCATGCGCCGCTCGGTCAGCGGCAGGCCCGCGACGGCCTACGACACCTCGGCGCCCGGGTGCACGACCACCATGATCCTGGACGCCGACGCCAACCTGCTGAAGAGCTTCATCAGCCTGAACGGGACCGACACCAACTGCGCCGGCGCGTCGACGCCGTGGGGCACCTGGCTCTCGTGCGAGGAGACCACCATCGGAACCAAGACCGGGCGGGACCGCCCGCACGGCTACATGTTCGAGGTCGACCCGATGGAGGACGGCTCCGTTCCGACCGAACCGTTGCGCGCGATGGGCAGGTTCCTGCACGAGGCCGCAGCGGTCGACCAGGACACGGGCGTGGTCTACATGACCGAGGACGACAACCCCGACGGGTTCTACCGGTTCGTGCCCGAGACCTTCGGCAAGCTGCACAAGGGCGGCACGCTGCAGATGCTGAAGATCAGGGGCCAGCCCGGCTACAACACGGTTCGGCACCAGACCGTCGGCGACGCGCTGCCGGTGGTGTGGGTCACGATCGACAACCCCGATCCCGCGATCGCCGAGAGCGAACCGTGGGCGGTGTTCAAGCAAGGGCGGGACAAAGGCGCGGCTCGCTTCCTCTCCGGGGAGGGGGCCACGATGCGCGGCAACTCGGTCGTGTTCGATTCCTCCGACGGCGGCGAGCTCGGTCTGGGCCAGATCTGGGAGTACACGCCGACCAAGCACATCGGGGGTGTCGGCGAGGAAGGAAAGCTGGAGCTCCTGTACGAGAGCACGGACCGCCAGATCCTCGACGGCCCGGACAACCTGTGCACCAGTCCCAACGGGCAGATCGTGATCGCCGAAGACGGCAAGGAGAGCGCCAGCTACGTCCGCGCGCTGAAGAAGAACGGCACGGTGATCAACCTGGCCAAGAACCTGGTGCCGATGCGGCTGTCGATCATCGACGCTAGCGGCAAGCTCTACGATCCCAGCATCCCCGACGACGGCTTCACCGTCGGCGACGGACTGGGCTACTCGGAGTTCGCCGGGCCCAGGTTCAGCCCCGACGGGGAATGGCTGTTCGTGAACATCCAGGTGCCGGGCATCACCTGTGCCATCACCGGCGACTGGGGTTCGTTGGGACTGTAGCTGCGAAGGCTCTCAGCCGCGCTCGTCCTTGACGACGCGGCCTCCCTTCATGACGAAGGGGACGTCCTCCAGCAACGTGACGTCGTCGGTGGGGTCGCCGGGGACCGCGATCAGATCGGCCAGCAGGCCGGGCTTGATCGCGCCCACGCGGTCCTGCCACCGCAGCAGCTCGGCGCTGGTCCACGTGGCGCTCTGGATCGCCTGGGTCGGCGTCTGACCGAAGCGCACGTGCATCGCCAGGTTCTTGGCCTCCATCCCGTGGGGCGCGATGCCCGAGTCGGTGCCGTGGGCGATCTTGACGCCGGCCTTGACCGCCTTGGTGAACATCGCCCGCTGGGCGTCGTTGGTCATGATCGTCTTGCGCATGACCTCGTCGGAATACCCCAGCGCCGGGCCCTGCTCGACCATCCAGTCGCCGTCGTACATGTCGGCCACCAGGAAGATCCCTCGCTCGGCCATCAGGTCGATCGCCTCGTCGTCGGCCAGGCAAGCGTGCTCGATCGAACGGACCCCGGCCCGCACGGCGCGTTTGATGCCCTCGGCGCCGTGAGCGTGGGCGGCCACGAACGTGCCGGCCAGCGCCGTCTCCTCCACCGCCGCGCGCAGCTCGCCCTCGGTGAACTCGGGGAGCCCCGGGTCGGTGCCCGAGGTCAGGACTGCCCCGGTGGCGATCACCTTGATGAAGTCCGCGCCGTACCGAAGGATCTGCCGGACGTTCGCATGCATCTGGTCGACGCCGCTCGTCACGCCGAACCGTAGCTCCCGCGGAACCACCGCGTCGACATCGGGCGCCAGCCCGGTGAGGTCGCCGCCCCCGCCGGGGCACGTCACGTAGGCGCCCGCGCACAGCATGCGCGGACCCTCGACCCAGCCGGCCTCGATCGCGTCCCGCAGGGCGACGTCGACGAACGCGCGGAACGTTCCGACGTCCCGCACCGTGGTGAACCCCGCGCGCAGGGTCGCCCCCGCGTTCCGCACGCCGGTCAGAGCCTCCTGGGCGCCGCTGCGCGTCACGAGCTCCGCGTAGCCGCGGCCGCTGTCGATCTCGCCGATCAGATGGGAGTGCATATCCATCAGGCCCGGAAGCAAGGTCATGGCTGTCAGGTCCTGGACCTGGGCTTCGGCCACCGTGCCAGGGTCGGGCTCCACGGCCTCGATCCGATCGCCGCTCAACGTGATGAGCTGGTCGCGCAGGACCTCGCCCTTCTCGGTATCGATCAGCCTTCCGGCGCGGATGAACAGTCGGTCGTCGCTCATGGCCCGCGAGGATAGTCGGCCGGTCGGCCGGGTGGCAGGAGGCCTCCCCCGAATGGGTGAGCGGAACTGGACTTCCGGTCACTGTGGCGGATGGGGCGCCGTGCCGATACCCGGAACCAGGTAGATCGGTTCCGCAATCGTCCGCGTGAACCGACCCGCCATCCGAGCAGTGAGCCGTACGGTGGGCCTTTCGGAACGGGGCCGCCTGGTTCCCGGAGCGGGCGGCACGCGGATCGGTCGCAGCGCCTCGGCGGGTGATCTCGTGAACCACTCGCTGCCCGCGGACGAGAGTTCATTCGCCGGGGCGCGCGGCCGACACTCCTTGTTCCTTCCTCGACCCAACCCGTGCGGCGATCAGCGGCGGCCCGGGTCCGGCGGCAGCGCCTTCTCCCAGAACTCGGCGGCGCGGAACGTCCGCATCCCGACGCCTTGGTACAGGCGCGTGGCGCCGGTCTCAACTCGGCGTCGACGCCGAGCTCGG
>Ga0214473_10011270_pt1 | contig 10495 bp, 10 predicted proteins | sample RVTome_7_FD_203509 | JGI IMG/M metagenome (GOLD analysis project Ga0214473, IMG submission 203509) | Soil microbial communities from uranium-contaminated site in the Upper Colorado River Basin, Wyoming, United States - RVT98D197 | ecosystem: Environmental > Terrestrial > Soil > Contaminated >... | reverse complement strand
CAGGAATACGACCTGGTCATCCCTGCTTCGACGATGCTGATCGAGAATCCGGCGGCCGTGGTGGATGTCTACGCGGAAGAGCATGGCACCCTCGAGGCGGCCGAGGCGTTGGTGGACTTCCTGTTCACGCCTGAAGTCCAAGAGATCTACGCCCGCCATGGGCTGCGCTCGGTCGATCCGGCTGTCGCCCAGGCCACGGCCCAGCAATATCCGCCGGTGCCGGATCTTTTCACCATCGAGTTCTTTGGAGGCTGGTCGCAGGCCTCCCCCGATTTCTTTGGTGAGGCGGGCATCTTCACCCAGGCCATCCTCGAGGCCCAAGGCGGCGGGTAAGCCGGCGGGCCTCGCGTCAGCCCCGCGCCCCACAGGATGCTCATGACGGACACGATCGTGGCGTCCAAGCCGAGGACGGGCCGCAGTCAGGATGGGGGCCTGCGTGCCGCCAGCCTCCTGTACTTGCTGCTCATGGTAGTCATCCCGGTTCTGGTGATCGTGCAGGACGGACTCCGCGAGGGGGTGGGTGAATTTCAGCGGCAGATCGGCCTGCCGGCCGCCCGCCACGCGATTGTGTTGACGCTGTGGACCTCCGCCTTGATGACCGTAGTGAATGCGCTGGCGGGATTGGCCACCGCCTATGTGCTTGTGCGATACCGTTTCCCGGGCAAGGGCCTGCTGAACGCGCTGGTGGATCTGCCGCTTTCGATTCCGACCCTCGTCACCGGCGTGATGCTGGTGATTCTGTATGGACCTCAGGCTTCCCTTGGGGCCTTTCTCGACCAGAGACTCGGGTTCCAGGTCATCTTCGCCCCCCCGGGCATTGTGCTGGCGCTGCTGTTTGTGACCTTCCCCTTCGTCGTGCGCACTCTGCAGCCGGTGTTGATGGATCTCGATCGCCAGCAGGAGGATGCCGCCGCCACGTTGGGCGCCAGTCCCTGGACGATCTTTCGGAGGGTCATCTTCCCCGCCGTGGCTCTGCCCTGGCTGGGGGGCTCGCTGCTGAGTTTCGCCCGAGCGGTGGGCGAATTCGGTTCGGTGGTGATCGTCGCCGGGAACATCCCCTTGCGATCCCAGACGGCGGCGGTCTACGTGCTGGGCGCGGTCGAGTCGGAGAACCGCCTGGGAGCCAGCGCGGTGTCGATCGTGCTGCTGGCGGTGGCCTTCCTGATGATGCTGGCCACGAGCCAGCTTCATCGGCGTTGGCGGGAGGCTGTCTGATGGAGCAGCCTCGACGTCTATCGGCCCGGCGGCCCGGCCAGCCCTGGCCCTTGATCCTGGCCGTTGTCGCGTATGTGGCGGTATTGATCTTCGCGCCCATCGCGGCGCTGCTGGGCCGAACCCTCCAGGACGGGTTGGCGCCGATCCTCGGAGTCCTGAAGGAGCGTGAGTTTCTACAGTCCCTTCAGCTGACCGCCATCATCAGCGTGGTGGTCGTCGTGATCCAGGCGATTCTCGGCACGCTGACGGCCTGGGTGCTCGAGCGGCATGAATTCCGCGGGAAGTCGTTGGTGAACAGCATCATCGATCTCCCGTTGGCGGTTTCTCCCGTGGTGGTAGGCTACATGCTCCTGCTGCTGGTGGGGCGCAGCGGGAGGCTGGCGCCGCTGCTCGAGGTCCTCGATGTGCGCGTGGCCTTCGCCCTGCCGGGCATGATTCTGGTGACGCTGTTCGTGACGCTGCCCTTCATGGTGCGCGAGATGGGCCCGGTCATCCGGAACCTGGACGTGCAGCAGGAGCTAGCGGCCGCTACCCTGGGGGCCGGTCGCTGGATGACGTTTCGCCGCATCGTGGCGCCGGCCTTGCGGGTGGCGCTGGTGTATGGGATGGCCCTGACCCTGGCTCGTTCGCTCGGCGAATTCGGGGCGGTCCTGGTGGTCGGCGGCGGGATCATCGGTCGAACCGAGACGACCACGCTCTACGTGTTCCGCGCGTTGGAAGAACGCAACTACCTTGAGGCCTACACCGCCGCTCTCACCCTCGGCTTGTTTTCCGTGATTGTCGTGTCGCTGGCCGACCGACTGCGGCGTCGGGAGGAGTAGGCGGGCTATCCGCCACACCTGCGCTTGCGCCTGCGCTGCGCTCCGGCGCAGTGCAGGTGCAAGTGTCAGCCGCCAACTGAGAACGAACGAGTCCTTGGAAGACGCTGTGGGCCGACGAGTGAATTCGCGCGGTGAGGAAGATCATGCATCCTTTCTACGAGCAATTCCTGGATCGACTGAGGCTTGTCCACGACGAGATAGGCGCGGCCGTGGAGGGGCTTCGGCTGGAAGCCCTCGACTGGACGCCTGGGGCGGGCATGAACTCCCTCGGGGTTCTCGTTGTCCACGTGGCGGGCTCGGAGAAGCACTGGTTCGGCGACATCATCGCCGGCCAGCCTTCGGGGAGGGACCGGGAGGCCGAGTTTCGTTCCCGGGGCGTGGAGGCCGCGGTCTTGACGAAGAGGCTCGACGAATCCTTGAGCTACGCGCGGGAGGTTGTTGGACGGTTGGGGATCGACGACCTCACCGCCGAAAGGGCGGCCTCAGGCTATCGGGGCGAACGGACCATGTCGGTCGGCTCCTGCTTGCTGCACATTCTGCGGCACGCGGCAGAGCACGCCGGACATATGCAGCTCACCCGGCAGCTGTGGGAAGCCGGGCACGCGCCTTAGCCGAGCCACAGGCTCGGGATCGCCAACCGTCGATCGCCTTGGGAGGTCCCTGATGCTGTTCCCTATCCTCAAGTGGCTTCACATCCTCTTCGCCATTCTGGCGCTGGGCTCGAATGCCACGTACAACCTGTGGCTTCGCCACGCCTCGCGGCACCCTGAGTCTCTAGCCTTCGCTCTTCGGGGCATCAAGTCCATCGACGATCGCCTCGCCAATCGCGCCTATGGGGCCCTGCTCGGCACCGGCATCCTCATGCTCCTGGTCAATCGCCTCCCGCTGACGGTCCCCTGGTTGCTCACCTCGCTCCTCCTGTACGTTGTTCTCCTGTTGACCGGTATCTTCGTCTACGCGCCGGCCCTGCGGCGGCAAGTGGCGCTGGCCGAGTCGGCCGGCCCATCCGATCCGGCCTACCAGCAGGCGGCGCAGCGAGCGACCCGCATCGGGATCCTGGTGGCCCTGGTCGCGGTGGCCATCAGCTTCCTGATGGTGGTCAAGCCGGCGTTGTGGATGTAGGCCGTGCCGGGGAGCCGTTTCTTCAACCAGATGGTGCATCGGGCTATGAAGCCCAAGACAGTCATCTTCATTCACGGCATGCATATGACCCCTCTGTGCTGGGAGAAATGGCTCCCTACCTTCGAGGCCCGGGGGTTCGAGACGCTGGCGCCTGCCTGGCCGGGGAGTGACCGGCCGGTCCAGGGACTCCGCCAGAGGCATCCCGATCCTGACCGCATCCAGGTGGACCGATGAGAAACAGACGCACCCAATCCGGACTGACCGTCCATGCCGTGGCCGGCTCACACGTCGTCATGTTGGGCCTGGACCTGAGCGAGGCCGCTCGCCCCGGCTGCCTGGGCTTCGCCATCCAGCGGGAAGATCACATCGAGAACGAGCGCTATTGGATGCGAGGTATGAAGACCTTCGAGGCCACCGATCCCGGCCTCGGCCCGGGGGGGACGATCTCCAGCCGGGAGCACCCCTTCCAGACGTTTCAGTGGATGGACTACAGCGCCAAACCGGGCTACCGCTACACCTACACCGTCATCCCGCTGTATGGGACGCCGGAGCAGATGACCGAAGGCGACGAGGTCAGCGTCGATCTCCTGACGGAGACCGAGACCGGGGCGATGCACTCAGCCTGGTTCAACCGCGGCGCCGTCGCCTCCCAGGAGTACGCCCGCCGGTTTCAGAACAAGCGGCCGGACGAGATCCCAAACCAGGCCGCCTATAAGTGGTTGTCGCGCGGGCTTCTGGAGGCCCTGCTGGCTTTCATCGGCCGGGCGAACGACGCCACCTGGTCGATCCATGGGGCCGTGTACGAGTTCGAATGGTCGGCAGTCTTGCTGGCCCTCAAGGCGGCGGCGCACGCCGGGGCCAAGGTCCGCATCGTTTACGACGGCATCCCCGGCGGGTCGGGGCCGGCTCTGAAAAACGAAAACGCCGTCAAAGTGGCCAAGATCAAAGGCCTATCCAAGAAACGCACCCGCGGCAAGTTGATGCACAACAAATTCTTCGTCCTGTCGAAGGACGGTCAGCCCGTGGCGGTCTGGACTGGTTCAACCAACATCACCGAAAACGGCCTCTTCGGGCACTCCAACCTTGGCCACGTCATCGAAGACGCCGGCGTGGCTCAGGCCTTCCTCGACTATTGGACGCGGTTGAAGAAGGACTCGCCGGTGCCGGACATGCGGGATTGGATCGGCGACCGCAATCCCGCCCCACCCGATCCGTGGGATCAACCGACGACCGTCGTGTTCTCGCCGCGCAGTGGGCTGGCCGTGTTGGATTGGTACGCGGCCATCGCCAACAGCGCCCAGCAGGCCCTGTTCATGACCTTCGCCTTCGGCATGCACGACAAGTTCAAGACCGTCTATGAGCAGAACGATGGAGTCCTGCGCTTCGCCTTGATGGAAAAGGAGGGTCACGGAATCGGTTTGGAGCAGGCCAAGAAGGACATCCGCCGCATCCGCCGGCTGCCCAACGTAGTGGTGGCGGTAGGCAACAACATCACCGTCAACAGCTTCGATCGATGGCTGCAGGAACGCTCCAAGCTGTCGCACGAAGTCAACGTGCGCTATGTCCACACCAAATACGCCCTGATCGACCCGCTCGGCGACCACCCGGTCGTCGTCACCGGCTCGGCCAACTTCAGCCCGGCCAGCACGCACACGAATGACGAAAACATGATCGTGGTGCGGGACGACCGCCGCGTCGCCGATATCTACCTGGGGGAGTTCATGCGGCTGTACTCCCACTACGCCTTCCGCGAGGCCGTCAGGATCGCCAAGGCGCAGGGCGAAGATCCCGACGAATGGCGTCCGAACTTCCTGGTCCCTGACGACACCTGGCAAAAGGACTACTTCACGGCGGGGCATCAGCGGTTCTTTCGGCGCCGATACTTCGCAGGAGCCTAGCCCCAAACCCGTTTTCCAACGGAAGACGGTTTGGGATTTCCAGAAAGTCGCCTCCGCATGACTCCTTCCGTCGCCCCGGAAGCGGCCCGTCACCTGAGGCTCCTGCTGCGGGCCATCTTCTGGGTGTCCTTCCCTTTCGGCATCCTCTCGTTCGTCCTTCCCATCTACGGTCGCGAGCTCGGCGCCAGCGCCATCGAAATCGGCGGCCTGTTCTCGGCCTTTGCCTTCGTGCCGGTGCTGGTCCGGCCCGTCCTGGGACGGGCGCTCGATCGATGGGGGCGCCGTCCGTTCTTGTTGCTCGGGCTGGCCGGTTATGTGGCGGCGATGGTTGTGTTCGCTCTGGCCGACAACGTGGGGCTGCTACTGCTGGGCCGTTTCATCCAGGGCATGGGTCAGGCTTTCCTGTGGCTGACGGCGCTGACCATCGTGGCCGACCTGGCGCCTGAGACGGGGCGAGGGCTCAGCTTCGGAGCGGTTGACGAAGCCACCAACCGCGGCGCCATCATCGGAACGACGATCGGCTTCACCGGACTGTTCGTGATGCAGGGGTCCGGCGACCTCGGCTTCCGCGCGTTCTGGCCGCTGCTCTTTGGGGCCTTCGCCGTGCCGGCGTTACTGGCTCTTGGGACGGCCTGGAGCGGAATCCCGGAAACTCGGCCTTCGCAAGCAGCTCAGCCGGTTCAAAGCCAACCGGTCTCGCGCCGGCTGCTTGCGTTGATGGGCATTGTGTTCGTGACCGGCGCGTCGGCGGCCATGGTCTGGCCCTTGCTGATGGTCTTCCTGGGCGACCATCTTGGAGCGGGAGTTGCCGATCTTGCCCTGGCCTATTTGCCGGCGGCTCTGATCGGCGCCGTTCTGCCGTCGCGAACGGGGCGCCTGGCGGATCGCTTCGGCCGGCAGACACTGATGGTCGTGGGGCTCTTGGTGGGGGCAGGCGCGTCGGTGCTGATTCCCCATCTGCGCACGGTCGTTCTGTTGGCCGCCTTATGGGCCGTCGAGTCCATCGGCTACGCCGCCTCGGTCCCGGCCGAGCGGGCCTTTGTCGCCGACATCGCCGGCGCGGACACGCGCGGCACGAGCTACGGCCTGTATACGTTCGCGTATTTCCTGGGAGCGCTGGTGGGGCCTCTGGCCGGCGGCTGGCTCTATGAGGCTGTCGATCCGTCCACCCCCTTCTACCTGAACGCGGCCGTGCTTGCGGTAGGCGCCGTGCTGGTGTGGACAGTCCTCGGAAGACGAACGGAGGTGGTGCGCGTGACTACGGCGAAGTAGATGGCGGCAGAGGGTCGAATAGTCCATTTCGCCGGTGGCTTGCCAGGCGAGCTTGGGTGCAGCGGCCGGCCCGCTGGTTGCGATTATCCAGCGGGCCGGCCGAGCTTAGACTGCTGAGCTACGAGCCGCCAAATTCCTCCGGGAATTGGCTGATGATCCCGTTGCTGAGCACATCGGAGAAACCCATGATGTGAGTGACCACCTCATCGAAGCCGGCGATGCTCCCTGCCGTATCACCGCTCAAGTGAGCGGAGGCTTCGTCGAGGGTGAGGTCGAGATGCATCTGCATCTCTTGCTGCAGGGTGTCGAGTGGCCAATTGTCGGTATTAGCGGTGTTCAGGAGCTCAGCGATGCGCTTGCCATTGTCGGCCCAGGCCGTATTCGCCTGCTCCAGCCCGGCCGCGTCACTCGCGTTGGCCGCCGTCAGCAAGTCTACGGCGCCGGCGATGTGCTCCTCCAGCAGCGCGGTGAGCTGGTTGCCAGCCTCCTCACCGTAGAAGGGCTTGATGGCGTTGCCGATGTCGGCCTGGTTCTGCAGCAGCCGCTCGGCGACAGACTCCGCATCCGGAAGGCCGGCCGCAAAGCTCACAATGTACAGCCGAGTCCAGAACACGTGATCCGTCCACAGCTTGCGCATGTCGGCCGTGAATGTGCCTGCATCAGCCGCGAGCTCGTCCTCCGCCGCGAATTGGTCGGGGAACTGGCTGATGATCCCTTGGCTAAGGGTATCGGCAAACTTGAGGATATGCTCGTGCACCTCTTCGTAGGCGGCCACATCGGCCGCCGTGTCACCGCTCAGGTGAGCGGAGGCTTCATTGAGGGTGAGATCAAGGTGCATCTGCATCTCTTGCTGCAGGGTATCCAGCGGCCAGTTGTCGGGGTTAGCGCGGCTCAGGAACTCGGCGATGCGCCTGCCGTTGTCGGCCCAAGCTGCATTCGCTTGCTCCAGCCCAGCCGTGTCGGCTGCCTTGGCCGCCGTCAGCACGTCCACGGCGCCGGTGATGTGCTCCTCCAGCAGCGCGGTGAGCTGGTTGCCAGCCTCCTCACCGTAGAACGGCTTGACGGCGTTGCCGATGTCGGTCTGGTTCTGCAGCAGCCGTTCGGCCACGGCGTCCGCATCCGGAAGGCCAGCCGCAAAGCTCACGATATATAGCCGAGTCCACATGATGTGGTCCTCCCACAACCTCCGCATGTCGTTGCGGAAGGTCGCCGGGACCGACTCGGCCGTCGCGGCGGTTGTAGCTGTCCCTGCGCTTGTCGCAGGCGTAGTCGTTCCGGCACCCGGTGCACAGGCGGTCAGAACGAAGGCCGCGATCATGGCCAGGGCTGCGCTTCGCCGTGGAATCCAACGCGGTGTTCCCATGAGAACCTCCTTCCTTCCTGTACTTGGATACGGATTGGTACGCTACTGGCAGGCCGTATGGATCCAGATCCGGATCTGTTCCAAATCCGGTAGGGTCTGTGCCTGCATCCAGCGTTTCTGGCCGTAGGCGCGGAAGTCGACGTCGAGGGTTGGATGGTGTTGGGAAGGCGAACTGCGGCCGCCGGTGCCCTGTGGCGGCCGGTGGTCGCTAGCGCAAGGCTACAAGCCCGCAGCTACGCGGCCCGGGGTGAAGGCGAGGCGGGGCGGCTCCGGAGCCGCAGGCCAAGGGCGATCAGGATTAGTCCGAACACCAGCGCATAGGCCCCCAGCATCCAGATCATGCTGACGGCTCCCGGGCCTGGAAACAACACCAACAGGACGCCGAGGGCCATGGAGACGATGCCGCCAAACCCGAGCAATACCTCGTTGTCGATCTCCTTGCGCAGGCGGATGGCGGCGGCAATCTCCAGTACACCGGTAACGATGGCCCAGGCTGCGACCATGTAGAGCAGAACGAGAGCCGTCACCTGGGGAGAGATGAAGGTGACAACGCCCACACCGATCCCGGCGAGTCCCTCCAAGGCTATCATCCACCAGCGTCGGCGCTCGCCCTTCCGGGTCAGGCCAACCACCAGGCCGAGGATCCCGTCAACCAAGGCGTACGCTCCGAACAGCAGGACCAGGGCGGCCAGGGTCAAGTTGGGCCAGACGAAGGCGACGACGCCAAAGAGCACCGCCACCAGGCCGCGCAATACAATGATCCACCAGTCGCGAGCCAGAGAACTTGCGTTCATCGACCTTTCCTCCTCCGTGGTCCGTGGACTCAAGCCTGGACGGAGACGCGCTCTGCGTCCATATACCCGGGATAAGGACTGGGGTTCGCCTTAGTTGCGCGCGGTCCGAATCCAATCGTGAGTCTCGTCCGAATCCAGCAGCCCTCGAACACGATCCCAGCGTTTCTGGCCGTAGGCGCGGAAGTCGACGTCGAGAGTGGAAATGTGCTCCTGGATGACGCTCCACAGGCTCCACGCGACATCGGACATGACGGCATAGAGCTGCATCCGCGCCAGGAGGCGCGGCGTTGCCTCGCCGAAGTAGGCGTGGCCGAGCGCTTCCGCCTCGGCCTGGTCGTAGGCCGCCTCGCACACGGCGTTGCCCAGTTCCGAGCACGGATCGTTGTTGCCGCTGTAGCCGAAGTCCACGATCCACAAGCGCTGTCCGTCGTCGATCAGGTTCTCGGGGACGAGGTCGTTGCTGCACGGGCGCGGCGCCGAGGGGTGAGCCCGAACAGCGGCCCGCATCTCGGCCAGCAGGGGCTGGTAGTCGTCGAAGCCGGCCGGGGGCGCCTTCCGGTCGGAGGCCAGCACGGCACGATAGGAATCCGTCAGTCGAAACAGATCGAAGTCGTTGGCGAATGGGCGGGCCGTGTGCAGTTGGCGAACTGCCCTGGCCAGCCGCTCCACCATGCCCGGCCTGTGCATGTCGGGCTGCGACAGGGTGCGCCCTTTGAGAAACTCGACGATCATCACGCCCGTAGAGGGGATGTGATCGAGGACCCGCGGCGAGACTCCCGTTTCGGCCGCCGCCATGGTGTTGCGAATCTCGTCGGCGCGGGGGATCGCCAGCAACTCGCTGCGTTCGCCGGGGATGGAGACGAAATAGGTGCGATCGCCCGCCTGAACCCGGAACGACCGATTGGTCAACCCGCCGGCGACCGGTTCGGTGTGGATCGGCTGGCCGCGCCAGGCGGCGATGGCCCGGATCACGTCGGTGATGTCCATTCGCTATCAGCTGTCAGCCATCAGGCTCCACAGTCATCAGTTCCCGGTTGCCAGTTTCCAGTCACAGCCTTTGGCTGAATAGAATCGAGGAATCACGGACCACTGACCACTGACCACTGCCTCACGCGTCTTTCAGCCACCCTGCCAGATCCGGTCCCTCCAGAATCCTCCGGGCGCGGTTCCAACGGGTCGTAGCGTAATCCCAGAAATCGAACTCGAGGCGCGAGATCTTCGCCTGAATGGAGCCCCATAGAGTCCAGCCGACGTCGGACATGAGGGCGAAGAGCCGCATGCGCGCCAGGTGGGAAGGATTGGACTCGCCGAAGTAGGCCGCACACAGCTCCTCGTATTGGTCGGGCGAGTATTGAAGCTCCTGACACGTGTTGCCGAGTTCGAAGCAGGGGTCGTTGTTTCCGCTGTACTCGAAGTCTATCAACCAAAGCTGGCGGCCGTCGTCGATGTAGTTCTCCGCCAACAGATCGTTGTGGCAGGGGACGGTCAGCCGGGCATGGCGGCCGACGGCGGCCTCGATCTCGGCGACCGCCGGCAGCTGGAGTCGGTAGTCGTCTGGGATTCGGACGCCGTGCTGATCGGCGGTGGCGAGATAGGTCTCGACCAGGCGGAACATGTCGAAATCCTGAAAGAATCGGGGGCCGGCATGCAGACGACGCAAGGCTTCGGCGATCCGGACCGGCATGCCGGGTGCCCGCAGCCGATCCGCGGACATCGTCTCGCCGGCGATGAATTCGAAGACCATCACGTCATCGTCCGGCAACACGTGGATCAACTTCGGAGCGACTCCGGTCTCGGAGGCTGCCCGGGCGTTGTAGATTTCGTTGGCGCGGTCGACGGCGAGCAGCTCGGTGCTTTCTCCGGGGATCCGGACGAAGTACGGCCGTCCGTCGATCTCGACGCGGAAGTTGGTATTCGTCAGACCGCCGCCGACGCTGGAAACGTCGACGCGGCGCCCGCTCCAGGACGGGATACTTGCGACGACCTGCTCGATGGTGAGGGTCATCTGGG
>Ga0214473_10011269_pt1 | contig 10496 bp, 10 predicted proteins | sample RVTome_7_FD_203509 | JGI IMG/M metagenome (GOLD analysis project Ga0214473, IMG submission 203509) | Soil microbial communities from uranium-contaminated site in the Upper Colorado River Basin, Wyoming, United States - RVT98D197 | ecosystem: Environmental > Terrestrial > Soil > Contaminated >... | reverse complement strand
TTCATCCGGTGCCTCTTTCTTAATTTTTTTCTGCAAGATAAATATTAAGGTATAGAAGGCACCATTTCAATTTTTTATTCCCTGTTCGCAGACTTCTTAAAAAAGCGCCATTCGGGACAGGCACCAATTTTGCAGTGGCAGTTTTATGCGAAGACGGGAGATCGTTGCGCTGCAAAATTGTTGCCAGTCCCCGTGATTCACACAACTATGCTTTCACGGTAGACGCCGAATTCTGTGCGGAGGCGGTCGCAGATTTCGCCGAGCGTCGCTTCGGCTTTGACAGCTTCGAGTATGGGCTCGAAAATTTCGCCTCGATTTGCGGCTGTCTTCTGAACAAGGTCAAGAGATCTATCAACCCTCGAATTATCGCGCTCGGCACGTAACTGCTTCAAACGTGCGGATTGACGCTCGCCGATTTTCGGGTCGACCTTGAGAAATTCGACATTTTCCTCAGCGGATTCGTCGATTCGGAATTTATTTACCCCCACAATGACTCGCTCGCCGGAGTCGACCGATTTCTGCCACTCGTAGGCAGCATTCTGTATCTCGCGCTGCGGGTAGCCCTCCTCGATAGCCTTGCGCATGCCGCCCCGGCGATCAATCTCGGCGATATAACCTCGCGCGTCCTGCTCGATTTTGTCTGTCAGGGATTCGACCGCCCATGACCCGCCGAGTACATCGACGATATCCGCAACGCCTGACTCATACGCAAGCACCTGCTGGGTCCTCAGCGCGAGACGTACGGACGATTCAGTCGGGAGGCAGAGGGCTTCGTCCATGGAGTTTGTGTGAAGGCTCTGAGTCCCTCCGAGAACGGCGGCGAGAGCCTGCATCGCGACACGGACCGAGTTATTGATCGGCTGTTCGCGAGTGAGCATGCTTCCGGCGGTCTGTGTGTGGAATCTGAGAAGCCACGATTTCGGGTCTTTGGCGTCGAATTCATCGCGCATTATTTTCGCCCAGAGGCGCCGAGCCGCGCGGAATTTAGCGACCTCCTCGATAAGATTATTGTGAGCGTTGAAGAAGAAGCTCAATCTTGGCGCGAAGGTGTCGACCGGGAGTCCCGCTTCTATCGCGGTTTTCACGTACTCGCGGCCGTCGGCAAGCGTGAAGGCGACCTCCTGAACCGCGGTGCATCCGGCCTCCCTTATGTGGTATCCGGAGATCGAGATCGGGTTCCACTTGGGAAGATTGTTCGAGCAGTAGCGGAACGAGTCGCTGACGAGGTACATGCTGGGGTCTGGCGGAAAGATATATGTGCCGCGAGCCATGTATTCCTTGAGGATGTCGTTCTGAATTGTCCCGCCAAGCCCGTTTATATCGATGCCATTTTTTTCGGCGACCGCGATGTACATGGCGAGGAGAATTATCGCGGGGGAGTTTATTGTCATCGACGTGGTCACGTCGCCGAGATTGATACCATTGAAGAGAATTTCCATGTCGCGGATGCTGTCGATCGCTACTCCGGTCTTGCCGACCTCGCCTTCCGAGAGGACATTATCGCTGTCGAGTCCGAGCTGGGTGGGGAGGTCGAATGCAACGGATAATCCCGTGAGTCCGGAATTTATGAGGAAGTGATAGCGCTCATTAGTGGCTTCAGCATCACCAAATCCGGCGTACTGGCGCATCGTCCAGAATTTTCCGAGATACATGGTCGGGTAGACGCCGCGCGTGAAGGGGAAATCGCCGGCCCATCCGATTTCGACGGGGTTGGAGCAGTCGGGGAGGTCGAGCGGGGTATAGGCGGCCTGGAAGTCGAATCCGGATGTGGATTTCGGGGAGCGGATTTTGCCGGAATCGCGGTCCTTTTTTACGGCTTTATCGAAATTGGATTTTCCGTCGATGAAGTTGTGAGTCATATTGGTCTCTTTAATTGTTTAATTAGCGGACGTGACGTCCGCGGTCCAGCCGGCCAGAGGCCTGCGGTCCTGATATTTTAATAAATAATAAATGCAATGAGCATAAATATTAGAGCAATCCTAAAGCGCGTCGCCGATGTCGTGAAGGATGTCGGACGACTGATCCATTAGCCCTCTCAGAAGGTTCTCGGTTGGATTCGCGCTGAATTTTGGAGTGATCAGAGTCCCCGAAATCGTGAAATCAAGCGTAACACGGCCGATGCGGTCAGGAAGGAAGCCGACATAGGAGCCGAATTTCGGATGTGCCTTGGCTTTATCGAGCGGGACGGATAAATCGCCGCCGGCAGAAATTTTTTTGTCAAATCCGATGGTGCCGTTGCCATCTATCTGCAGATCGTCTGACATAAAATTAAGACGGTCGATGATGATGTCGGAATTCGCGATATGGGCTGACGTTTCGAGCTCGGTGTAAACTGCAAGCTCGGCCTCGGATACAGGGCTGTTGTTCACTTGTCCGTTTGTCAGGTTCATGAATCTGTCGCAAAATGGAGAGAGAAATTTACCTCCGTCGGACTTGATCTCTATCGAAACAACCATGTCGTCAGGATTCAGGAAGTTACCGCTGGCGGTCATGTTTCCGGAAAAATCTCCCGTGACCTCATATTTAAGATAGCGGACGGATTCGAGGTAGCCGGGGATGTCGACCGATTGAAATTCGGATTCCGCATTCCATAAAGGCGTTTCCGAAAGGAGGTTTATGGTTCCGTTGCCCGTTAATGTTCCGCCGTAGACATCCGCGTTGAAATCAGAGAGGTCGATAACTCCTGCCGAATAAGTGAATGAGCTATCTGCGCTGGTGATGTTCGCGTTTCCAAGAGTGGCGTCGGCAAGAGCGAATGTCCCGCTGACCGAAAGTTTATTTTTCTCGCCCTTTACGTTAATAGTGGTTCCCGCGACGCCGTCCGGCAGGTAGGGGCTGCCCTCGAAAATGGGTTCGAAATTTCTGAACACACTTGAGAGGTTAACCTGGTCGATCTTGCCTGTGACGTTGATTTCGGCCTTTTCATCAAACGGCACGTAGCCGTTGATCTTAACCGGCGATGCGAGGTATTCGGCGGTGAATTCAGTGATCTCGACGCCTGTATGATCGTAGGTACCACTTCCACCGGCCTGGAAGAAAGATATGTTTACGGCTCCCGCGATGCCCGGAAAACTTTTATGGATTTCGACAATGCCGTTACGCGCTTCGATTGGGATTCTGCCTGTACTTATTTTAGCGGCAAAACCCGCAAGATAAACCGGACTTTTTTGCGAATTGGAAATTTTAAAATCCGGAAGCTCGACCTCGCCGGTTTCCGAGATGTACAGGTGCACCTCGAATCCGTCAATTTCGATACGTGAAGGCAGATACGACCGGTTCAGCAAATTTCCCAGCGGGATCTTAAACCAGGCTTTGTCGGCTGTGATAAGCGGAAGGCGGTCGATGTCCTTGCCGGAGTAAACAACCATGTTTTTGGCTGTGATTCCCGATAAATAGTCGCCGTCTATCCCTTCGATCGCGACAAGTCCGTCGGTTTGCTCTGTAATCTGTCCGATGATTTCTTTCTCGCTACCGCGAAGCCATATCCTGAAGCCGGGTCCCAGCACTAGCGGAACGGCGATCACAATCGCGATCAGGATGACAAAGTTAATCGTAAAAGTTTTTCTAATTTTCATATCGTGTACTGCCGCTGTGTCCGGACGCAAGCTTTGTAATCAACATCTCAAGCGCAAGTTTTCCCGGAGGTTTGCTCGGCATGGTCCCGCGCTTGATATGCACGTCGGTTTCCATAAATAGTTCAGTTATTTGTGAATACCTGAACGGCTTGAATTTACGTTCCTGCTTCAGCACTTTAGTAATGACAAACGGGTGTTCGCCAAGTTCACTTCCGATAGCTTTGGGCTGCTCTTTCCAATCTAGACCGGAAAATTCCGGACGCGGGAGGACTTCCCGGACAAGCGCGATAAGGCGTATCTGCCGGACGATCATGGTGAGGATGTACGGAGCCGCAGCGCCGCGGTCCATGAGATCGTCGAGCTCCTTCAGTGCCATCGCCGTGTTGCCCTGGCCGAGATAATCGACCATTGAGAAAATTCCCGCCTCGTAACACTCGGTGACAACCGCCTCGACATCCTCAATCGACGGTGAATTCCCTGGTCCGACATAAGCCGCGAGTTTTTTCAGCTCATTAACAATATTTGAGCGGTTCGGTCCGACCCGGTAGGCGAAAGCTTGCGCCACTTTATGGTCGGGACGGATCCCCAGAACGCTCGCCTCGTGCTGAATGAAATCGACAGCGTCGCGGATATTCCCCGACGCGGGGTCGAACCACATTTGCTTGAACGATTCGATGTCGCAGCCGGCATCCTTGAGCGCCCTGTAAAATGAGGTTCTGCCGTCGAGGTGGCCGTCCTCCTCGACAAGTATCAGAAGGGCATTGTCGGTAAGGCTTTTCAACTGCTCGACCGCGCGAAGCAGGCTCTCCTGCGATTTTGGAATATTTTCTTCGATATCTTCTTCCGCTTCGGTCTCCGGGTCCGGCTCTGGTTTTCTAAAAGACTTTTCGATAACCTTCGCGTTTTTCGCGACAACAACGCGCTTTCCCCCAAGGAATGGGATGGTCAGTGCGCTTGAGACGATGTCCATGAACGACGTGCCGGAGTCCGCGAGGTCGTAGGTTGTGAAATTGAGGTTGCCTTCGCGTGGAATGCCTTTCAAAAGGACATCGAGACGCTCGCGAATGCCGTGAGCATCGGTCGATTGTGAATCGCCATGAAGAAGATATAAAGGCATAATAATTCAAGCGGGCGGGTTCTAAACCAGCCTGTCGGGATTATACATCATGGCGTCGCGGCGGGGCGACGGTTTACGCGAATTCGTGATATATTAACCGCACCATGACGATTTTCCGCATACAGGACGAGCCTGAAATTACATCCGTGCTGAACGGCATCTATCCGATTCTGAATATCGAGCCGGAGACCGATATCGAGAAACTACTCGACTGGTCGATGAATCTCGCGGATGTCGGGATTCGCCTTGTGCAGGTCAGGGCGAAACGGATCGACAAGGACGCGCTCCCGCAGCTTCTGGATGAGGTGGTAAATGACCTTCGTGGAGCCGGTTTGTCTGTAATTCTTAACGATTATGTCGAATACGTGAAGTTGACCGGAGCGGATGGGGTACATCTCGGGTACGAGGACTATCCGGTTTTCGAGGCTCGCGCGATTCTCGGCCAGAAGGCGATCATCGGTGCTACCGTTCGGAATTATGGTGAAGCGCTTCATGCATCAGGCCAGGGCGCGAGTTATATCGCGGCAGGCAGCATATACCCATCCCCCACCAAAGGCGGACTCCCGGTAATCGGACTGAACGGTCTAAGGGAAATACACAAACACATCGAGGAAGAGAGCATGCCACGACCGGGCTGGGGACGTTTCGGTCATATTCCAATATGTGTGATCGGTGGAATCTCAAAAGACAGGTTGAAGGAAGTCCATTCCGCAGGCGCGAGCATGGTCGCGGTGATTGGAGCGATACAGAATGCTGAGGAGCCATTGAAAGCAGCGTCAGAACTTGCAGAATTATGGCGACAACTGTAACACGGACTTTCCAGTCCGTGAACGGGTCGCATGGACATTCGTGTCCGTGCTGATTGATTCTTTTATTAATCAGTGATATCCTCAATACAGTAGAAATATCAATACCGGAGGGGTGCCCCGAATTGACGGGGCTGAGAGGCTCTGAAGCCAACCCTGGGAACCTGATCCGGATAATGCCGGCGTAGGGACTCGGTAACAGCGAGCGCTCAGAACTTCCCCCTCCCCGAAATCCAAGGGAGGTTTTTTATTGACATGGCGGAAAACGGAAACATGAAATGCCGCGTCAACGGTAGCGAACAGACACTCCCATCGGGAATGTCGCTTATCGACTTTCTCGGGACGAAAAATGTGAAACCGGCGGCTGTGGTGATCGAGCACAACGGCGAGGTGCTTCCAAAGGGCGGTTACGACGGGATCGTGCTCCGCGACGGCGACATGCTCGAGATCGTGCAGATCATAGGGGGCGGATAGGTTGACGAAGGGGGATGAAAATTTCAGGCCGCACGGTCATTTGGGAGCGCCGTCGACAAAACTCGCCGCCGACCAGGCTGTGCTGAGGACGCATTTCGGGAGATATTTCCGTTTCGTCCAGAGGCTTGGCGGGATTCCGGTCATCTATTTCGCGATCGGGATCATCATCGGGAAGTCCGGCGGATTTGGGAACGCGATGCTGTATGGCATCGGGGCGGCGGTGTACGCTTTTCTGTTTCATATTTATGCGATCTCATATTTCGCGATGCGGTCGAAAATCGGGCTTGAGGTGTGTCCGGGGGGGACGTTAGGGTATTTCTGGTCGCGGATTTTCATCCCGAGGGCGGTTCTTGAACATTTGGTGATGATGGGACTTCTGATTTTTTCGGACAGGTTGCATCCGGGTGGGATCGTGTGGTTTTTGATTTCGGGATTTGTGATTTATATTGTCGATTATGCGATAACGATTGCGTCGACCTTGAAATACAGTCTGAATGCTAAACAGGAAGCTGGAGGAAAAAAATGACAATTAACGATCCGCTTGTGATTGCCGGGAAGGAATTTTCATCGAGGCTGATGATCGGGACCGGGAAATATTCCGATGTCGACACGATGCAGAGGGCGCATGCGGCGTCCGGGGCTGAGATTGTCACGGTCGCTCTGGGACGTGTGAAATTCGACGATCCCAACGACATGTTCAAGCATATCGACTTCTCGAAATATTGGCTTCTTCCGAACACTGCGGGAGCGTACACCGTTAAGGACGCCTTGAGAATCGCGAGAATGGCGCGAATGGCATGCAACACCGACTGGATAAAACTTGAGGTGCTCGGCGACCCGGAGACGTTATTACCAGATGTCGGCGGTACACTTGAGGCGGCGAAGATTCTGGTCGACGAAGGATTCACTGTTCTGCCATATACGAATGACGATCCTATCGTAGCCCGGAAGCTGGAAGAGCTCGGTTGTGCTACCGTGATGCCGCTTGCGAGCTATATCGGGTCGGGGCAGGGGTTTCTGGATTTCTCGGGGATAAAGATAATAATCCAGAGGGCAAAAGTGCCTGTAGTTGTCGATGCTGGTCTTGGAGTGCCTAGTGATGCTGCTCAGGCAATGGAATTAGGTGCCGATGCTGTGCTTTTAAACACCGCAATAGCAAAAGCGGACAATCCCGAGCAAATGGCCGAGGGCTTCAATCTGGGCGTGCGAGCGGGACGTCTCGGCTATCTCGCGGGACGGATCGAGAGAAAGCAGGTCGGCTCGGTGTCGTCGGTCGGAGCGGGATTGAAGTAAAAAAATATAATGGCACACTCGAACTAGTTCGAGTGTGCCATTAAGAATTCGGATTAACCGCGACAAAAGGTTTCTCCGGACGCTTTACAGTGCCGTGACCGTTCGACGTTTTCGGGATCCTGACAAGCGCGAGACCGCGGATCTCGGGATCGAGCTCGACATCATCGCATTCCAGGAGCATTCTCGCGATGTAACCGTAGCCCCAATCCTTCCCGAGCAGATAGATGCTCGTCTCGCTGTCGAAGCACTTATGGGTGATGAGGCGGAGAATGGCCAGGAGAAGGATGGATAGGGGCACGGAGATGTCGCGGTGTTCGAGACGGAAGCGCAATTTGGTCGTGTCATGGAAGAGGAGCTTGAATTTCTTCTTCTGGAACACGGTTTCGAACTCGCGTCCGTGGAATTGTTCGAGATTGTCGAGAAAGTCGGCTAGATAGAGTGGCATATGTCTTCACCACATGTATAACGCGCGTGAAGACCAAAAGCTGACAGAATTTCTGAAAAAAAAATCAAAAATGAACCGACATGAATCCATAAAACAACATCTTGAGAACGCCGGGGGTCGACCGCCGACGCAGCTTCGTTTTGCCAAAGACGGTGTCATCACTCCCGAAATCCGATTTGCGGCTGAGAAGGAAAACCTAGATCCCGAGTTTGTCAGGAAAGAAATCGCCGACGGACGTATGATCATTCCTGTCAATATCAGGCATCCTGAGGCAATGCCATTTCTCATTGGACGTAGCGCGCTCTGCAAAATTAACGCCAATATCGGATCGTCGTCGGTCGTTGCTGACATCGACATGGAACTTCGCAAACTCGATATCGCAATAAAATACGGCGCTGACACGGTCATGGATCTATCGACCGGCGGCGACATCAAGGCCATAAGAAGTGCCATTTTAAGGGCGTCGAGGGTCCCGATCGGCACAGTCCCCATATATGAAGCCATTGCCAGAGTCGACGATCCGTTAGAATTAACCCCTGAGCTCCTTCTCCAGGTTGTCGAGGAACAGGCGGAGCAGGGTGTCGACTATATGACCGTCCACGCAAGCATCCTCCTCGACATATTGCCACTAGTTGCCAAAAGATTGACCGGAATTGTATCGAGGGGCGGATCGCTGATCGCCCAATGGATGCTCGCGAATGGCAATGAGAACCCGTTTTACACCCATTACGACGACTTACTCGACATCTGCGCGAAATATGACGTCTCTCTTTCTCTCGGCGACGCGCTACGTCCCGGATGTCTGGCCGACGCGTCGGATGAGGCGCAATTTGCCGAGTTGAAAGTGCACGGTGAGCTTGGACGTCGGGCGAGGGAGAGAGATGCACAGGTGATGATCGAAGGTCCGGGACATATTCCGTTTAACGAAATCGAGATGAACATGAAAATGGAGCGGGAGCTTTGCGACGATGCCCCGTTTTACGTGCTCGGACCGGTCGTGACCGATATCGCGCCGGGATATGACCACATAACATCGGCGATCGGCGGAACAATGGCGGCGTATCACGGGGCCGCGATGCTCTGTTATGTTACTCCGAAGGAACATTTGGGTCTGCCTGACGAGAATGATGTCCGGGAGGGGGTGATAGCGTCGAAAATCGCTGCACACGCGGCGGATGTCGCATTGGGGAAACCGGGCGCGAGAAAGAGAGACGATGCAATGGCGCGCGCGAGGTTCGGGTTCGACTGGGAGAAGCAGTTTGAAATCGCTCTGGACGGGGATCGTGCCCGCGAGCTGCACGATGAGACGTTACCGGATGTGATGTACAAGATGGCGGAGTACTGTTCGATGTGCGGGGAGAAATTCTGCGCGATGCGGATATCGAAAAATATCGAGGACTGGTGCGGGAGGGATAGACGGGAAGTAAACGATTTCGGATAGTTTTGAAAATATGCTCATTTGTGTTTTGAAAGAAACAAAAATCGTAGTATCATACCCGGAGTGGAGGTTTCAGGATTTTCGAACGAAAACTCCAGGAATTAGTTAAGGGAGAATCCGCATGGCATACAACATCCCGGCCGCAGAGCCGACACCGGAAGAACTGGCGCGCGAATGTTCGGGGGCTGCCGATAACGCTGTCGAGTGGATCAGGAGCATGTCCGGAATAGACCTGGATTTTTCGCCGCCGTCGCTGATGGCTGTCGACCGCATCTTAAACGAGCTTGTCAACACGCTTCCGGATGAGGACAAGGAGGCGACGGTTGTCCTGCTCGGAAGTTACCTTGGGGAGGTTCTTCTGCGGGCAGCCGGCGGGAGATGGGAAACCGGCGATGTGTTTACAGGTCCGGGTGTACGCGGCCTTGGTGGAAAGGAAATCACGATCAACCCGTTCGCGCGGATAAGGCAGGCATTTGCCGACAAGGAGGAGCACCACCTCGCGCAGTACTGGAACATGGTTGTCGGGCGGATAGAGGATTCGGAGGAACTTCGCGAGCAGCACGGATTTCGTCCGCCGCCGTCGACGCCCCTGAAAAAACTCCCTGTCGATACATCAGGATCGGGCAAAAAATCGGAAGGTCCGACAGATGACGAGCTCGCCAGGATCATCCCTGAGGAGACTAAGAAATTCATCGAACTTCTGAAAGCCGATCTCGGTGTGGAGCTCGATTATTCGATCAACAGCCTGAAATTTCTCGACCATTATTTCCGGTCGTTGAACGCGAAGATGGCCAAGGAAGGGAAAATGGGAGAGAAGAGGGTCTTCGTTTATCTTGCGGGAAATTACCTCGGGGAGGTTCTAAGGCGGGAGTTCGGGGGCAGGTGGGTATTCATACCCGAGCATCAGACGACGGGGCTTGTTCTCGAGATGTCGGACGATGAAAATCGCACAGTGTATCCTCACAAGGCTGCCGCGAAGATGGCGATGGAATATAAAGCGGGTGCGGTGGTGGCGTATGTGGACTCAATCAAGCGAAGAGTGACGACGTGAGTTAGAACATCAATCCCGTTTCTCAATAATCGTTTCAGACCGAAAATCCCTGTGTCCGTCTCAAACGGAGCGAGTCTTCGAGCGTAGATTGAGACGGATTCCATAAATTACGGCGAATAAAAATCCAATCGAGATGATCCACCTTGTATCTTACCAAGTAACTAAATAACCAGAACGGTCAATCTTAATAAGTGGTTACCGGACATGGTGAATCGGGCAGGTGAAGCCTAATCCACCTGAGGCCAAAGAGCCTGACATGGAGATGGGCTCCCCGCCCTCTTCCCCAAGGCCGAAGAG
>Ga0214473_10011268_pt1 | contig 10496 bp, 12 predicted proteins | sample RVTome_7_FD_203509 | JGI IMG/M metagenome (GOLD analysis project Ga0214473, IMG submission 203509) | Soil microbial communities from uranium-contaminated site in the Upper Colorado River Basin, Wyoming, United States - RVT98D197 | ecosystem: Environmental > Terrestrial > Soil > Contaminated >... | reverse complement strand
CCTGCCTTTTGCATCCGCGTTGCGGCTTCAGCAGGTACCAGCTTTGCCCGCTGGGTACCAAACAAATCTGTAAAATTGAACAAAAAAAACCTTATTTTGTTCTTCTTGGCATATGCCTCTAATTCACCCGCCATGACGTCCACTCCCGATTATTGTCTTTTGAATTCTCATTCCGCTGCAATCGCTGTTGCTGCCCCGCCCATAACTGTTGCGCTGATGCGATTGGCGAGCTTCACGGCCCGTGGACTTTTCAGCCAGCGCCGCGCCTGGCTCGCCAGCAGCACCCAAATGAAATCACCTGCGATCAGGGCAACACCCAGGGTCAGCGTCAGTTCCAACCAGATAAAAGGTGTCACCATTGCCAGATCAATGATTGACGGCAGGAACGCGACATAGAAAATCATCAGCTTGGGATTTCCCAGCGTTACCGCAAGGCCGGTAAAAAACATGCGTGCGGGCTTCTCGCTCTTCGGCAGAACGGCTTCCTTCTCATCAGCGCGCGCCGTCCACATCTTGTAAGCGAGATAAAACAGATAGGCCGCACCCACATATTTAAGAACGACAAAAGCCCAATGGAAGGTCTGCGCGATGTAGCTCAGGCCCGCAACGGCGCAGGTGAGCCAGATGATTTCACCGAGCCACATGGCGGCAAGAAACGGCAAGACGCTGCGCCAGCCCCGGCTGATAACCCGCGTGACCAAGGCCGCAACACTGGGCCCCGGTGTGACCGCAAACACAAATTCGGCCACAAAGAAAATAACCAGTGCAGACAGTGTCATGATGATCCCCTCAAACGGACACCATCTTAATACCCGCCTCGACCCGGAATCCAGTCCGTTCCTGCAAGGGGGACCTGCGCCATGGCCGCAGCTTCAACGGTGAGCGCGCAAAGGTCTTCCGGTTCCAAGTTATGGACGTGGCTCTTGCCATTGGCCCGCGCGATGGTCTGCGCCTCCAGTGTCATCACTTTGAGATAGTTGGAGAGACGCCGGCCAGCTTTTACGGGATCAAGCCGCTTGGCCAGTTCCGGGTCCTGCGTGGTAATGCCGGCGGGATCCCGGCCCTCGTGCCAGTCGTCATAGGAGCCTGCCGTTGTATCAAGCGCCTTGTATTCCGCTTCATAATGCGGGTCATTGTCGCCAAGGGCCACAAGGGCCGCCGTACCGATAGACACTGCATCCACACCCAGCGCCAGAGCTTTCGCGACGTCGGCCCCATTCCTGATACCGCCTGAAACAATAAGCTGCACTTTCCGGTGCATGCCAAGTTCCTGTAGTGCCCGAATCGCAGGACGAATGCAGGCAAGCGTCGGCTGGCCCACATGTTCGATAAACACTTCCTGGGTTGCCGCCGTGCCACCCTGCATTCCGTCCAGCACAACAACGTCAGCCCCGGACTTCACAGCCAATGCCACATCGTAATAGGGCCGCGCCCCGCCAATCTTTACGTAGATCGGTTTTTCCCAATTGGTGATTTCACGGAGTTCATTGATCTTGATTTCAAGATCGTCTGGCCCAGTCCAATCCGGGTGGCGGCAGGCCGAGCGCTGGTCGATACCCTTTGGCAGGCAACGCATGGCGGCCACACGATCCGATATTTTCTGTCCCAGCAACATGCCGCCGCCACCAGGCTTTGCACCCTGTCCAATGACAATTTCGATGGCATCGGCCTTGCGCAGATCGTCAGGGTTCATGCCATAGCGCGATGGCAGATACTGATAGACCAGGGTTTTGGATTGGCCGCGTTCTTCCGGCGTCATGCCGCCATCGCCCGTGGTGGTGGAAGTTCCGGCAATCGTGGCTCCCCGCCCCAAAGCCTCTTTTGCTTGCGCGGAGAGTGAGCCGAAGCTCATGCCCGCAATGGTAATCGGGATTTTCAGTTCAATCGGCTTCTTGGCGAAGCGTGTGCCGAGCACAACATTGGTGCCGCATTTTTCGCGGTAGCCTTCAAGCGGATAACGCGAAATGGAAGCGCCCAAGAAAAGCAGGTCATCAAAATGCGGCAGCTTGCGTTTTGCACCACCACCTCGAATGTCATAAATGCCGGTGATCGCGGCCCGGCGGATTTCGGAAAGTGTGTAATCGTCAAAGGTGGCTGATTTGCGCGGCAGCGTTGGTGGTGTCTTGTCCATTTAGAAGTCCTTCAATTGCGCATATCCTCTCCCGCTTGCGGGAGAGGAAAGGGGCCCATTGCGCAGCAATGGGATAGGTGAGGGCGAAGCATGGGGCAAAGTGCCCTCATCTCCCCACCGCTTTGCGGCGGGTTCCCTCTTCTCCCGTTTCACGGGAGAAGACGAACAAGAATCAATACGCATCCGCATGGTCCACGCTGAAATTGTAGAGCTTGCGGGCCGAGCCATAGCGGCGGAAGTCCGATGGCTTCTCCTTGCGCCCAGCAGCCTTCAGCAGGCGCTCAAGTTCAGCCAAATGTTCAGCCCGCATTTCCTTCTCAATGCAATCGGCCCCAAGGCTTGCCACCTTGCCCTTCACATAAAGCCGCGCTTCATAAATAGAATCACCCAGCGCATCGCCCGCATCCCCGCACACGACCAGATTGCCGCGCTGGGCCATGAAGGCCGACATGTGGCCAACCGAACCGCCCACCACAATATCGATGCCCTTCATCGAAATGCCGCAGCGTGACGAGGCATCGCCATCAATCACCAGCAACCCGCCATTGCCCGTTGCCCCGGCAGATTCCGACGAATTGCCCTTCACCCAAACCACGCCGGACATCATGTTTTCAGCAGTCCCCACGCCTGCGTGGCCATGAATGGTAAGCTCCGCGTCCTTGTTCATGCCGCCGCAATAGAATCCGACATGGCCGCGAATATCAATCTGCAAGGGTCCGTCTATGCCGCAGGCAATGGAATGCTGGCCCATGGGATTGTGAATGACCCAGTGTTTTTCATTTGTGTTCTTGGGCAAGCTGTGAAGAAGCGAATTGATCCCACGCACACCTTCCTTGTGAAGATCGAGCTCGTTCATGCGTGGCCGCCCCAAGTATAAACGATTGTCGGTTCCGGTTCCCAGATCTTCGCCGTGTCAGCCCCAGGCAGATGCGCAATGGCGCGGTATTCCGTGGCCATTGCCACCCAGTCATCGGTCTCCGCCATCACCGCATGCTTGCAGGCGATGGGATCACGCACCACCGCAAATCCATCGGCCGTACCAACGAGGAATGTGTAGAAGCCATCGAGATCACGCAAGCCATCTTCCAGCGCTTCCTTGAGCGTGGCACCGCCGCGCAATTTCCATGTCATGTAGGCGGCCGCCACTTCCGTATCATTCTCGGTCTGGAAATCCATGCCTTCCTTGCGGAGATTCTCCCGCAGGCGATTATGATTTGAGAGCGAACCATTATGCACTAGGCAAAGATCAGCGCCCGTGGCAAAGGGATGCGATCCCGCGGTTGTCACCGCACTTTCCGTTGCCATGCGCGTATGGCCGATGATGTGCGTGCCCTGTGCCTCGTCCAGATCAAACTTATCATAGACATTGGCAGGCAGACCCACTTCCTTGAAAATCTCAATGGTATGGCCGGAGCCCACCACGCGCACGTCGGGGTGATGGGCCTTGAGCCATGCCACCACCGCAGGCTCTTTGCCTGTAGTCACCAGAATGCAATGATTGCCAATCTTCTTGATCGTGCAGTCGCATTTCAGCGCTCTCTCAAGCCCCACATCAATCTTCTTCCAGTCATAATTTGCATCATCATGGGCCAGGGAAAATTTCGTCTGGGCCTTCTTCACTGGGTTCCGGTAGATCGCAACACCCGCCGAATCCGGCCCGCGATTGGTCATCTCGATGAGCATGGGCTTGAACATTTTCCCCAGTTTTGGCTTCAACTTGGGGTTCTTGAGATAAAGTCCGACGATGCCGCACATGGATAAACCCTCTCTGCAATGGCGTTGCACGACTGTAACAGGGCGCAATTGCAATATCAACTAGTAGGAATTATTTTTTCACAACAGGAATGAGTAAAATCAGCTGCGCCACGCCAGTGGATGGTTAACCAGTTCCCGATCAACGGTCAGGAGCTTCATACCTTCTGCCGCGCATACGCCAAGAAGCAGTCTGTCGAAAGGATCATTTGTCCTGATTTCAGGGCCAATATCCGCAAATACATGTTTTGCATCAATTGCTAAGAGCTGTATTTCCGCTGTCGCAAACAATTGCGGCCACTCTTCAACTGATGTTCTCAAAGGAAGTTTGCCTAGGCGAAACTTGATAGCAACTTCCCACAAGCTGGTAACACTGACAAAGACTTGCTGCAAATTCATCAGCGCAGAATGAGGATGCGGCTCGCCGTGCCCACCAAGCCTCACATCAATAAGTTCGATGACAAAATGGGTATCAAGCAAGATCATAATTTGTCAGGCAGCGGCTTGATCAAAAAATCCTCTGGAAGCGGGTCATCAAAGTCGGCAGGGATAAAATCGACAATTCTTTCAATCCCATGCGCTTTCTTGTAATCCGCCAGCGCCTGCCAGTTGATCCCGCCCTTCTTTTCCTTGTGGGGAGTAAGATCAGCCACCGGCTTGCCATGGCGCGTCAATACAATCGTTTCCCCAGCCTCGGCGAGATGCAGGAGTTCGGACAGGCGGTTCTTGGCTTCTTTGACGGAAATGTTCATGAGAAGAATGTAGCTACCGGTAGCTACTTTGTCAACTAGAGCATGTTACGGCAAAGTTGCAAGACTTTGCCGATAACAACATGATCCAAGTAACTAAACTGGCGCGATTTTTTCGCTTGGGTGATTTTACCCAAGCGGAAAGCGCGCTAGTCTTCCCGCCGGTAGCTGATGACGCTCAGATAACGCGCCGGCAGCTTTTTCAGCTCCTCCGGCCCATGGGGCACATCGGCGTCAAAAAACAGGGTGTCGCCGGGGTGCATGTCATAGGTCTTGTCGCCATGGCGGTACACCACGTTACCTTCCAGCATATAAAGCATTTCGAGCCCGCTGTGCTGGAAAGTCGGGAACACATCGGATTGGGCGGTAAGTGTGATCATGTAGGGCTCAACCATCACCGGGCCATGGGGGCTGTGCCCCAGCAATTGATACTGGTGGCCCGCCCGCGTGCCCCGCCTTTCGATGGTCAGGCCCTGCCCCGCCTTCACAAAGGAAGCATCCCTGATTTCCTCAAAGCCCCGAAACAGCGAAGTGACCGGCACCTGCAAGGCCTTGCTCAGGGCCTGCAAGGAACTGAGCGAGGGCGATGTGGCCCCATTTTCTATTTTAGATAACATGCCAGCCGACATGTCAGCCGCCTTGGCGAGCTCCGAAATCGTAATGCCAAGCTTTTCACGAAACCCGCGCACCTCGCGCCCGATGGCTTCTTCCAGTAATTTGCCCCGCGCCGAAGCGCCGAGATGCGGCTCCTGGTAGGGAAGGCTTGGCACTCCCTTCTTGGCTGTCGGTTTTTTAGGTGATGGATTTTTCATCGGCTCCCCTTGCTAAGCACTAGCCCCAAAGCCAAGTAGCGGGCAAGTCCCTCCCGCCTTTGCGCAACAAGTCCCGCCTTGCGTTTGCGCAAAGACACCGTCATAACCCGGGGCCGAAAAAGGATAATGAAATGCTGCAGGCCGCCGCGCTCAAAAAATTAACCCATCTCGAACGCCTCGAAGCGGAATCCATCCACATCATCCGCGAAGTCGCCGCCGAATGCGAAAAGCCCGTGATGCTCTATTCCGTGGGCAAGGATTCAGCCGTCATGCTGTATCTCGCCATGAAGGCTTTTTACCCCGCCAAACCGCCCTTTCCCCTGATGCATGTGGATACGCGCTGGAAATTCCGCGACATGATTTCACTCAGGGATGAAACTGCAAAGCGCCTCGGCCTCGATCTTATCGTCTACGTGAATCCTGACGGCATCGAGAAGGATGTAAACCCCTTCGACCACGGTTCGGCGCTTCACACCCAGATCATGAAAACCGATGGGCTGAAACAGGCCCTCGACAAATATGGTTTTGATGCAGCCTTCGGCGGGGCCCGCCGTGACGAGGAAAAATCCCGCGCCAAGGAGCGCATTTTTTCTTTCCGCGACACCAGGCACCGCTGGGATCCCAAGAACCAGCGCCCGGAATTGTGGAACCTCTACAACGCCCGCAAGAACAAGGGCGAATCGATCCGCGTCTTCCCCCTGTCGAACTGGACCGAACTCGACATCTGGCAATATATCCACCTCGAGAACATCCCCATCGTGCCGCTCTATTTTGCCGCTCCCCGCCCCATCGTTTGGCGCGATGGCCAGATGATCATGGTCGACGATGAGCGCATGCGTCTAAACCCCGGCGAGAAGCCCGAATTGCGCACCATCCGCTTCCGTACGCTCGGCTGCTATCCCTTGACGGGTGCCATTGAAAGCAATGCTACCACGCTTCTCGACATCATCGAGGAAATGCTGGTGGCCACCTCTTCCGAGCGCCAGGGCCGCGTCATCGACAAGGACCAGGCCGCCTCCATGGAGAAGAAGAAGCAGGAGGGATATTTCTGATGTCCCGTTTCATTGAATTCGGGGGTGGCGATGTTGAGTCCTATCTGAAGACCCAGGAGAACAAGGACCTCCTGCGTTTCATCACCTGCGGCTCCGTTGACGACGGCAAATCCACCCTCATCGGCAGGCTTCTCTATGAAGCCAAGATGCTGTTTGAAGATCAGCTCCTGGCACTGGAAGCCGATTCCAAAAAGATGGGAACCCAGGGCGGCAATCTCGATTTTGCATTGCTGGTTGATGGCCTCGCCGCCGAGCGCGAGCAGGGCATCACTATTGACGTTGCCTATCGCGCCTTCACCACCAACAGGCGCAAATTCATCGTAGCCGATACGCCGGGCCACGAACAATACACCCGCAACATGGCAACCGGCGCATCGACCGCCGATCTCGCCGTCATTTTGATTGACGCGCGCAAGGGCGTGCTCACCCAGACGCGCCGCCACACTTTCATTGCAACCCTGCTCGGCATCAGGCATCTCGTTGTCGCCATCAACAAGATGGACCTGATGAACTATGACCAGAAAGTTTTTGAAGATATCGAAGCCGACTATCGCACCTTTGCCAAAAGCATCGGCGCAGATGATATCACCTGCATTCCGCTCTCAGCCCTTGTTGGCGACAATGTTGTTGAATACTCCGCCGCCATGCCCTGGTATCACGGCCCCACACTCATGGCCCATCTCGAAACCGTGCCCGTGGATGATGATCTTGCCACCAAACCCTTCCGCCTGCCCGTGCAATGGGTGAACCGGCCCGACCAGAATTTCCGCGGCTTTTCCGGAACCATCGTCAGCGGTGCCGTGCGCCCCGGCGATCAGATCAAGGTCCTGCCCTCCGCCAAGACAGCAACCGTCGAACGCGTGGTAACCCATAATGGCGATCTCCTCTGCGGCATCGCCGGACAATCGCTGACGATCACGCTCACCACGGAAATCGATATCAGCCGCGGCGATGTCATCTGCAACGCCGCAGACCCCATTGAGGTGTCGGACCAGTTTGAAGTCGAGGTATTATGGATGGGCGATGAGCCCATGCTGCCGGGCCGCCCCTATGTGATCAAAATGGGGAACCGCCAGGTGCCCGGTACGCTTGATTCCCTGAAATACAAGGTCAACGTCAACACCATGGAACACGTGGCAGCCAAGACCCTGACCCTCAATGAAATCGGCGTATGCAATCTGGAGCTTGACAGCAACATCGCCTTCACGACCTACACCGAAAACCGCCACCTCGGCAGCTTCATCATCATTGACCGTTTCACCAACTCGACAGTCGGCATGGGACTCATCCATTTCGCGCTGCGCCGCGCCTCCAACATCCACTGGCAGGCCGTCGATGTGAACAAGGTGGCGCGGGCGCGCCAGGCCAAGCAGAAGCCGACCGTGCTGTGGTTCACCGGACTTTCCGGGTCTGGCAAATCCACCATCGCCAATCTCGTTGAAAAGAAGCTTCATGCCTCGGGCCACATGACCTATCTGCTGGATGGTGACAACGTGCGCCATGGCCTGAACCGTGATCTCGGCTTCACCGACGCCGATCGGGTTGAAAACATCCGCCGCGTGGCCGAAGTCTCGAAGCTCATGGTCGATGCCGGATTGATCGTGCTTGTTTCCTTCATCTCACCCTTCCGCGCCGAGCGCCTCATGGCCAGGGAAAGTGTGGAGAAGGGCGAGTTCGTGGAAATTTTCGTCAACACAACCCTCGCGGAAGCTGAAAAGCGCGACGTCAAAGGCCTTTACGCCAAGGCGCGCCGCGGCGAGATCCAGCACTTCACCGGCATTTCCTCTGCTTACGAAACCCCGGAAAAACCCGAGATTTCGCTGGATACAGCAAAACTCTCTGCTGAACAGGCCGCCGAGACAATCGTAGACTATCTGGCAAAACAGAAACGTCTTACCAAGGCTTAGACCTCGCCGCCGCTCTTTCTGTCATTGGGATTTTGCCGAAGCCGGACGCGCTCGGATGATATCACATCGCGTGTCGCGCTGGCATTGCCTGAAAATTTGTTTCTCTGCATCCGCGAGGCAGTGGAATCCGCGCTGCCCGCCAGCGTGTCATGCAGGGGAAAAATTGAAAGAAGCGTGTACATTTTAATTTCTCGTCTCGGTACCAAAGTTTTTATCGAACTACCTGTGGCCGTTCGTTCATGTGGATCAGCCGCCTTGGTCAACGCCGCTGTTCTAGCGTTTGCTTTTACCGAAGGCTTTGAGGCTCCCTTGATTTCTTCTTGAGAATCCCGTGATCCGCGCAGCAACCGTAGGGCTAACAGAGGTCTTGTGATCCAGTTCTGAACCGCCTGTTCATCTGGGGTTTTGTTTTGGCCCGGCCAGTTCTATACTTGCTTCATGAGGCTGCTCGCCATCATCGTCCTGCTCGCCGCGGCGCACCCGGCCTACGCCATGAACTGGGAAGGCCACGACGACGACTGGAGGAGCGAATTTCCGCCGGCAAAGGCTTTTCTGGATGCGCTGCCCGAGGCAAAGCCGCTGCCTTCACCTGATTGCCCCATGGGCCCCGTCGCCCGCGCCGATAACCCTTACGAGCAGATACCGCTGCCTCGGCATAACTGCCCCAAGCCGCCGCCGGGAAAATTGCCTGAAAGCTGAACGGCCTGCTATCCTGCAAAACAACGCTTGAATGGCCATTTGAGTTGGCTAATTCTTGCCGAAAGGAGAAAGAGCTTTTCACATGAGCCTGGAATCTGTCCGCGCCTTTCTTGCCGGGAAAGCCCCGGACATTGCCATCATTGAATTGGAAGGCAGCAGCGCCACCGTGGCACTGGCCGCCGAAGCCCACGGCGTAACGCCTGCCCAAATAGCCAAAACCTTGTCACTAAGAGTGGGTGAACGGAACCTCCTGGTTGTTACCCGTGGCGATGCGCGCCTCGACAACAAAAAGGCAAAGGCAGCCTTCGGCGGCAAAGCGCGAATGCTCAGCGCCGAAGAAGTCCTGGCCGTCACCGGACACCCCGTCGGCGGTGTCAGCCCCTTCGGGCTGGCAACAGCACTTCCCGTCTATTGCGATGTCTCGCTGAAAGCCTTCGCTGAGGTCGTGCCGGCAGCCGGATCAACCAATAGCGCCCTGCGCATCAATCCCGCCCGCATGGCAGAGTTGATTGGGGCAGAGTGGGTCGATGTCTGCCAGGTGGAAACCTGAGTGATCATCCTGCGTTACGTCGCGGAAGAATTTGCGCGACTATTCCGCGGCCTTGGCAACTGGCTTTGTGAGATGCAATTTAGGTTCATTCTCGTCACGTGGCCTCTGGGCATGCTTCCGGCCCATGATGCTGTAGGCGCAGGGCACCACAAATAGCGTAAGCAAAGTCCCAAGCATCATCCCGCCCGCGATCACCCAGCCGATTTGCATGCGGCTTTCAGCCCCTGCACCGCTCGCAAGAACCAACGGAACCGCACCCAGCACCATGGCAGACGTGGTCATGAGAATTGGCCGCAGCCGCAGTGTCGCCCCTTCAACGATTGCCTCAAGCCGCGGGCGGCCTTCATCCTGCAGCCGGTTCGCAAAATCAACAATCAAAATACCGTGCTTGGTGATGAGACCAATGAGCGTCACAAGCCCGATCTGCGAATAGACATTCAATGTGCCACCGGTAAGATAAAGCGCTGCAAGCGCACCAGTCATTGAAAGCGGAACGCTGAGCATGATCATCACAGGATCGCGGAAGCTCTCGAACTGGGCCGAGAGCACGAGATAGATGAAAGCGAGCGCCAGAACAAAAACCAGGGCGAGGTTGGAACTTGAATCGCGCAGCTCGCGCGCCTGGCCGGTGAGGTCCGTCACCACATTGTCCGGCAACACCTCCTGTGCCGCCGCATTGAAGGCCGCGACCGCCTCGCCCAGCGTGAAGCCTGGCGCAAGATTGGCCTGAATGGTGATGGCGCGAAGCTGGTTGAAACGCAGCAGGTCGCGCGGTGCCACCGCCTCGCGCGCCGTCACGACATTTGAGAGCTGCACCATCTCGCCCGCGCTGCCGCGCACGAAA
>Ga0214473_10011267_pt1 | contig 10496 bp, 10 predicted proteins | sample RVTome_7_FD_203509 | JGI IMG/M metagenome (GOLD analysis project Ga0214473, IMG submission 203509) | Soil microbial communities from uranium-contaminated site in the Upper Colorado River Basin, Wyoming, United States - RVT98D197 | ecosystem: Environmental > Terrestrial > Soil > Contaminated >... | reverse complement strand
GAACCGGCGGATCCCGGTATTTTGCCAACCCGTGTCCGGGTCTTTGATGTTGCTGATTCCCGCGGTGATGAAGGGAGGGCCTTCGAGTTCACCGGTAAAGGGGATGGGGAGGTAGGTCAGGTCGATATCATCCCCGACGATTTTCACTTCCTTGCATGGGCCCGTGCTTAGGAGTGACGGTTTTATCGGTTTCGCTTTTTGCAGTTGGGCAATGATGTTGGGAAGGAAATTTTCCTTCTGCATTCCAAAGGCCCAGGCGATCCGTTCCCGGGTCGAAAGGCCGTCATGAAAGACCCTCCACCCCGGATAACCATAAATATGGTTGTGCAAAACAGCGGGGCCCTGGGTCTGGGAGGTCTTTTTCGCGATCGCGCTGATCTCGCTGCGCGTCTCCACTTCTTGATCGTTGGAAATCAGGGCCTTTTGGGAGTCGAGCAACTCGGCCCATTCTTCCAAGCTCTTCGCGGGGAATTTCATTCCACCGTCCTCCTTTCCCGGACAAAAGCCCGGTCCCTTTGCCAACCTTTCAGGGGCGTGGGAAAACCCGCTCGTTCTTCCCAGGTGACCTTTTGTTGGATGGGAGAATCGTTGAAAAATCTATGACAAACGCAAGACGGATAAAATTTGGGCGACCCCATCGATGATTACGGTGGGGTTTTCTGCCTCCAGCTGCTCTCGGTTCCCGATGCCGCTCAGGACGCCAATCGTCAATGTTCCAGCCGCTTTGCCAGCCTGGATATCCATGGGGGTGTCCCCGACCGTCACGGCTTTTCCCGGGTCCACCTCCATCCGGCGCAGGCATTCGATGATGCCATCGGGGGCGGGTTTCAGCTGCAAACCATCTTCCCGCGTGACCACCGCCTTGAAATAATGGAACAGCGAATGATCATGGAGGGGACGAACGGCGGAGGACCACGAAGAGGTCACCGCCCCCATTTGGACCCCTCGTTCTCTTAATCTGTCCAGTACGCGACCCAATTCGGGGAAAGGTCGGACCTTCTTGAAGACCCCCTGGAAGATCTCCGGAATCAACTTTTTGCATTGCTGAATTTTTTCTTCCCGGTTGGCAATGCCTTGGGGAATCGCCCAATCCCATATGGGTTGACCGGTAGCCATCGGGATTAAAACTTCTTTTCGTTGGACGGGAATCCCGATCTGTTCCATCGCCCGGCGAAACACCTCATAATAGCTTTCGATCGAATCGGTCAGGGTCCCGTCCACATCGAACACAATGCCTTCCACCTTTCTCTCCAACCAGTAGATCCCGGAAGATTTTTCCATTTTAAACCTTAGGAAGCCTCGAGCTGGCCTGCTTGGGCCTGCTCCCCTTCAGTCCCTTCCACCTCTCGAAGAGATCACGATTAATCCCGAACTGATCCAATACCCTCCCCACCGTGTGGTTGACGATATCATCCACACTCTTGGGCTTGTAGTAGAACGCAAGAACTGGAGGGTATATGATCGCCCCGATTTCTGCCAGATTGGCCATCAGCCGGAGATGACCCAGATGAAAAGGGGCCTCCCGAACGAGCAGGACCAACTTCCGTCTCTCCTTGAGCGTAACGTCCGCTGCCCGCACCAACAGGTTGGAGTTGATGGAGTTGGAGATCATCGACATCGTCTTGATGGAGCAGGGCGCGATCACCATGCCGTCATGCTGGAAAGAACCGCTGGAGATCGAGGCCCCGATATCACTGATTTCGTAGGTATAATCACACAAACGGGTCACTTCCTCCAGGTTCCATTCTGTTTCCGCTGCAATAGTCTGGGCGCCGGCTTCGCTCACTACGAGGTGGACTTCCACTTCGGGATCCTTGCTCAAAATCTCGATCATGCGGATACCCAAAATGGCCCCCGTGGCTCCCGAGATTCCAACGATCAGTCTCTTCATAAATTTTCTCCGAACCCTATTTCGGGGACTTGGCCACGCGGGTGAGGTTGAGTCCTTTTTCCAAGATCTCCCCGGCGCGCCGCTGGCTTTCGGCCGGCACTTTGATTTTTTGGAAAGTGCTCGCCCGATCCCGGGCAAAGGTAGCATCCATTCCCACCTTGCATGACGATCCGTCTGGAAGGGCGGAAGGGTCAATCATCGAACCTTGGATTCCCGGAAGAAGGAGGAGGTCCCGATCCGCCTGAAAACGGGTGGTCAGCACCCACATCACTTCTCGGGGATTGCGGATGTCAATATCTTCATCGACTACGATCGCGGTCTTTACGAAGGGATTGCGCGTGAGCAGGGCGACCATCGTCGAGCGGCGCTGGGGCGCGGAACAGGGGGCCAAAGAGGCGACGACCTGCCCGCAAAGAGTCCCCGTGACCAGGTGCAGATCACGGACAAAAGGATGGTCTTTGCGCACTTCTTCCAGAAGGTCGGAGCCGAAACAAAGATTCAGCAGCGCATCATCTTCGCTCGACCAGGTCTGGAGAGCCTGATAGATCGGATTTTTCCGGTGGCTCACCGAGGTCACCTGGATCACCGGGCTCTGGGCCTCCACATAAGTCCCCGAGCTGTCCCCGAAGATACCCTCATGGGCCAAATGACCGGGGCGGAGGGTCCCTTCTATCGAGTACTGAGCATATCCCGGCACCCGCAGATCCACGGTGTCGCTCGGGACCATCTCCACGGCTTTCCGCTTAAACCCGCCGGCAATCTCTATTTTATCATCCCCGCCCGGACAGCGGGTGACGGAAGCGATCAGAACCGCCGGGTCCGGCCCGATGACGACGGCCACCTCCAGAGGACGGTTTTGTTCCCAGGCTCTTTGCAGGAAGTGCGAAAGGGGAGGGGTGCCCAGGCAGATTCCCAATGTTTTCTCCGACTGAATCTGTATCCGGTGCATGCCCATGCTCTGCCGGCCCGTCTGCGGATCCCGGGCAAAGGTCACGGCGCAGGTGAGGTAGGGGGAGGCATCTTTCTCGTGATGGGTTAAAGCGGGTAAGATCTGGAATAGATCGATTTCATGGGCCCGGCGGGAGATCTCTTTCACCGGACCCTCTTTCACCAGGGCCGGCGGGATGCGGCTGTTTTTCCGCTCCAGATAGGTGGCCGAGAGTTCATCCTCCCTAACCCCGAAGGCCAGGGCAATCCGCCTTCGATGGCCGACAACATTCCCGGCGATTGTCTTCCCCGGATGACCGGTGACCTTGGGAAAGAGAGCGGCCGGCCCTTCTCTTTCCCCCAGCAGTCTCAATATGGCGCCGATCTCGAACCTGGGGTCCACTTCCTCCGCCATTTCGATTAAATCCCCGGTTTCCCGGAGGGCCGCCAGAAAGCGGTTCAGATCGTCGTACCCAAAACGTTCTTCTTTTTCCAGGGCCACGGTCGTCAATCCTTTCTAAGAAGGGTCATGAAAATCCGTTATCAGCACAGGATCCCCGTCCTTTAAACCCAGTGTATCTTTGAGGGGGCAGCCGCAGATGATCTCAATGACCTCTTTACCGTGAACCCGAACCTCTTCGCTCGGGAACACGGCGGCACCCGCGATTCCGTTGATCTTCACCTTTTTGAAAGAACCCGCGCAAAATCTCGGGTCGGTGGGAACGATGGCAAAGTCCTTCTTAGAGAAAAAATCGGCCAATTGGGAAAGATCTTCTTCCGCGATGCGCACATTCACGGTTCCCGGATAGGGTGCAAATCCCATGGCTTTCTGGAACTGGGCAACCACCCAGTCCAGACTCGTAAAAAAGGCCCCCTGTCCGACCCCTTTTTGAATAACCCCCTTCAATTTCATGCTTTCCCCGGAAGGCTTGGGCACGAGCCGGATCACCCGAAGGGCAGGGGAAAAAACTCCCCCCTGACCGCTTTTCCTCCTGAAACTGCGTCGTAATCCTGAATTGTCATTGCGAGCGATCCCGCCCTTGCGGGAGAGCACGGCAATCTGATTAATTTCAGTGATCCATCATATTGTCCCGCGAACCGCGGGATCGTTTCAATCCTTCGCAATGACATTACGCCACAGCCTTCCTGCCGAGAGAGAAAGCGATTTTGGCCCCGGCGCGATAGCGGAAAACTCTTCCCGAGCCCTTGCGAATAAGGGTTTACTTCTTTTTTTCCTTTTTTTCCTGTCTTTCCCTGATCATTTCAGCGAGCATTTTGCCCTTACGCTGTCCCAGCGGCAACTTCTGTTTCGGCAGCGCCTGAACTTCCTCTTCTTGGTCGGGAAGAATCTCCAGGATTTCAATGGGTACGGGGACCTTATCCCTTCCCACGGTCGCCGAAGAATAGTAAAGCTTGTCGGCATTGGGATATTCTTCAAAAGAAGTTCGAATAATCGCTCGGGCATTGAACATTTCAAAGGTATCCGGGTTGCGCAATTGGATCTTTATCTCCTGATTGACCGGATCCCTTTCATGATAGCCGGGAACCCATACGGTTTCGTACTCAGCCAAATTCTCAACCTCCTTTCCATTTCAGGAAGGAACCTTCACTGGGGCCGGCATGGCCTGAACTGATTGAGCCATGCCGGCTGAGAAAAACCGTCAGGATTTCTCACGATTCTACCGCAACGCTGCTCAATTCATCCATCTCTTCGATGACCTTGATGAACACGTTCCCTCTTTTTTCTCCCAATTCGCTGACCACCTTCAGCGGCACAGAACCCGGCAAAGCCTCTTTCGAAGGTCCGATTTTCCCACGCACGGTTATTTTCTCAAAGGTATCGACGTTTTTCACGGGCACGGTCACTTCTTCGCCTTTGTCGATCTGGTTTTTTAGCTTGTTCAACCAGGCTTCGAAAATCTCGTATCCTTCAGAAGACATATGATCCCTCCTTTTCTTGAAGATTTTCACCAAGGGTGAAAAGAACCCCCCTTATAGTCTCTTATAGGCAGCCTTCGCCTGATCCAGGATTTTCTGGGAGAAGAGGTCGGCTGTTTTCACGGGTTTGATGACCTCTTCCTTGGACCATTCGTAAGGGGTCGTGCAGTCCCACAATAACCTGGCCGCTCCCACCCCGGTCTTTTTTCCCCTTTCATCCATCGTGGGGTTCAGCGGGGTGCAGAAATAATCATTGTCGGTCCGGTAGATATCCCTTTTGGGGTCCACTTTTGTGGCCATCTCCTGGTATACGTTCGTGGCAAAATCCGAACCAGACATATCGACGTCCCCATCCACAAACATGAATTGCGTTCCCCAGAGGCCTACCTTATGGCATTCCATCCAGGCGCGCAGTTCCTGAATATACCCGGGGTAGGGATTATCGGTCGCAATCACCAACCCATCCCAGAGTAAATCGGGCAGGAACCGAACATCCTTGACCGCTTTAAAACCAGCCACTTGCAATTGTCGATAGATTTCTACCGGGGTTAAGGATTGGGAAATGGCCTGCTCATCACTAAAGGTAGCACCCCCGATGGAATACGGGATCAGGGGATTGTCCCGGTAGGTGATACAGTGAACATGGTAAACCGGCATGGGCATTCTTCCATGAACAAAGCCGGTATACTCCCCTTGCGGACCTTCATCCAATCTTTCATGGGGCATCATGACGCCTTCGATCACGATCTCGGCATCGGCGGGAACATAGAGCTTGTTGGTTTCGGCTCGCACCAGCTTCATGGGCTCCTGCCGGAACCCGCCGGCATAATCCACTTCCGCCGCTCCTGCGGGCAAATTCGTTCCGGCCGCAAAATTAATGATCGGATCTCCCCCTACGACATAGCAAAAGGGGGCGGGAATATTGCGGGCCTCGTATTTTTGGTAAAAAATCGAGGGGCCGTGTTGCACAGGAATACACAAGCCGGTCATTCGGTTCTTGCTGACGATCATCATGCGGTAGTTTCCCCAGTTCACCCAGCCGGTATCGGGGTCTTCAATAATATGGGTTTGGATCGTTCCGTAGCGACCCCCATCGGACTGGTGGATCATCGGCCAGGGGAATGCAAAAAGATTCACGTCCTTGCCCATCATGATATGTTGCTTGCATTGGGAGTCGCCGGCTTCCACGACAAGCGGCTTGAGGGGATGGTCGAACCGGCGGAGGAACTCATCCCGGAAGGTTGTCCAAGAAGCATCCTTGGGCAGCCCAAAGATCATGGCTGATTTCTGCCAAGCCGCCTTTTTGGGTGAGGCCACGAACGAACCGAAAAGTCTGGCCTTCCCTTTGTAGCCCTTCACATTATTAAAGATGTGGGCGGTCTGCCCATTTTCCACGCGGTAGTTCATCGCGGTATAGCAGATCGCCTCCAGGTTCCAGCTCACTTCCTCGTTGATTTCAATGAGCATCCCTTCTTTCCGTAATAACTCTGCATAGCTGCGATAATCCATATCTTCCCTCCTTGGTCCGGAAACCAAATAATCGAAATTTAGAATGGGACGAACTCTTCTTCAAAGATCACCGGAGTTCCCTTGAACCCAAATTTGTTGTAGTTGGCCGCCACCTTTCGGACCATCTCTTCGGGATAAGCGCCTTCGAGGTTACACCTCCGGGGGATATCATCCCGGGTCCAATCCATGGGCCAGGAGGTGTCAATGTACATTCCGGAAACATAGCCTTTCTTTTTCTGTTCGGCCGAGACAAACCGAACGTTCGGCCCGATCGGCATCTGATCCCAGAAATGGTACCCTTTATTGGGATGGGTCCGCTGAATCATGAAAAGGATGGGTTCTTCGAGGTGGAGGGATGTCGTCTTATCGTCCACCATGACCACCTTGTTGTACAGGGCGCCGAAATGCCGGGCTTGGGATAAAACGTACTTACACGTCCAGGGCACGTACCCGGGGAAGATGATCTTGCTGCATACGATGACAAAATTCAAATTGAATTCCAGGGGCATCTGCACCCATTTCACCGGGAAATTGCGGATGTTGATCAGGCGGTTGTATAGCTCAAAGGAGGTCATCAGGGACATCAGATTATGCGTGTCGCTGGGCTTCACCCCATCCACGGAGAAGGGAATGATCGGGTCTTTCCGGCGGGAGATCGCTTTCACATGGAATACCGGAGCCGGCTGAGCCCCCCCGTAGAACCAGAATGCGGGATATGGACCTTCGGGAGCCGTCTCCCTGGGGTTGACTTCTCCTTCGATGACCACCTCCGCCTCGGTGGGAATGAAAAGGGAGTTCGTTTCGGCCTTCATCAATTCAATCGGGTCAAGGGTAAGCCCACCCGCCACGCCAGCCGGACTGACCCCTTTCCCCAAGGGCAGGAAAGAAGTTAAAGTCACCATCGGGGGACCACCGATCGAAAGGCAAAAAGGCATCGGTTTGTTGGCGGCTTTGTATTTGGCAAAAATTTCGGCAAGGCGGCTGTGGGGAGGAATATAACCGGCCAGGCGATTTTTATCCAGAACCATGGTTCTTACGTTTTCCCAAACTACCCAGTCGGACTCCAGATCTTGAACGATCATCGTTTGCAAGGTTCCGTACCGGCCGCCGTCCTTTTCATGAAGCTTGGGAAAAGGGAGAGCGCTGAGATCCGCATCCGCCCCTTTCTGGATCACTTGCTTCACCGGTCCCGTACTCAATTGGACGGGATATATGGGATGAGATATTCTCTCCAGGAGAACGCTCTGGAATTTGTCGTAGGTCATCATGGGGTCCACACCCAGGGCGATACAAACCCGCGACCAGTACTTGAATTTTTCCAGGAAAAGATTCCCCGGTCCCGTAAACAACCCGCCGGCCAGCGTGAGTTCTCTGGGGTATCCCTTGATATTCTGGAAGTGGAGGGCCGGTCCCACTTCCTGATAACTTTGGGCGGTCAGGGCGGCCGCTTCCAGGTTGGAGTCCGTTTCCCCCTTTACGGCCTTCAGATGCCCGCTTTCTTCCAAGGCCTTCATATAGACCCGCAAGTTCCTCATAAGAATGCCTCCTCTCTTAGGATGAAAAAGTTATGGGCTTGGATTGGCAACCCAACTAGGCCATCGCCGCTTTTGTCTTTTTTGGTTCGCCTCCTTTCCTTTGGTTTTAGAACCCTATCTCCGGTCTCCTTCCAGCTTTTCGATGAAGTCCTTCTTGGACAGTTTTTCATCGATGGCCTTGGCTACGTTGAGGAGCATCTGGGATGGTTCCCAATCGGGGTATTTATAGACAAAGGGGGTGCCCTGGTCGGAACATTCCGCGATCCTCTTGTCCATCGGGATATGGCCCAGAAAGGGGACGTTTAAATCCTTGGCCAAACGTTTCCCCCCTCCCTTCTGCATGATGTCCACCTGCTTGTGGCATTTGGGGCAAGTAAAACCGCTGAGGTTTTCCACGACGCCGTAATTATCGATTCCCGCTTTGGCGCACACCAAAGCCGCCTTATGCGCCACGGCCTGGGAAACCTCAGAAGGGATGGTCACGATTAAAGCCCCGTCCAGCTCGGGGATGTAGCGCAATACGTTCGTCGTGTCCGCGCTGGTTCCCGCGGGCACGTCCACGATGAGGTAATCGCGGTTTCCGTAATTCACGCTGGTCAAGAATTCTTCGGTGGCGTTGCGCTTCATGTCCCCGAACCAGGTGACGACGTCGTCCTCCGCCAGGATTAAACCCATGGAAACCACCATGATTCCCAGGAGGGCTTCAATCGGTTCGAGTTTTTCCCCGACCAGTTGAATCCCTTTCCCTTCCACTCCCATCATCCGGGGAATGCAAGGGCCGTCGAAAACCTGGTCGAGAATCGCCACCTTTTTCCCCAGCATGGCCAAAGCGGTGGCCAGGTTGGCGGTCAAGAGGGTTTTCCCAACTCCTCCTTTCCCCCCGACCACGATGATCTTATGCTTGATCCCTTTCATGGTCTCCTGGGCCTGGGCCATTCTTCCGATGAAGATATCATCTCTTTTACTGGGGGATTCGCAATCGAAAAATTTCTCGCATTTGGCGCACACCATGTCGCACGCCAAATCCACATTAAACGCAGTAATGGCCTGCTCGGTCACGGTATTCCCTCCTTGCAGATTTTTTTCTTGCTTCTTTAACGGGCTCTTTCTTGCCGGAACTTTTCAATGTTTTCCAGAATCCGGTCCGTTATGGCAACCGTTTGCCTGCTCGCCGGGCTGTCCGGGTACTTAACAACGTAAGGAATTCCGATATCGCTGGATTCGCTGGTGCGGGGGTCCAGGGGGATATGGCCCAAGTAGGGAACTTCCAATTCCTCGGCCAGGACCTTGCCGCCGCCCTTTTCCATGATATCCACTTCTTCGCCACACTCCGGACAGACGAATCCGCTCATGTTCTCGATGATCCCCAGCATGTTTACGCCGGATTCAACGGCCATTACCGTCGCCCGGCGGGCCACAATCTGCGAGATCCGCGTTGGATTGGTGACCACCACCATCCCGTCCAAATCCGGAATATACTCCATCAGATTCACGGCATCCGAACTGGTTCCCGGGGGGAGATCAATGGTCAAGAAGTCCAGTTCCCCGTAATCGACATGGCTCAAGAATTCTTCCGTGGCATTCCTCCTTTTCTCTTGAAACCAGTTGACGATGTCTTTTTCCGTGGTTACAAACCCCAGGGAGACGACCTTCATGCCATAGAGGCCCTTGACCGGGACGATGCCGTAGTCTCCCATGAACATTTTTTCCTTCGTCAATCCCAGCATCCTGGGGATGCAGGGCCCGTCCAGGTCCTGGTCGAGAATGGCCACTCGATTCCCCCTGGATGCCAGGACAGTTGAAAAATTGGTCGTGAAGAGGGACTTGCCCACGCCGCCCTTACCGGCGCAAATGGCTACCTTGTACTTGATTTTGGACATTACTTTCAACACCCTGGACATCCTTCGCCGTTCAAAGATCTTCAATTTTTCGGGCGATTTGCATTTGAAAAATTTCTCGCAGGCTTCGCAGTGGAAACTACAGCTCATGTCCAGCTGCAATTCTTTAATCCCCTTTTTCAGCTTTTCCACTTCAGACATTTTTTTCTCCTTTGATTTTCCCCCGATTTTGGACATCCCGGGGTTATCGCTTTTCCCCCCTCCAACCTCAAGCGGTGCCCAAGCGGCAATACCCATACCTCCAGAATTTCCAAGCCATTCCGGCAAAACGTATACCCGGAAGGGCCTTGGCAAATAGCCGGGCAAAGGCATATGGCGGCCTCTTGCCCCCATCCGCGGCCCGGATCAAACCCCCCATTTCAGGCTGCTCTTTGGAGGTGAGGCCTACGCATCTCCCGGGAGATTGAAAAGATCAATTTTGCTCCTGCTGGCCAAAGCCAGCCGGAGGGCTTGTCCACGGAAACGAATATTTTTCCCGTAGAAGGAAAAGAGTATCTTCGAAATTTAAACGGGCAGGATTAGAGAATCTCCCCTGGGCAATTCAGTACCCCCTTGAATTGCCGTTTACGCATTCCCCCAATTTGTTGGGGAGCATTCTTTATTGTTTGCCGGGCTGCAAAGCAGCCTTATATTACCCACCCCAAAAAAATTGTCAAGCGGTTTGAAAACGCTCTTCCAACGGCGTGTCGGGAAAAACCCATGAATGGCGCTATCTCCCAGTACCGCAGGTTCATCTAGGCCTCGTAGTAAAGATTCCTTTCGTACGGGTGCGGCCGGTTCCGGACCCTCATCTTAAGA
>Ga0214473_10011266_pt1 | contig 10497 bp, 22 predicted proteins | sample RVTome_7_FD_203509 | JGI IMG/M metagenome (GOLD analysis project Ga0214473, IMG submission 203509) | Soil microbial communities from uranium-contaminated site in the Upper Colorado River Basin, Wyoming, United States - RVT98D197 | ecosystem: Environmental > Terrestrial > Soil > Contaminated >... | reverse complement strand
TTTCCGCTATAAATACGGAGATAGGTCAAGGTTCCAATGTGATCTACCGTGGATTTAAAAGCCAGGGCTGAGAAATTTTCATTAATCGAAATAGTTCGAGTTTCTTCTTCCTGAGTTTTGGGATGGATGCCTTTCACCAAACCAGCATCGACCGGACTTGGAAGATAGTCTACTACAGCATTGAGAAGTGCCTGGACCCCTTTATCTTTCAAGGAAGATCCACAAAGAACTGGAAATAGTCTCAGAGATAATGTGGCCTTGCGAATCGCAGCCTGAAGTTGTTCTGTTGAAATATTCTCCCCGTCTAAATAAAGCAGAGCCAGATCATCGTCTACATCGCAAAGTGCTTCTATCAGATCAGAAGAAGCGGCCGCTACTTCATCTTCCATTTCTGAAGGAATAGCTACTTCCTGAATCTCACACTTAGCTCCGACAAGAACTTGTGGCTTATCTACATAGATATAGGCTCGCTGCTCTACCAAATCCACAATTCCTCGGAAATCGTGCTCTTCACCAATAGGTAATTGAATAGGTACAGCATTGGTGCCTAGGCGATTACGCATGGCTTTAATAGCGGCGTCAAAGTTAGCACCAATTCGATCCATCTTATTGACGAAACAAAGTCGGGGGACACCGTAACGAGTAGCTTGTCTCCAAACAGTTTCACTCTGTGGTTCTACCCCACCAACACTGCAAAAGACAGTGATTGCACCATCTAATACACGAAGACTTCGCTCGACCTCGGAACCAAAATCGAGATGTCCAGGTGTATCTATAATGTTTAGGTTTGCACCACCCCATTGAGCGTATGTCGCTGCACTTTGGATGGTAATACCACGCTTCTTTTCATCTTCTAGTCGATCCATGATGGCTTCTCCATTATGGACTTCGCCTATCTTATGTGTTCGACCAGTAAAATAGAGAATTCGCTCTGTAGTGGTGGTTTTACCTGCATCGATATGTGCGATCAAGCCAAAATTGCGTATTTTGGCGAGGGGATCGGCCGTATTCTGAATAATTCTGCGAAGGTTCATCTGAGCAAGCTACCATGTCTAGCACAGATTTTGCAATAGTTTTTTAGTTAAGTCAAGAAGAAATCGCGGGACTTTTAAATTATACTTCCTTTTGCAATAACTTGTAGCGAGAGAAGACAACTTTTTGTTTGTCAGTTAGTGGTTCCGTAGCAATAGCCGTTTTCTCCCACCCCAAAGCTGGCTCACTAAAGACTACATAACCAAATTTATGCTGCTCTAGTTCTTCTATCACTTTTTCTAGCTTGGCTGCGTTTCTAACGCCAAGGCATACTATCTTGTAGCGAGATGCATCCTTGATGAACCCTCGGGTAGCTTCTAGCGTAGCATGACAAGCTTGCACTACTATCTGGCTGTAGTCCAAATCTTTTCTGACAAAGATGTAAAGATATCGATAATCCGCTTCCACGTAGACATTTTAGCTAAAACCTAATTTTTTGCAATCCGGAGATGTTAGAATAGATTCATGGACGCACGCCTTCGAGCCTTACAACGAGCCTACCTTGCTGATCCCGCCGGATCTAATTTGTTGGCCTTGTTGCAAGAATATGCTCGCGCAGGACAAATTCCCGAAGGAGACATCGAAGCTCTCAGTCTAGTCAATCATTACCCAGATTGGCAGTTACAATTTAATAGGGATACTGTCCAACTACTGTCAGAACTAGGCTATCCCATAGGAGCGTACTTCCATCTAAAAATAATAACCAGTGGCTCTCATTTGGGCTCTACACCAGTGCCCACTCACCTAGTTTCAGCTATTTATAGCGGCTTCGTGAGGAAATCTCAAGATTTGTCTACTCGTCTCCACAATCAAGGGGCGGTTTGGGCAGGTTATATAGGCGAGTTAGATTCTATAGATAACTACACTGTGTCTACTGGAAACAGCATTGGCAGAGAAACCATGGAAGATGGGCGTCTGAGATATCAACATAATATTGACAGAGTAGCAGCGCAACTATTAGCTATGCCCCCAGAAACCGCAGCCATCATGGAGAAGTTTTCCGCCGAGATAGCTCCTCCAATCACTAAAAAAGGGAAAACTACAGCCACTTATCGAATCTTTATTCCAGCCATAGAATTAGAAAGAGCCTATTGGACTCAATTTATTACCACCCAAGGAATGTCCCGCAGTACTCGACGAGAGCGCGGTAAGTCTACGATTGATTGGGGAACCAAAAGTCAGGTTAAAGTGTTGCAAGCCTCCCTGTTTAGCGATGTTAATGGGTGGGTACAAAGGTTAGATACCGAAGAAAACCTACGAACTACCACAACCAAGTTAGGCGTTAACTTGTTGCTGGGACTCTCTTGCTACTGGCTGGTTTAGTAGTGCTTTACCACGAGCTGGGGGAGCCATATCGCCAAACAGCAATTTCGCCAAGTTTGTTGCTGACTGCACGGTTGACAGCCGAAGCAATGTTAGGTGTTATCTGAATGTTTGGTGGCCACGTTAAGCCCATCCAAATTTGATTCCAACAATAATCTTCGGCTCGGGGGCGTTCATGGGGAGGATCTATACACAACAGGGCCTGACCACGAACCTTTCCCAGCTGAATTTTTCGAATGAAAACATCAACGGGAATCACAGCTTGGCCTCAATATCTTCAGCAATCAGCATTTGATCCCAAATGCCTCCAGCTACCGCATCCCAAATTTGATTCCACACTTTGCCATCTACTTGTTGCAACGCCTGCGCCCGAACTTCTTCTCGCTGAATTCTTCTGATTTGCGTCCTAACGAGACTCATTTGCTGTCTTGCAACGCGCCAGACTCTTATAGGCCGCGAAGCCTGTGACGGACATCCATCCAAACATTTTCGGAGATTTGAGGACTAACTTGTTCCCATGCTGTGACTGGCCAAATATTAATTTGCCGCATTTGATTCCCTGCCTGGTGAGAGAAGTTTCCGACGTTTTCTCACTGGACAAGATATTGGTTTTTCGTCTCCCATTGCATAGTAACGCGCATGCTGACAAGTGCCAGCTTGACAATCTTCATCAAAATAATATTCCCATTCAACTTTGTCCGTCATTTCCCACCACATTGACAGCCCGCACTTAGTAGTATTTTGGTAGAGCACGCACAAGATGGGGTGACTGGGGCGTTGGCTATAGACGGGTCTACTTTCCAACGCTTAGTTCCATCCCAAATATAAAGAGAAAAAGAGGTTGAATCTGCAAAGGTAAAAGTTAAAGAATTGTCACAAAGCGGAACACACTCTAGGTTACATGCAGAACAAACTGCTATTTCCTCCCCTTGTGTCTCTGCATCAAAAATATCTTCACAAGATTCGCATTTCCAAGATCCGTAATTTAGTTGGTTGCTCATGTTAATCCGAAAGCACAAAACAAGCGCTGTCCTCTGACGCGGTGACGGCACGAACTTCCCAATATCGTCCAATGTGCAACCAAACCTCCTTTTTTTGATTTTTAATTTGTTGAAGTTTTAAAATAAGCTGTTCTACGGTCATTATGGTTTCTCTGGGTACTTCATCTCTAGGCTTCCTACAACCGCCCCACGCATCATCACTGTACAGACGCCATTTACTTCATCGGCCGGTTGGTCATCACTGCCATCGCATAGAGGTGGTAGGCCCATACGCTTTCGAGCGGCGTTAACATTAGTTTCTGTTGCTTCTTCATTCTTACCAAGCAATAAAGGCAATCCATTGATCCAGACGATTCGACGCATCATCGGGGTACTCCGCATTGGCAACCAGCAGACCAAAGAATTCTGGCACTACAAGTGCAGATTCTTTTAGCATCGTAGCCGCCCTGAGCTTCTGGGGCATCAAAGCTAATTCGCATAGCTTGGAATTCTTGAGCATGTTTTTCACAAATTTTCCAGCGTTCTGGGCCACTATCATGCAAAAAATCCCAGGTTGGTGGTTCAGGGCACTCTACAGTAGGCACCCCAAACCAGCAGGTGTGAGCACCGCGATCTTCTCTAATCGCAGGCCCCCCATTATAGGAGCACATTACGATATCCCGCCATTCTCGTGGACCCCGGGGTGCTCCTAGGTGGACTTTATGCTTTTCACAAGCAAAAGGTGGTCCGCCCCCAGCACCATGATCCTCAGCATACAAAGCTAATTCTGGACAAAGCTCTGGAGAAATAATTACACAGCAGTTGTTGGGCAAATTCACCCGGTTATAGCGCACATCACACCCCACCACATTGACAACCAGCCCGCATTAAAATTCGCGTCTCACAGCTACATTTGGGTGTTAGCAGATCTTGAATCTTAGCTTCGAGATTGGCACTGAGCGGAGGCAAAGTAAATTCTACTCGAAAAGTTTCCGAAGGATTCAATTCAATAGGCTTTCCTATAACGTAAATATCTCGGGGTTGTGAAGGTGTCGGATCGGTGGTATAAGGAACAAGTGTCTGCGCGAAAGCAAAGAGGCCGTGGGCCATCTCGCGTGCCCGCGCCTCAGTATGACTAAGAGCCAAGGCACGTTGCTCTAATTTGCAGTAATCGATGTTCAAAAGTGCCCCGCGTATTTCACCATACATCTTATTGAGATTTCTGGCCGCCGTGCGCGCGGCTGGGACAAAATCAGATAACGGTGAAATAGACGCCCCTTTAGGGCGTAAATCTCGCATATCCATATAAGATTTTCCATTGGAGTATTTACTGTAGAGGGAAGCAAATTCTCTATTTCGATCTAATGTACTTAGACGGCCCGTTTGAGTTCCCAAAATGTTGTATGGATGCATTACTTAGTTCCTTTTACCTTTTTCTGGAGAGATGCCTCTTTAGCTTCTAATTTTTGAAGCTTGGCTTTTTTCTACCAGAGTCCTTTGTTTGAGGAGTTCTTGTTCTTCTACTTCGAGTTTTTGAAGCTTTTTAAGCTGCAATTCTTTTTTGGCATGCAATAATTCTACTTCAATTTGGTCCATCATGGTAGATAATACAGGTCCAACTATTTCTAGGGTCATCGTTTGAAATTCTACTAGTTGGTAATTAGACAACTCAGCACCACGTTTATGTAAGGCCTTTACTTCTTTGAGGGCAGCCTCTCTAGTTCTAAAAAACCCCGCAGAACGGGGTTCTTCGATGGTAGTTTCACGAATGCTGCGTCCGTATGAATCCCAATACTGAAAATATTTCTTATTTTGAATATTCCGCAGGCGAAAATAGGTTTCAATAGGCACTCCTGCTCGACGACGCGCCGTAAATAATTTAACTTTGGCATCAGTGTCAGCCGGATCAGATTGCACTTGACGTTCCAGGGCCCGAATTTCCTGATCACTCATAGAAGCAGTATATTTCTAATAATAAATAGTGCAAGAGTTAGGCTTTGGGCTTTTTCCAAAGCACTTGGAAATCTTGGATTAATTCATCCTGGCGATTGGTGTTGCCAATAGCCACGTCAGAAATATCAAAGATGTGGGCTTCGGTGAATCGCGTGCAAACCTCGGTGCAAAACATAATGTTGCAAATCTGCCCTAGGATGCCGGAGTGTCCCTGAGAATCTACGCCCCATAATTCAAATTCTTTTCCGGAAACGAAAGCATCCATTAATTAATACTACCAAGTATTTAAGAGCAATGCAAAACAGTTTAACAATTGAATGCAACCAGAGCTTTGCTACGCTGTTTTCCTGCGAGGATTTCCTATGGCCTTTGACCAAGAAACTTTTCGCAAGCTTTCGGCCGAAGAACGTCTTAAGCAAACATTCTATCTAGTCGAAGCTACTCATCACGAGCAATTTTGTTTGTGGAATCGTTGGGCCAAAGATAGTCAAGACTGCAAAGGGTTGCATCTCCGCTGGGAGCAGTCTAATGGTTACCTAGTAACAATAGGGACTTCAGGTAAGCGCCCAATTGTAGTTGGTATGCACTGGGATATAATTGAAGACCATCCAGTTTGTTTTTGGGAGCCCACCAGTGAATTAGTAGATTATGCTTTAATCGAAGAATGGTTTGATAAACATTATCAAGGTAAGACCAAAGATGGGCGTCAAGCACGCACTAATGTGGATAATTTTGGCCATGTGACCCAAGAAATGAATTTGCCTCTGAAATCAGATCCGAAAAGGCAAGAAAAATTGGACTAATGCATCCAGCTAGAAAAGAAATGATGACACTTCCCATTCATATTAATGAGGATGGTCTGGCACTCTGTGGAGCGATCAATGGCTCTTTAATTGACGACTTTATGCAAAGCGAATGTGATGCCTGCGCCAAAGTTCTCAATGAAAATTTGCAGTTAGTTGCACTAATTCAGATTACCTGCGCTAATCATGATAATCGCCCAGAAGCTGCTCTACGACAGTGGATTGTGGCACATCCGGAACAAGTAGTTGAAGCTGTTTCTAAAATCGAATCTGGCGGGCCCGCACTCTTGATTGTGCACCGCCCAGGAAAGCGTGTTTAATGTCCTCCGAAGCTTGGGTCTATGTAGTTTATGATTCTTGGACCAGCAAAAATGCTTATTTCTCTGCCAAAGACCTGGCCGATGAATTTGTAGAACAAGAGCGACTCAAAGAGATACGCCCAGAGGATCAAGTTCGTGGACGCTATCATGTTTATAGCTATCGTGTAGATAGCGGACAGTGGAACTAATGCTGGTATTACCGACCGAGAAACAAGTTATCGAAGCCTTTCGTGCGCAAGGGCGTCGTCCATCATCTAATGTCTTTTCTGCTTGGACGGGCAGCGGAGCCCATTGCGGATGTGCTCTAGCAATTTTTGCTAAAGAACAAGGACATCAAGTTTCTAATCCTGGTGATGCTATCGCTTTGTTCGGGCCTGATGCCGAAGAGTTCATGCTAGGCTGGGATCATCCAGATTGTCTGTTTCATGTAGAATACGATGGAATCTTGTATCATAAGCCTATCGGAGAGCAGGGCGCTAGATGCTGGTGGTCTTGCGTGGAGGCTGGCTTAGTTCCTAATCACTGCGAAATTCAAAATTCTGACATTAAGTATGCGCCGGATTGGTGGCGTGGTATTAAAAACGAAGGCCCTGTTTCTGCTAGGTTTGCCAATTCTCGAAGCTAACATGAGTGTCTACTATCAGATTAGGAATGTGGTCGATGATGCATTCAATAAGCAAATTTCTGCACCACTTAATCATCAAGTTTGGCTCCAAACCTACAATGGAGTGCTAGTCGAATCGGAGCACCTCCGCTTGGGAGGAGTGATAGCTCAAATGCGAAATGCAATTGCTTATCGACATCAGGAGAAATCATGACCATTCTCATGGGACGTTGGGACTGCACTTCCTGCAGCACTAAAGGTGTGCGTGGCGATGTCTATCGCTGCCACGCTTGCGGCGCATCACGTCCAGAAGATGTAGAATTCTACCTGCCAGAGGAAGAAGAAGTTGTCACCAATGCTGCAGAAATTAAAGCCGCAGAAGCCGGCTCTGACTGGAAATGCAATTACTGCAATCAGTGGGTAGCCGTTTTAGAAAAGCAATGCCCTAACTGTGCTGGTGGAACTTTAGCCGGCGCAACTCGACAAATAGTCAAAGAAGTTAATCACGAAACTAGAAAAATTGTTAGCACTCAAGATGATTATTCTGGCGGGCCACCTAAGGTTTCTGCTTCTACCACTACTGCTAGACAAGCACCTTCAGCATCACCACGCGCATCTTCACAAAATCCCAGATTACCAGCAGTTAGTCCGACACCACAAGTTAGGAATGCTCGCCAATTAGGACTGATATTACTAGCATCTCTTGGCTGTCTTAGTCTCTTATTCGTAGGTCTCTACGCTCTCTTTCATACTACTAATGTTCCGGCCAAGTTAACTCACCATTCTTGGACCCGAACTCAGCATATTGAAGAATTCCAACGTGGAATTTCAGAATCAGGTTGGGATCATCCAGCAGATGCCTATAATATCAGTACCTCGCAGCGAGTACACCACCATGATAGAGTTGTAGACCATTATGATACTGTCCCAGAATATAGCACTCGACGAGTAGCCGATGGCACAGAAAGGTATCAAAGCGGAAGTAAGACAGTTAATCTGGGCAATGGTCGATTTAAACGAGAAGCCACCTACAGCACCAGAACTAAATATCGGACCGAACGCTATCAAAGTGGAACTCGACGAGAACCTGTTTATCGACAAGTTCCAGTCTATCGAACTTATTATCAATATCTAGTAAATCGATGGGTAGCCGGACAAGATCGTATCACGCAAGGACAAAGTGTATTACCAATCTGGCCTTCTACTATACCACGCGATGCGGATCAGCGAATGACTGGTCGAGCCGAAGTCTACCAGATTCATTTCCAGGAAATCAGCCCACCAAGTGGATCGGTTGCCCGCACTTGGGAGCAAACACTGGATGAAGCTAAGTGGCAATCGTGGCGTGATGGCACCATCGTAGTCCTGGCAGTCAATACCTTTGGAATTCAAGAAATTAAAACAGCGGAGACACGAGCCGACTAGCCGGTAGCCGAAATTCTTCTAACAATTAAGGTATAAACTGCAAATCCTTCACAAGTGACCTGGAATGTCACAGCTAATGGCTTTACGTCCTCTGATTATTATAATTTAGTCGGAGAGGTTTTTAGTGCCTAGTGGATCTATTGGAATCAAATCAACTTTTAGCACGAAAAATTCGTCCCAGGCTTCTTGGCACTCCGAGCAATAAAAATGCATAAGCTGTTTCTTATTCATTTTTGGATAGGATAGATAATAATATTCGGGTGGTCCCAAAATTATGTTGATTTCTTGTTGACACTTCGGACAGTTAGAAACTAAACTACAACCTAAGTAGAGCCTTTTGCAGTCGATTTCTCCAGTAATTTGACCATCAATGCGAAGATTCATTTATGCCTTCTTTTGGGGGGAGAATAACGAATTAAGTAACTATTACTTATCTTAGGCGCAGGCCCTTGATACTGGAAATTTGGCAACCTTTCGATGAAATCTAAGAACTCTTGTTGATATTGTGGCGGAACAATAAAACTGCTTATCTCTTCTCCCATTACATGAATATCACCAGCTAAACCAGCCACTTTATCGTAGATGACATCCCATGGTGGGTAGGAAGCTATCATAATATATTCTTCACGTCGTTGTCGCCGTATAGCTTCGTGGGTAGTGTACCGCTCATTTAAGTGTTTAAAATGACCTTTAATGCTAGCTAGTAATGCGACAGCACCACTGTCCGCAATTACCACCCCCATTTCAGCTAACTTAGCTTCCAATTCTTGAATATCTTTGGTTAAATCTAGCTCTTTATTCTTTTCCGCAATCGTATATAGACCTGCTAAATTGCGTTTAATGTCACGGACAAACTTATTAATAATAGCTAGGTCATTATTGATGCTGTGCAGTCGATCTTCTAGGTCCTTGGGAAAAGGATTGTTCCAGTAAAAAGTCACATCTCTATTCTAACAAAGTTTAGCGTTTGATTAGCAAAACTACTAGAAGTAACAACACTGCGGCCCCACCAGTTATTCCTAAAATTAGTCCTAAACTGGATCTTCCAGCTTGGGGCTGCATCATACCTGGTGGTCGCAGCCAGGCTGCTGAACGTTCTGCTACACCCCTAACTAAATCTTGATTGCCAGAGGTCAAAGACTGGATGCTGGAATAAAAACCAGCTGTAGCAGCCTGCCCAGCCTGGATCTGGGCTTGCTGTCTCGCAGCAGTGTCCTGTTGTTGCTGCGTTGACAAAGCCTGGGAGCCCGTCAACTTTTGCTGTTGCATTTGCTGAGCAAAAGTAAGGGGCGGCGGTGTGGCAGGCTCTGAGCCAAATAATCTCATAGACTAATTTTAACAAATTTTTTAATGTTTGGTGGGCAATTAAAATCAGCTATTCAGGAAGACAGGATTTGAACCTGCGATCTTTGCGTTCCAGACGCAACGCGATGCCAGACTTCGCTACTTCCTGGTAGGATCATCGGGAAGACAGGATTTGAACCTGCGGTCTCTGCGATCCGAACGCAGCGCGATGCCAGACTTCGCTACCTCCCGAAAAAGCGCTATGTAGTTAAGTATTACACCCGAGCGGGTGGGTCCAAGCAAAAAAGAATAAAGTAACAGCGATTGATCATCGATAGATTAATAGCTTAGCATATTTAATGCCCCTGTCAAGTCGCTAATTTTGTCTAACTCTTGGCCAGAAAAATTTCTTCTGCTATCATGGAATACATGAAAAAATACCGTGATCTAGTTTCTTTTTTTACTGGTCTGTACTCAGATCCTATCAATTCCAAAGTAGAAGATCCGCATCAAGCGCCGGCCCCCGCCCCACCTACCTTGGGACATGCTTCTTTTCGACCTTATCCAGAGCCGCTGCTCCAACCCAAAAATGGGACTGATGGGCCAATTTACGAAGTATTCGAAAAATCATTTTCTCCAATGGATAAAAAAATTACCTTTCCCAACCAAAACGGAGAAGAGGAGGAGCAACGAATTATTACTCCCAGTAAATCTATCACCGAAAATTTATTTGAACCACCACCGAGCGATTTAGTTGAACTGCTCCCAGAAGG
>Ga0214473_10011265_pt1 | contig 10497 bp, 10 predicted proteins | sample RVTome_7_FD_203509 | JGI IMG/M metagenome (GOLD analysis project Ga0214473, IMG submission 203509) | Soil microbial communities from uranium-contaminated site in the Upper Colorado River Basin, Wyoming, United States - RVT98D197 | ecosystem: Environmental > Terrestrial > Soil > Contaminated >... | reverse complement strand
ATGCAATATCCCGCCTGCTTGTAGATAGCACAAGGATTGTGGCAATCCTTGCCGATTTGGCTGATTTCAACTAGAGCCTGACCAATTGTTAAACGCGTGCCTACGCTTAAATTCTTTAAATCTAAACTCTCGGTGGTAATATTTTCGGCAAAAGACCCGGGCGAGACCTTTAAGCCGTCCTGACGCATTTTTTCGATGCTCTCAACAGGCAATAAGCTAACTTGACGATTACTTCCAAAGTGAGCATCCGCCTCTACACCTTTGCCTTCTATTAATTGCAAAGTTTCAACCGGATGCTTTTTTTGCCCTTTTTTCTTGCTGATGTTAAGTGATACTACTCTTCCATTCACCGCTTTTTCCGCCTGATTTCTCCAATAACATTAACTCTGTTATTACAATGCCTTTTTCTTTGCTTTTTACCATGTCATAAACTGTTAAAGCAGCAGTTGCGCAGGCCGTTAAAGCTTCCATTTCAGCACCGGTAAGGCCCTTAAGTTTTACTTCAGAGTAAACTGCCATCTCATTATCAGCCAAACGTTCGAATTCTATATCAATGCCCGCGATATTTAGAGGATGGCACATCGGAATAAGGTTGGCTGTCTTTTTGGCCGCCATAATGCCGGCAATCTTAGCAGTGGTAAAAACATCGCCTTTGGGTATTTCGCCGCCATATATCAAATCCAGCGTTTCCTTCTTCATTACCAGCTTACAACTCGCCCTGGCCCGTCTGTCGGTGGCTTGCTTTTGGCTTACATCTACCATTTTTGCTCTTCCTTTTTCATCCAGATGGCTAAAATCGCTCACCGGTAGTCACCTCCAAGATCAAACACACTTACAAGCTGTCTCTTCTTTAAATCTCCGCTGCTTTCAGGCAAAAAGGCAATTCCATCAGCCAGCATCGAAGTTAAAACGCCCGAGCCTTGACGGCCGGTAGGCTTTGCGTAATAACGGCTGTTTTTTCGAGTGAGATTTACCCGGATAAAACTGGCCCTGCCCTTTTTCTTTTTTAGCGACAGCTCCAAAATAGCTTTAACCTGCGTTCTTTGAATCGATTTAAAACCGCTCATTTTTAAGATCAGAGGACGAGCGTAAAGCTCGAAACAAGTAGCAACCGCCACCGGATTGCCGGGCAAGCATAGAATAGCTTTGTTTTTATACGTGAAAAACGATAAGGGCTTGCCGGGTTTTTGTTTGACGCCGTCAAATCGGCAAGTAGCGCCGATCTTAGCCAGCGCCAGGGAGAGAAAATCATATTTGCCGACGCTTATTCCGCCGGTTGTCAAAACGATATCAGCTTTACTTAGCGCTTTCTTTAATGTTGATACAGTATGAGCCAAAGTATCGGCCGCTTTAGCAAATAAACTAACCTCGATATTTAACTTCTTCAGTGAGTTTATAACTAAATAACTATTCGAGTCATAGATTTGGCCCGGAAGGAGTTTTTCGCCGGCTTTTTTTATTTCATCACCGGTTACAACTAAAGCCACCGCCGGTTTTTTATAGGCCTTGAGCTTATCGGCACCAACAGAGGCCGCCAGTCCCAGATGAATGGGCTTTAGGGCGGTACCGGCCTTAATAACTATTGAGCCTTTTTTTATATCCTCGCCGGCCCTTCTGATGTTGGCTCCTAACGAGACTGCTTTTCCGACAATTAGACTCTCGCCATCGACGTAGCCGTTTTCCACCGGAACGACTGCTCCCGTCCCCGCCGGAACGGGAGCACCCGTCATAATAGAAATAGTTTTCCCTTTTTGAACTTTTATCGCCGCTCTTTGCCCAGCTTGAACCTCGCCAATTATCTTGAGCGGTTTTTCAATCAAATCTTCTTCATGAATAGCGAATCCATCCATCGCCGAGTTATCAAACGGAGGAACATTGATGCGCGCTTTAACGTCGGCAGCAAGCACAAACCCTAAAGCTTCATCAAGGCTAAGGTTTTGGGTTGTTAGCCCTTTGGCATTATTTAAAATTATACTTAAAGCTTTCTTGGGGCTGGTTATGCTCATGGATGTCTTCCTGAACAACTCTCCCTTTATGAAGAAAAACTAATTTATCACACTTTTCGATTACTTCTTCTTTCTGGTTGGTTACGTAAACGGCAGTTATGTTCTTTTGCCTGATAAACTGATAAACATCAGCGAGTAAATCTTTCTTATCCCAGCCGTCAATGAAAGTAAAGGGCTCATCCAAAAAAAGCGCTTGTGGCTCAAAGCATAGTGCCCGGGCAAAGCTTACCCTCCTGGCCTCACCGCCGGAAAGACTCCAAGCTTTTTCTTTTGATAAATGAGCAATTTTAAAGCCCTTCATCGCACTATCTACTTTATCAGATATTGCATCCCTGCTCTCTCCTCTAATCTTTAAGGGATAAGCAATATTTTCAAAAACGGTGCTTGTTCCTAGAAGGATGGGCTGCTGAAAAAGCATCGTCATTTGGCGGCGCAGACTAAAGGCTTGCTTGGAATTAGTTACTTTTTGTCCCTTAATACAGACTTCGCCTTCGGTTGGTTTTTGAATAAGGCTTAAAATCCGGAGCAAAGAGGTTTTTCCCGCGCCATTCGGTCCCATGATAACCACGAATTCCCCGCGGTTAACAAGAAAGTCATCAATGTCAATAATATTCTTATTCTTAGTCTTGTATTTAAGGCCTTTTACCTGTATAAACGGGTCCAACCCTTAGCTCCTTTTTGTTGATATCTTGTAAAGGCAAAATTAATAAACAGAGCAAGTGTTAGCAGTAGAAAGCTTAGAGCAATTGCTTTATCGAATTGGCCGGCTTGAGTTTCCAGAAGGATCGCCGTAGTTAATAACCGTGTTTGCCATCTTATGTTTCCCCCAACCATAGCAGCTGCCCCGACTTCAGAGATTATCGCGCCAAAGCCGGCGATAATGGCTGCCAAAGTTGCAATCCTAGCTTCTTTTAAAATAGTGAAGAGGTATTGTAGCCTGTTAGCACCAAGGCTCAAAATTTGTTCTCCTAATCTTGGCTCAAGATTTTGTATGGCAGCAAAAGTCAGTCCCACTACAACCGGAAAGGCAATAATAAGTTCGGCGATAATTATTGCAAGCGGCGTATACATAATATCTAGGAAACCAAAAACTCCGCTTCGCCAAAACATCAAGCTTACAAACAAGCCCACTACGACAGGCGGGAGGCCCATACCTGTATTTACAAAAGAAAGCAAAATCTTCCTACCGCGAAAATTAGTTAATCCTAGTACAACTCCGATAGGCATACCCAAAAACAATGCGATTATAGTAGCAGTTCCCGTAACTTTTAAAGTAGTTAAAAGAATTTGCCAAATTTCCGCATCATGGGCAATTAAAGAAAATGATTGTCTTAAGCCATTTACAAGTAAGTCCAAATCTCTTTTGATTATATATTAGTTAGTTAACCATTAGTCGACATAAAAGATAGGCTTACCAAATTTGGTTAGACCAAAGGTAGCAATCATTTTCTTAACTTTTTTCGAGTTAATCCATACCATAAACTTTTTTGCCGGCGCCTTTTTGATTTTCATTTTGGTCTTTGTGCTCACAGTTATTACACTATACCGGTTTACCAGATCGTCGCTTTGGTTAGTTAAAATCGCCAAATCCTTAACCTTCTTTTTGTAAACATAAAAAGTTGACCTATCGCTTAAGGTATAAGCATATTTTTGATTGGCGAGCATCAAAGTTGCCCCCATACCTTGACCCGATTCAATATACCAAGAACTACCCTGAGGTGTGATTTTAGCTTTATCCCAAATCTTAAGCTCTTTTAAGTGCGTGCCGGATTGATCTCCCCGTGAAATGAAATTCGTTTTGCTGCTGGCTATTGCCTTAAATGAATCAACAGCCGTCGAAAGCGAAGAAACACCGGCCGGATCGTTTTTCGGACCGACAATCGCAAAATAATTATGCATGAAAGTTACTCTCTTAGTGCCGTATCCGTTATTCATAAATTCTTTTTCTTTGTCGGGAGAGTGAACAAGCAAGGCGTCGGCATCGCCGCGCTCGCCCATCTTTAATGCCTCGCCGGAACCCACGGCTATGGTTTTGACATTAATCTTATTTTTTTTCGCGAACTTTGGAATTAAAAAATCAAGCAAACCGCTATCTTGCAGGCTGGTTGTAGTAGCCAAAATCATGCTCTGCTGCTTAACAGCCTTCTTCTTCTTTGGGGCCGTTGCCGTAGGAATTGATAACCAATTAGCAATTAACATACTTATTAGCCCAACTATCAACCATTGTTTCTTCATTCGTTTATCCTTTGATTGGCTTTCTCGATTAAGCAAGTCTAGAAGAAAGCGAGCGTTATGTCAACGTCGGCATAACGATGAAAATACAAGAGCAAGCCAACTACTCAAGAAATCCGCTTGGAAGACCGATATTTTAGTATGAAAAAAATAAGCAAAGAAACTGCTCGGAGAATACCAATATCGGTTATGGGCTTTAAGGGCAACCTCTTGATAGGTGACGAAAAAATAACTTTTAAAATTGAAAATGTTTCCCTGATTATATCGGTCTTTTTAATCTGCCTGTCTACCGCTGTTTTATTCGTGCCGGTAGTCTACTTTGACCCGCTTTTTAATAGCCTTGATTGGGCGGCAAGGGGCTTATTGCTGGGCTTTTCTTCCTGGTGCATGCTGGTTTTCAGCCTGGTCGCCAAAGATTATCTGGCCATTTCCCGCCAAGGCTTAGCGGCAAAAATAGGAAACAATAAACTTGTCCTCGTTAATAAGGCAAGCCTTAAAGATCCCTGGATAGCACCTATCAAAGATGATGCGGAAATCAAGAAGGCTCTGGCTGCTGAAATAAAAGCCGGAGAAAACGAAAAAGAAGTGCCCCTGCACCCCTTTTTCGACTACTCGCCACTAGTCTTCTTATGGGCCGCCTTTATTGCTTCCTTCCTTGCTTTTCTTAACCCACTGCTTCGTGTCCTGCAAATTTACTTGGCCGCTTTTTGTCTTTGTGTTGCAATTGGCTTGTACATCAGAAACCGCAGCCTGAAAAAGCTCTGGGAATCCTCATAAAAGTCCGCTAACGGGGTAAATCTCTATAGATGCAAAATATCGCGCCCCTTCCGGATAAAGAAAATACAAAAGCTATAATGGACAAGCTAACCCAAAGCGAGCAACGCTTTCGGACTGCCGTCGAAACGGCTACTGATGGTATCGTTCAATGCCTAGACGGCAATGTAATTTATTGGAATAAATCGGCCGAGAGAATCTTCGGCTATAAAGCAACTGAAATTATCGGAAAGCCGCTTACAACATTGATGTCGGAAACGATTGGCCAAAAACATCAAGATGGACTTAATAGATACCTGGAAACCAGGGTATCCAAGCTTATCGGCAAAGGCCCCTACGAAACATGCGCCAGAAGGAAGGATGGCAGTATCGTACCCATAGAGCTTTCTCTGGCTTTAAATGAATATGGCCCCGGCGTTTCCTTTACCGGCATAATTAGAGATATTACCGAGCGCAAAGAAGCCGAGCAAAAGATCAAAAGCGCTTACGATAGAGCCGAAAGAATCGCCAAAACCCTGCAGAGCAGCCTGCTGCCGAGTGATATTCCCGAAATTGAAGACCTTGAAATAAAGTTCTATTACCAGGCGACCGGCGAAGGCGAAGTGGGGGGTGATTTCCTTGATGTTTTTCAAACGGCCGTCAGAACATACGGCATCGTAGTCGGAGATGTCGCCGGCAAGGGCGTCGAGGTAGCCGCCGAAACAGCCAGGGTTAAATATTTGCTGCGTGACAGGGCCTTTGACGGCGCGGCTCCAAGCAGCGTAATGTACCGTGTTAACAATGCGCTGACTAGACAAGGAATCGGGCGTTTTACTACGTTGACATATGCCATATATAATCCTATGAATTCCAATTTCGAAATTGCCAATGCCGGAAATCCTTTTGCCTACTCGCTGTCTGATGATGCATTTTTAGAAATTTCAGGCGTGCCTGTTTCTATTTTTAAGCAACAAAAATACGACTCGCAAACTTTAACGTTAAAACCGCACGACCTTTTACTTATCTACACGGATGGAATTGTTGAAGCCAGACGTCAAAAAGAGCTTTTCGGCGAAGAAAGAGTTGCCGCTTTCGTCAAAAATAACAAACACTTGGCCCTGGAAGCTTTGCTTAAAAATCTGGTTGAAGAAGCGAGAATTTTTTCTCAAAATACCCTTCGTGACGACATCCTGGTCGTAGGCATCAAAAAATATTGAGTTTTTTTAATTTGGGTAAGAACAATAATCAAGGAGGAGATAATGGGACATATGGGAATGCATCATAAAATGGGCTATGGCCACAGGGAATCATTCAGAAAACTCTATACTAAGGAAGAAAGAAAAGAATGGTTAGCCAACTATATTGAGGAGCTCAAAAAAGAGCTTAAGGCTGCCGAGGAAAAATTAGAAGAAATGTAACTATTTACGATTGTTTGAAGGTTTTTTGGAAGGTTGATTTAGTGGTTTCTTGGATTTTGTCTTTGAAAGACTGATAGTTGCCGATTAATTTTTTGGCAAAGGGAGTAAGAGTGGCGCCACCGCCGGATGAGCCGCCTTTTTGAATAATCAATAACTTTTTGCCGAGCCTCTCTTCACTGGCCTTAATCTTTCCCCAAGCGGCCCGGTATGACATAGAAAGTTCTTTGGCGGCTGCCGAAATTGAGCCTTGTTTTTCAATTTCCGTTAACAATTTCAGCCGCCCGTCACCGAAAACAACTTCGTCATTCTTCTCAATCCACACTTTAAATCGCGGTTTCATTTCAGAGATTGCCACGTCGGCTTCAGCCTCCTCGCAATGACGCGGCGTGTTCGGGGAACCCGCCCTACAAATTCCTTTTTATCCATTCAATCGATACCCGATACCCCATACCCTGTACCCGCTATATTTTGGCTTCATGCTCGTATTTCTCGAATTCCTCTTCGATTCTCCTATAAGACCCTTCATTAAGTAAAACGGGCGTTTCGCTCTCAACGGTGGGATCGCTGACTATAAAAACAGCCTTTCCCGTATCTGAGCGCAAATTATCTATTATCTCGCCCCTGAAGTTCGCTACGATACCCGGGTGCGCCTTAAACAGAAAAGCTTTGGAGGGCCTTATTTTAGCCTCTCGGCGCATTTCCCTCTCGGCGGCAATAGCCAAAGTTCGCTCGGACATTATAAGGCCGGTGCCGATGCAAGTCGGACAGGCTTTACCCATCGCTTTGATCAGATTCTCGGTCGTGCTCTTGCGAGTCATTTCAATAAGCCCAATCTTGGAAATTTCAATAACCCGGCTTTTGATGCGGTCGGCAGCCAATTCTTTATTGAAAAGGTCAAAAACCTCGTCCCGGTCCTTGGGATCGGACATATCAATAAAATCGATTACGATAATGCCGCCGATATCTCTTAGCCTTACCTGGCGGACAATTTCCTTAGCCGCCTCCAGATTGGTCCTTAATATCGTTTGCCTGAGACTTTTTTTGCCGATAAACTTGCCGGTATTAACATCGATAGCCGTCAAGGCCTCAGTATGGTCGATGGCTATGTAGCCACCCGACTTGAGCCATACCCGCCTCTTCAAAGCCTTTCTAATTTCTTTATTGATTTCGTATTTTTCAAATAAAGGATAAAGTTTGTCATAGTAGGCTACTTTGCTAACCAGCTTCGGCGAATGTTTTCTTAAGAAATTGACGATACGGTGATATCTTTGCCTATCGTCAATAATGAGCTTGCTAAAGTCCTCGCTGAACCAGTCTCTGACCGCTTTTAGCTCTAATGGGGGCTCTTCGTAAACCAAGCTCACCGGCCTCGCCCGCCTTATCCGGCGGCTTAAAACAGCCCAAACTTTCTTGAGCTGGTTCAGATCTTTTTTTAAATCATCACTCTTCTCGCCCTCAGCAGCGGTTCTGACAATCAAACCGGCATGTCGGGGCTTAATCTTCTCGGCAATTTCTTTAAGGCGCTCCCTTTCCTCTTCCGGCAGTTTCCTGGAAATCCCCAACGTGTCTTTATCGTCGGGCAAAATGACAAGGTAACGTCCGGGAACAGCCAAGTGTGTAGTTACCCTCGCCCCTTTTGTCCCCAAAGGCTCTTTGAGCACTTGCACCAAAATATCTTGCTTGGGTTTTAGGAGGTATTCGATTTTAGGCAGCGGCGCCTCGTCTTCGATTAGGCCCGCTTCATCGCGGTAAAGGAAGGCATTTTTTTCGAGCCCGATATCTACGAAAGCCGCTTCGATGCCGGGCAGAATATCCTGAACGGTGCCTAAGTAAATATTGCCGACAATGGATTTCTTTTCTAAAGGTTGGATGTATATCTCCATCAACTTGGAGTCTTCCAGGATAGCCACCCTGGCTTCATGTCTATCGCTTGTTATGAGCATTTCCTTATTCACTGGCATAGCAATTCCTAGTATAGCCGCTCCCTTAATTCAAGGAAAGCGCCGGCAAATGTAGCTTTTAATTTCTCTTCTAATTGCTCTTGCGAAAGAGCATCAAGAATCTCGAAATCAACGTGAACTTCTTTTGAAGCGCGGCCAACCGGCAAAGCTTGTGAATAACTAAGCTTGGGCCGGGGATTGAATTTTCCTTTCATTTTCAATTCCAGGTCCGCTTTGCGCAAATTTCTTTGGATCAAGGCTATCCACTCCAGATGGGATAGGTATTTATTTAGGCCTTCTTTTTTAAGAAATAGCCGGTATTTGTAGCCTCGGGGTCCAGTGTGGCCGAGGGGTGGCGTCATTGTTGTAGGGGCAACCCCCCGTGGTTGCCCTTTGTTAACATTTTCATTAGGGCGGGCACAATGACCCGCCCCTATATTAATCGTAAAATCGCCTGAAAACCGGTTCTTAATATCTTTATCGCACAAGCCGCATTTAGGGCATTTCTCCCGCCGGCAATCGCCGGTTTCAATTTCCTTTATGCTTTTTTCATACTCTTCCTTAAAAAAATCCTTGCTCACGCCGCAATCAATAAAATCCCAGGGAAGCTCCCCCTCTAAACTAAAAGGCCCCAAGCAGTCCTCAAACGTCAAATTACATTTGTTTAAAGCTTCTTGCCAAATATTGAAGTCAAACCTATCGCTGAAATTATCAAATTGCGCTCCGGCCTTAAAAGCTTCTTCAAGCACTTCAGCTACTTTTAAATCGCCTCTGGCCAATACGCCCTCGATGGCGCTTTGCTCGGCATTATGCCAGTTAAGCTTAAATGATTTGCCTCTTATGTTATCCATTAAAAAACGGTGTTTTTTCTTGAGAGTTTCCGGGCTATCCTGAGCCACCCATTGAAAAGGAGTATGGGGCTTGGGAACAAAATTTGAGATACTGACAGTGATGCTCAGCCTGTTCCTTAAATTATTAGGCAAATTTGTCTTCGCTTTTGCGGCTATCTTTTGTACAAGAGTCACAAGTTCAGCTAAATCTTCAGAAGTTTCCGACGGCAGACCGACCATAAAGTAAAGCTTTACCTTTGGCCAGCCTTTTTCGAAAACGGCGCCTAAAATTTTAAGGATTTGCTCTTCGGTTAAGTGTTTGTTGATAAGCTTACGCAGCCGCTCGCTGCCCGCTTCAATCGCAAACGTCAAGCCCGTTTTTTTAACCGAAGATATCTCATCAAGTAATCCCACAGAAAAATTATCGAGCCGTAGTGAAGGCAGCGAGATGGAAATATTCTGAGGTGAAAGCGAATCGGATAATTTTGAGGCCAATGGCTCGATTTGAGAATAATCACTGCTGCTCAACGATAAAAGCGACAGCTGGCTTAAACCGCACTCGCTTGTGCCCTTAACAGCTTCTTTGTACGCAAGCTCAGCTTCTTTTTCCCTGACCGGCCTGTAAATAAAACCGGCCTGGCAAAAACGGCAGCCCGAAGTGCAGCCCCTCATCAGCTCCACCACCATCCGCTTCTCACCTTTCGATACCGGGATGAGCGGCGTATATTCGATATCGTTTAAATCCTTAACCAATCTTTTGGTTACACGAAATTTGGAGTCAATGCTGCCGAGGGGTGGCGCGGAGCGCATGTTGGTTTGCGCATCATCCCCGATGCGACCGAACATCGGCGTGTGCGCAAAGTAAGATGCCGCAGCGACAGGACCCCGAGGTGTCCACACACCCTCTATTTCCGATAAGGCCATCAATCTCTCACCTCTCGCAAAAGTCTTACGGGCGGGTTTCAAACCCGCCCCTACATATTTTTCTGCTATCTCAACCACCACTTCCTCGCCCTCACCTACAACAAAAGCGTCGATAAAGCGGGCCATTGGTAAAGGATTGTAGGCGCCGTTGCCGCCGGCAATAACCAGCGGATGATTATCTTTACGGTCTGCACTCCTGACAGGAATTTGCGAAAGTTGTAAGATGTGCAAAATATTGGAGTAGCAAAGCTCGTGTGGCAGTGAAAAACCTAAGATGTCGAAATCTTTCAGCGGACGGCCTTCCTCCAAGCTAAAAAGAGGTTTCTTTTCTTGCTTGAGGATTTCCTGCATATCCAAGTCGGGCATATAGGCCCGCTGGGCCCAAACATCTTTT
>Ga0214473_10011263_pt1 | contig 10499 bp, 6 predicted proteins | sample RVTome_7_FD_203509 | JGI IMG/M metagenome (GOLD analysis project Ga0214473, IMG submission 203509) | Soil microbial communities from uranium-contaminated site in the Upper Colorado River Basin, Wyoming, United States - RVT98D197 | ecosystem: Environmental > Terrestrial > Soil > Contaminated >... | reverse complement strand
TTAGTTTTCATAAAATTCAATCTTTTTTTGTTAAATCTCTTTTACATATTTACTACTTCTCTAAGTTTTAAACAAGAACTATTTTGCAGAAACTCTATTCACTTGAAGCAAGTTCGACAGATGGTAAAGAAAATTTTAAGACTTACCGCAAAATGATTTTAATTAAGTAATCCACTTATTTAACCGAATAAATTAAACAGAAGATAAAAATATAAAGGTAACACTATGAGTTTAATCAAATCTCTTATTGCTTCGATACTAATAATATTGTTTTTTAAGGATTACACATACAGTCAATCCAAACTTGTAATAAATGAAATTCTCGCAGAGCCATCGGCTGATGCAAACGGTGACGCCACATTTAACGCCGATGATGATGAGTTTGTCGAGTTAGTTAACGTATCGGGAACAAGTGTAGATATAACCGGGTGGACACTTTCAGATAACACTTCTGTGAGATATACATTTCCGAGCACTACTGTTCCGGCCGGAGGCGCAGTAATAGTATTTGGAGGAGGCACTCCAACCGGCTTATTTGGCGGCGCAATCTTGCAAACGGCAGCAACGCTTGATCTTGATAATTCCGGCGATGTAGTTTATCTAAAAAATGGTTCAGTTATAATTGATAAATATGTTTACGGTACAGAAGCGGACAACGGCCAATCAATTGCCCGCAGTCCGGACTTAACAGGCAGCTTTGTGCAGCATACAACGCTTGCCGGTGCATTATCTTTTTCTCCGGGCAAAAGCAATACGAATAATGCAAACAGTTTCCCGCTTACAACAACGGTAACTGCCTCGATGATAGATGCTTTAGTTACCGATATAAATAGCAGTGGTAATGTGAACCCGGGTGAACAGATAGAGTATACAGTAACAGTAACAAACACTGGAACTCAGAATGCCGCAAGTGTTAATCTCAACAATACTGTTGATGCAAATACTACATTTGTACCCGGCTCAATAAAAACAACCCCGCTTGCACTAACAGATTATTACAATACCGATTTGAATACTGCGCTTAATCCGAATGCAGCATCCGGAGTTCTGGCAAATGACTCTGACCCCGATGGGAGCGGGGCAGTAACAGTAATAAGCTACGGAACATCGGCAGCGCCGAATGCCACAAATGTGGGTGGCGGTCCAACAGCAACAGACCAGAGCGGGAGTGTTACGGTAAGTGCCGATGGAAGCTTTGCATATACACCGCCAAATAATCAAACCGGTTTAGATAAATTTGGATACAGAATTGAAGACACAGATAATAATATTCAGTCGGCAAATGTAGAGATAAATATTTTTGGAACAGCACCTTCAGCAGTTGCGGATAATTATAGTGTTCTTTCAGCAACACTATTAACTGTACCGGACGGAGGAACAGATCTTTTATCAAATGATAATTTAGGAATACCAAATGGAGTATTAACATCATTTGGAGGAGGAACCACAGGCGGGGCAGTTACAACCAATGCAGCAGGAGCAACATTTTCCGGAAGTGGTCATTCGCTTACAGTAAATGCAAACGGTTCATTCACATTCACCTCAGCATCAGGATTTACAGGTTCATTTACATTCCAGTACAGGGTGAAGAACGAAGCAGGCTTTTCTGATGGATTAGTAACAATATCGGTTCAGAGTGTGCCTATAGCAGTAAACGATCCGAACGGCGGATTGCCTGTAAACAGCACGCCTCCGGCGGGTGCTAATCCGAATCCGTATCATACAGCATTAAACACAACATTGAATGTGGTCGATGGTGTCGATGATTTATTAAACAATGATGATCTTGGATCACCCGCAGCAGCAATTGTTAGCTATGGAACGACAGGAAATCCCAACGCGCAGACAACAATTGGAAATTCAACACCGACGAATAACGGCGGAACAGTAACTATAAATGCAAATGGCAGCTTTACGTATAATCCACCGAACGCAACTTATACAGGCACAGATCAGTTCGCGTACAAGATACAAAACGTACAAGGCAGCAGTATAGGTACAGTTACTGTTGCAGTTGGCTTCAGGCCAAGCGCAGTCGCTGATAGCTATGGCGGGAGCGGGAACATCGCTATTGCACTTAACGCGGCGGGCGGAGTTATTCTTGGAACTGGAACGGACGTGGGCGATCAGATAACGGTAACAGAAGTACAGGGTCTTGCCGGAAATGTCGGGGTTGCGGCAGCGACAACAGCAACAGGTCGCAGCGGCATTGCTGGTTTTGTAACTCTCGCGGCGGATGGCAGTTTCACATACGAACCCCCGCCCGGTTTTGTGGGGAACGATACATATGCGTACAAAGTCGGTAACGGCTTCGGCAACTCGAGCACGGCGACTGTGACCATTACTATCAGCAACATGGTATGGTTCATCAGCAACACTGGGGGCGGATTGAATCGCGGAACATTCAGCAATCCGTTTACGACCATCGCCGCATTCAACACAGCGAATGCAGCTACGGGCATTGCACCCGATCCGAAGAACGGCGACGTGATTGCCTTACGGACAGGAAGCGGAACGTATACCGAGGCGGACGGTGTCAACCTTCGTGACAGCCAGAAGCTTATCGGAGAGGCGGTGCAATTCAATACCGTCTTTACAGCAAATGCAAATAGTACTACGGCTTACAACTCGTTTGCAAGTACTGTCGGTACGGCGCCAACGATTGTCACCAACGCGGGCACAAATCATGGAGTTGACCTTGCACAAAACAACACTGTCCGCGGATTGAGTGTGGGAAACACCACCGGCTTCGGATTCAACGGAACTGCAGTCGGTTCACCTGTCATTAATACCGTGAGCAAGACGGGTAACGGCGGAGCGATAAATGTTTCCACCAGTGGAGCGTTCAGCACAAACGTTACATTTGATAATCTTTCATCGACCAACTCGGCATCGCAAGGAATTAATCTAGTTGGCGTTACAGGAACGCTTACGGTCACGGCGGGATCCATTACGAACCCGACAGGAACGGCAGTGAACGTTAACGGCGGCAGTGTGAGCCTGACGTATCCCGGCAACATCACACAAAGTAATAATGCCTCAACTGTTTCGGCTTCGAATGGACACAGCGGGACATTAACATTTCAAACAGGCACAATAAATTCGACAAATGGAAACGGGCTTCAATATGATAATTCCGACGGTACTTATAATTTCAACGGTACAACGACATTGAATGGCGGTGATGCAGGAGTAAATATTCTTAACGGGTCGGCAGGAACATTTACATTTGGAACAGGAACGACTATAACAAATCCAGTAGGGATTGCTTTTAATGTTGACGGTACTTCAGCAACCGTGACTTCAGGTATTACCTACAGCGGCAGCATAACCCAGGCAAACAATTTTGCAATAGTTAATGTAAAGAATCACACTACAGGGACAATCACATTCCAGACGGGAACGCTGAGTGCAACTAATGGAACAGGATTGCAATTTGATAATGCAGATTCACCGACGTCTTATAATTTCAATGGCACGACAACATTGAATGGCGGTGATGCTGCCTTAGATATTTTAAATGGTTCGGCTGGTACATTTAGTTTTGCAAGTGGTGCTTCGATTATAAATCCAACAAATGAAGCAATTAAAATAAATGCAAGTACAGCGAATATAACCTATAGCGGCTCATTCACCAAAAACAACAATGCTGTGAATGGTATTCTTGTGAATGGCGAAACTGCCGGTGCAATTACGATCAATGGAACAGGTACAAAAACCTTAAGTACATCAACGGCTAATGCGATAAGCCTTACAACCAACACCGGAACTTCAATTAATTTCAGCGGAAATAATCTGTCTCTGACAACAACAACCGGCATAGGTTTTAATGCAACGGGTGGAGCAACAGCAATTAATGTTACGGGAACAGGCAATACAATTACATCAACTACAGGCACTGCGCTGAATGTAACAAGCTCTACTATTGGGGCAAGCAATCTTAACTTTCAAAGCATTTCTTCAAATGGAGCGACAAGTGGAATTATTCTAACTAGTACAGGTACAACCGGAGGTTTGGTTGTTACAGGCACAGGAGGTGCAAATAGTGGAGGAACTATTCAAAATACAACTGGTTCGGGTATTTTAGCTTCTAATACATTTAATCTCTCTTTAACGAGAATGCAAATTTCTGCTCCTGCATTGCATGGCATTGACGCCCCTAATTTAAGTGGCACCTGCCTTGTTTCAAATTGTTCCATCCTCAACTGGGTTGGAGCCACCAGTAATGGCATCAATGTGGTTAATCTTAACGACAATCTTAGCTCGTTGACAGTCACAGCAACTACCTTTAATGGTACTGCCAGCAATAATGATGGAATATTTATGGAAGCGCAAGGAACTTCCAGTATGGCTTTAACAGTAAACGGCAGTTGCGTTTTTACTGATATGTTTGGAGACGGTATTCAGGTTAATGGAATTACCGGTGCCACGGGCAACGTAAGTGTAACCGTTATGAATTCCACATTTAATAATGCAGCAGCTCTTGGAAATGGTGGTATCAGTCTTCAGCCTTTTGGAGGTATTAATTTTACAGCATTAATTGACGGAAATACATTTGACAATATTATGCTTCCTGTAACTAATCTGGGGGCAATCGGAGGAACAAATGGACTTACTGCAGTTGCAAATATTACAATTCAAAATAATACTCTGAACAATATTGTAGGAGCAAGAGGTATCACTTTCAGTGCGGACGGCACCGGACTATCAACTCTTGTCATTGACAATAATAACATTGACCGGCTGGGATCGACATCGAAGTATGCAATACAGGTAAATATGATCGGAAGCGTCGGTGTAAGCAGCCCCGGTAAAGTGACAGTTACAAATAATGATATTGGGCAGGCGGCAAATCTTTGGACAAGTGGAAACGGTTCTGCTGAAGCAATATTCTTTCTAACTCAGAACTCATCTACCATGCAGACTTTGGTGAGTGGAAATGTGGTGACAGCGAATGCAACTCTTGAAGTAATCCGCGCCCGTTCGATAGGGACTTCAACGCAAAGCATTACTTATACGGGAAACACAGTTACAGACAATGTTGGTTCACATGTTGGCGAGTTAGCAGTTAAGACGGAAGGCACAGCAACTCTCTGTATGAACGCTTCTTCAAACACCTTACCTGGTGGTGGAACCGGAGTCATTTTAATCACCGAAACGGCAGGTACTATTAATGTCACCCAAGCAAGCGCAGCCGCTGTAGCTGCTGCAAATAGCGGTGCAACAGTTACTGTTTCAGGAACACCAACTTATGGCGTTGCACCTTGTATAACACCATAATAAAATCTAAAAATGATATTAACAACATTTAAAGAAGAAAAGAAAATGAAAAACAAAATATATATCCCGATAAGCTGATTATGGTGAAATGATGATAGCGCTTTAAATAAAACATAGAATATGACTACACAAATTTCACCTGCTTTCATCAAAGCAATTAAAGACAATTTGGTTGAAATAAAAAAGATGGTTGCAGAAAAACCCGACTGGGAATTAGCAACTAAAAAGTTGGACATTTTCTTCAAACACTTGTCTAACTCAAAAGATAATTTATGGTCAGATGGCACATTCAAAAAGTTGAACGAGATTTATTTCTCACAGCGTGACAAAGACAAGGGAATGAGCAACATTACCTTGCGGACTGTTGCTGCAATGCCTGCCAATTTGAAAAACGACACGAAGAAAATTTTCCTTCAAACAGCAGAAGTGTGTTGCATTTTCAACGCCTCGCACAAAGTGAATTTTGAAACCGAAGAATTGCCAACTGGTTTTGAAGAAATCAAAATGATTCCCGCAAAAGCCAAAGGTGTTTCAACTTATGCTCAACCGCTTCCATCCATCTACAAAAAAACAAGTTTGACTTTTGACTACTGGATACCGAAAATTATAGAATGGACAATTGAAATCCGAAGCAAAAACCTCAAGGACTGGAAGAATGAAAATATTTTGCAACACGAAAGTTGCACCGATTTTATGAGAATATGTTTACTGTTTTTATCAGACACAAAAAATAATCCCCCCATTGCCAAAGCAGAAGACAGGGAAGCAATTTTGAAACTCTTTGGTGAAGAATTTATATGGACAAAAAAATCAGCAAAGCGTGAAGACATCAAAACCAATTCATCCAAAATCAAAGAATGTTTTGCTCGACTCAACAAGCAGACAGGAATTGATGTTCCGATGGAAGCGTGGAGCAGAATTTTGTATTCATCTTTTATAAAATCACTCATCAAATAAAAATTCAAGATTATGAAAAAAATTAAACTTGAGCTTATTGCAGTAATCATATTTTTTCTGCCTTCCATCTTGCTTGCACAAATAAGTAAGCAAGACAGCATTTGGACACCATTCAAATTTTTTGTTGGCAAATGGGAAGGGACAAGCGAAGGACAAGCAGGAAATGGAAAATATGAAAGGTCGTATCAATTCATTTTTAACAAAAAATTTATTGAAGTAAAAAACAAATCAACCTATCCGCCAACAGAGAAAAATCCCAAAGGAGAAGTTCACGAGGATGTCGGTTATATAAGCTACGACAAGGTTCGCAAGACATTTGTATTGCGACAATTTCACATTGAAGGATTTGTGAACCAATACAAACTTGACAGTATTTCGCCAGACGGAAGAACCATCGTGTTCATTTCAGAAAATATTGAAAACATTTCTCCTGGCTGGAAAGCAAGTGAAACTTATCAGCTTGTTAATGACAACGAGTTTATTGAAACATTTGAACTTGCAGAACCAAATGGAAATTTTGAAATTTATTCAAAAGCGAAATTGAGCAGGATTAAATAATATTCTCACAGACGACACTTAAATTGACACGGACGACAAGACAGCACTGGCTATAACAGCACCTACAAGAAATTGGCGGTTCAGTGGTTAAATCAAGCTTTGTGCTTCGTATCAAGTTCAGTGGTGGCAGACAGTTTTGTGCTTCGAAATCACCAACTTCTTGTAGCTGCAAACCGTTATGCGGCAGCTTAAAAGACGACACAACATTAAAAAACAGAAAGACAAAATGAATATACTAATACTAACAATTTCAATTGCAATAATTTTTTTAAGTTGCAATCAGACAAGTAAAACAAACAAAAAAATAAATTATTATGGAACAAAGAATTCAACTCAAACATCCTTCTGGGAAAAAAGCAGTAAGCATGGATAAGACAAAGTACAGTACTTTGAAAAAAGCGCTTTTGAATTGTCTCAGAACAAAAGGCGAATCAACTCATAAAGAAATTCTAAAAACAATAACCGAAGATTTTAAAAAGGACAAAATAAAATTTAAAGGTTCAATGGAATGGTATATAGAGTGGGTTAAGCTTGACCTAGAAGCAAGAAAAGAAATTAAACGACTTGGAGACAAATCGCCAATAAAATTTATAGTTGCCTGATAGAATTTGCCCGTCAGAACAACAAACGGGACGGCGTAAACATGCCAAACGTTGATACAATTAATCTTCCAAGCGGAGTTTATTTCTACAGAATACAGGCCGGAAATTATTTCTCTAAAAAAAAATGTTGTTGAAGTGACGATGTGAATTTTCAAATGTAGGGAATGACCTCCGGTCATTCCACAGAAATACACGCTAAGAGCGGAACAATCAGGAGATTGTTCCCTACAAAGTAAGGGCTTGATGCATCAAGCCCCTACAAATTGAGAGCATTTTTATAATTCAACAAAGTCCTCTCATCAAAGCAAACAAAAATCACTTTTTCTATCGAATCATCTTTCTCCAAAAATTCCTTCACAGTTCTAACCGCAATACTCGCAGCACGATCTGATGGAAAACCATATACTCCTGTTGATATTGCCGGGAAAGCAATTGATTTGATTCCATTCTGCTTTGCAAGCTTAAGAGAATTGTTGTAACAGCTTGCTAATAATTTATCTTCGTTTCTGTTTCCACCATTCCAAACTGGTCCGACTGTGTGTATCACAAATTTGGCAGGAAGATTATATCCTTTAGTAATTTTCGCTTCGCCAGTTGGACAACTGTTTAATGTTTTACATTCTTCTAAAAGTCTTGGTCCGGCTGCACGATGAATTGCTCCATCAACTCCGCCTCCACCGAGTAAAGTCGAGTTTGCAGCATTAACAACTGCATCAACTTTTAGTTTTGTTATATCACCAATTTCTAAGTGAATTCTTTCTTTTTGCATGTTACAAGTTCCCAATAAAATTGTTTTAACAAAAATTAATAAAAAAAATTAAGATAAATATAGGGTTCTATATTGAACTCCTAAGGAGTTCTCGTTTTTGTGGAGGTTAAATTATATCTACAAATATTTAACTCCTACGTAGTAAAAACTCAAAATGAAATCTTTCATTTGCTCCATCAGAGTTAAATGTTTATGGAAGTTGTTTTGATGCTTTTTCTCTATCATAAAAAAATAAAAATTAAATTGCCATTATTGAGAATCTTAGATGTGCTGTAAAGTGAAAAAGTTTAATTTAAGTATAGCAACTATTGGCGTATTTAATAAATTCGCACATTCTTATTTTAAACATTTTACGTGTTGAAATGGCATAATTTTGGACTAAGGAAGCATCGGTTAAAATTAGTTTCTTAAAATATTGTTACATTTCTTGAAAGGGAGAGAAAATGACTGGCAAAAGTCGGCGTGATTTCCTTAAAAAATCCGCAGTTATTGGGGCTGGGGTTACGGGACTTTCGACATCATCTGCAAAGGCAGGACCTAAGAATATTTTATCAGAAGACAGGATGGGGGTTTTAGTTGATACGACTGTTTGTGTCGGCTGCCGAAATTGTGAATGGGCTTGCAAAGATGCTCATAATATTCCCGCAGGTAATTTAGATTCCTATGAAAACAGAAAAATTCTAGAAACAAAAAGAAGACCTGATCACACTGCACTCACGGTTCTTAATGAATACTCTCACGGCAAAAATTCAAATCTGCCTATAGATGTAAAAGTACAATGTATGCACTGTGATCATCCGGCTTGTGTATCTGCCTGCATTGTTGGCGCTTTTTCAAAGCAAGAAAACGGGTCGGTTATTTGGGATACGGATATGTGCATCGGCTGTCGTTATTGCATGGCTGCTTGCCCGTTTCAAATTCCGGCTTTTGAGTTTGATAAAGCACTGAATCCCCAAATTATGAAATGTGATTTTTGTTTTGAAAGAACAAAAGAAGGAAAGCTACCTGCCTGTGTAGAAATCTGTCCCGTTGAAGCACTTACATACGGTCCAAGAACCGAATTAATCAAGATTGCGCGCAGTCGTATTAAAAGAAATCCTGATCGTTATGTTGATCATATTTTTGGTGAGTATGAGGTTGGCGGGACTTCATGGTTGTACCTTTCTTCTAAGGATTTTAAGGAACTTGATTTTCCAAAGCTTGGTGAAAAACCGGCGCCCGGCGTTTCAGAATCAATTCAGCACGGTATTTTTGCTTACTTTGTTCCGCCTGTTTCTTTGTATGCTTTACTTGGAGGAATCATGTGGATTACAAAACGCCGTAAAGAATTAGAAGAGGAGGAAAAATTATGAACCACGAATCAGTTAATCCCGTTCCGATTAAGCATAAATTTTTCACTCCCGGTGTGTTAATACTTGTTGTAATTGCACTTAACGGAATAGTATTTCTTATGGGAAGATTTTTCTTTGGACTGGGTGCGGTTACAAATCTTAGTAATCAATACCCCTGGGGATTATGGATTGGAGTTGATGTTGCTGCCGGTGTTGCGCTTGCCGCAGGAGGATTCACGACTGCAGCTCTTGGTCACGTTATGCACCGAGAAGAATATGCTGCGGTTATCCGTCCTGCATTATTAACAGCTATGCTGGGTTACACTTTTGTTGCATTGGGCGTTTTTGTTGACATTGGAAGATGGTACTTTATTTGGCATCCAATAATTATGTGGAATGGCAGTTCAGCTTTGTTTGAGGTTGGTATTTGCGTTATGATTTATATGAGTGTCCTCTACATTGAATTTCTTCCCATTTTTACGGAAAGATTTATTGGAAAGATCAATCTACCAGCGTTCCTTTCCGGGTTGAACAAACCTGTTGATAAAATATTAAGGTTGCTTGATCGCGGACTTTCAAAAACTATGTTCATATTTATAATTGCGGGAGTTGTCCTTTCAACACTCCATCAGTCATCGCTCGGTACTTTAATGGTTATTGCCGGACCAAAGATGCATCCGCTTTGGCAAACTCCTGTTCTCCCATTGTTATTTTTATTATCCGCAGTTTCTGTTGGTTTCCCGATGGTGATTTTTGAATCTCTAATTGCTTCACGTTCGTTAAAAATAAAACCGGAAATGCACATTCTTTCAAGATTAGGATCAATGATTGCTCCTTTACTTGGGACTTATCTTGCGTTTAAAATAGGTGATATGTTCATCCGCGAAACATTTGTTTATCTAACCGAATTTAATACTGCAAGTGTAATGTTTACAATCGAACTTCTTTTCGGAGTAATAATTCCGTTAAGAATGTTTTTATCACCCAAAGTTTTAAAATCGC